>Ga0066790_10000017_pt1 | contig 37637 bp, 27 predicted proteins | sample OrgsoiDNA2013050_FD_70963 | JGI IMG/M metagenome (GOLD analysis project Ga0066790, IMG submission 70963) | Permafrost soil microbial communities from the Arctic, to analyse light accelerated degradation of dissolved organic matter (DOM) -... | ecosystem: Environmental > Terrestrial > Soil >...
GCCAAGGTGGTCAAGAACCGCCTCCACCTCGACATCCACGTCAGCGGCTTCCCCAGCCGTTCGGACCCGCTCGCCACCCGCATGCAGCGAGTCGACGCCGAGGCCAGGCGGCTGACGGATCTCGGGGCCACGCTCACCGTAGTCATGAGCGCCGACGGCCTCGATCACTACGCGGTGGGGATGAAGGACCCCGAGGGCAACGAGTTCGACATCAACTGACGCCTTCGCCCGCGGCGGCTCCTCGTGCCGGAGCTGCTATTGCAGTGCCATCCACTTGGCAGGCTTCGCCAGTGGCGCGGACCCCGCCCTGGCATAGACCGCGTGAGGCGTCCTCCGTGCGGGCCTTGATCTTTGTGGCAGCGGTTTGGTAGCAGGATCTGGCCGTACAGAGCGGTCGGCAGCGAGATCGTCTGGCACAGGCCGACATCTTGGCAATTTTCTGTAGCCGATCCCGCCAGTCTGGGTCAGGCTCTGCTTCCCGGTTGGCGGAGCGACTCCGGCCGCTTCCTCTTCCTCACAGTCATGGGGCTCTAGTGCCTCGCCCATCGCGGGTCTTTCGGCCCGGGTCAGCTGCGCCGAGGGGTACGGAGCCGCATCGGGGCGGCCCGGCCCCTGCCTTCGGGCATATCCGCGCCGCGAGGTCCACCATGAAGCAGCACCACATAATCCAGATGACCTCGGCGACCCATGAAGCAGGCAAGCTCAGCAGTCAAACACCGACCAGCAGATTTCGTTTCGCAACCGCTGATCGTCAAGCACAAGCTCGCGAATCTCCTCCGGAAGCTGGTCACGCTGCCACCGGCACTCACGTCGACCTGCGGCCTTACAGTCGCCTTCTGGCACGGCAGCACGGGCGGCTTTGATCGCATAGGCGGCAGCACCAAGCTCGTGCGCGGCGACGTGCGCGACGGCCCCAGCCTGGCCCGCAGCGTATGCAGCATGCCGGGCAGCCCCTCGCAGGTCTCTGGCCGCGCCCATGGCATGACCGCCCGCCGCACGAGCCTGCATCATCTTGACCTCCCCACGCACCCAAGCGCGGGCATGCTCGATCGCCTGACGCGGTCGTAGGTCTTCAGGCTGAGCTGACTCGAACAGGTCAAGGACGTGCTCCGCGCACGACGCCGCCCAAAGAGCGAGGAGATGGTGATCCGAATCGGTCAGGGTCCCACCGCGGCGGATCGTCACGAAGCGAGGGTCCCGAACCTTCGGGAGAATCATGGTGAGACCCCCATCTGCCGACTCGTTGACAGCCGACGCCGACCGCGATTGGTATCTCGGACTCCAGTTGAGGCCGCTTAGGCGAGGCTATCGAGAGAAGCCATCCCCAGCCGGCTGGCCACTACAACACTCTGCGACCCCAACCGGGCCCTCGACGAACGCACACCACGCGCGGCTTACCTCGCCGTCGAACACTGCGATTAGCGTGTGGCCTTTGGCGGACCCGCTACTTGACTGGGAGGTCCTGACATGACCAGTAAGTTCACCGAGCTTGCGATCGACTGTGCCGATCCCAGCGGTCTCGCCCGGTTCTGGTGCTCGGTCCTTGACTACGAGGTGCAAGACGAAGACGACGGAATTATCACAATTGGCTCCCCTATGGTGCCTGAAGGCAAGAACCACCTTGGCCCAGTGCCACCGACGTTGACATTCGCGCACGTGCCCGAGGGCAAGACCGTCAAGAACAGGCTCCACCTCGACGTCAGCCCAACCGACAGGGAGCAAGACGAAGAGGTCCGTCGCCTGCTCGACCTAGGTGCCCGGCACGCCGACGTCGGCCAGGGCGATGAGAGCTGGGTCGTACTTGCCGACCCAGAGGGGAACGAGTTCTGCGTCCTTGCGGGCCGCCGCCCCTGATCGGAGGCCGCACACCGCGCCAGACCTACTTCCGGTCGCCTGCCCGGTTGTGACGAGCATGGGCTGCCGTAATGCCGTTGCAGCCGACGATGATCGGCTCTATTCTTCGCTCGCATGGGCGACCTGTTCGACGCTGCAGCGATGTACGACGAGGATTATCTGTACTTTTTTGCCGCGCCTCGTGGCCTCAGCGAGTTTGCGGTGCACGGGCCTGTCGTTCCTGGCGCCGATTTCCCGGCTGAGGCTGCCGCGGAGCTGGCCTGGCGGTTGCTGGATCTGCGACCGGGCATGAGCGTGCTGGATCTGGCCTGCGGGCACGGGGAGCTGGCCAGCCGCCTGGCTGCCCGCGCCGACGCGGTCGCCGCTGGGGTCAGCGTCGAATACGTGGCCGGGGACATGCGCCAGCTACCGTGGACAAGCCTTTTCGACCGGGCTATCAGCTGGTCCACCGCGTTCGGGTATTTCGACGACACTGCCAATCGCGCCGTCCTGGACGGGATCGTCCGTGTCGCGCGTCGTGGCAGCACGGGAGAACGGCGACATGCTCGTTGACCGCTACCACCTGGACGCGCTGACCGGCCGGCTCGAGGCGGAGCGGACGGTCATCCGCAGCGCCCGGACCCGCCGCGTGAACTTTGTCAAGCGGCTGTTCGGCTTCCCCGAGCTACGGGACTGGCTACTCGCCGCGGGATTTACTACGGTGGCCGGCTATGGCCCAAGCGGCCCCCTGGTGCTACGCGCCAGGGAAGTGAATTCGCCACCGCCATGAGGTGCCCACCAGCCGATCTGGCACAGCGGTCGTCCGGTCATGCGTGTCCTCTGAACTACGGGGACGTCGCCGCCGTCTCAGCTGTGACCGTGGTTGAGGGCATCCGCCCGTCCGTGTCGTCTCGTCCGTCAGAGGCCCGGCTTGTTCACGACTGGCTGAGGTCGATGCGGTTGCCGCTGGGGTCACGGACGCTGGAGGTGCGCGGCTTCCAGGCGAAGTCCGCTGGGGGATGGACCTCGGCGGCGCCGGCGGTGAGCGCGCGGTGATGGGCGGTGTCGACGTCGTCGACGAGCAGGCCGAAGTGGGCGCCGGGTGAGTCCCGGGCGGACTCCTCCAGCGTGATGAGAAAAAAGCGGTCGCTGCGGTAGGTGCCGAAGTGCAGCGATGAGATGTCCTCGGTGAACACCACATCGAACGCGGTTGTGTAGAAGGCCGCGGCCTCCCGGACGTCCCTGACCTTGATCGTGATCTGCACGGGCCGGATCGCCTGCAACGCGGGCATCGGTGTTCCCTTCTCGATGAACTCGTCGACGGCGAGGACCCGCTGCGACAGCTCGCGCACCTGAGCGACGAGCCGTTCCCGGTGAGCGTCGAGGGCGGAGCGGACGTCCGCCGGGGGCTGGCCCAGCACCGCGCGGATCTCGTCGATCGGCAGGCCGACTGCGCGCAGGCCGCAGATCAGGCGGGCCTGGTCCAGCTGATCCGGCGCGTACCGCCGGTAGCTGGTGTCAGGGTCTACCGCAGCCGGGTTGAGGAGCCCGATCTCGTCGTAGTGACGGAGCGCTGCGATGGACAGGCCGGTCGACACGGCGAAAGCGCCGATGCTGAGCAAGTCTTTGCCGTTCACCCATCCAGGATCGGGTCTCCGGTCGCACGAGAGTCAACATGCACAACCACGTCGCTCTCATGCCGCGAGTTGAGAGGCCGGTCGACTTCGCGGTCGACCAGCTGGCCGGCGAGATACCCAGCGCCCCCGCGAGGGCGGCAGCTTCTCAGATCCCCCACTCCATCCAGGGCCAAAGTAGTTCGGAGAGCCAGCGGTGCGATCCCCGGGGACCGGTCGGCCGGGCCGATTCTGCTACGGGGCGGCGTATCCGGGCGCGCTGACCAGTGACACGGGTACGCCGCCCAGCACGGTGTGCAGGTTGGTGAGCTGGACACTCTCCAGGGTGTTGGCGCTGCCGCCATCGCTGGTGACCGCCAGGGCGAGGGTGTTGCTGCCGCGGGGGTTGAGGATTCCGTTGGGCAGCACGAAGGTGTGCTGCGGTCCCACATTTCCGATGTACTGACCCATGTTCCAGCCATTGACGAAGATGAGGACCCGGTAGTTGCCGCCCGAGCGCGGGGTCGCCGGGTTGCCGATGGTGAGCCCGATGGACGCGTCGTCGGCGGTTGGCACGGCGAGGGTGAACGTGGTGCGGTACCACTGGGTGCCGGCCACCGCGGTGGTGTCCGGCACCGGGTGCGTCGTCCACGAAGAGTCCGGGAAGCCTGGCAGGTACCATCCGTTGCGCTCGCCGAAGAGGCCGCCGTTGTTCATGACTCCGCGTGCCGTGTCGGTGATGTTCTCCCCGCCCTGGTTGCCCTGGATCTTCCAGGTGACGCTCGGCGCGAGCGCGCCGCCGCTGGCATTGGCGTAACTGGCCGAGATGAGGCCGCGCCCCTGTTTCTGGGCGTCGTTCACGCCGCCGTCCTCGTTATGGGAATCGTCGCGGACCATCACCGAGAGAACGTGGCTCCCGGTCGTGCGGTCGGCCGCCGGCACGGTGAACGTGGCGGTGCCCGTGGTCGGCGGCGCCGCGACGCCGGTGGCCAGGACGTTCTGGCCCAGGTACGTGCCGTCGAGCCAAGCCTGCACCAGGCCGGCACCGCCGCCGCCGTAGGTCAGTGACACGGTCGCCGGGGCCGCTCCGCTGAAGTGGCCGCGATACCAGACATCGCCGTGATGGAAGCCGTAGTCGTCGGCGGTCAGGACGGGCTGGCCCGCGGGCGGCTTGGTCGTGCTGTTGGTCGTTGTCTTGTTCGCCGTGGCCCAGGAGGAGTCGTCGAAGCCGGGCGCCTTCTCCGGAGACTCGACCGAGTAGCGCCAGGTCGCGGTGGCGAGGTTGGGCAGGGTGACCGCTGCGGGACCGGCGAGCTGCGTGGTGGTGGCCAGGCTGCCGACGCTGGTGATCCTGGTCGCCACGGCCGCGCCGTTCCAGGTGACCGACGTGACGGCCGGCGGAGCCCAGACCTCCAGGGCGGCCGCGGCGGCGGTGTCGCCGGTGAGCGCGAGCGTACTGCCGGTGATCGCGGCCGTCCGCACCAGCGCCGGCCCGCGCTCCAGCACCGGGCCGGCGGCGGTGTCCTGGCGCCACATGGTGTCGGCTGTGGACTGATCGGCCAGCAGCAGCAGCAGGTTGGGCCGGCCGCCGCCGCTCACCTGGACCTGGACGATGCCCGAATGGGTGTAGTCCAGGCGCAGGTCGCCGGTGGCCGCGTTGTAGGTGCTGGTCACCGCGGCGCCGCTGGCCACCGTCACGGTAGGGGCCGACGAGTAGCGCAGCACGGTCTCGCCGGTCTCCCCGTCACGGCCGTAGAGCAACAGCACGCTGCGGTTGCTGTACTGCAGGTGGGTCATGATCTCCGAGGTGGAATAGACCAGGTGCTGGCCGTCCACGTCGTAATCGGCGACCAGCGTCTTGGCGTCCTGACCGTTGAGGCGCAGCGTGCCGCTCTGCGGGATGGTGTAGTTGCCGTCGCTGGTGCTGATGGGGAAGGTGAAGGTGTCGTTGGTGGTGGCGCTCGACGGGTTGTGCACGGCGAAGTAGAAGTGGGTGCCCGTGTCCGGGTTGACGTTGTGGTAGATCTTCACGGCGGTCGACGAAGGCGTCACGGCGGTGCTCTTGTTCACCTTGGTGATCGGGTCGACACTCTGCAGGAAGTAGCCCAGCTCCTTCATCGTGGCTGCCTTCGGCTCCAGCTGCCGGGACGCGCTGATCGCGGCTCCGTAGTCGTAGGAGGTATAGACGACCGGCGCGGGCAGCCAGCCCCACGAGGTGCCCCCGACCGTCATGTAGAAGTTCTCGATGGTGAGCCTGTTGGCGATGTTCGTGCCGTAGAAGACCCGCTCGTAGCCCGGTCCCTCCCGCGTCGCCATGCACGGATACGTGCCGTTGCTGCCCCAGTAGTCGAACCAGCCACCGCCGAATTCGGCGGCGAATCCAGGAGTGTTCGGGGACGCGGACGATCCGCCGGTGGCGCCGCCCGAGCCGTAGATGCCCCAGTCCGGCGCCGCCGACGGGCTGCCAGGGGTTGCGTCGGTGTGGCAGGTACCGCCCGGGTACCCGTCGAAGGCGTACAGGTCGACCGGACCCGGGGTGGTGCCGGAGACGGTGGAACTGCTCGGCACCCAGTCGCCGTTGCGGCCCTTGTCGTTGTGGAAGATCGGGACGGTGATCCCGTCGGCGTGCGCCTTGGCCGCCAGGTGCTGCAGGTAATTGCTCTGCGCCGTGCCGGTGCCCAGCTCATTCTCGATCTGGTAGAGGATCACCGTCCCGGTGCCGTTGGTCAGCTGGTGGCGGGCGAGGATCGCGTCGATCTGGGTCTGCCACTCGTCGGTGGCGGCCAGGTAGTCGGCGGCGTTGGTACGCGCCTTGCCCGCTTGCGTCAGCAGCCAGCCCGGGAAGCCGCCCGCGTCCGTCTCGCCGTTGATGTACGGGCCCGGGCGGGCGATCACGTACAGACCGACCTGCTGCGCCAGGTCGAGCAGCTTGTCCATGTCCCGGATGCCGGTGAAGTCATACACGCCCTGCTTCGGCGAGAAGTATCCCCAGTCGAAGTAGATCGAGACGGCGTTGTATCCGCTGGCCTTCATCTTCTGCAGCACGTCCAGCCACAGATCCGGACTGGGCAGCCGGAACGGGTGAAACTCTCCCGACCAGATAAAGGTGCGCCGCCCGTCGATGCTCAGTGAATATGAGTCGTAGGTGATCGTGTGTATCGTCGCGGCGGCCGACGCGGACGCGGGCGCGGGCCTCTGCGGCGCGACCAGCAGGGCGGCGAACAGAAGGGCGGCGAACAGAACCGCCATGGACAGCGTGCGAGCTAACGGCCGGGACGGGCGGAAGGCAGCCGACATCACTTGCTCCGGTTAGGCGCAGATACGAGCGGGATCTGAACGTAGGCTCGTAGTTCGCTACCTGTCAACGGCAGCTCCTGGCCCCCTGCCAATCGCAGCTCAGTACCGACCGCCAGGGCAGCCCCGAGGCTAAAAGGGCCGTTCGCAGGTGCGCGACCAACTCGGGCTTGCCCATGCCCTTGGGGGAAGGGGCATGATCGGCGACGTGACACCAGACGCCGCCCGACAGCTGCTCACCATCGGCGAATTCGCTCACCAGACACGGCTGACCGCGAAGGCCCTACGGCTCTACGACGAGATCGGCTTGCTCCGGCCGGCTGACGTCGATCCAGCCAACGGACATCGCCGCTACGGAGCCGGTCAAGTCCGCCCTGCCCGGCTCATCGGGATGCTGCGCGGCGCGGACCTGAGCCTGGCCGAGATCGGCTCGCTGCTCGCCGAGCTCGACAGGAACCGCGATCTAGCCACCACCCGCCTCGGCCGGCACCTGATCGAACTGGAAGCTCGCCACACCAGCCGCAGGTTCCTGATCCGCCACATCCACGCGATCCTCAGAGAGGAAGACCATCCGATGTTTCCCATCCAGACCCGCCACGTACCGGTACAGCGAGTGATGTCGATCCAGCGCCGGCTGCGCGCGCCGGAGACCGCCGCCTTCGTCGAGGAGGCCAAGACAGCGTTCGCCGAGCACCTGGACGGCGCGCTGCCGACCGGACCGTTCACCTTGATCTTCCACGGCATTGTCGACCACGAGAGCGACGGGCCCCTGGAAGCAATTCTCCCTTGCCCCGACGATGTGCAGGTCACCGATCTCATCGGCATTCGCGCCGAGCCGGCGCACGACGAGGCCTTCACCACGATCACCAAGGCTCAGTGGGATTATCCGGCGATCCTCGCCGCCTACGACGCGGTCGCCTGCTCGCCCGAGGCAGTCGCTCGTCCCGGAAGCCGGCTGTCGTGTCGCGAGGTGTACCTAGCTGAACCACAGGCGATCGACCGGGACGAACTGATCTGCGACATTGCGTTCCCGCTCGGGTAGAGGCTCCGGGCCCGAGCGATCAGAACTGGAAGACGACACGGGCCGGGACAGTGCCGGCGAGGACGTCGTCGATGGACTGGTTGACGTCGTCGATCTTGCGGTCGATGGCGATCACCTTGGTGCGGCCGGCTGCGTGCAGCGCGAAGACGTCGGCGAGGTCGTTACGGGTACCGACGATCGAGCCGATGACGGTCTTGCCGCTGATGACGGTGTCGAAGATCGGCAGACTCAGCGTGGCGTCATCAGCGGGCAGCGCGACGCATACCAGGCGCCCGCCGCGGCGCAGTGAGCGGTAGGCCTGGTCGAACGCCCTGGGCGACGCCGCGAGCGCGACGGCGACATCGGCGCCGCCGAGGGCCTGGATGGCCTCGACCGGATCGGTAGTCTGCGCGTTGACGACATGGTCGGCACCGAGTTCGGTGGCCATCGTGAGCTTGTGGTCCTCGATGTCCACTGCGATGACGAACCCGCCGGCGATGCGGGCGTACTGCAGCGCGAGGTGGCCCAGTCCGCCGACGCCGAAGATCGCGACCGTCTCGGCGGGGGCGACCCGGGCGACCTTGATCGCCTTGTAGGTCGTCACGCCCGCGCACGTCAGCGGCGCGGCGTCCCGGGAGGAGATGCCGTCCGGTACCGGCGAGGCGAACGCTGCGGGAACGACGGCGTACTCGGCGAATGTGCCGTTGACGGAGTAGCCCGAGTTCTGCTGCTTCTCACACAGCGTCTCCCACCCGCTGTTGCAGTAACGGCACTCACCGCACGCGTAACCCAGCCACGCGATCGCGACCCGGTCGCCGATCGCACGGGTGCTCACGCCGGTGCCGAGCTTCTCGACATAACCGACGCCCTCGTGGCCGGGAATGAACGGCGGTGTCGGCTTGACCGGCCAGTCGCCGTGGGCGGCGTGGATGTCGGTGTGGCACAGCCCGCTCGTCTCTATCCGGACTAGTACCTCACCCGCGCCGGGCTCGGGGATCGGAAGATCCTGCACTTGCAAGGGGGACTGGAAGTCGGTGACAACTGCTGCTTTCATGGTGTGCTCCATTCAGAGCTGGACGCAGGTGGGGGAGGGGGTGACGAAGTGAAGGTTCTCTCCGGCTGGTAGCGAGAAGTCTTCGGGTTCGCCGGGCGCTACATCGAGCAGGAACTGTTCCTGGTGCCAGGCCTGGTCCAGGCGCTTGTCGATGTAGAACGGGCATCCGTCGATCTCGCCGAGCAGGACGTCGATGTCGCCGATGAGGAATTCCCCGACGGGAAAGCACATCGGCGTGCTGCCGGCGCAGCAGCCGCCGGATTGGACGAACATCACCGGGCCGCCCCGGGCGGCGCGCAGGAGACGGATCGCCTCGCGCGCGGCCGGGGTGGCGGTGATGCGGGCCAGGGCAATCGGCTCGGACATCACGGGTCCCTAGAACAGCCCGAGCGGTTTGGTGCTGTAGCTGACGAGCAGGTTCTTCGTCTGGCTGTAGTGATCCAGCATCATGAGGTGGTTCTCGCGGCCGATGCCCGAGATCTTGTAGCCACCGAACGAGGCACCCGCCGGGTACTGGTGGTAGCAGTTCGTCCAGACGCGACCGGCCTTGATGCCGCGGCCCATCTTGTATGCCCGGGTGCCGTCTCGGGTCCAGACACCGGCGCCCAGCCCGTAGAGGGTGTCATTCGCGATCGCCAGCGCGTCCGCGTCGTCGGTGAACGTGGTGACCGCCAGCACGGGGCCGAAGATCTCCTCCTGGAACACCCGCATCTTGTTCTCGCCCTTCAGCACCGTCGGCTGGAAGTAGTAGCCGTCGGCGAATTCTGCCCCGTCCACGCGGGCGCGCTGGCCGCCGATCAGCACCTCGGCGCCCTCGTGGCGGCCGATGTCAACATATGAGGCGATTTTCTCAATCTGCTGCGCTGAGACCTGCGGGCCAAGCTGGGTGTCAGTGTCCAGCGGATTGCCCTGCTTGATGCTGGCTATGCGGTCCAGGCAGCGGGCCATGAACTCGTCGTAGATGTCGGCCTGGATCAGCGCCCGCGACGGGCAGGTGCACACTTCGCCCTTGTTGAACGCGTACAACACCAGACCTTCGATTGCCTTGTCCAGGAACTCGTCGTCATGAGCCATCACATCGTTGAAGAAGATGTTCGGCGATTTGCCGCCCAGCTCGACGGTAGACGGGATCAGGTTCTGCGCCGCGTACTGCATGATCAGGCGACCGGTCACCGTCTCGCCGGTAAAGGACACCTTTGCGATACGCGGATTCGCAGCCAGCGCCTTACCGATCTCCGCACCAGGACCGGTCACGACGTTGATCACGCCCGGCGGCAGGACGTCCTCGATCGTCTCCATCAGTTTCAGGATCGACCACGGCGTCGGTGAGGCGGGCTTGATCACCGAGCAGTTACCGGCCGCCAGCGCCGGCGCGAGCTTCCACGCCGCCATCAGCAGCGGGAAGTTGAACGGGATGATCTGACCGACCACACCCAGCGGCTCCCGGAAGTGGTAAGCGACCAGATCCTTCTCGATCTCAGTCGAGCGCCCTTCCTCGGCGCGAGCCGCGGCGGCGAAGTACCGGAAGTGATCGACCACCAGGGGAATGTCGGCAGCCAGTGTCTCGCGGACCGGCTTGCCGTTCTCCCAGCTCTCAGCGACCGCCAGCATGTCCTTGTTCTTCTCGACCGCATCAGCGATCGCGTTGAGCACCTCCGCTCGCTCGGTTGCTGACGCCTCGCCCCAGGCGTCCTTCGCCGCGTGGGCAGCGTCCAGCGCGAGCTCGACGTCCTCCGGCGTGGAGTCGGCCACCTCGGTGATCGGACCGGCGGTCGCGGGCGCCAAGTCCAGGCGGTACTTGCCGTGCGTCGGCGCCAGCCACTTGCCACCGATGAAATTCTCATACCTCGGCTCGACGGAGACGATGCTGCCGGGCAGGCCGGGCGGGACGTACTTCATGTCGTCGCTCCTTCAGGGAATTAGAGACGACCGTTAAAGCAAGCCGCCGGTACGGGACCGGACTGTTGGCGCAAGTACCTATAATCGAACGGACACCGCGCACCGGTTCGTCAACAGAGGCGAAGGTCCCGTCAAGTCCCCGGCCCGCGGATACCTGCGCTATCGAGCACGGCGACGATGTCATCGGCCATATCGGCGACGCTAAACGAGCCTCGCCTCCGCATAGGTCCCCTTGATCAGCCGGGCGTTGAGTCCTGGACGCCGAAGAGGCGCCGGAGCGCAGCCCGGCGCCGGGGCGCACAGCAGCGTTCCCGCCCCCGCCGCGCCCCCGCCGCGCCCGCGCCGCGCCCCGGCCAGTGTCGTGGCTGGGCATCTACTGTCGTCCTAGCAGCAGCAGAGACCCAGCCACGACACTGGGCGACGCAGCACGCCCCCGCACCGCCGACCCCTGCGGGGCCCGCGGCGCCTGCGGGGCGCGCGGGGCTGACGGGACCCCGCACCGGGGCCCGCGGCGCAGCCACTCCCTCCGAGATGCCCCCGCCCTGCCAGCACCCCGAACCCGGACACCCGGCCCGCCCCAGAGTCGCGTTACAGCCTCAACAACAACAGCAGAGGCACGTTCATGACGCTGCAAACCGCACCCCAGCCCTGCACCGGCCAGCGGCAAAGGTGCCACTCACCGATTCAGTGATCAGGCGCGCGGACTCAAGCAGGCGCGCTCGGCTCGTGCGGGCTCGCCTTTGCGGGCGGTGCCTCGCCTCGTCTCCGCAGCCACCCCTCGGAATTGATCATCCAGTCGGGCGCGGACGTGCTGACTCTGGCCGGTAGCGCCCGGCCCAGTCAGGTCAGGCAGGGGGCGGGGACGCTTACGCCGAGCAAGGCGCTGCCCAGGTGCGGCGGAAGCCGTCGGGGATCGTCGACGGGCACGACGCTGCCGCTCTCGTCCAGGCGATAGGCCAGGGCAGGGCCGTTGGCGGCGATCGCGCGGAGCCCGTGGAGCAGGCGGTCGATGTCGTCGCTGCTGGTATGGACGCCGATGCTGGCCCGGACCGCGCCGGCCGGAAAGCCGAGCCGCTCCAGCAGCGGGTGGGCGCAGAACCGGCCGTCCCGCACGCCGATGCCATGCTCTGCCGACAGCGCGGCAGCAACCACGGCCGGGTCCAGCCCGGCGAGGGCGAACGTGACGATGCCGCGTGGCTCAGGCGAGTCGGGCCAGATGCGCGCGACGCGGATGCCGGAGATCGTGGCGAGTCCCGCCGTCAGCCGGGCGGTCAGCGTGCGTTCGTGATCGGCCAGCCGGTCGAAGCCAAGCTTGGCTAGCGCACGGCAGGCGGCGGCCAGCGCGACCGCGCCGACCGTGTTCGGCGTGCCCGCCTCATGACGCGCCGGGCTCACCGTCCACTCGACCGAGTCGAGCCCGACGCGCCGCACCGCTCCGCCGCCGGCCAGGTACGGCGGCGCCTCATCCAGCCAATCGCGCGTGCCGATCAGGGCGCCAGCACCGAAGGGGGCGTACAGCTTATGGCCGGACAGCGCGAGATAGTCGATGCCCTGGGCGGCCATGGACACGCCGCCGTGCGGAACCAGTTGCGCGCCGTCGACCGCCACTCGCGCCCCGTGCCGGTGCGCGATGTTCGCCAGTTCGGCCACCGGCAGTGCCTCGCCGCTGACATTCGACAGCCCGGTCACCGCCAGAAGTGCATACGGCTGACGTCGCAGTTCTTCCGCGATCCGGCGCAGCGTGCCAGCCACGGACGTGGCGGCGGTCAAGGTGACCGCGGCGCCCCGGCGCCATGGCAGCAGGTTCGCGTGGTGCTCGATGTCGAGCACGAGCACTCGCCCAGTTCCGGGCACGGCGTCGGCCAGCAGGTTCAACGAGTCCGTAGTGTTGCGGGTGAACACCACGACGTCGTCCGGGCGTCCGCCAACGAACTGCCGCACCCCGTTCCGCGCGTCCTCATAGGCTCCGGTCGACACCTGGGACAAGTACCCTGCGCCCCGGTGGACACTGGAGTACCAGGCCAGCGCCTCGTCCACGGCGGCGCGGACGGAAACAAGCGCGGGGGCGCTGGCGGCGGTGTCGAGGTTGACGTAACGAGCCGCGCCCGACGGCGCGAGAGGGACGAGCTGTCCAGCGCCGACGGTCGGAAGCAGTGCGGAGATGGGGCCTACTCGGGGCATGTCGTACTCCCGGTCCAGGACCCAGGGGATGAGTCCACGCTTGCCGGCACCGATCGGTGCCGGCCGTGTCATCACCCGGGGCACCCCGCCGCGGAGGAGGGTTGCCGGCCAGCAAGCCGGGGCTTGTCGCTGGCACTCGTGACACCACCGATGTTAGCCCCGTCCACGGGTGGCTGCAATGCGCCCAGCCGGGGTCGGCGTCCGACGGTGCCAGGCCGAGCTGGCTCATCGGGCAGGTCGCTGGGAGCAGCGGACTCCCCGCTGCCCACGAGCCCGGCGCGGCGATAATGGTTCGCCCGCCGGCAGCCGATGGGGTAGGTGTAGCAGCATGACTGAGCGCTATCTGCTGCGGCCTATAACGCCCGATGAGTTCGATGCCTTCGGCGAGGTACCCACCCAGGCGTTCAATGACACCTCGTGGTCGGCTGAGGCCGTCGAGCAGGAGCTCCTGGTCTTCGAGTTCGACCGCAGCCTCGCCGCGTTTGACGGCGACGCGATAGTCGGGACGGCGGCTGCGTACTCTTTCCAGCTCACTGTCCCCGGCGGGATCGCGGACGCGGCGGGTGTCACCTTCGTCAGCGTCCTGCCCAGCCACCGGCGGCGCGGCATCCTCTCGGCGATGATGCGCCACGAGCTCGCCGACATCGCCGGCCGGGGCGAGGCCATCGCAGCGTTGTTCGCGTCTGAGTCGGGCATCTACGGACGGTATGGCTATGGTTGCGCGTCCGGGCAGCTGCGCCTGACGATCCGCCGCGGCGAGGGCGCGCTGAGTCCAGCCGCGGCCGGACGCGGGGGCCCGAACCGCAGCTCAGTGCGGCTGCGGGCCGTGCCGCCCGCCGATCTGCGCCCCGAACTGGCCAAGGTCTACGACTCGGCGGCCCCGCGCCGGCCCGGCATGATGGCCAGGGACGAGCGCTGGTGGCAGAGCGTACTCGCCGATCCGGAATCCGCCCGGAGGGGAATGAGCTCGCTGAGGTGCCTGCTGGCCGATGACGACTCGGGTCCGCGCGGCTATGCCCTGTACCGGACGAAGCCCGACTGGGCCGAAGACGGCCTGCCATTCGGCAGCCTGTCGGTCCGCGAGCTCATTGCTGCCGATCCCGCGGTCACGGCGGCGCTGTGGACCGACCTGCTCACCAGGGACCTGATCGGCGAGGTGGTGGCCAGGCAGCGGCCGGTCGACGATCCGCTGCTGGACATGCTCGCCGACCGGCGCCGGGCGCGCGCTTACCTGACTGACGGGCTCTGGATCCGGCTCACAGACGTCCCGGCCGCGCTCTGCCAGCGGCGCTATTCCTCCGCAGCTGACGTTGTGATCGAGGTAACCGACGAGCTGCTGCCTGCCAACGCGGGACGCTGGCGGCTGCAGTGCCCCGGGCCCGCCGACGGCGGTACGGCCAGCTGCGAACGCACCGCGGCGGCTGCTGACATCGTGCTCCCCGTCGCGGCCCTCGGAGCTGGCTATCTGGGCGGCACCAGGCTGGGCGCTCTAGCCGCAGCCGGCCTGATCGCCGAGCGGACGGACGGGGCGCTGGCCAGGCTTTCGGCCGCCATGTACGCCGACCCCGCGCCCTGGTGCCCGTTGACGTTCTGAACGCATCCTGGGCCTTTCGCTTCCGGCCGAAAACGGTCATTATGTCGCTGTGCTCCGTTTACCGGAAAGGAGCAAGTCCATGCTCGCTGTCTACCGGCAGGTCTATGACCCGCTCGGCAACTCGCTCGGACTGTCCTCGATCGTGGGTGCACTGCCGTTAGTCGCGCTGTTCGTGCTGCTCGGAGTGCTGCGCATGCGCGCCTGGCTCGCGTCGCTCATCGGACTGGCGGTCGCCCTGATAGTCGCGGTGGCCTTCTACTCCATGCCCGTCGGTGACGCCGTGAACAGCGGGCTGCTGGGTGCCGCTTTCGGGTTCTTCCCCATCATGTGGATCGTCATCAACGCCATCTGGATCTACAACCTGACTGTCGAGACCGGCCATTTCGACGTGCTCCGCCGGTCTTTCGCGTCAATCAGTGACGACCAGCGGATCCAGGCGATCATCATCGCCTTCTGCTTCGGAGCCCTGATGGAAGCCCTCGCAGGTTTCGGCACGCCGGTGGCCATCAGTTCGGTCATGCTGATCGCGCTCGGCTTCCGACCGCTCAAGGCAGCGACGGTCGCACTGGTCGCCAACACCGCGCCGGTCGCGTTCGGGGCCCTGGCCGTGCCGATCACAACGCTCGCGACCGTCACGAAACTGCCAGTCAGCGATCTTGGTGCCATGGTCGGTCGCCAGACGCCGGTCCTGGCCGTATTCGTCCCGCTGGCCTTAGTGTTCCTCGTGGACGGGCGACGAGGTCTTCGCCAGGTATGGCCTGCGGCGCTGGTGTGTGGCGCGACCTTCGCCAGCTTCCAGTACCTCGCGTCCAATTTCTGGTCCGTCCCGCTCACCGACATCATCGCGTCGATCGCCTCGGCACTGGCCGTCCTGGCCTTCACCCGTGTCTGGCACCCGAAGGAGGGCTACGTCGAGACCGCCGATGAGAGTGCCGATGATGAGCCCCCCGTCGAAGCCGCCCGGGCTCGCGCACCGCAGCCGGGCACCACGGTCCGCGACGCGCCCGGCGAGATCTTCAGGGCCTACGCACCGTATCTGATCATTATCGTAATCTTCGTGGTCGCCACGCGCGTACCTGCCATCACCGGCGTGGCTCCCACGAAACCCGGCGCGGGCGGCACCAGCCTGGAGTCGGTGACCCGCATCTACGACTGGCCCGGCCTGCACATCGTCAGCCACAAGGGCACGGCCGTAGCGACCAGCTTCAAGCTGAACATCCTTTCCGCGGCCGGCACCCTGCTGCTGCTTTCCGGGCTGCTCACGATGATCGTGCTCAAGGTCGGGGCCGGGCGGGCGCTGCGCGCCTACGGTCGTACGCTTGGGCAGCTGAAGTTCGCGATCCTCACCGTGATGGCTGTGCTGGCCCTCGCCTTCGTCATGAACGAGTCGGGGGAGACCCAGACGCTGGGGCTGTGGATGGCGGGCGCGGGCGGCTTGTTCGCGCTGCTGTCTCCCATTCTGGGCTGGCTAGGCGTGGCGGTCACTGGCTCGGACACCTCCTCGAACTCACTGTTCGGGGCCCTGCAGGTCACTGCCGCGATGCAGGCGCACCTGTCGCCGACGCTGCTCGCCGCGGGGAACTCCGCTGGCGGCGTGCTCGGGAAGATGATCTCGCCCCAGAACCTCGCGATCGCGGCCGGTGCCGTCGGGCTGGAGGGGCGCGAGGGCGACATCTTCCGCCGCGTCGTCGGATGGAGCGTCGCGTTTGTGATTTTCATGTGCCTGCTCGTCTACCTGCAATCAACCCCGGTGTTGTCATGGATGGTCGTCTGAGGCCGCGACCGCGGGCTAGCCCGCTGCGTTGAGGAAGCCGGTGATGATCGGCGCCACCTCGGCCGGGCTGTCGACCAGCACCAGGTGGCCCCCGCCCTCGATTGTGTGCAGTTCCGCATTCGGGACGAGTGCCGCGATGATCCGGTGATTCACCAGCGGAGTGACCGGATCGTCATCGCCGCAGATGATCAGCGTCGGATGCCGGATGCTCGGCAGCCACGGCAGGCTCGTCCAGCCGATGAGCGGACTCATGCGGTACAGCCCGGCCACGACGTTTTTCGGGCGCCGGATGTGCATGGAGCGCACGAGCTCTGGCTCGGTGCGCATGCGACCGCCGAACATCGTGCCTGCCACCTGCTCAAGCCGCACAGGGTGATAGCTCCTTGGCTGCATGAAATGCCAGAGCGCGGTCAGGCGGCCTGGCACGGCGAAGCCGCCGAAGGACGTTGATACCAGCACCAGCCTGCCCAGGCGGTCCGGATGCGAGATCGCCATCTGCTGCGCGAGCGCGCCCCCGAACGACGCCCCCAGCACGTGAGCGGACTCGATACCCAGCTCGTCGAGCACCGCGACGCCGAAGTTCGCCAGCGACCACATGGTCAGCGGGAAAGCGGGCATTTGGGATTGGCCGATGCCCGGCGGGTCGAAGGCGATGGTCTGGAAACCGCTCAGGTACGGCAGCAGGGGCTCCCAGAGCTTTACCTCACCCCAGATACCGGAATACAGCAGCAGGGGTTCGCCCTCTCCGCAGATCTGGGCGTGAACGCGGAGCCCTTTGATACGCAGCTGCCTGTGCGTGATTTGTGGGGCAGAAGGGGCGGAAGTGACGGAAGTGGCCTGAGTCATTGGGGGCTCCTCCCAGCTGGGAACGATCTCCTGCAATTGTGATCACCATAGTGTGCAAGGTGCAAGTTATGGCAAGCATTGACAACCAACCGAACGATCGGTTAGTATAATTGTCAGGACAGTTTGGACTTGCTCTGCAACCGGCCGGGTGGGAGACGGAGAGGCCGGCCTCCGGTTGGAGGGGAAGCCCGATGATCACTTTTGTGTATCTCGGGGTGCCAGCCGCGGGCTTGGTGCTAGTTCCCGTGAACACGAGGCTCGCCGCGCCGGAGATGCGTGCCGATGCCCAGCTCGCCCGCCCGCGGAATGTGAGTTCGCTGCGGTATCTGAGCCACGGCGCTTCGCCCATCGCCGCCGAGACGCTCAGGCGCGCCCAGAAGGCCTTCTCCGAAGCCGAGTTGCTGCACATCTACGGCACCACGGCCGGCCAGGGACATGATCATCAGCGGCGGCGAGAATATTTACTCCATCGAGGTGGAGGACGCTCTGTCCGCGCATCCGTGCGTTGACGAGGTGGCCTTCGGCGTTCCCGATGAGCACTGGGGCGAGTCGGTCTGCGCCATCGTCGTGGCGCGGCTGCCGGTGACACCCGACGAGCTCATCGCGCACTGCCGTGCTCACACCGCCGGTTCAAGGTGCCCAGGCGCATCGAGTTGCGTTCCGAGTCGCTGCCCAAGTCGGCGGCCGGCGAAATCCTCAAGCGCGACCTGCGCGACCCGTACCGGGTCGGCCGGCAAGCCCAGATAGAAGGGAGCTAGCGATGCGCAGCACCATGACTGACTTTCCGCTGACGATCGGCCACATCTTCGAGCATGGCCGGAATGCGTACGGCGACAGCCTGGTCGTCACCAGCCAGGAAAGCGGGGTGCGCCGGATCGAGTTCGCGGCCCTCGCGCAGCGGGCGGAACGGCTCGCCGCCGGGCTCAGGCGCCTCGGCGTGCAGCGCGGCGATCGGGTCGCTACCTTCGCCTGGAACAGCCAGGAGCATCAGGAGGCTTACTTCGCCGTGCCGTGCATGGGCGCGGTCCTGCACACCATTAACATCCGCCTGTTCCCCGAGCAGATCCGCTATATCGTCAACCACGCTGAGGACTCGGTCCTGCTCGTGGACGCGAGCCTCGCGCCCGTCCTGGCGCCCATCGTCGGCGATCTGAAGACGGTCAGGCACCTGATCGTCTTCGGCGAAGGCGACCGCTCCGGGCTGCCCGGTGCTATCGACTACGAGGAACTGCTCCGGTCGGAGGAGCCGGGCTATCCGTGGCCGGCGCTGGAAGAATCGGCCGCCGCCGCGATGTGCTACACCAGCGGGACCACGGATCAGCCCAAGGGCGTCGTGTACAGTCATCGCTCGACGTTCCTGCACTCGCTGGGCGTGTGCTCGGGCGAGGCACTCGGGCTCAGCCAGCACGACCGCATCCTGCCGGTGGTGCCGATGTTCCACGGCAATGCCTGGGGCCTGCCGTACGCCGGCTGGCTGGTCGGGGCCGACCTGCTGCTGCCGGGCCGCTTCGTCCGGGCGGACCGGCTCGCCCGCCTGATCGCGGCGGAAAAGGCGACCTTCGCGGCTGCCGTTCCCACGGTGTGGTACGACGTTCTGGGCCTCGACCCGCAGACCATCGACTTCTCGTCGCTGCGGCTGCTCATGTGCGGCGGGGCCGCGGTCCCGCGCAGCATGATCGAGGCCTATCAGGAGCGATTCGGGGTCCGGGTCGTCCAAGGCTGGGGCCTCACGGAAACGAGCCCGGTGGCGGCGCTGGCCTTCCCGCCCAAGAACGGTCCGGCCGAGCGTGCCATCGAGTACCGGGCCACCGCGGGACGAGTCCTCGGCGGGGTCGAGGTCCGGATCGTGGATGAAGACGACAAGGCGCTGCCGCGGGACGGGGCGGCCGTCGGCGAGATCGAGGTGCGCGGGCCCTGGGTGACCGGTAGCTACTACCGCGACCCGGCCCCGGCGAAGTTCCACGACGGGTGGCTGCGCACCGGTGACGTCGGCCGGATAGACGCCAAGGGCTACGTCACGATCACCGACCGCGCCAAGGACGTGATCAAGTCGGGCGGCGAGTGGATTTCCTCGCTGGAGCTGGAGGCCGTCCTCGTCGCCCACCCGGCCGTCAGCGAGGCCGCGGTCATCGCGGCCCCCGACGAGCGGTGGGGGGAACGGCCGCTCGCCTGCATCGCCCGCTCCGCTGGCGCCTCCGTCAGCGCGGCGGAGCTCCGTGCCTACCTTTCCGGCCACGTAGCGAAGTGGTGGCTGCCGGAGCGCTGGGCGTTCATCGAGCAGGTGCCCCGCACGAGCATCGGAAAGCACGACAAGAAGCTGCTGCGCGCTCGATACACCGAGGGCGCGCTGGACGTGGTCGTCATTGGTGCCGCAGATGTCACGAGATCCGGGAGTTAACAATGCCAGAAGCCGTAATCGCCGCCATCGTCGAGATCAACGAGGCCTTCGCGGCTCAGGTCATCCCGTCCGCCATGGGCATGGGCGTCGATCCGTTCAGCGAGAAACTGAACCCGCTGGGCGGCGCCATCGCGCTGGGCCATCCGTTCGGCATGACCGGGGTCCGCATCCTCACCACGCTGCTGAACGGCCTGCAGTCCCGCGACCAGACCATCGGGCTCGAGACGATGTGCGTGGGCGGCGGCCAGGGCATGGCGATGATCATAGAGAGGCTCTCGTAATGGTTTCCGCCGACAAGACCGTTCTGCCCGACAGCCGATCAAATGGAGGTCGCCGGGTCGCGCCGCCGCGTGCGGCGCCCACACCGCAGGGGAGCTCCTCGCCGCCAGCGGCACACGGGGAGCCGGGGGACGGCGCGGCTCATCTTGACGATATCGCTGACGCGCTGCTCGAGCCGAGCCCGTTTGTCGGCTTCGGCCTTCCTGACGCCCTGGGCGGCCTGCGCGCCCTCGGCGCTCATGCCCTGAGGGAACCGCGGTCACTGCTCAAGAACCTGCCGCGAACCGCGCGGGAGCTTGCCCGCATCGGCCTCGGCCAATCGCAGCTGGCACCGGCCAAGGGGGACAAGCGCTTTAGCGACACGGCCTGGAGCGAGAATCGCCTCCTTCATACGGTCATGCAGGCCTACCTGTATCTCGGGTCAGAAGTCGACGGCTTCGTCGACGGTCTCGGGCTTGAGGACCATAACGCGGAGCGGGCGCGCTTCCTGCTTGGCCTGGTCCGGGAGGCCCTGGCGCCGACCAACAGCCTCCTGACCAACCCCGCCGCGCTCAAGCGATGCATCGAGACCGGCGGCGGCAGCACCGTGGGCGGGATCGGCAACTGGGTCGGCGACCTCCGCCACAACCATGGCATGCCCGCGCAGGTCGACCGCACGCCCTTCACGGTTGGCACCGATCTCGCGGTCACGCCCGGCTCGGTCATCCGCAGGACCGAGGTTTTCGAGCTCATCCAGTACGGGGCGCGCAGTGACAAGGTCCATCCTCGTCCCCTGCTCGTCGTGCCTCCGCAAGTGAACAAGTACTACGCCCTGGACCTGGCCCCCGGCCGCAGCATGTACGAGTACATGCTCAAAGACGGCTTCCAGGTCTTCGGGATCAGCTGGCGCAACCCGACGACCGAGCAGCGCGACTGGGATATCGACACCTACATGCAGGCGATCCTGGAGGCGATCGACGTCATCCGCGAAGTCTCCGGCTCGCCGGATGTCAACGTGATGGGCGGTTGCCTGGGCGGGATGATGGTCGCGATGCTGCTCGCCCTGCTCGAAGCCAGGGGGGACACTCGGGTCCACGCCGCGACGATGGTCGTCACCATCCTCGACTGCGACACAGACGGGCAGCTTCTGCTCTTCGCGACGCCTAAGACGATGGCCGCGGCCAAGGCGGCTTCGAGCCGCACTGGCGTGCTGGACGGCTGGCAGATGGCACAGATCTTCGCCTGGCTGCGGCCCAACGATCTCGTCTGGAACTACTGGGTGAACAACTACCTGCTCGGCCGCAAGCCACCGGCCTTCGACATGCTCGCGTGGAACGCCGATACGACCCGGCTACCGGCCCGCTTCCACCACCAGTTGCTCGACATCGTGGCCGACAACAAACTCACGCAGCCCGGGGCCCTGGAGGTACTGGGAACGCCGATCGATATATCGCGTATCACGTCCGATATCTATATCGCGGCTGGGCTCAAGGACCACATCACACCGTGGCAGAGCGGTTACCGGACGACCCAGATGGTTTCTGGCGACAGCCAGTTCGTCCTGTGCTCGAGCGGGCACATCCAGACGGTCGTGGCCGCGCCCGATCATCCGAGGCTCGGGTATTTCGTGAACCCCGAGACGCCGGCCCGCGCCGAGCAGTGGATGGCGGGCGCCCAGCGGCACGAAGGGTCCTGGTGGGAGCACTGGTCAGGCTGGCTGGCCGACCGTTCCGGCGAGAAGGTCGCGGCCCCTGCGGCCATCGGCAGCAAGAAATTCCCGGCCAGGGAGGCCGCCCCGGGCACGTATGTGTTCCAGTGACCGCGGAAGCCGTGCGATACCTGGTATCCGACGAGGCACATTACCTCACCGGCGCGCTTCTCCCGGTGGCCGGTGGCCTCCTGATGATGTGAGGAAGGGCGGTAGTCGAGCCGGCGACGATGATCCGGTCGAAGTCCGGCGTGAACGCCGCCGGGTCGGCGAACTCGATCGTGTTGGTCCCGGCGGCGAGCTGCAGTGGCACCGTCATCGTCCCGACGGTGCTGAAGCTGCCGGTGGGGGTGAAGGACAGATCCTGCGGGGCTGCGCCGTTCACGCTGACGGTGGCCGGGCGGCCGGCGGACGAGCCGTCGCAGTAGGCAATGGTGACGTCGTAGGTGCCGGCGCTGCCGACCGTCACGCTGGGGAAGGTCAGCGTGCCGCCCTCGCCGACGAAGCCGACCTTGGAGCCGCCCGAGCAGGTCGTGCAGCTTTGCACCACCGCGCCGCCGGCGAGCGTGTTCGCCGGCGCCTCCGCCTCCTGCGACGCTGCCGGGGGAGGCGTGGCGTCGCTGGCGGTGGCGGTCAGGCCGCTGAACACCACCTGGCCGGGCGAGCCGGCGGCGTGCGAGGTCACGAAGATGCCGGCGTCCTGCGTGGTGTCCTGCCCCGGCACGGTGGCGGTGCCCACGGTCAGCCAGGCCGTGCCGTCATAGGAGTAGTAGCCCGTATAGCTGGAGCCGTTGCGCACTAGCTCGAGCCAGACCGGCAGGCTCTCGGGGATTGTCTCGTTGGCCGGGGTCACCGAGGTGATGTTGTTACCGCCGTTGGAATCCCACTCCAGCTGGATGCCGCCCGACGGGGACTCGAACAAGATGACCCCTTCCGGTGACGACCCGGATCCGGTCATGTCGTTGCGGACGATGAGCCCCGCCTTGGCGAAACCGGTCATGTTCTGCTGGGAGACCACCTTGGTCTCGATCGTCGACGCGGCGCCCGCCGCGCCGGTGAGGTAGATGGTGCTGTAGGAATCGGCGCCGCCGAACAAGTCCGCGCCGGCGCCGGAGATACCGAATTCCTGCCCCGACTGAGCGAAGGCAGCGGGGGCGTCGGTCGCGGACGAGTACGTCTGGTACGGCGCCTGGACCGGCGGGCTGACGGTGACCGGCAGGTCCTGCGACACCTGCTGCGGGAGCAGCCCGTACCACCGGTAATCGGCGGTACCGGTTAGGGTGCCGGACTGGAACAGCGTGGTCGGCGCGGGCGCCGTCACCGCGAACGTGGCCTGCGCGGTCTGGCCGGCCGCCACCGACGCGAACGACGTGGGCGACGACGGGGTGACCGTCCATCCGGACGGCGCCGGCAAGGTGAGCCGGACGTGCTGCACGGGCTGGACCCCGTGGTCGGCGAAGGTCTCGGTGATGGTGGCCGGCTGGCCGCCGATCAGCGCCGCGGGCCCGGTCAGGGAGATCGCCGTGGCGGGCGGCACGAGCCCGGGATGCCGAGTGGGAGTGATCCGCAGCAGGGCCACTCCGTGCGGGGCGACGTCCGCCGCGATCGTGGACCCGGTCTCGGTGACGTGGTGCGTCCAGAGGTTGTTGAGCTGATAGGCGTCGCTGGACGGCAGCCCGACTGCGGCTGCCGTGGTCGACACCACGGCAGGCACGCTGCCGGTGTTGAACAGGCCCAGGACAACGTCGCCGCCCTTCTCGGTCTTGGCGAACACCTGCTCGGTGGCGGTGCTGGCGATCCGCGAGGCGTCGATCGCATCCTGATCGACGGACAGGACCGCCCGGTTTTTCAGGAACTTCAAGTCCGTCGCGTCGAGGCTCGTCAGGTCGGTGCCCAGGATCAGCGGCGACGAGGCGAGGGACCACAGGCTCATCTGGGTCTGCCGTTCGTCCGGGGTGAGCCCGTCGTTGCTGCCATTGCCGATCTCGAGCGAGTCGTAGTCGTTGAACGCGCCGGGCCCGCCGTATGGCTGCCACTGCGCGACCTGGTTGAAGCGGGATTCCACGTTCGCCCAGTCGGTCAGCGGATAGCTGCTCCCGCCGCTCTCGCAGCCGTAGCACTCGACGTCGCCGCCGGTGCGCCAGCCATTGGAGTACTGAGCCCAGGTCGAGGCGTTGGCGATGGCCAGGCTGTTGGAGAGCTCGAGGTGGATCGGCCGGCCGGCCTGCTGCAGTGCCGTCGACCACGCCTGCACGTCGGGGATGTCACCCGCGCCGACACCGTCGAGCTTGACGTAGTCCACGCCCCAGGAGGCAAGTTCGCTGGCCCAGGAATTGATGAAGGCCTGCGCGCCGGGCTTGCTGTAGTCGATGCCGGTCATGCCGCCGCAGTTGTAGTTCTGCTCGGAAGTGGTGGTGGCGATCTGGCCTGCGGTATCCGAGGTGCCCTCGATCGGGGTGTTCTGGGCGACGGCCTGGTCGGAGATGCCGGGCGTGACGTACAGGCCGAACTTCAGCCCGAGGCTGTGCACGTAGTTGGCGACCACCTGGATGCCGTTCACCGACCCGGCCGCCGGGAACTTCGTGGCGTCAATCACCCACCGGCCGTACTGGTCCACGCTGGGGCCCTGGCCGCCCGGGCACTGGTACCAGAAGTCGTCCACGTTGACATAGTCGAAGCCCGCCCGGGCCAGGCCGCTGCGCTTCATCGCGAGCGCTTGCGCCTCGATATCGGCCGCGGTCGGGTCGTGCCGGATGAAGCTCCAGCTGCTCCACCCCAGGGCCGGTGTCTGCCCGACGCCGTTGGCTTCCGCGGTCGCTGCTAACGCGTTCGACCCGACCGCGATCGCGATCAGCGGCACGGTCAGTGCGGCGGCCGCGAGCCCGCAGATCAGCTTCCTCATGCCTCATCCTCATGCCTGTTCGGCGCCCGCGTTCTAGGCAACTCAACATGGTCGCCCGAACTCGAACATAAAGCGACAGAATCGCCCTTATTAACCCTCGCCGGGAGGCGGCCGTCAAGATGCCCCGCGGTCGGCGCGGCCCGCACGCTCCCGGTCACCAGCGGCTGAGGGCGCGGAGACCGGCCGCGGACAGCGTGGCCGATCTCCAGGCCATGGCGGAGGGAGCCAATCAATCCCTTCGCCGCGTCCGCCGCCATGCACGTCAGCGTACGTTCCGCCCTGCATGCAGCCCGGCCCGGTAGCCCATTGTCATGGCCACGCCGAGGGTGGCACCGGGGCCGGATAGCCGTCGGCAGTCCAGAACGCCGCGGTGTTGCCGACGGCGTACAGGCCCCCGAGGGGGTTGCCGTCACGGCCGAGCACCACCCCGTCGGTGTCGGTGACCGGTCCGCCCTTGGTCCCGATGGTCCCGGCCAGGACCTCGATCGCGTAATACGGTGCCTGGTCGATAGGCCCGAGACTCGGGTTGGGCGCGACGGCCGGATCACCGCAGAAGCGCTCGTAGGCGTTCTCGCCGCGCCCGAAGTCCCGGTCGGCGCCCTCGGCGCACGCGTCGTTCCACCGGCGGACGGTACCCGCCAGAGCCGCGGGATCGGTACCAATCAGGCCCGCGAGATCGGCGAGCGAGCTGCCGCGGGCGACCCAGTCCGGCACCGGCCCGTCCCGGGGGATGCCCGGCATCGGATAGGCCGCCCGGTACGCCTGGTCGAAGATGAGGTGCACGGCTCCGTCCTGCTGGTGCAGCGCCTTGCCGATCTCGTTATAGGGCAAGGCCTCGTCGACAAAACGTTGGCCCTGGGCGTTTACCATGATCTGCCGCGGCAGGCCACGTTCCCGGATAAGCGCCCGGAAGAACTGCTCGCCGAGCAGCGTCTCGCCGGGGATAGCCATCATCGGCATCCACCAGCCTTCGGCCAGGTTGTCCGTCCTGGTTCCGGCCCGCTGCGCGATGCGCAGGCCGTCGCCGGTGTTGGTCGGCGGCGCTCCGCTGGCCCGCTGCGCGCGCGGCTGAAGCCGGCGGCGCAACTCGCGGTCCCAGTCGAATCCCCCGGTCGCGAGTATCACCGACTGCGCGCCGATCGTCGTCACGCCGCCCTCGCTCTCCAGGTCGGCCGAGCCGCGCGCGACGCCCGCCAGCCGGACCCCGGTCAGCACCCGGACGCCCGCCTTCACGATCCCATCGAGCAGCCCGGCGACGAGCGCCACGCCGCCCGTCCTGATCCCGGTCCGCTCGCGATCGCGGAGGAGATCCCAGTCGAACCGGTCCGGGTAACGCCAGCTCTCCCATTCGGCGAACGACATCGGCAGGTACCCGGGCGGCACGAGAATGCGCGCCGCCAGCGGAGTGAGCTTGCCGATGTCGATGGGCTCCATATCCAGGGCCCGCCCGCCGGCCGTGGCCCCGGGAAGGGACGGGTCGTAGTCCGGATACCGGGGACACGCCACGAACCGGTGCGCACTGTGCTGCTCGACGAAACGCGCCATCTCGGGCGCCGTGGCGATGAACGCCTCCGTCAGGTGGCGGTAGCGGTGGCCGAAGAACCGGTCCAGGTAGGTGGCCGCGTCCTGCGGCGTGTCGCCTTCCTGGAGATGGTTGCACGGCACCCAGACCCGTCCGCCGGACAGGGCAGTGGTCCCGCCGAGCCACTGGCCGCGTTCGACCAGCAGGACCTCGGCGCCCGCCACCGCCGCCGCCAGCGCGGCGGTGAGCCCGGCCGCGCCACTTCCGGCCACCACCACGTCCACGCTTGAGGGCAGCACGGTCGAGGGCAGCACGGTCGAGGGCAGCACGGGCTCCGGCGCCGTCATGGCGCCCACCCCGCGGCCGCGAGCGCCGCGAGGCCGGCCGAGGTGTGCAGCCAGGTGCCGCGCCAGGTATCGCTGACGTGCGCGAGGGCGAGGTACCCCGCGCTGATCTCGATCGTCAAGGATTCCCTCGTCTACATCGTGGTGGCGGTCGCCATCGTCTGCATCCCGTACAAGCTGGGCGGCTCGGCCTTCGCGATCTTCCTGTACCCGCATTCCATCACCGGCGTACTCACCACCAAGAGCCGCGCCGTGGTCAAGCGGACCATGGCTGCGCTGCCCATCTACAGCTTCGTCCTCGGCCTCATCGCCCTGTTCGGGGTCATGGCCATCGCCGGGAAGATCACGCCGCTGGCGGGCGCCAACGCCTCACTCGAAACGCGCGCTGCCGGGCCCCGTGATACGCCCCAGCAGAGGCAGCGTAACGAGGATCACTATCAGGGAGACGACCAGGCCCGCTCCCATGGTGGCGTAGTAGACGCCGCCAAGAACCGGTATCGGCGTGCCCTTGGGCGCCATCTTGCCAACCGTCAGCACGCAGATGCCGTACGCCGTCGCCGCCGCGACCAGCGTGGCGGTCAGCAGGGGCAGCACCGCCTCCAGGAGGACAACCTTGTACAGCGTGCGGGTCGGCGTCCCGCTCAGCCGCAGCAGCGTGAACGGCCGCTTGCGTTCTACCAGGCCGCCGCCGACGGCGACCGCGAGGCTGCAGCCGGCCACCAGCAGCGTCAGGGCGACCACGAAGTACATCAGTCGCTGAACCGTGTTGCCCACGCCTGCCCTGGCCTGGACGGCTTCGCCGAAGGTTCTCGGCGCAGCGCCTGATGCGGACAGTGTCGTATGACTCACCAGGAATGTGCGGACTCTCTCGAGTGTCGCCGAGCTGTTTACCTTGACCAGCACCGCCTGCAGGTACAGCCTCGTAAAGTTATCTGAGGCGGCGGGATTGGACCGGCTAACAATAGGTTGCGTGGTGAAATGCGGGTTATCACCGTACAGGTTGAAGGAGTTAGCTTCCACCGCTTTGATGCCCGGGGCGCACTGGCCGAGTACCGCCAGCAGGTGCATGTCCTGACAGCTGACGATGCCGTTATAGTTACTGAAATTGTTGGGACTGGCATCCTGCGGCGTAGAGTAAATCGGAAACACGGTAGCGCCTCGGAATGCCTGCAGCTGGCTGACGAGCCTGGCGCCGGCCTGCGGGGGGAGTCCTTCCAGTCCTATTCTTTGTTCCTGGCTCGGCTGGCCGCCGCCCTGGGCGCCAGGACCGAATCGGCCGCCGCCGCCAGTGCAGTTGACAGTGTTACCGCAGACCGGAGCGGCGGTAAACTGGTCCAGCAGGACGCTACTCAGCACCTTGGCGCTCGGGGTCGCCGTCGTCGCATTTATGGCGGGCAAGAGCCCGGCGATAAGCGTGCCGAGGAAAACGGCCAGCACGAGTCCGGTGACAGACCGGAACGCGGATTTCGGGTTATCCGCCAGCCGCCGCGTCGCCAGCAGCGTTGACGCGCTGGTCATGACCTTCGAGAAAAGACGTGCCGCCCGCGCGGTGAGCCAGGGACCGCCCACCACCAGGCCGACCAGGATGACGAGAAGGCCAGGGAAGGCAGGCAGGCCGATGGACTTCGGCGTCGTGAGTTGCAGGCCCGCGATAAACAGGACTATGCCCGCCAGCAGCGGTATCACCCGCCACGCCTTCGGCGCAGGCGGGGTGACCCGGCGACTGACGCCCAGCGGCGAGATTCGCACCCGTCGCAGCGATAAGAGCGAGGCGATGGCTGAGGCGGCGGGCACGGCCACGAGCACGCCCGCATATCCCCGGGCAGTGGGAGTAACCTCACTGGCAAAATACCGGACGCTGGTAATGGCCGTGTCGGCCAGCGCGGGCTGCAGCAGAATGAAGATCGCAATGCCCAGGACTGAGCCGAACAGGGCGCTCACGACAGCGTCCACCGAGGAAATGACGCTGATCTGACGTGACGTGGCCCCGACCAGCCTGAGGGCGGCGTAGCATTCCTCGCGGCGGGCGGCGGCCAGGCGCGTGGCCGTGCCGATGAGAATGAGGATCGGGAACAAGAAGGCAAGGGCGCCCACGACATAAGCGTCGCGGAAATAGCCCTTCCAGACCTGCGTCGCGATGGAGGTGGCGATTTTCGTCACCTGAACGGTGCCGCGCAAGGCGCTCAGCTTAGCGGGCGTCGAGCCTACGAATATGGCCAGCTCGTCCGGGCCGGCCAGCGCCTGCTGGCCTATGGTGCCGACCTGATGACCCGGGAAGCGGTCGCCAAGCTGATCACGCGGCGTGCTGCGGATGAGGGCCGCGAGCGCCGGCGAGGCATAATACTGCTCGCTGGCGGGGAGCCTGGAAATGCCCGGCGGGACCGGTGCTTTCGGTCCGAGGGCCGCTATGTCCAGCCGCTCAATAGTCTGGCCCTTGAAGATGTCATTGCTATAGTTCCAGAGTTCCGCAGGTGCGGCAGATCCGGATTGCCGGCTGACCGGTGCACCCTGAGTGGATTCCCACGACGGCCTGTTGTTGGTGACCTGGAAAGCGTGAAAGTCGGCCAGCACGGCCAGCAGGATCGCGACGCCGACGGCCACGGCCGCCGTGGTGAGAAGCAGCCGGATGAGCGCCTCTCTGCCGCCTCGCAACGACAGTCGAAGGCCTAGTCGGTACATTATCTGACGACCTCTGCCTCTGACAGAACGGTGACCTTGCCGTCGCGCACGATGACCTCGCGACCGGCATAGGCCGCCACCCGGGCATCATGGGTCACCAGCACCACCGTCGTGCCCTCCTCGCGAGCAATGCTCACCAGCAGGTCCATGACCTTCTCACCGGTCAGCGAGTCCAGCGAGCCGGTCGGCTCATCGGCGAAAATGACCTTGGGGCGCGCCACGAGCGCTCGGGCGAGCGCCACCCGCTGCGCCTGACCGCCGGACAGCTCGCCGGTGCGCCTGGCTCCCAGTTCATCCAGCCCGAGCCGCTTGAGCCAGTCAGCCGCGCTCTGATAGGCCGTCTTGCGGCTGACCTTGTCGAGGAGCAGCGGCAGGGCAATGTTGTCCGCCGCGCTCAGCTCGGGCACCAGCTGGCCGAACTGGAAGACGAAGCCGAAGGCCGTGCGTCGCAGCTCCGTGCGTTTCGTCTCGCTGAGTCCGTCAAGTCGCTGGCCGTCGAACCACACCTCGCCGCTATCCGGCGTGAAGATTCCGGCCAGGCAGTGCAGCAGCGTCGACTTGCCCGAGCCGCTGGGTCCCATGATGGCCAGGATCTCGCCGCGGGCCACCGTCAGGCTGGCGCCTACCAGCGCTGGCGTCTGGCCGAACGACCGGTACACGTCCCTGGCCTCGATCAGGTAACCCCCGTGGCCCGGTGCCGCGGACCGGCTCGCGGTGCTCATGAGCCACGCACCATTTCTGCCAGGGCGCCGAGCCTGGCCGAGGTCATGTCCATCCATCGAAGATCGGCTTCGAGATGAAACAGGCCATGATCGGCAAGAAGCAGGTCCACCATGCTGCCTTTCCGCTTGATTTCGGTCAGTTCCCGCATCCGCTGCAGGTGGGCCGCTCGCTGAACATCGAGATACCGCTCGGCGGGGCGTCCCAGCATCAGCGCCAGCACGACCTTGGAGAACAGCACCGTCTGCAGGTGCGGCTCTGCTTCGGCCGGCTCGGCCAGCCACGCCTCGACCTCTGCCATCCCCAGGCTGGTGATGGCATAGCGCTTACGATCAGGCCCCGCGCCCGGCTCGGCCTCTCCGGGCACGACCTTGCCGTCGCGGGCCAGCCGGCCCAGCGTGGCGTAGACCTGGCCGAACGGGAGCGGCTTGCCCCGGCCGAAGTAGGCGTCGTAGTTGCGCTTGAGGTCATACCCGTGGCTAGGCTCCCGCTCAAGCAGGCCCAGGAGGGTAAGAGGAACGCTCACGGCGGCGACAATACTTCCGAGGTATACTCTCAGTCAATACTGCCGCTCCGGCCTCGTTTCACGCCCGCTCAGGCTGTCGCGTTACTGGTGATACGGGCGGGGTTTGCCGGGTGGCGCTGCCGCCGGGGCCGCCGATTTCCCGCCCAGCCGGGCACCCGCCCGGCACTTGCGGGTGCTGCGGGCTGGCTTCGGCCGCGCCGGAATCCGGCCGCCGGTGATCACCACCGTTTCGCCGCGTTATGGGCTTGTCGGTTATTAACACGCTGGTTTGATGTGGGCGGGGAGGGTGATGCCGGCGGTGGCGGCGTAGCGGTAGAGGCCTGCGAGGGTGCGGGGGTGGCCTGGTGCGGGCGGGGTGATGGCTGCGTGCCGGGCGATGAGCGGGCGGGTGGTCCTGGTGGCCTGGCTGATGGCGGCGGGGCTGGCGCCGAGCAGGGCGGCGATGACGTGGCAGGGGAGGGACAGGTGCTGGCGCAGGAGGGTGGCCAGGATGTGGTCGGTGAGGTCGAGGCGGGGGCGGGGGCCGGCTCCGGGGCTGTTGCGGCGCGGGCCGCCGCGCCGGGTGTACCGGGCTGCTTCCTGGCTGGCGTTCCAGGGGAGGGTCAGCGCGGTGATCAGGGCGGCGAGCGCGGGGCGGGACAGGCCGGTCAGCGCGGGGCGGGACAGGGTGTCCTGGTCGCACCTGGCGGGCCGGGCGGGCGCGGGGGCGGCGCTGGCGGCGGAGGGCTGGCCGGGGCTGGCGGCGGCTGGCTGCGGGTGCAGGGCGTAGTTCCAGTCGCCGTGAAAGTCGTGCCGGGTGATGGGCAGGGCGGCCATCTGCTGGTCGCTGATCCTGACGCCGGCCGGGTATAAGCCGGTGTCGAGCTGCGCGCGGACGGTGAGCCCGGCGCGGTTAGTGGTCGCGGCGATGGTCGCCACGATGACCTCGTGGCTGGTCAGCGGCCTGCCCCGCCAGTTCATCGAGATCGCGGAGAACAGCCGGTGCTCGATCTTGTTCCACTTGGAGGTGCCGGGCGGGAAGTGGCACACCGTGATGTCCAGCCCGGTCTCGCTGGCCAGTGCCGCGAGGCCGGCCTTCCACGCGCGGGTGCGGTAGCCGTTAGATCCCCCGGCATCGGCGGTGATCAGCAGCCGGGCAGCGCCCGGGTAGGCGGGTGAGCCTGCCTGCTGCCACCAGCGGCGGACCGACTCGACCGCGAGCGCCGCGGTGTTACCGTCGGTGCCGACGTTCACCCACCCGGTGTTCGCCGCCAGGTCATAGATCCCGTACGGGATGACCTTGCCCTCTTGCGGGTCCGGGAAGTCGTGATCGCGGACCCGGACCGGGTCGCCTGCCGGGCGCCATTCACGGCCGGCGTTGCCGTACTGCCCGACCTGCTCTTTCTTCTTGGCATCCACGCTGATGACGGGTTCCCCGGCGTCCTGGTGGATCCTGGCCTGCTCGCGGATATAACGGAACTGGGCGTCCCGGTCCGGGCTCTGCTTCCCCTCGATCGTCCGCGAGTTGCCCTGCAGGCTGAAGCCCTCCTCGCGCAGCAGCCCCGCGACCGTGTCCGCGCTCACCCGGTGACCCTGCCCCGTCAGCTCCCGGGCCAGCGCCCGCAGCGCCTTAGTCGTCCACCGCAGCGGCGACATCGGATCCCCCCGCTCATCCGGCTCCACCAGCGCCAGCAGCGCCGGGCGCAGCCCCGGGTCCAGGTCCGCCAGGCGCTTGCGGCCCCCGCCGGGCCTGCGGGCCCGGCCCAGCGGATCCGCCCCCGACTCCAGCTCAGCAGCCCCCAGCGACACCGTCCCCTCCCGCACCCCCGCCGCGGCGGCCACCACCCGGATCCCCCCGTGGCCCAGGCACCGGGCCTCGGCCCCCATCAGCAGGCGACGCTGCCGCTCATCCAGATGCGGGAAAATCGCCTCGAACTTCGCCGATAACGTCTCCTGCGTACCCTCCGTAACAGCCATATCACATTATGACCCGTGAACCACGGAAGCCGCGCGTTACTCCACGACAAGCCCTATGTGCGAAAAAACGGAAGTGATCACGACGCCCGGCCGACTCGCCCCAGCCGGCCGCCCGCCGCCAGGGCCGCCCCCCGCCCGCGCCTGCCCGGCGGCGCCGAGGCCGGACTCATGATCGAAACATTTACGCGCCAAACTTAGATTTTGGGGTCGTATCGGGCCGATCGGGTGAGGGGTGTACGGCAAGTGAACGAATCCAGCGGCACGGTGGCCACCGCGATGATCGAGGCCGACGTGCGTGAGGGTACGTACGGCGACAAAGTCGCGGCGGTCGAGCCCGGTGGCGCCGAGTTCATCCCGCTCAGTGAACGCCACGGCAAGCCCCTGCAGCAGTTCTGGACCTGGGTGTCGCCGAACATGGAGTTCGCGACCATCTTCGTCGGCGTCCTCGGCGTCTGGTTCTTCGGTCAGTCGTTCTGGATGGCCTCGCTCGCGATCGTGCTCGGTACCGCCCTCGGCTCCGTGTCGATGGGCGCGCTCGCCGCCCGAGGCCCGCTGTTCGGCGTACCGCAGATGGTGCTGTCCCGGATCGGCTTCGGCTACCTCGGCAACGTCCTGCCCGCTGGCGTCAACGCGCTCGTCGCCGGCATCGGCTGGTTCGCGGTCAACAGCGTCAGCGGGGCGTTCGCGCTGAACGCGCTGCTCGGCTGGAACTCGAAGCTCTGCCTCGTGATCATCGTGCTGGTGCAGCTCGCGATCGCGTTCTTCGGCCACAACCTGGTGCACACGTTCGAGCGCTGGGCCTTCCCGTTCCTGGTGGTCGTCTTCGCGATCGCCTCGGTCGTGATCGTGTCCAAGTCGCACCCGGGCACCCACGTGGCCAGCGTTCCGGGCGGCTTCCTGATCACTTTCGGGGCGGCGTTCGGTTACGCGGCCGGCTGGAACCCGTACGCCAGCGACTACACGCGTTACCTCCCGAAGGAGACGAACCGGAGGGCCACTGGCCTGTGGGCCGGCCTTGGCGTGTTCCTCTCGTGCGTCCTGCTGGAGGTCGTCGGCGCGGCCGCGGCCACGATCACGAGCATCGACAAATTCGGCGGCAACCCGACGGCCGGCTTCACCAGCCACCTGCCGACCTGGATCGCTGACATCACGCTGCTCGCGATCGCGCTCGGCGCCGTCTGCGCCAACGCACTCAACGTGTATTCCGGGTCGATGTCGTTCCTCGCGCTCGGCATCAAGCTTCCGCTTTCCCTGCGCCGGGCGATCGTCGCGATCGTGTTCGGCATCGCCGGCTTCTTCGTGGCGCTGTCCGGGCTCCACGACGCCGGCACGAAGTACAACAACTTCCTGCTGGTCATTGCGTACTGGATCGGGCCGTGGCTCGGTGTCTTCTTCGCCGACCAGTTCCTGCGGCGCGGCAAGCGGGTCGATGGTTTCCTCTTTGACCGCAAGCACAACCCGTGGGCCGGATTCGCCGCCATGGCCATCGCGATCGCGGTATCGATCTACTTCTTCGCGAACCAGAGCGACTACACCGGCGTCGTGCCGAAGCACAATCCGAAGTTCGGCGACATCACGTTCGAGGTCGGCTTCGTACTGGCCGCGCTGCTTTACGCGATCTTCTTCAAGCTGCAAGGCGACAGCAAGCGCGAAGAAGGGCTCGTGATCCCGGGCGAGCAGTCGGCCGTCCGAGCCGGTAACACGCTGTGACCGGGGGCGCCCGCCCGGTCGCGGGCGGCCGCCTCGATCATTTCCGCAGGAAGGTGACCTGCTCCTCGACGCCGTCCCAGATAACCGTGTGCTGCGCCGGCGTCGACCGCGCGACCACCTTCCCGCCGCGCAGGACGAGCGTGCGCGGCGCCACCAGCCGCAGCGCGTCCGCCTCCGACGGTGCGTCGAAGACGACTAGGTCCGCCGGCCCGCCGGGCCGCAGCCCGTAATCGGGCACGCCGAGAGCTGCGGCCGGATTCGTGGTGATCATTTCGATGAGCCGCCGCAGCTCGGCATCGCCGGACATCTGCCCGAGGTGCACCAGCACGAACGCCGCCTGCAGCGGATCGCCATATCCCAGTGGGTACCACGGGTCCATCACGGAGTCGTGCCCGATGCAGACGTTGACCCCGGCCTCCTGGAGCTGCTTCACCCGGGTGTGGCCGCGCCGGATCGGCCCGGTGTCGAAGCGCCCTTGCAGGACGGCGTTGTCCAGCGGGTTCGTCACCATGTGCAGCCCGGCCCGGGCGATGTTACTGATCAGCCGGTAGGCGTACGCGTTGTTGTAGGAGTGCATCGCTGTCGTGTGGCTCGCGGTGACTCGGCCGGACATGCTCCGCCGGATCGTCTCGGCCGCCATCACCTCGACAAAACGGGAGTGATCGTCGTCGGTCTCGTCGCAGTGGATGTCGACGCGCAGGCCGTGCTCGTCGGCGAGTGCCATCGCGAACTTGACTGACTCCACGCCGTCTTCGCGGGTCAGCTCATAGTGCGGGATCCCGCCAACGACGTCCGCGCCCACCTCGACGGCCTCGCGCATCAGCTCCCGGCCGCCCTCGAAACCGAGGATGCCCTGCTGCGGGAACGCGACGAGCTGCAGGTCAATCAGGCCGCGTACCTCCTCGCGCAGGTCGACGAGCGCCCGCAGCGCCCGCAGTTCCGGGTCGCAGACGTCGACGTGGCTGCGGACATGCTGGACGCCGCAGGCGAGCTGCCAGCGCAGGATCTGCGCTACGCGCGACCGCACGTCCTCCTGCGTCAGATCGGCAACCCGCTCGGCCCACACCGCGATGCCCTCGAACAGTGAGCCAGACACGTTCGGCCGCGGCTGACCGACGGTGAGGACTGCATCGAGGTGGATGTGCGGTTCGATCAGGGGTGGCGTGACCAGGCGTCCGGCCAGGTCGATGACCTCGGTCGCGGCCGTGTCGGCGCCGACGGCGACGATCCTGCCGTGCTCCACGCCGAGATCGGTGAGCGTGTCCTGGCCCGCCGGGCGGGCATTGCGAAGGATCAGATCGATCATCCGGCCATCATGCCCGTCCGTCCGGCCGCGCTGACTTTACGTCTGGTAGATGCCGAACTCCCAGAGCGAGTAGCCGAAGGTGGTGCTGCGCGCGGTGCCGTAGAACCGGACGTAGCGACCCGAGCCCGTGACGTTGAAGTCCTCCACCCCGCCCGACCCGCTGGTCGTGGAGTAGATGATCGTCCAGTTCGTGCCGTCGTTCGATACCTGGATCTGGTACGCGCTCGCGTAGGCGGCTTCCCAGACGAGCTGGATGTGATTGATCGTCGTGACCTGGCCGAGGTCCACCTGCAGCCACTGCGGGTCGCTCCAGGCGCTGGCCCAGCGCGTGCTGTCGTTGCCGTCGGTCGCGTTGCCGGGCGGATAGGGGGCGCCGGTGCCGGTGGCCTGGTACGAGGATGCCGTCGTGGGCTTGCCGACCGCCACGTTGGTGCCGCTGACCGCGGGCGGCACCACGCGGAAGGACTCGGTCTGGATGCCGACGTTGCCCTGGCCGTCGTACACGTAGACGTAGACCTTCCAGACGCCGAGCGTCTTCGGCGCGGTCACGCTGAACGTGCCGGGGCCGGCCTGGGTGAACGTCGCGTACTGCAGCCCGGTGCTGCCGTCGACGTACTTGCTGGACAGCATCAGGTTGTAGCTCATCGGATCCCCGTTGGGATCGCTGACGTTGACGCTGACCGTGAACTGACCGCCAGCCGAGACATTCGCGTCGGGGGTCACCGCCATGCCGGTGATCACCGGCGGAGTGTTCGGCTGCACGGTGCCGCCGAACAGCTTCGCGATCTGGTAGTAGGCCAGGCGGTTCCAGTCACCGGTCTTCACGTTGTACCAGACGCCGCCGAAATCGTTCTGGATGTCATAGTTGAACAGCGTCCCGCCCAGGGAGATGCCGGGATTTCCGGTGATGCAGCCCCATGCGCTCGCGTAGCCGGCGGCATTCTGCTGGTCGGTCTCCTGCACGGGCACGCCATTGGAGTCGTTGGGCACTTCCCATTCGCCGGGCGGCCCCGACTCGGTGACGATATAGGGCTTGGTGAATCCGCCGCTGCTCCAGTCCTGCTTGAGGTTGCAGACATCGCCATAATCGTTCACCGAAATGAGGTCCAGGTTCGGCGCGTTGGCCTGGTAGTAGTTGAAGGTTGCGGGGCGCCACGCTTCGGTCGAGGTCACCGGGTGGTTCGGATCCGCCTGGTGGATCGCCGCGGCGACCTGGTTCACGTACTGCACGTAGGCGTTATCCTCGGCGACCAGCTGCGCGCCAGAGTAGACATGGGGCAAGTTCAGTAGCACCTCGTTCCCGACGTCCCACATCAGGACCGCGGGGTCATTCTTGTAGGTATTCACCCACTGCAAGATGCTGGCGAGGGTGCTCGACTTATAGCTCGTATCGTTGACATAGTCGGTGGTCTGCCCCAGCCAGAATCCGTTGATGACCTTGATGCCGTAGGGCGCGGCCGCGTCCAGTAGAGGTTGCGTCGTCGCGTCCGTTCCCCAGGTCCGGATCGTGTTGACCCCCATGGCGTGCAGGTCGGGCATGTCAGCGGCCGACACGGCGCCCGCCGGCCCGAACGTGATGCCCTTCATCTGGTAGGGCGCGCCATTGACCGACAGGCCGTAGTTGCCCAGGCTGCTTCCGGTCACCTTCACCACGCTGGCCCCGCTGGGGGCGGGCGGAGTGGTGTAGGGCGGCGGTGTCGTGCCGGTGGCCTGCTGGACCTGGAGCGATCCGATGCTGAGGGTGCCGCCCGAGGTAGTCGGGGCGGACGGCGACGTGCAGCCGCAGACGGTATTGGGATACGAACCGCCGATCGCCAGGTCCAGGGCGATGGAAAAGCCGTGGTCGATGGCGGCCTGCCAGGTGCTGGCGCCGACCTGGCTCTCCTTGACGATCCAGACCTGCTGGCCGTCGATGTAGTACCGGATCTGCTCGTCGCTGGTGGTCCGGTCGATGATCTCGGAATAGGTGTGGTAACCGGTCTGGCATCCGGCGCAGGTGGACAGGCCGCTCGTCCGGCCGCCGTACTCGTTGCAGTAACCACCCGGTGCGCTCCCGCAGTGCAGGGTCTCCGAGGATGAGCTACGGCCGTTGACGTCCTCCATGACGTCGCTCTCGCCGACGCTCGGCCAGCTGCCTGGGTTGGCGCGGTAGCCGGCGCCGAGCGTCCAGAATTTCGGCCAGTAGCCCAGGGCGTTGGCCGGATCGGGCTGCTTGATGGACGCGCTGATCATCAGCTCGCCGCCGGCCGGGGCCGCGAAGTCGGTGCGCTGGGTCTCGACCCGGCCGGAGGTCCAGGCCCCGTTGCTGTTCAGCGCAGTGATATCCAGATGGCCGTTGCCGTCCAGGTAGACGTTGCTGGTCGACTTGGTCATCGTCTCGACTTCGCCGGTGCCCCAGTTGGCCGCGCCGCTGGGAGAGGTCGTCCCGGTGTCCTCGATCCAGTTGGCCGCGGACGGGGCCGAGCCGGCCGCGCCCGCGAAGTTGTCGCTCCAGACCGG
>Ga0066790_10000021_pt1 | contig 36416 bp, 23 predicted proteins | sample OrgsoiDNA2013050_FD_70963 | JGI IMG/M metagenome (GOLD analysis project Ga0066790, IMG submission 70963) | Permafrost soil microbial communities from the Arctic, to analyse light accelerated degradation of dissolved organic matter (DOM) -... | ecosystem: Environmental > Terrestrial > Soil >...
GATCGTAGCTGCCCGGTTGTTGTTGTTGCTGTTGCATAGAACTGGCTCCTCGCATGAGCTACATTGGACTTTGCCATATTATATTACGCTTTGTCTTCAAAAGGGACATCCTTCTTTTTTACGTAAGACTATGTATCAACGTAGCAGTATCGCAAAGAAGTGTTCCAGAAACTTTGCTCATTGCGGTTTCACGCCCCACATCGTCATATAGTGCCACATGCCGCAAAAATCGTCTGCGTGCATTTCGATGAGCATCTGCTGATACAACTGTTCCGCCTCCTCCGCCGTAGTGACGCCGGTGTTGATGAGCAGTGACTGTAGCAAGCGACCAACGACCTCCGCGTCGCGATAGACATTGGCCCATGCATCTGTTCCGCGCGAAAAGTCCAACGCGTAGGCTGCATTCTGCACATCTTGATACCCGGCGTTGCGTAACAGGCTGGGTATCACTGAAGTGACGCCGACGGTTCGCCCAATGGGCGAGAAGCCATAGCCCAGACGCGCTTGTGCCAGAAACGATAATTCCATTCTGCGCTCGCATGCCGCGCTCGTGGTGATCGCCGGATCAATCATATCGGTCATGCGCAGAATGCCGCCCGGACGCAGGATGCGCGTGCATTCTTCAATGAATGCCGCCCATTCATCTCGCTGCAATACGCTGAAGAGAAAACGCGTATTGACCAGGTCGAAGGTGTTATCGGAGAAGTCCAATGGTTGTTTGATATCCATGACTCCGAAGGACGCGTTTGTGATCCCCTGTGAGCGTGCCCGCGCGTTCGCATAACTGGTCATGGTCTGGCTGATATCAACGCCCGCGACATCGATCTCGGGATACGCAAAGGCGACATCAAGCACCCAGCCGCCGGGACCACAGGCCAGATCGACAATGGTATGCAGCGAGGAAGGATCGGCTATGCCAACCAATGGTCCGCCCATATTCCTGGTGACAAACTGATCCAGGTTGATCAGGCGGGCCATTTCAGCTGGACTTTCAGGATCAAAAAAGTAACCACTTTGTGTATTCATAAGATCTCTCTCTTTTTGTGTATGCCCGTTAGAATAGCTTCTGCTGAATAGATTCTAGCACAGCGGCGATCTCCTGGCGAATGCGATCATTGTTCGCCATCTCGCCCTTGACCCTTTCCCAGCCGTGCATGATTGTCGTGTGATCGCGCCCGCCCAGTTCCGAGCCGATCTGGAGCAGGGAGGCGCTGGTCTCCTCGCGCATCAGGTACATCGCTACCTGGCGTGGCCACACAATATCGCGCTCGCGCTGCCTGCCGCGCACCAGCGCCACATCTACCTGGTAGTACTGGCACACGCCTTCCAGCACCTGTGGGACCGACAGGTTGGAGGAGGGTTTTTTGTCGCTATAGATATTTTCGAGCGCCTTGACCGCCAGATTCATGGTTAGCGGCGCGTCGTGCAGCGTGGCATAGGCGATGACGCGGTTAAGCGCGCCTTCGAGCTCGCGTACATTGCTGCACTCGGGCCGGGCAATATAATCGATCACCGAACCTGGAACGGAGAAGCGTAGCGAGTCAGCTTTTGAGCGCAGAATCGCCAGGCGGTGCTCGTACTCCGGTGGCTGGATATCTGCCAACAGACCCCACTCGAAGCGCGACCGGAGACGGTCCTGCAGGCTGTGAATGGCCTTGGGCGGGCGGTCGCTGGTTACAACGATCTGCTTGTTCGCGCTATGCAGCGAGTTGAAGGTGTGGAAGAACTCCTCCTCGGTCGATTCTTTGCCCGCGATAAACTGAATATCGTCAACGAGCAGGATATCGATCTGGCGGTATTTGGCGCGGAACTCCTCGGTCTTCTGAAAACGGATCGCGTTGATAATCTCGTTAGTAAACTTCTCTGAAGTCACGTACAGGACGTTCAGGCCGTGCTCCTCGCCGACGTGGCCGACGGCGTGCAGCAGGTGCGTCTTGCCCAGGCCCACGCCGCCGTAGAGGAAAAGCGGATTGTAGATATGGCCAGGATTTTCTGAGACCGCGAGCGAGGCGGCGTGCGCGAGCTGATTCGACTTGCCAACGATAAAAGCATTGAATGTGTAGCGCGCATTGAGCAGGCCGGGATTGGGGAAGAGCATCGCGACATCCGGCTCCTTTTTGTCTCCGGCCTCAAAGAGTTCTCTAGCTGTCTCCTGGGCATCGTATGGTGAAGTGGCAGGAGTATCTGAAATACGGTGAGCGCTGGCATAGGGCAGCGTAGGTGTTACAGAGGTCATCGCGGCAGCCGCGGCGGCATCGGCGATACGCTTCTCCCGTTGCGCCGCGCGTTTTCGTGGCAGGCGATAGGAGCGTTTTTGCACAGGTAAGGCCCCGTCCTCCTCGGAGGCCCCGCTCGTTTCTTTTGCCACCACGAAGCGAACTTCGATCGGGTGCCCTGTGATCTCTGTAAGGGCCGTAAGGATCGTATCGATGAAGCGCGCCTCAAGGTGCGCTTTGGCAAATGTCGTGGGGACGCGTACGATAAAAACGCCATCTTGAAAGGAGAGCGCCGAAGTGCCCTGGAACCAGGTTGTAAAGACTTCGGGTTTAACCTTTGCCTGCAACCGTTCTATTGTTGTTTGCCATATTTGCTTCGCATTCATTGCGCTCACCCCCTCTGGGGATACAGTAGCCGTTAAAAAATTAAAAAATAGTACGTACAAAAAGAGTTACATAGGTATCGTTTGGTGGCGGATTGTAATGGTAGCATTAAATCAAAACGCTGTAAAGCCCCTCTTTGGTCGCAAAATTGAGAACTATGTCATAGGCTTTTCGTCAGGGTTCCAGTATACTGAGCGAGATGCTATGCGTTAAAATACATAATACTAGCTATAACAGTGGCCTACTTATCATCTGAATTGCTCTTGCGAGCGTATACTTATATATCTTCAAGGAGTATCTCATGATCCTATTTCAAATGCTCTCTTCTCTAAAACGTAAGCGGAGTGGTCAGCGGCAACAACTTTTTTGCTCATCTTGTCGCTCATTACGTTTGCCGGTGCAATGGCCCGTTCTGGCGGGCTGCATTTTGCTGGCGAGCGCTGTGCTGGCGTCGTGCGCGGGCCTGAACCTGGGTGGGAGCGCGTCCCCCACCGCGACTGGGAAGGCTGCGACGCCGACATCCACCACTACCGCGTTGGTCCAGCTTCACTGGTGCGATAAGCCGCTCATGGTCTTCCGTGATCTCGCGGCCTCCGGCACGCCGGGCGTCACCGTCGGCAATCCGACGACCCTGACTGATTGGAACCAGGTGAAGCCAAAGCTTGGTTTTACCGTCTACCTGCCCGCGACGCTGCCGAGCGGTTCTTGCCTGGTCAGCGCCTCCGGTACGGTGCGCGATCCCATTCTGGGAAGCAACTTTGTTATCGGGTATGTTTTGCCCGATCATAGCTCGATCACCCTTTCGCAGGCACCGCAGCGCACGCAGAGCACGGCATTCCAGTGCAGCCCGGTAGCCAGTACGAACGGGACGAAGGGCGCTACGCCGACGCCTGTTGCCACCCAGGGACCGACGCAGTTCTGTTCGGGCGCGCGCGGTTCGACGAATATCGTCTTCTCGTCGCATGGTAACACCGGTGCTTTACAGCAATTCTTTAACGCGTTACAGCCTGACGTAGCCTGGGTACCTGCCGGATAATATACCACGGTGACTGATCGCGTGTATTATGGGCTTGCTTTGTTTCTTCTTGATTGTTATAGTGTGCATATTGATGAGGCCGTGAAGATTCGGTATGCCATTCGTCGTAGTATTGGGATAAGCAATACCAGCAATTCATAAAATGTGCTACCTGATTTTAAGGATGAGGCAAGCTCTCCCCCTTTCGGGGTATCGGCTGGGAGTACCCTCGACGGTCAAGTTTCACTTCTGATATAATAACAGAAGTTTTGCGCTTGCATGTGTATCGATGTATGCGTGCTATATGGGAGGAACTTTAATGATGGACAAGGATAAGTGTCCCTATTGCGGGGCCGAAACGCGACCAGGGGATAATTTCTGCTTGAATTGCGGCAATCGCCTGCCTTCGGCAACTCCCTCCAATGTATCTCCGGGCGATGCCACGGCACCTGCTGCGGATGACTGGGCCCAGCACCAGGATGGCGCGCCCGATCATACGGTTGGCAGTTGGGAGCAGCATGATGCCGGTGCGACGATAGCGGAGCCAGGTTCAGAGCAATCCTATGCTGAGCCAACGGTGCCGCCTCGCAATAATGATGGCATCGAGCAGCCTGCGCGCTTTATCTTACGTGCGGATAATGGTGATGTCTTGCAAGAATACCCACTCGATAAGCCTGAGATCACGATTGGCCGTGCGCCCAACAGCGATATTTTGCTGTCGAAGGATAAGTTGACTTCGCGTCGTCATGCCACGGTGCGCTATGAGAATAACACCTACCTGTTGCGCGATGAACGCAGCGCGAATGGTACTTTTGTCAACGGACAACAGATTGAAGAACTCGTCCCTGTTGAACTCAATGACGGTGACCACATTGGCATCGGCGAACACGAACTGATCTTTCATGCCTTTGGCTCTATCGCCGAGCACGTGGAGGATCTGCCAACTGTGTCGGTGCCCTACGAACCACAGACATATCGCACGCAGGACGACTCACTGCGGACGGTTGCATCCAGCGATGATTATGGTACAAGCTCGATCGATGTCGAGCCGGAAGCCGATGTGCCAGTAGGTGAAGCGACGATCGCTGCCCCACCCGAGCCGGTTGCGACGAATGGCTCTACGCCTGCTGCACCACCGACGCCGCAGCCTGTGGCAGTCGAGGAACCCATTGAAGTCCAGCAGCCTGTACAGCCCGTGGCGGCTATTCCCATACCCTCAACTGTGTCATACGCGTCTGCAACCCCGAGCGTGGCGACTGTATCGCGCGCAGCGGCTCCGGTGGCAAGCGCCCCTACCCCTTCAGTATCGGAGAATGTTCCTATGACGACTTCCACGACGGGTGTTACCTTTAACCGTCTCAACACGCTGGCGCAGCCCGCTTTGCCAGATATCACCGCGCTGATCGCCGCCCTCTCGTCATTGGACGGACAGGTGATGTCGTTACAGGAGCAACTCAACGAGACGCAGGAAGCGATGCGCGCCCACGATGCCGAGGTGGCACAGACGTCCAACCAGTTGCGCTCTGGCGTGCGGAAGGTCTCTGAGCGCATGGACAATACGATCGCCGATGTTGCGCGCAACCGCGAGGCGCTGGCCTGGTCCGAACTGCTGCAACTGATGGAAGACGTGATGAACAATCCGCGCGATATCGAGTATGTCACCAAACTGGCGCGCAAGGCCCGCGAACTGAACAAGGTGTTCCAGCTCCACCAGAGCGTGCTCAATACGATGGCTGAGTGCAACAGTCTGTTACGTGGCATGATATTCGAAGACAATAATTAGAGACCTATCAGGCAACTACATGTACAAACAATCTCCTGCAGGGAGTGTCGCCGTTGACGCTCCCTTGCCAGATGCATCTGTCTCACAGAGAAATAATACGTTTGATGCAATCGTTATTGGCGCTGGCCTGGGTGGCCTTTTAAGCGCAGCGGAGCTTCTTCAACGAGGGAAGCGGGTGGTGGTGGTAGAGCGACTCCCCCACAGTGGAGGCCGTTTCACCGCGAAGACCTTTCAAGGCGTTCAGGTCAGTACGGGGGCCGTCCACATGGTTCCGTTCGGCAGCAGCGGAGTGCTGTCGCAGATGCTGGCGCGCCTCGCCGTACCGCATCGTTTCTTCGATGCCGATGTCTTTGGCTCGTTCCATGTGCGCGGCAGGCAGTATCGCTCGCCCGGCCTGCTGGGCGTCTTCAAGTTTCTGGGACCCCGGCAGTTCTTCTGGTTTACGCGCCTCGGCTATCTCATGTTTCTGCATCCTCTGCCCGCGCACGAGCGGCATATCTCTTTCAAAGCCTGGCTGCTGCGACATATCGATGCAGAGCGCAACCCGCAACTGGTCGCCTTTTTTGAGCGCATCTCGCGCTTCGCGCTGAGCCTCGAATTGAACCAGGTGAGCACAGAAGAGGTTATTCGCACGACGAAGAATATGTTTCGCTTCGGCGCGCCCGCTATTGTGTACGGCGGCTGTGGTGAATTGACACACCAGTTGGAACAGCACGTCCTTGCTCAGCAGGGCGAGGTGCGCCTGTCCTGCGAGGTGCTCCAGATCGCGCAGGAGGACGCTCATGTGACGGGCGTCCGCGTGCGTGATAAGGCAAGCAAGGAAGAATACATGCTTAGCGCTCCCCTGGTTGTGAGCGATATTGGCCCACGCGCGACGAACGCGCTGCTGGTCGGCCATCGCGTGACACAGGGCGAGGTGCTCAAGGGCGTCCAGGAGGAAGTTGTACAGGAGGCGGTTGGACTGAAAGTACATATCCTCAGCGACGTTTCACTGATCCCTCACAAGGGCATTATGTATTGCCTGGACACGCAGCGCATCGCTGGCATGGTGCAGCCGACCAATAGCGATCCTCGCCTCGCGCCGCCCGGCAAGCATCTGTTAATCAGCCACCAGGTAATGCAGAGCAAGAAGCAAGACGCCGACGGAGAATTGCAGTACGATGTCGAGAAAGAACGCGCGCTGGCCCTTGCCGATCTGCATTTGCTCTTTGGCGAGGCGTTCGATCAGCACTGTCGCGTGCTCACCATGGGCACGTATCGCGGTGAGTGGCCGGTGAACCGCGTCGCTCAGGGCGAAGATGGGCAACCGCTGACAGCGCTTGCCGGTCTGTATCTCGTCGGCGATGCAGTTAAACCTTCCGGCTACCTGATGGTCGAAGGAGTTGCGCAGAGCGTCAATTGCTTTCTCGATCTGCTCGAAGGCAGCGACCAGCAAAAGCATGGGCGACGCAATGTGATCGCGCCGCCTTCGCGCCTGAATGCGCTGCGTTGGCTATGGCAGGCCCCAGGCAACTCTCACCTAAGTTAAGGAGTCGATGGAATGGATGTTAGAGAGATGGCCCCTCATTATCTTGTAACGGGAGGCGTGCCGCTGCATGGCGAGGTCACAGTGAGCGGAGCAAAGAACGCGGTGACAAAGATGCTGATCGCGTCTCTGCTCACCAATGAGCCTTGCGTCCTGCGCAACGTGCCCCTGCTCGGCGATCTGGATCTGACCGTGCGTCTCTGCCAGGACCTGGGTGCTCGCACACAACTGGTGGACCATACGCTCGCTATTCACACTCCCTACATCGACAAAACATTCGTCTCGACCGAGGTGGGTGGCCTGAACCGCATCGCCGTTTTGACGATCGGTCCCTTGCTACACCGCTGCGGCGAGGCGACCATCCCCAAGCCTGGCGGGGATCGCATCGGCCCGCGCCCCATCGACTATCATATTGAGGGTTTGCGCAAGATGGGTGCGACCATCGTCGAGCGCGAGGGGCACTATCACTGCACCATTGCAGAACGGCTGCACGGCGTTACGATCAAGCTGCCTTTCCCCAGCGTCATGGCGACCGAGAACTTCCTGCTCACCGCTTCATTGGCGAAAGGCGTCACGATCATCGAGAACGCCGCTCTGGAGCCTGAGATCGTTGACCTGATCAAGCTCTTGCAGAAGATGGGTGCGATCATCGAAATCAAAGTAGATCGTCGCATCGTCATCGACGGCGTGGATAAGCTCCATGGTGCTAGCCATACCCTGCTCAGCGATCGCAACGAGGCGGTCTCGCTCGCCATCGCCACCTATCTCACGCGCGGCGATGTCTATCTGCACGGTGCCCAGCAGGATACGTTGCTCACCTTCCTGAACACGCTCTCCAAGATGAGCCTGGGCTTCGAGATCGACGATGGAGGCATCCGTTTCATCGGCACGGAGACAGCTCCGCCCGCCATTGCGCTGGAGACCGATGTGCATCCCGGTTTTATGACCGACTGGCAGCAGCCGTTCGTCGTCCTGCTCACTCAGGCCGAAGGCATGTCGGTGATCCACGAGACGATCTACGAAGACCGCTTCGGCTACACAAGCGCGCTGGAGAGCATGGGCGCGCACGTTGGCCTCTATCCCAAGTGCCTGGGCGAGGTGCCGTGCCGCTTCCGCGAGAAACAATACATCCATAGTTGTGTCGTGCGCGGCCCCACTCCGCTCAAGGGGACGCGCCTCGACATTCCCGATATTCGCGCTGGTTGCTCCTACATTCTCGCGGCTCTATGCGCCGAAGGAACATCAGAGATCTATGGTATCGAGCACATCGAGCGCGGCTACGAGCATCTCGACGCGAAGCTGCGCACTCTGGGTGCTCGGATGGAGCGGGTCGCAGGAGAGTAGGTAAAATCAGAAGTTTGTGATGATCAAATGACTCACATTCCGGTCATTCCTATCCTGAAAACTTACAAGATATTTCTTCTCAATAATGCTGATATATAAGTTCGCTTGATCATATAGCGCGAGAATAGCAGGCGTATTTTTGATGACGAGCATGAACTTAGCTTGGCACTTGTGAATGAGGTAGTATGCAAGGCGTTCCTGGTCCCGCATCGTAAACTCGTTCTGGGCGTATGTGCTGAATTCGCTATCATAGGGCGGATCTAGAAAAATAAAATCGTTAGGCTGCGGTGAGTACTTGAGTAGAAACTCTTCAAAGTCCATGTTCTCGATCACCGTGTTGCTGAGATGGGTTTGCAGTTCGGACGAGCGCATATACGCGACCTTGCGCGCAAGATCTTTACGATTGTAAGAGATCCCTCCATAAGGTACATTGAACTCTCCTCGGCTGTTGTAGCGAAACATTGACGCATAGGCGTTCTCTCTGACAAAAAAGAAGATGGCTGTTGCTTGCGCAAGTGGTATATCGTAAGCACTAATGTTGTTGTAAAGATGTCTGAGATGCATGTAGAACGCGCTTTTTAAGGCGCTTTCAATATTCGCGCTGATATCGGCATCGGGAAGACGCCATTTTTTGTGTTCTAACATTTTCATGCGTCTCGTTTTGCTAAGCAGGTTTTTCTGCAGCTCGCGCATAAAATTTTCGCTGTGACGATTGAAAAAAGCCTCGAACAGATCCTTGAAATCTTTTTCGTGTTGGCTAATGAAGACGAGAAGCTGTTCCATCATCTCTTGGAGCGAGCATTCATCTAGGGAGTATGCTTTGTATATCGAGATCAGATCAATGGCCCTGCTATCCACTATTGCACTTATGCGTAGCCAACCGGCTAATAAAATATCCAAGGCTTGAAAAAACTCGACGTTCTGCTGCGCGATCATTGTGTACAGATTGAAGAGTTCAAACGATTTATCGTTAATAAACTTTCTATGCGCTTGCAGCGAGAAGAAGACCGCACCACCGCCGACAAAAGGCTCGTAGTAGTTCTCGAAAGGAGGGATCAGGGGGAGGATATATTTCAGTTCCTGTTCTTTGCCACCTGCCCATTTCAGGAAGGAGGTGAGTCGAGCGCTTTTCTGGCTGCTACCTGGTGTTGAAATCAATACGCCTGCGCCCCTTTTTCATAGTGCTATTTTCATTATATCCCAAGAGAAATAGTAATTAGAAAAGAGAAGGACAGGAAAGATGTTCGCTTCCCTATCCTCCTTTTAGAGTATGCCGTTCAGTTCTTTATCCCTGCAGGCCCGTCTTGGCCTCGCGCAACTGCTCGGGCGTCAGGATGCGGAACAGGATAATGAGGCTCTCCAGATCGTATTCCAGCCCTATAGAGTGTAGTTCCTGGCGGATGCGCCCGAGGGAGCTGATCTGCGTCGTCGTAATCAGGCCGTAGCTTACCAGGCTTGCCGCTAAAAGTTGGTCAGGGGTCAGTAATTTAAACATAAGTAATATTTCACCAAGCTGATAATTCAAATCCACGCCACGCAACATACGCTGGATATTCTGTGCAACCTCCAGGCGATTCTGCGGAACGAGATGACCGGAGAGGAGAACGCTGCCCAGCGAACGTGTTGCGCGGCCAGTCAGCACCTGTGGTTGTATCTGCTGCGGCTGCTGTGTTACTGGTGGCATAGGGGGCAGACTCTGCATGATATCAAACAATGCTGCATTGTTGTGTACCGGACTTACGCGCTCTTTTTCAGGGATGGGCTGTTCTTGTTCAGGCGCGTGCGAGAGTTCTTCCTGGTCCAGGGCATCTGTAACCATGGACTCGATAGCATACGAATCTTCCGTCGTTGCATCGAATGAGTCCTCTTCACGATACTCCTCTTCAACGAGCGTTTCGATCTCCGGTGCGTCGAACTCCTCATGTGAGAACGTTGCCACTGGCTCGTCAGCAGAAGCCGAAATGGGCGTCTGCGCTGTCGAGGGTGTAGAGATAGAGGCCAGGGGTGGCTGCCCATAATTTGAGCGCGATAGCACATCGGGACGCCTGCCTCCCTCTGAAACCGTTTGTGTACTCCCTACGCGGTCCATCGGTAGATCCTGAATGGGTGATGCGCGCAACGGCTGTGTGTTGATCTTCTCGCCTGTCTGCACAGGGTGAGCCGTTGCCTGGGGCGCTCCATAATTCACCGTCCTGCTGCTGCTCCCAGCGCTCTGCTCTGTGTTCACCTGGGCGCGTATAGGTGGCGCTGCCATTGGTGGTACTTCGGCGCGTTGCTGATTGGCCTGTTGCTGGTCGGCGCGTTGCTGGTTGGCCTGTTGCTGATAGGAAAGGTCAGCCTCGTATATGTTGTTGGTCGCTGGTGGGTAGCTAGCCTGTGCCAGGCGCGACAACTGTGCCAGGCCAGATTCACCTGTGCTTTCCGTGCCCGTCTGCCCATTGGCGAGACGTTGTAGTACGGTAAAGTCGTCCGTGCCACCAGTATTTGTTGAGATGCCCGGTACATTGTACGCGAGCCGATTCTCCTGTGGCGCGGGTGTGGGCGGCGCTGCCTGCGGACTCCAGGTGCGCTGGTTGGGATAGAGAACGGCGCGAATCTTGTCAGTATACGACGCGGGCTTTGTGCCCGGTGCACTATTGGTCGTTGTCGCAGTAGAAATACCGCTTGCTCCATTTACCGGAGTCGCTGCCGGTGTGGTTGGCGCTGCCGGTGTTGTCGGGGCTGCTGATATGCTTGCCGCTTGCTGTGGATAGAGCGTAGTGCTATTTCTTGGCGCGCCACTCGCCGGACTCTCTGCTGCCGGGCGATAGGTGGTGCCACTGGCGATGGGCGGTGCGCTGCTTCGTGTTGCCTGCGGCGCAGACGCTGGCGTCTGTTGCGGCGCGGCCCTCGGAATACGTGGAAGCGTATTAGTCACTGAGCCTGCCCCTGGCACGCGTGCTCTTACCTCATCGACCAGTTTCATCAATCCGAGCATGCCGTCGATCTCTAGATCGGCCATCGCGTTCTGCGAACGATCCTCGGGATCTTGCGGGCCGTAGCCCGCGAGGTTGAAGCAGTGGAACGTCAAGACGTGCACACCACGCCCGCGACGCTGTGTATCCAATGCCACCCAGAACTCGCGGCGCGCCGCCGCCGCCTGAGCCAGATCAACGAGTACTATCCGTACAGGATAGCGTGCGAGCGCATCAAACACCTCTACGGCTGTGCGTGCTGTGTGGCACTCGTAGCCTGCGAGCTGAAACTCGCTCGTGACGAGCGCCGTTAATTGTTGATCGCGCTCAAAAAGAAGAATATGTGGACCACCGGTACTGATGTTCATACCCTCAAATGCTCCGGTTCGCGCACGCTTCGGATGTCCAGGGTGTGTTATCATGTTGGCATGATCCGACTTTCCCTGTCACAAAATCTCCTGGCGTACTGTTTTATTATTACTGCCCTGTTGAGGGCAAGAAATTACCTGTTATTATAGCGGTTAGTATAGCATACATTGCTGCCATCGGGGCCATTACCATGACTATTGACGCATCCCCTCATCCGCTGGCCCAAATAATGGGGAGCTTGAGAACGCTATTGGCCCTGTGCGGAAGCAATCTACGCTTTTAACATATGCTAATAGGAGTATACGCGAGCATGCAACTATCCTCTTCTAAACAACGGCCCGTCATCACCTTTTTAACCGATTTTGGTACTTCCGAGAGCTATGTTGGTGTAATGAAAGGCGTGGTGCTCAACATTTGTGCGGATGCGCAACTGGTGGATGTTACGCACGATATCGCGCCACAGCAGGTCGCGGTGGCGGCCTGGCAATTATCCACAAGCTACCGCTATTTTCCAGCGAGGACAATCCATGTCTGCGTGGTCGATCCCGGCGTGGGGAGTGCGCGCCAACCGATCGCGTTCTCTGCCGGGGACTGGTTCTTCGTGGGACCAGACAATGGCCTGTTCAGCTATGTGCTGGCGCAACAGCCTGTCCACGAGGCGGTCGTGCTCGCAAATCCTGCCTATCACCTGCCGCAGGTCAGTACGACGTTTCACGGGCGCGACATCTTCGCGCCTGTTGCTGCCCACGTCGCCAGCGGAGTCAGTCTCGACGCCCTGGGAACGCGCGTCGATCCCTCCACGCTGCAACGCATCGCCGCTGGCCCGCCTGAGCGCCAGGGTGGTCAGATTTCTGCCCATATTGTTCATGCCGATCACTTTGGCAACCTGATCAGCACTATTCCCTTTTCGCTTGTGCCCGATCTTTTTAGCAGCGCGAGCGTGCGCCTGGACTTTCCCTCGCAGGGCATTAGCGTCAGTGAGCGCAGGCGCTTCTTCTCATCTGCAACAAATGAGGGGGAGCCGTTTATCTATGTGGGAAGTTCGGGCTACGTCGCCGTCGCGATCCAGAATGGCAATGCTGCTAAGACGCTCGTCGTGGCAGATGGGGCCGCTATCAAGCTCGTGATAGCGGATGAATAGGTCGCTGCTCACTGGCAAAATAGAAAAAATGTGCTACAATATTTAACATTCCAGGTGCGCACCTGGCGCAAAGAATGGGTGTATGGAAGCACATCTCAAACATAGTGAGCGTTCTTAACGAAACAGAGGAGTACAGTCCAGCCCTAAACAAGCAGAGAAGCAGCATGAAATGTGTTGATAGACCATCCCACAGTATGATATAGGGAAATCGACCTACACTCTTTTCAGCAAGGCGGAAATATGCTATAATGAGGGTATACCCAATGGTAGGCTTGAGAAAGCGTTCGATTACCAGCAGTGTTTTAAGTTGTCGGAGCGGCTCTTTTGTAACGCCTGTTCGTTCATCTCTTGTATGAAGATAGAATGAGAAAGGACAGATTGAAACATTGCAGGAGCATCATACAGATGCATCGTTCAGCGCAGCGTTTCCAATCTAAGAGTTGGACGCAGGTCGCACACAATCGAATTCGAAATATCCTCAATAATGTAGGAAAGGGCTGGTTCTCTCGCGTTGAATGTCGAGTAAGAAACTGGCCCTTTTGGTCTTATCGCATCTTCTTGATTGGATGGCTTGGGGTAGATGGTGGCGGCGCAACCCTACAATGGCCTCGCATCATCTTATCCCGGCTCGATTCCGTAGCGCGTTTCCTAGACTGTCATACGCAGGTAGGAGCAGTCCCAGTCCTGTAGTGTTGGACGTGCTACCCCAGAGCGGGTGAGCAATTGAGAGAATCCATACACTACTTTGCAACAGAGAGAGGGTGAACCATGGATCTGGTGAAGCGGTTGGAAGAATATCGAGACCGTGAGCGAGAACTCATGTGGGAAGGAACCTTTGCACAGTACTTCGAGCTTGCGAGTAAGAATCAGGCGGTGGGTCGACTTTCGCACGAGCGCATCTATCATATGATTATGGACGCGGGCACAGAAACGTCCCGCTCGGGTGAACCTTATTACAATTTTTTCAGTCAAGAAATCTTCGGCATCGAGAAGCCCCTTCAGCAGATCGTCGACTACTTCCATTCCGCGGCGCAGCGCCTGGAAGTGCGTAAACGCGTTTTGCTGCTGATGGGCCCTGTTGGCGGTGGTAAGTCTACCATTGTCTACCTGATGAAACGTGGCCTGGAGGCCTATAGCCGTACTCCCGAAGGGGCGATCTACGCGATCAGGGATTGCCCGATGCACGAGGAGCCTCTCCATTTGATCCCCAACGAGCTGCGCGCCGATGTCGAGAAAGAGTTCGGCCTGTACATCGAAGGCGATCTGTGCCCCCATTGCCGCTACATGGTCGATAACCAGTATCGTGGCCGCATCGAAGAGGTGCCCGTCAAGCGCATCACTTTCAGTGAGAAGTACCGCATTGGCGTTGGTACTTTCACTCCGTCAGATCCAAAATCCCAGGATATCAGCGAACTGGTTGGCGGTATCGACCTCTCGACGATCGGCGAGGTCGGCGTAGAGAGCGATCCACGCGCCTATCGCTTCGATGGCGAGTTGAATATCGCGAACCGTGGCCTCATGGAATTCGTGGAAATGCTCAAAACGGATGAGAAGTTCCTGTACGTGCTGCTCACCCTCAGCCAGGAACAGAATATCAAGACCGGTCGCTTCAGCATGATCTATGCCGACGAGGTCGTTGTGAGCCATACCAACGAGCATGAGTACCAGGCGTTCGTGGGCAATAAGAAGTCAGAGGCGTTGCAGGACCGCATTATCCTGGTGAAGGTTCCTTACAACCTGCGCGTCTCCGATGAGGTGAAAATCTACGAGAAGCTGCTCAGGCAGAGCGCGCTCCAGACCGTGCATATCGCTCCCTATACGCTACGCATCGCGAGCCTCTTCGCCATTCTCACGCGCCTTGAGATTTCAAAGAAGGCCGGAATGAGTCCGATGAAGAAGCTCAAACTCTACGATGGCGAGGATATGGAGGACTTCAAGCAGAAGGATGTGCGCGAATTGCAGGACGAGGCGCAGCGCGAGGGCATGGACGGCATCTCTCCGCGTTACGTCATTAACCAGCTCTCGAAGGCGCTTGTGAAGCAGAATGTGACCTGCATCAATCCGATCGACGCCCTGCGCGCCCTGCGCGATGGCCTGGATCAGCATACAAGCATCACCCGCGAGGAGCGCGACCGCTACCTGAACTTTATTAGCGAAGCCCGTAAGGAGTACGACGAGGTCTGCCGCAAGGAGGTGCAGCGCGCGTTCGTCTATTCCTACGAAGAGAATGCTCGCACCCTGCTCAATAACTACCTGGATAACGTTGAGGCGTATTGCAACAAGACCAAGTTGCGCGATCCCATTACCGATGAGGAGATGGAACCCGATGAGCACCTGATGCGCTCAATCGAGGAACAGATCAGTGTGAGCGAGAATGCCAAGCGCTCCTTCCGCGAGGAGATACTGATTCGCATCTCGTCGCTGGCTCGCAAGGGATTGACCTTCGATTATACCAGTCACGAGCGCCTGAAGGAGGCGATCGAGAAGAAGTTGTTTGCCGACCTGCGCGACGTGGTGAAGATTACAACCTCGACCCGCACGCCCGATAAGGATCAGTTGCGCAAGATCAACGAGGTGGTGAACCGCCTGATGACGGAACACGGCTATTGCCACGTGTGCGCAAATGAGATTCTTCGCTACACGGGCAGTCTCTTGAATCGCTAAATCTCTGTCCTGAAGATAGTAGGGGTACCCCTCGTGGGTACCCTCGTACCCGCGAAGGTACTCTTGCCGGATACCTGTACCAGGCATTCGCGCAAGGCTCTGCTATCTTGTGGGCAGTGTTCCTCATAGAGAAGGAGAATGTGCCATGTCCGTCTCCCAGCATGATTGGTCGTTGCATCGCAAAGGGCAGATCGACCAGGAACGCCACAAGGAAAAGATCCGCGAGGCGATCAAGAAAAATTTGGGCGATATAGTCAGCGAAGAGAGCATCATTCTTTCGGACGGCAAGAAGATGGTGCGCGTTCCCATTCGCTCCCTCGACGAATATAAGTTCCGCTATGATCCCGGTCGCCAGCAGCACTCGGGCCAGGGGAACGGCAAGAGCAAGGTCGGTGATGTAGTGGCCCAGGAACCACGCCCCGGCAAGGGCAAAAAAGGCGATGCCGGCAAGGATGCTGGCTACGATTACTACGAGGCCGAGGTGACGATGGAGGAGCTGGCGGCTATGATCTTCGAGGATCTCGGCCTGCCCAACCTGGAGCAGAAGCGCCAGCAGGAGATGCAGACCGATGCCGTGCGCTTTACCGACGTGCGCAAGAAAGGCCCGATGGCCAATCTGGATAAGAAGCGCACGATTATGGAAAACATGAAGCGCAATGCCGCGAAGGGCGAGGCGAAGTTTGGCGATATCAAGTCCGAGGATCTGCGCTTTAAAGTGTGGGAGCCAACGATTAAATATCAATCGAACGCTGTCGTTATAGCTATGATGGACGTCAGCGGGTCAATGGGTGAATTCGAGAAGTACATCGCGCGTAGCTTCTACTTCTGGATGGTACGCTTTTTGCGCACGAAGTATAACAATGTGCAGATCGTCTTCATCAGCCACCATACCGAGGCCAAAGAGGTCACGGAGGAAGAGTTCTTCCACAAGGGCGAGAGCGGCGGTACCCAGGTCTCGTCGGCCTACGAACTGGCTCTGCAGATCATTAAAGATCGCTACAATCCCGAAGATTGGAACATCTACCCTTTCCACTTCTCGGACGGCGACAACCTGCCGTGGGACAACGATCGCTGCGTGCAGCTCGTCAATAAGCTAATGGAGCTCTGTAACATCTTTGGCTATGGCGAGATTCGCGAGGGCCACTACCGCTCACCTAGTACGCTGATGTCGGCTTATAACAAGATCACCGACAAGAAGTTTACCGCCGTAACCATCTCGGATAAGAAAGAGGTCTATCCCGCGCTGCGGAAGTTCTTTGCACAGCGCGATCCTGTTCCTTCAAGGTAGTGTCAGGAGGGTCTTATGACGACAATGGATTCGAATGGTTCAAATCGCGAGCTTGAACGCTTGCGTGATGGAATCGATGCTGCCTGGGAGGAGGCCCGTAAGTTCGGACTCGATCCGTTCCCGACGCACTTTGAGCTGGTGCCCGCTTCGATTATGTACGAGTTTGCTTCATACAGTCTGCCGGGCCGTTTCAGCCACTGGACGCACGGCAAATCGTACTATCGCCAGAAGATGCAGTATGACCTCGGGCTGAGCAAGATCTATGAGATGGTGGTCAACACCAATCCCAGCTATGCCTTCCTGATGGATATGAACGATCTGCTGCAAAATACCTTTGTGGCGGCACATGTCTTTGGGCATACCGATTTCTTCAAGAATAACGCGTACTTCCAGCATACCTCACGTCGCATGATCGATAAGGCCAGCATCCACGCCGAGCGCATCGCGAAGTACGAGTTTGACCACGGCAAGGAGGAGGTCGAACATTTCCTGGATGCCGCCCTCTCCATTCAGGAGCATGTTGACTATAACTTGCTGCTGCACGGCGACGATGCGAACAAGAAGGATGAGAAGCCGCTCAAGGAAGCGACCACCGAGTACGATGATCTATGGGGTCTGGAGAAAAAAGCGCGCAGGGCGGAGGATGAGCGCGATCGTTTCAATGTCAGACCACCGAAGTTCCCGGAGAAGCCTGAAAAAGACATCTTGCTCTTCCTGGTTCGCCACGCGCCACACCTGCAGCCCTGGCAGCGCGATATTCTAGAAATCGTGCGCCTGGAGATGCTGTACTTCGTGCCACAGATGCAAACAAAGGTAATGAATGAGGGTTGGGCTTGTGTAACAGCAGACACACTTATGCTCACTGAGCACGGTTTGCTGCGCTGTGACGCACTTCATGCAAAACTTGCACACGGGCTGCCCGTTGCTGTCGCTAGCGGCAATGGCGAACAAGATAAGGTGACAGACAGGCACATCCGCCGTAATGCCGCAACCGTGCGTCTACGCACTCGCCGTGGCCTTGTCTTAGAAGGTGCCGAGGGACACAAACTGAGCATTGGACCAGATCAGTGGATTGAGCTGAAAGACGTTCAGGTCGGACAACGTATTCCTCTGAGCGCTGGTGACAACATCTGGCCCGAGCAGCCCGTCTCCATCGTGCCACCTGCACGCATCATCTCGTCTACCGTCAAAGATGTTGCGCAGGCAGCAGGCGTAGGAGTACATACAGTCTATCGCTCCCTGGGCGGCAAAACTCTTTTCGCAAAAGATCGCATTGACGAGGCTATTCAGAGTGCCGCTTACTCGTCTGGTAACGGTGGCAAGCCGCTGTATGGCCGTCGTTCGCCTCTGGTTGCGCCAACACACGTTACCGAAGCATTCGCGGAGTTCCTGGGCTATCTCGTTGGCGATGGCAACATTCACGTCTCGAAGAACGCCATTGGCTATACAACCGGTGATCGCGAGCTGGCTGATCGTTACGCACATCTTGTTACCGAGCTGTTCGCGATCGAGCCAACCCTGTTCTGGGACGACAGAACCGCGAATGGCAAAGGTGGTCGTTGGCGCGTGGTCTTCTACTCAACCAACGTGCTCGACCTTTTGCAATCAATGGGCATTGATCTGCACGCAAAGGCGCGCGCGAAATCCATTCCAGATGTCATCTTGCGCTCGCCTAAACCTGTCGTAAGCGCGTTCCTGCGCGCGTACTTCGATTGTGATGGCTGCGCATCTATCAAGGAAGGCGTAATCCTGTCCACCTTCAGCGACGAGATTGCTCAGGCGCTGCAGATCCTCCTGCTGAACTATGGTATCCTTTCGCGGCGCAACGGCGTCAACATAAGGATCAAGGGTCGGTCGGCGCAACTGTTCGCGCAAGAGATCAATTTTGGGCTGCCGCGCAAGCGCGAGAAGCTGCAAAGCTACCTCGACGGTCATCGCTGGTTCCTCAAAGAAGATTCGAGCGATGAGGTGATGAGCATCGAGCACGGTGTCGCCGATGTATACGATATCACGGTCGATCGTTCGCACCAGTATGTTGCTAATGGTATGTTGCATCACAACAGCATCTGGCACTCGCGCATCATGCGCCAACTCGGCGAGCGCGGCATCATCTCCGACTCGGAGGTGATCGAATTTGCCCAGTTGCACTCCGGCGTCCTCTCGCCCTCGCGCACCTCGCTCAACCCATACTACATCGGCTTCAAGATGTTCGAGGATATCGAGCGGCGCTGGGATAGTCCCACGACGGAGGAGCAGGAGCGCCTCGGTCGCAAGGCGGGCATGGGTCATCAGAAGATCTTCGACGTGCGCGAACTGGATAACGATGTCTCGTTCTTGCGCAACTACCTCACTGAGGATCTCATCAAAGATCTCGACCTCTACCTGTACAAAAAGGAGGGCGATGAGTGGGTTATTGTCGAGAAGAACTGGCAGAAGGTGCGCGATGGCATCGTCAGTAGCATGACGAACTTCGGCTACCCCTACCTGGTCATTGACAACGGCGACTATCACGGCAATCGCGAACTGTACATCAAGCACCTCTCCGAGGGCCAGGAGCTGGATCTCAACTACGCCGAGAAGACGTTGCAATACGTCTACACCATGTGGGGCCGCCCTGTCCATCTCGAAACGGTTTTTGAAGGTAAGCGCATCCTCCTGACCTACGATGGCGAGCGCAACTCGAAGAGCACGCTGGAGAAGTAGTTCTGATTAACATAGGGGTGGAGCTTGCCTCCGCCCTTAGCATCACAGGGCGACCGCGAGGGTCGCCCGTACAAGAATACGAGTGAGAACAACGATGATTGTTGAAAGTGTACGCCGTTAATGCATTTTTACAATGGCTTTATAATTTGTTCTTTCTCGCTTGAAAAATGGTTTATAATCGCTTATAATAAGAAAAGTTTGTTAGTGTGCATGGCAACATACGAGAGTTCTTGATTATTGTTATTGCAATATTTTATTGCTTTCTAATGGAAGGGATACGTGGAGATGGGAAAGCGAAAGTTTGATGCTGGCCTTTCAATGCATAACCGACGTTCTATTCGCCTCAAAACACATGACTACACCTCGACGAAGGCTTACTACATTACAACGAACGCCAATACGACAGAGCCAATTTTTGATATACCTGAGTTGCGAAAGATTTTGCAAGATGAATGGGAAAAACTTCCCAAACGCTTCCCGAGCATCACGCTCGACGAATTTATCATCATGCCTGATCACATTCACTGCATTATCTGGCTTAATGGTCTAGCAAAGAACGCGCCCACTCTTGGTCAGGTGATCGGGGCCTACAAATCAATAACAACTGTTGCGTGGATACAGCATATCAAAGACCATAGGCTTGAGCTGTGTGGACTTATTTGGCACCGCAATTACTATGAAAAAATCGTATGGGGACATACTGAATTGGAAAATTATCGCCAATATATTCGCGCTAACCCTATAAGAGTCTTGCCTACGGCTCATAATCCACAATGATCAATAGAACGATTATAGCTTATTTGAAAAGGCAGTCCAGCTTAGGAAGGAGTTGCAATGAAGGTTTGGATTGTAGCCAAGACCCGCTATAGGGGATCAGTATGTGTGCATGGCCTCACCGAAGAAAACCAAAATATTCGCCTGTTACAACCCGATGGATCATATCCTTCTGCACATACTAAGTTTGATATAGGACAGACTTGGGCACTTACATTTTATCCATTATCGCGTCAAAGCCCTCCTCACATAGAGGACGTTATCGTGACACAATGGAAACAACTCGATCCCGAGCCGAATCTGCGTGAGATATTACTTGAACAGGTGACTCCTTGGCAAGGTGGGCCAAATCAACTTTTCGGAGGATATCTCAAATCGATCATGAACACGGATAATACTTTCATCTCTGAGCGCGACGCCTTCCCTTATGTGAGTATGGGGTATTGGCTGCCTGATGCTCCACTCATCAAATGGCATGATGACAATAATCGACTCTGTTATCGCTACTACGGGTCAGTGGGAGAACTAAAGATTGATTATACAGGTTTCGCCAAGCCAGTATTCAAAGTAGTAGAGCAGACACTTGTACATGTTGCTCTACACCCCTGGTGGTCTCCTTCGAATACTCTGGCACAAAATAAAGATTCAATGGTAGAAAGGCGATGTTATCTCTATATCGCAGGATGGTACATGTAGAGAAGCCTTGTTTGTAGAGATGCTTGCTTTACCTAAAGAAGATCACCAACTAGAATTAGGAAAATATCTTGTGTTTCAAACTGTGTGCGTGCTGAGAGCAGGAGATTGGAGAGCATATCGATCGATTCTGCTAGTGGGCGACATGGGTGCGTTCCCCGATGAGGCTACGCATAAACACGCCCAACGTGCATTAAAAGAAGAACGACTGAGTTTCTGATATATGCACAGGGCGATCGCGAGGGTCGCTCGTACAAAGAGACGCCCATGTGAAAACGCGATCGTGCTCTTGTACGGGCGACCCTCGCGGTCGCCCTGTGCGTTTTGCTCCTTGTGTTCGTCTTGCGCAGTTGCGTCTTGTTCGCGAGAAAACTACAATATACATAGTGTTCATATTTTTGCGCATATCTTGAGGTACCTTTGAGGCATCTCATGCGTAGATACTATTGTATCTGTCATTGTGATACCACTTATCATCGGTGATACCACGTATAAAACTAGGAGTGATTTTTATGGGTCTCTTCCTGTTAGCACTCATCGGGACGCTCATCGTTATGGCCGTCCTCTGCATCGGGCGCTTTGCCTTTGGCCGCCGCGATCCATTTGACAGAAGAAAGTTTCTGCGCTGGTTTATCGGCTACTTCGTCTTCAACTATCTTGTTTGTCTCGCTATTCTCTACTTCACCGGACCGGCGCTGACGGGTCCCTTCTGGGGCTGGCAATGGGTCCTCTGGCCGCTGACCTTTAGCAGTATCGGCAATCTCTTCGCCTTTGCTGCCCCTGCGATGGGCGTGCTGGAAGAGGCGGCGGCAATGAGCCAGGGCGGACGCGCGCGCTCTTCTTCAAGCGCGGCCAGCCGCCTGCCATCGAAGTACTCGCGTGGCTCCGTTGCGGCGGGCATCTTCGGCCTGATCGTTGTTGGCGTCATTGGCATCGTAGCGGCTATTCTCATCACCATCTTTACTACCTGGTTCGATACCAATGCGAAGGCGTTGGCGGCCATCCCCAACGTCACGATGCATACCTCTCCTTCCCTGCCTCCCACCGATGCCAACAATATCGTGCTGGTGAGCCAGAGTGTGGCGGCATACAAGGGGCAACAGGTGCTTGGCTCTACCGGACAAAATCTTGGCTCAGCCTATGGTATTGATCCAAGTAGTTATGTCTTGCAGTCGATCAATCATCATCTGTATTATGTTGCTCCTTTGAGCTACAACAACATCTTCGCCAACCTGTCCAGTCCCACCACGCCTGGTTTTGTGATCGTTGATGCGGAGAATCCACAGGCGGTGCCTCAGTTGCGCACAGATGCAACGCAGGCCGGTACATCGCTGGGCTATCTCCCCGGCGCTCTGCTCAACCAGGATCTGATACGCCACGTCTACCTGAGCGGGTATACGTATGGCAGGTTGCTTGATCCAACACTGGAACTCGACGATAGTTTCCATCCTTATTGGACGATCTCGCTTATGCAGCCCATTCGTGGCTATGTTGGCGATACGTTGACCGAGGTGCTGCTTGTTAACGCGCATACGGGCGAGATTACTAAATACAGGCCGCAGGATGTGCCGAAGTGGGTCGATCGCGTGATGCCTTCCGATACCGTTTCGCAATACCTGCAATGGTGGGGACTCTATCATTCCGCGCCCTGGTTCAATCCTTCTGGACAGGGGCAGCAGAAACCGGGCAGCGATCCTGAATTGCTGTACAATAATGTGGATAATCCGGTCTGGCTTATTCCGATGACCTCCTCATCTGCGAATGACAATTCGAGCACAGGCGTCTTCCTCTTTGATACCCATGCCAATAAGGCGGATTTCTATCCTCTGTCGGGCCTGGGCATCGGCGATAATGTGCAGAGCACCTTCTCGTCGACGCGTGCCAATATTCGTAACTATAACGTGGCGAGCGTCCAGTTGTACCAGATCTACGGCGTACCTAGCTGGGTCGCGATCTACGTGCAGAGTACGGGCAGCGGAGATATCTTCCAGGCCGTCGGTATCGTCGACGCGAGAAATCTCAACGGCAGCAATGTGCAGTTCGAGGCTTCTCTGCCGCAGGCTCTGCAGGATTATCAGCAATGGCTGGCTCAGCAGGGGAACGGTACTCAACCGTCAGGTGGTACCACGACACAGACCGTCACTGGCAAGGTGTTGCGCATCTCGCCTGTGCAGCAGGGTACCAGTACCGTTTATTATATCCAGGTCCAGGGTCAGAACGTGATTTTTACCGCGAACCTTTCGCTCTCGTCCAAGCTGCCGTTGGTGCAGCCCGGTGATACCATTACAGGCACCTATCTGCCAGGAGGGACGGTGGTTCAGCTCAAGACCTTCGACGATACAACTATCAACCTGGGTGTTCCCACGTCTGGTGGTACGCCAGGAGCGACGCCGGGCGCAACGCCTGTCGTCACGCCTACTGCAACGCCTAAAAAAGCTGGTTGAATATGTGATCTCTTAGTACCTGCGGTGCTTATACCAGAAAGTTGCTGTGGGTAGCAGAGTGGCGGCTCGGGTCGCCACTCTGCTCTCCGGGTTGGCTATCACCGCGTTGTCTGCCGTGCCGAGTCGCGGTCCATAGCGGATAAGCCACTTCTCAATTGCGGCTTCATCTGAACCTGTTATACGCTGAACAAGGCGGACATAGGGCCGCAGGAGCCAGGGCAAGCGCGCTCCCAGCCACCACACAGCACGCATCCACCAGGGTCCGGCGCTCCTGATGAAGGAGCTCGGCGGCAATGCAGAGATGAGTCCACAAGCCGTGAGCCGGTCAGGAATTTTGTATACGCAGGCCAGGGCATAGGCTCCCCCGGCGGAGATCCCTTGAACCGCAAACCGTTCGATGCCAAGCTGGTCGGCTACCTCTACTACATCATCAGGCCAGTCGAGCAGCCGATAGCCGGTCTTCGGGTCCGAGCGTCCAATGCCGGGTCGGTCCAGGCCGATCAGTCGCACCCCCTGGTCGCTTGCCGCTGCAGCGACCAGATTCACCTCCAGGCGCGAGCTGCCCGATCCGTGACAATGGAAGATGGGAAATCCGTCGCTCGGTCCTACTGAGGCGATACCCAAAGTTAGTCCATCGTGTAGTTGGATGGTAGGGTCAGTGGCGAGGGTGTTAGATGTAGACATTCATTGCTCCTTTTCAGGGCTGACGTAAAAATGTGCGGATGCGCGGATAGAACTCGTCCGGCTGGGAGAGAAAAGGCGTGTGACCGGCCTGCTGAAAGGTGTGGACCTGGGCCTGCGGATACAGGTTGCGCAGAGCCAGACGCATCGCTGGTTTCGTCGCGGGATCATCATCCGCTTGCAGAATGAGCACTTTTCCCTGCCAGTTTGCGAGGTCAGCGGGCGAGAAGGAGTAGTTGAGCCGGTAATCGATGGTCTCGTCGAACGAACTGACGAGATCTGCCCGTGTGAGATTGCCAACCAGTTCATGCAGCAGTGCCCGCCAGAAAAGCTGTTCTTCTGCTCGTACCGAGAGCGCCTTCGCCAGTAACGTGCTCACCAGGGGGCGCACGATACCTAGAGGGAGAAGCGTCACTAGCGGCATCACACGCTTTGTTGCCCTTCCAAGTTGCTCGTCAGGAATGCCGGTGTTCAGTAATATGAGCTTGCTCACACGTGCGGGATACTTACGCACAAAGCATTGACCCACATCGCCACCGAAGGAGGCCGCAAAGAGAATGACCCGCTCGATCGCAAGCTGATCGAGCAAGGCGGCGAGGCCATCGACAAGCGCGCCCATCGTAGAAAAGGGAGGATAAGAGGGATAGAGACAGCGATACTCCGGCTCAAACTGCTGCATAAGGGGAAATGCCACATCCCCAATACGTTCACCACCAGGCAGAAGCAGCACAGTTTCTGCTCCCTGTCCTCCCAGTAGATAACTCCAGGTGATCTTTGCGAGAACGATCTGCTGGCGTGGGTGTGATGCGCGAAACGTATACAGGCATTCCTTCTGCTCTGCCGGAACATTCTTGTAAGCTGTTTCCGAAAGGATAGTTTTCATATGTTCTCTCCCTTTTGCTTTCTTCTGGTCTCTTCATGCGCCGGGAGCCAAAAACCTGGTCGAAAGCGGTGATGTTTGGCCTGGGACACGAGGGCCTGGAATCGATGGTGCTCGTTGGTGGACAGATCGTGCTTACGCTTCTCAGCATTGCTATCCTCTCTGTCATCAATGTCAACAGCCTGCCAGTCGCTCAGAGACAGGCGGTCATCCAGCAGGTGACAGCCATCAATGCGCTGCCGGTCTGGTTCCCTTTGCTGGCTGCATGGGGGCGACTCTGGAGCTTCCCGCTGCAGGTGGCGCTTTCCATGATGGTGTTGCAGGTATTTCGCCGACATCAGATACGCTGGTTATTCCTGGCCATCCTGTTCCATGCGCTGGTCGATTTTCTGGACAGCGCCTTTCCACAGGCGTTCGGCCAGAGCACCACCATCGAGCTGCTTGTCAACGGGATGCTGTGCGTGTTTGGGCTCCTCGGCTTGTGATCATCTGGCGTTTGCGCGAACCGGGAGACCACGCCCGCACAGGAGAGGAGATCACGCGCCTTTAGAACCACCGCACCCAGGCCGTGATTTACGCCCTGAAAAAGGGACTGATTTCGCTGGATGAGATCGAACTCCCGTGAGCAAGAAAAGGATCAGAGCGCGAATCCTTTCTTAAGACACCAGCATAGCGCGAAAAGTTCACTGTGGGATGATCGTCTATGGTATTATAGGGGCAGAGAGACGTGGTCAATGTCTATTGCGGGAGGTAATTATGACGCGCTATTTCACGCGTGAGGAGGCGGAGGCGCTCTTACCTGAGATCTCTGGCGTATTGCGCAAGATACAGGAGGGGCGCGAGCGGATGCGCGCTAGTGAAGAGGAACTTGAGATCCTACAGGTGCAGGCGATGGGCAATGGGCATCATCTTTTTGAGCGTATTATGCGTTTACAGAGCGAGATCGCAGCCGCTGTTCAGGCGCTCCGTGCCGCAATTGAAGAATTACTGGAGTTTGGTTGCGAACTGAAGGACCCTGACACTGGGCTGATAGATTTTCTAAGTTTGCGCGATGGTCGCGAGGTCTATCTATGCTGGCGGCTGGGCGAGGAGCGTATTCGTTTCTGGCACGATCTAGAAGGCGGTTTCGCAGGTCGCCAGCTATTGTGATGGATGCATATATGACAATCAAAGATGGAGTAGAGCAGGGCGCGCAGATTCTGACGCGGGCGCATCTCGTGAATGTGCGTCGGGAAGCCCAGGTGCTGCTCAGTGCTGTTCTGGGCATCGAGCGCGCGACCATCTATGCCTATCCTGAACGCGAGGTAACGCCCGAGCAGGCTGAAAGCTTCTTCCAACTGGTTGCGCGGCGCGCAGAGGGCGAGCCTGTGGCTTACCTGCTTGGCTATAAAGAGTTCTTTGGGCGCGATTTTTCTGTTGATCGGCGCGTGCTTATTCCGCGTCCAGAGACGGAGATGCTGGTGGAAGTGGCTCTCGCGGTGGTTCGTCGCAAGATATCGGCTGGACATGTTCCGGTCGTGGCGGATATCGGGACCGGCAGTGGCGCTATCCCCATCACCATTGCTGTGGAGGAGCCGCGCCTTCCGTATCTCTACGCCTGCGATATCTCGTCCGATGCCTTAGCGGTTGCGTATCTCAATTGCGTATCTCATCATGTAGAGGAACGCGTGCGCCTGCTGCAAGGGGATCTGCTGGAGCCGCTGCCCGAGGCCGTCGACCTGCTGACCGCCAATCTTCCCTATGTAGGAATGCGTGAGATGGCGACGCTGGAGCGCGACGTGAAGGATTACGAGCCGCACTCGGCACTCTTTAGCGGGACGGATGGGCTGGATCTCTTGCAGTGCCTCTGTAAAGACGCCCGGCGCTCCGATATGCTGAAACCCGGCGCGGTGATGTTGTTAGAGATCGGCTATCAGCAGCGAGAGCCGCTAACACATCTGTTGCATGAACTCTGGCCGCAGGCGACGATAACATATCAAAAGGATTACGCGGGCTGGGATCGCTTGCTACAAGTCGCGCTCTGAGCATTTTCCCAGGGGGGGCACTGGTACATTGGTAACTGGTGCTATAAAGAATTGGCCCCGCTCCGTTTCTATAGAAAGAGACTGTGGGATCTCAGTGGATAGATAGGGAATGTTTGTTGTCTTAGCGGACTGTATGACTACTTTTCAAAGTAGGGGGATCATTACTGATGACGATGGCGTATATAGTGTATGCACTACTTGTATCTCTTCCTTCTTTTATTTCCAATAACATAGTGTTGCTGGTGCTGGGTGGGGCTTGCGCGTTTCTTTTATCCTACCTGCTGACATTTGTTGTGATTGCAGTAGCGCGCCGCTTCGACTTATTGGACCGCTCTACTCCCGAACGCAAACGCGAGCATACGGTACCGGTACCGCGCCTGGGCGGAATCGCGATGTACGCGGCCTTCGTAGTAGCTTCGTTGCTCTTTTATGTTCATGATCCCGAACTACAGCACAAAGAGTTTGTGATCTACTGGCTGTTGATCGCTAGCGCGACGCTAACCGTGATCGTCAATACCTATGACGATATCAAGGGCCTGAAGCCACTGCCCAAACTTATCGCTCAAACGGTTGCTGTATTGATTATCCTGGGTCCCTGGTTCGTCGATATGAAGTTTCACGGCGTGCTGCTGTTCGGCTTCAGCAATCCTTTTGGTAGCGTCAGTGCGGGAAATCTGCCCTGGTTCTTGCGGCCCGAGATCACGCTCTTCATCAGTCCGCCCGCCGGTCAGTTGCCTGCCATCTCGTTGCTCGCCATTCCCGCCGTTCTGCTTACCTGGTTCTGGATGGTGGGCATGATGAATACCATCAACTGGATCGACGGCATGGATGGCCTGGCGACGGGCGTGGTGGGCTTCACCGCACTGTTTATCGCGATCATCAGTTGGACGCTGGGACAGTACACGATTGCCATTCTCTCCGCGATCTTTACCGGAGCCGTGCTTGGCTTCTTGCCACATAACTGGAATCCCGCGCGCATCTTTATGGGGGATAGCGGCTCCCAGTTTATCGGGCTGGGGCTGGCCGTGCTCTCGATTATGGGCGGAGCCAAGATCGCGCTGGCCCTGATGGTGCTCGGCATCCCCATCCTCGACGTAGCCCTGGTGATGATCAATCGCGTGCGGCGGGGACAACGACCCTGGCACTATGATACTACGCACCTGCACCAGCGTTTGCGGGCGACCGGCTGGAGCGTGCGGCAGATCTGCTACGTGCTCTACGGCCTGACTATCCTGTTCGGCGTCCTGGCTGTTGTCTTTAAGCACGCGCTGAAGTTCGTCGGCCTGGGTATCGTCGTGTTGGCGATGGCGGCGCTCATCTTTTGGATCGACTATAGCCAGCGTCAGGGTGGTGGCAACATCAGGCTGGGTGGTCCCGATCCCGAGCCGCCCGAGCCAGTAGAGACTCCTCTCCCCGAAAAGCCGTCGCAGGAACCTGTCGAGAGGACGCCCGTTCCGGTTGAAGAGGGGAAGCATAACACGTAGTTTCCAGTATCCTTAAACGGATCGTAAAAGAACATGGGCTTCTGCTGTCTCTTCTGAAGGGGTGGCTCAGTGGACCAGACGCTTTGATTCTTCTTTTGCAATGGCACCGACGGGAGCGAGAAAGCCCACTGCTCATGGAGAGTCCTTTGTCAGGCCAGCCTCTCTTGCACGAATGGTCGCTTCTGCTCGTCCAGCCACTTGCAACTTGCTGAAGGCCCGTGAGGTACAACGGAACCGGAAAAGTACGCTAAGATCATGAAGAAGTAGTAGATCATGATTTGAAAAGGATATTCGGTACATGGTATCCTGGCATGATTGAGCTATCAGTATCCAACGAAGGTGACTGAGCAGCATCATGAGCACCCATTTTTGAAAGGTCTTCTACTACTGCGACTGCTATTATCCAGCCAACAACAGTACTCAAGAAAAATTCATTATAATATCTATATGTAAATTATTGTATAATACACATATACATTTGCCATCATAACTCACACGGGACAAACATCATCTCTTTTTGTTGGAGGAGCACAATGCAACATCTTCCCTCACAGCCACCTTTATCAGTCCACTATTGCTATGCTCCGGTGGATAGTGCCTTCCTCAAAGCTCTCGATAACCATCTGAGCTTCCTCAAACACAATGGTTGGATACAAACCTGGGATGACTATCAGATACTAGCCGGCCAGGATAAGGAACGAGAACAGGAGAGCTATCTGCACACATCTCACCTGCAACTTTTGCTGATTAGTGCCGACTTTCTAGCTTCTGATTCTTGCATGCATAAAATGCAGGTGGCAATGCAAAGGCACCAGAAGGGTGAAGCGGTAGTGATTCCTATCATCGTGCGTCCTGTAGAGTGGGAACCAACACCACTGAGAGCGCTTCAGGCTTTGCCGAGAGATGGTCGGCCTGTGGCACTGTGGGGCCGTCGTGATCAGGCATGGACACAGATTGCAGCGGAGGTAAAGGTCGTCGTTGGAGCGTTACGACGACCTGTCGTTGTGGATTCCTCCCCACAGCTACAAACCATCGCCGCACACTTGATCAGTTTTCTTGAGGTCAGTGGACTTCCCACCAGTGCTGTAGAGCATACGCTGGAAGCAACAAAATTGCATGAGACGATCCGCGAATCATCTGCCGTCGTGCTCATTGCCTCGCCTGAGATGGGTTTTGCCCGTTCCCTTAAAAAGACACAGAACCTGGCGGCTACCTATCAATGTCCCGTACTTGGTATCTGGGTAGATGACGCTGATCAAGGCGAGAATCATGATGTGGCTCCTCCAAAGGAATGGTCTGAATACATATCGATTGACCAGGAGCCAGGACGACAGGAAGAAGCCTTCCAGGAGGTGCTTCACCGTCTGAAGCAATTGAGATACCACTCAGCCTTGCCTGTTGTCACATCATCGCCGCATGCTTTAGTGCCACTCATTGAGCCACGCAATCCCTATAAAGGTCTACGTGCCTTCACCTCCAACGATACCCGCGACTTCTTTGGGCGCGCGGCTTTGATAGATGAGCTTGCCCACTCTGTCGAAACCATGCTCACCCTCACAAAAAAGGCGGTACAGCAGGCGCGGCTCCTGGCAGTGGTTGGGCCGAGTGGATTGGGCAAATCGAGTGTGGTCATGGCCGGTCTGCTACCGTGCCTGCGCACTGGTGAAATTTTGGACAGTGAAACATGGGTCTACCTGGATCCGCTCGTTGCGGGCGAGCACCCCCTCGAAGAGCTTGCTCTGACGCTGTTTGAACACTTCCCTGAGAAAAGCCAGCAAATGCTGTGCGACGATTTACAAGATGACTCGGCCCGTGGACTTCACTTCTATGCCACCGCGCTTGCCAGACGAACAAAAAGTGCTAATACCTACGTTGTGCTCGTGGTAGACCAGTTCGAGGAACTCTTCGCGCTTACTACCAATGAGGAAGAACGCCAGCAGTTCATCGATCTGCTGGTAACAGCTTGCACACAGCCAGGTGGCCCGCTCATTGTCATCCTGACGCTGCGTGCAGACTTCTATGATCGTCCGATGCAATATCCCGCGCTCTATGCCCTGATTGAGCAGCATCAGGTAGCCATGCTGCCAATGACTCAGAACGACCTGCGGGCCGTGATCACCCAGCCAGCGATGCTCCCCGACGTCCAACTCACCTTTGAAGGAAGTCTGGTGGGAGACCTGCTGTTTGACGTGCAGGGACAGATCGGTGCCTTGCCACTCTTACAATTCACGCTGGATCAACTTTTCCGACAGCGTGCCGGACACCTGTTGGCCTTGCAAGCGTATCATGACATAGGTGGTGTCAAAGGGGCACTATCTCGCCATGCAGAGCAGACGTATGAAGATCTCCTCTCGCCGGAGCATCGCACGAATGCCCGCACCTTGTTTCTGCGCTTGATTGACCCGGGCTTCGCTGAGCAGGATACGACTCGCCGTCGTGCTCCCCTCTCTGAATTCAGATTTGCCAATGTGCCCCAAACGCAATGCATGCAAGAGACCATCGAGGTATTCATTCAAGCACGTTTGCTCACCACAAAGAAGAGCGGTGACAGAACCACCATCGAAGTGAGCCACGAAGCGGTCATTCGTGAGTGGAAACGCCTGGCTGGCTGGTTACACGAGGCTCGCGATGACATCCGTTTCCAACAAGCTTTCAGTGAAGATGTGATGGAGTGGGAGCAACAGCAGCAACCAAAAGACCGGCTCTATCGCGGCGTCCAGTTGAAAGAAGCTCAGGCATGGGCAAACCGCAACAAGCTCAGTGAGCAGGAAGCAATCTTCCTACAAAAAAGTATAGTGCAGCAGACGGTGTCGCGGGTACGCCTCTTTGCATCGATCCTCCTTGGAGCCTTTTTGATAGGACTGGCGAGTTGGCTCATTTATATACTGCCTCCCAGCCCAACACTTGTGACCACACTGCAAGACAACGCAAAAGAAACAGGAACGTTGCGCTATTGCCTTGATAATGCACCTTCTGGTAGCACGATTACTTTCGCCAACGGATTGAAAGGGATCATCAAGCTGACAGGGGGAGAACTCGCAGTTGGAGGCGGCAAGCGACTTACGCTTCGTGGTCCAGGAGCAAATCAACTCACGATCAGTGGGGTCAACGTCAATGCTAATATTCATGTACCTAAAGGAGCGACGCTTAACATTTATAACTTGAGCTTTAAAAATACTCAGACACGCGTCAATGCCTTCTTATTTAATGAAGGTACTCTCACCTTAACTAACAGTGTCATCTCAAACAATAAGACAATTGGCCAGACGGTCTCCTATGGTGGTGGCATTTTCAATCTGGGAACCCTCACCCTTACTGACAGCACTGTCTCAAACAATTCAACAAGCACTGATGTCTACGCTGCCAGTGGCGGTGGCATCTACAACGAAGGGAAGCTCACCGTAGTCCATAGTATCATCTCGAATAATTCGGTTAGTAGTAGCAGCAATGATGGCTACGGAGGGGGAATTGAAAACTTCAAGGCAGGTACTCTTGTGGTAACCAACAGTCGCTTCTCAGGCAACTCGGCTCATGGTCAGCAGAAAGGTCAAGGTGGCGGCATCTACAACGAAGGGACGCTAACGGTGACAGGTAGTACCTTCTCGAACAATTCTGCTAGTGGCAGCGATCAGGGTGCATCCGGTGGGGGTATTGAAAACGGTGGCATACTGCGTTTAACCAATAGTATCTTGTCGGACAACCTGGCAAATGGCAAGCAACAAGTTGATGGTGGAGGCATCGGCAATGCAGGTCAGCTTACTGTAGTCAATAGTACTTTCTCAAACAATTCAGTTAGTAGCAGCGATCAGGATGGCATAGGTGGCGGAATTGAAAACGTCAGCAGAAGCATTCTTACTGTAACTAACAGTCGCTTTTCAGGAAACTCAGCAAACGGTAAGCAGGTTGGTCAAGGCGGGGGTATTGACAACGGAGCGACGCTAACGGTGACTGATAGCACTTTCTCGAACAATTCTGCCAGCAGCAGCGATCAGGATGGCAATGGTGGCGGAATTGAAAACGGTGGCATACTGCGTTTAACCAATAGTATCTTGTCGGACAACCTGGCAAGTGGCAAGCAGTTCGGTGATGGTGGGGGCATCGGCAATGCAGGTCAGCTCGCTGCGATGCATAACACTTTCACAAACAATTCTGCCAGGGGCACCAATCAGATTGGTGTCGGCGGTGGTATTCTCAACCAGGGTACCCTGAGTCTGGCTAGCAGTACCTTCTCAGGCAACTCGGCTCTTGGCAAGCAACAAGGGAATGGAGGAGGCATTGGCAATGGAGGTAACCTAACAGTGGTAAATTGTACCTTCTGGAAGAATACAGCATCCAGTAGCAATGGCTTGCCGGGTTTTGGTGGTGGCATTGACAATTTCTACAACCTCGTGGTAGACGCCAGTACTTTCTCTGATAATTCGGCAATGGGTAATCAATCTAGTCAGGGTGGAGGTATCGACAATGTTAAAACGCTCATCCTCACCAACAGCATCATCGTCGCAAATAACGCTCCTGTCGGCCCGGACATTTATGGTACCCTGACCTCGGGTGGTTACAACCTGCTCACAAGTGTTGCCAAAGTAAGCGGGCTGAGCAGCACCGATAAACAGGTGACATTAAAAGATCTCAAGCTAGATTCAACGTTGAGCAACAACGGAGGACCTACCCAAACACTCAAACTATTGCCAGGAAGTAGAGCTATTGACATTATCCCCTTACAAGCATGCCACTTTACCATCACCGATGCTGTCTCTGGTCAGAAAATGGTGATTACTACGGACCAGCGCGGTGATCTTCGACCAGACGGATCAGAGCAGTTCTGTGATGTTGGGGCATATGAATCTGCCTATTAATTGGCGTTGCCTTTTTTCTCCTTAGCGATGGAAATGCCTTTGCAGGCTGGTTTAAGAGCTTCCTCTTTGAGAAGGCTATCTGCGTAAACGCCATAGAATTATCAAAAAACTATGCCATTTTGTAATCACATTTATACTGGAAGGAGAGCCGTGCTGGCGAGAACATCAATTCTCGCCAGATTATTTGTTACCCGACAGTGACCTGGCTTGCCTGGCGCTGTTCGCGGACGGAGAACCCGGCATCTTCTAGAAACATACGTTTGAGGAAGTGTCCTGTGTAGGACGCCTCGGTCTCCGCGACCTCTTCGGGAGTGCCCTGGGCGATGACATAACCACCGGCGTCGCCGCCGTCCGGCCCCAGATCGATGATCCAGTCGGCGCTCTTAATCACGTCCAGATTGTGTTCGATCACCACAATTGAATTGCCAGCATCCACCAGTCGTTGCAGTACATCTAGCAACCGATCCACGTCCGCGAAGTGCAGGCCCGTAGTTGGCTCGTCCAGAATGTACATCGTGCGCCCGGTTGCCCGGCGGGAAAGCTCGGTCGCCAGCTTGACGCGTTGCGCCTCGCCGCCCGAGAGGGTCGTCGCGGGCTGGCCCAGGCGCATGTAGCCCAGGCCCACATCGTTTAGCGTCTTCATCTTATTGTAGATCGAAGGCACGTTGGCGAAGAAGTCTGTTGCCTCTTCGACCGTCATATCTAACACATCGGCGATGCTCTTGCCCTTGTAGTGGATATCCAGCGCCTCGCGATTGTAGCGCTTGCCGCCACAAACCTCGCACGGTACATAGACATCCGGCAGGAAGTTCATCTCGATCTTGACGATACCTTCGCCCTTACAGGCTTCACAGCGTCCGCCCTTGACGTTAAATGAGAAGCGTCCCGGCTGATAGCCACGCAGGCGCGACTCTGGCACCTGCGCGAAGAGATCGCGAATGCCAGTAAACGCGTTGGTATACGTCGCTGGATTAGAGCGCGGCGTGCGTCCAATCGGTGACTGGTCGATGTCGATGACCTTGTCCAGCGCCGCCAGACCCTCGACTGCATCGTGCGCGCCGGGACGATCGTGCGCGCGGAAGAAGACGTGTGATAGCTTGCGATAGAGAATATCCGTGATCAACGTGCTCTTGCCTGAACCCGATACGCCCGTGACCACCACGAACTTGCCGAGCGGAACATCAACGTCGATATTTTTCAGATTGTTCTCGCGCGCGCCCTTGATAGTTAGCGAATTGCCATTGCCAGCGCGGCGTTGTTCGGGTGTGTGAACGCGTTTGCGGCGCGAGAGGTAGTCGCCCGTCAGCGAATTGGTGTTCGCGACGATTTCGTCGAAGGTACCCTGGGCGACGACTTTGCCGCCGTGCTCACCTGCGCCCGGTCCGATATCGATGATATGGTCGGCTGCACGCATGGTATCCTCGTCGTGCTCAACGACCAGCAACGTATTGCCCAGGTTGCGCAGGCGTACCAGCGTGCGGATCAGGCGTTCGTTGTCGCGCTGGTGCAGACCGATACTCGGTTCGTCCAGGATGTAGAGTACACCCATCAGTCCCGAGCCAATCTGCGTCGCCAGGCGGATGCGTTGTGCCTCGCCGCCCGACAGGCTTGCCGCAGCGCGATCAAGCGTCAGGTAGTCGAGACCGACATCGATCAGGAACTGTAGGCGGGAGCGGATCTCCTTGAGAATCTGCCGAGCAATGAAGCGCTCGCGGGTCGTCAGTCCAGTCTGGACCAGTGGCCCATCGGGATCGATCTTTGCCAGCGGATCGCCCAGAAGCGAGGGCGCATCGTCTTCGCTCTTCGCCTGCTTTTTCTTGCCCGGTTTGCTTATAAGCGCGTTCGCCAGAGGTGCCTTCTGCTCCGGCTCCTGGGACTCCAGTTCCTCGAAGAAGCGCTGCGATAGCACAATCGAGAGCCGTGTGGCCTGCACGATATTCCGTCCACCGACTGTAACGGCCAGCACCTCGGGCTTGAGGCGGGCACCTTTACAGACCGGGCAGACGCGCGCCGTCATATAGCCTTCAATCTCTTCGCGTATGCCCTCGCTCTCGGTCTGCTTGTAGCGCCGATCGAGATTGGGAATGACGCCCTCGAAGTTGACATTATAAGTGCGCGTATGGCCGTGCTGTGGTGTATAGCGGATCGTCAGCTTTTCGGGCGTGCCGTACAGAATCTTCTGCTGAATATCCTTGCTCAGTTCGCGCCAGGGCGTGTGCAAGTCGAAGCTGTAGCGCTGCGCCAATGCCTCTAGAATCGCGCTATGCCACTGGCTGCCATTGACGACCTTGCTCCACGGCGCGATCGCGCCATCGGAAACGCTCATCTCGGGACGCGTGATGATCAGATCGGGATCGATCTCCTGCTGCGTCCCCAGTCCTGTGCAGGTCGGACAGGCACCGTGCGGGCTGTTGAAGCTGAAGGTGCGTGGCGCGATCTCCGGCAGGCTGATGCCGCAATACACGCACGCCGCCTTCTCCGAGAAGAGGATCTCCTCGCCGTCTATGATTGAGACCAGCACAACGCCGTTGCCCAGCTTCAGCGTCGTCTCCAGCGAGTCCGTCAGGCGCTGACGAAAGGCCGGATCGATCTCCTCGTGCAGAATATCCTCCACGGCTGGTTCGTCTATGCCGTCCTCGTCGCGATGGGAATTTTGGGCAGCGTTGACCTCGTACAGCGCGGGGCGCTCGGCTACAAGCTTCATCGACTGCCCATCGGCGTTTTGCTTCTTACCCTTGCGAATGATCAGGCGGTCGACGACCACCTCGATCGTATGCTTTTTCTGTTTATCCAGCTCAATCTCTTCGCTTAGATCGAGGGTCTGACCATCGACGCGCACGCGCACATAGCCCGAACGGCGCATATCCTCGAAGACGTTTTTGTATTCACCCTTGCGTCCCTGCACTAATGGAGCGAGCAAGAGAATGCGCGACCCCTCGGGGAGGCTCAATACCGCGTCGACGATCTGCTGCTGCGTTTGTTGACTGACTTCGCGTCCACAATTTGGACAATGTTGATGCCCCACACGGGCGTACAGCAGGCGCAGATAATCATAAATTTCAGTAACGGTGCCTACTGTCGAACGGGGATTATGGGTCGCGCCTTTCTGGTCGATTGAGATAGCGGGGGAGAGGCCATCGATGTGCTCCACGTCTGGCTTCTCCATCTTATCAAGGAACTGGCGCGCGTAGGCCGAG
>Ga0066790_10000023_pt1 | contig 36182 bp, 41 predicted proteins | sample OrgsoiDNA2013050_FD_70963 | JGI IMG/M metagenome (GOLD analysis project Ga0066790, IMG submission 70963) | Permafrost soil microbial communities from the Arctic, to analyse light accelerated degradation of dissolved organic matter (DOM) -... | ecosystem: Environmental > Terrestrial > Soil >...
GGCCAGGGCCAGGGTGGGGCAAGCGACCCGACTGGGGTGAATTAGACCATCAGGCCCAGGTCTGACGGCTGGCGCCGGGGCAGACTTCAGGAGATTCTGGGCTAGTACGCTGTAGGTTTCCACCGGGATCATCGATAGGCTGCCGCGACGTGAGCACCCCCAGGTCCCTCAAGATGCCCCACCGGGTCCGGTCGGGAAGCGTGACCACCGAGCGCGGTGGTTTCGCCGCGCTGGAAGCACGGCCGGGTCACGGCATCTGCGAACGCAGGCCGGCGCTGCTCGTGCCCGGCTACACGGGCAGCAAGGAAGACTTCCTGCCCGTCCTGGAGCCGCTCGCCGCGGCGGGCCGCACGATCGTCGCGATGGACCTGCGCGGGCAGTACCAGAGCCCGCACGCCCTGGACCGCAGCGGCTACGCGCCCGACGAGCTCGCTTCGGACCTGCTCGCCGTCGCGGACACCATCGACCCGGACGCTACTGGGGCCTCCGGGGGCAGGAGTGGGGGCGGGGTGCACCTTGTCGGGCACTCGATGGGCGGCCTCATCGCGCGAGATGCCGCGCTCCTGCAGAGCGGGCGGTTCCTGTCGCTCACCCTGCTCGGCTCTGGTCCCGGCGCCATTGCCGGGCAGCGCGCGGCCGCCCTGCGCGAGATCTTGTCGGTGCTCGACCCCCGGCAGGGCAAGGACGGCGATGACCGAGATCAGCTGCGCAGCCTCATCGCCCACCTGTGGCGCGAGCGCCTGGAGCCGGAGGCGAGGAACGACGGGACGGATGAGCGGATCATCGCGTTCTTGCGCGAGCGCACCCAACGAACGTGCCCGATCGGCCTGATCGCGATGGCCAGGTACCTGCTGACCTGCCCGGACCGGACGGACGAACTAGCGGCGCTGGCCAGGCCGTCCGCCGCGTCCCGGTCGGCCAAGCTGCCGGTCATGGTGATCTACGGCGAGAATGACGACGCGTGGCCGCCCGCTGCGCAGGACCGGATGGCCAGGCGCCTGGCGGCCGAGCGCGCCTGCATCCCGGGCGCGGCGCACTCCCCCGCGGTCGAGGCGCCCGAGACGACGGCCATGGCACTGACCACCTTCTGGAACGCGGCGGAGCGGCGTCGGCCAGCTAGCCCGCACCCGCACTAGGCTCGCCCAGGCCGTCCCAGGGTCGCCGGGATACGCCCGCCGCGCGGCCCTCCGGGCACTGCGCCCGGTAGTCGCACCAGCCGCACCAGGTCCCGGACCGGGGCGGGAAGGTCTCATCGCCCCGGCCGCCGTCGCCGGGTTCCCGGTAGCGCTCGTCCGCGCTAGCGCACTCGGCGGCGATGTCCTGCGCCCTGTCCAGCTGCCTGGCCAGCGACTCGGCGGTGTGCTCCCAGGCCAGCACGCGGCCGCTCGGCAGGTGATGCAACTCCACGCGGTAACAGGGCCGCCGCATGACCCGCTGGGCGGCCAGGGCGTACAGCGCGAGCGGCATCGACGCCCGGGCGTCGTCCACCGTCAGCAGGTGCCGGCCCGTCTTGTAGTCCACGACGACCAGGCTGCCCCGGTCGTCCAGCCGGTCGATTCGGCCGGAGAAAGCGATCAGGTCGGTCCGGGTCGCCACCGTCCGCTCTACGCCCACCGGCTCCTGCGCCGGGTCCAGGCCGGTCACGTAGGTCTCGACCATCGCCCGGCAGCGCCCGCGGTACTGCGCCGACTGCGCGTCATCGGCGAAGCCGTCGCCGAGCCAGCCGCGCTCCAGCAGGTCCCCCGCGGCGGTCACGGTCCGCTTCTCGCGCGGCAGCCGCCACCAGCCCGCCAGCGCGTTGTGCACGCTGGCGCCCACGCTGTTGTGGGCCCATGGCGGTCCCTTGGGCGGCGGCGGGCGGTCCAGGTAGGTCATCCGATACCGGCGCGGGCAGTCCAGCCAGGTACTGAGCCGGGTGGGCGTGCACGGATACAGGCGACGCGGCATGCCGTCGAACCCGAGTTGCTCCACGGAGCTAGTTCGCCGAGCCGCCGGAACCGCCCAGGCCAGCCGGCCCTACCGCGCCGGCCGGGCCGGCCGATACCCAGGAGTCGAAGCTCTTCTCCGCGACGGCTACGGTCAGTTCCTCGCCGTGCCCGGGCAGCACCCGGGTCGCCGCGGGTAGCGTGAGCACCTGCCCGCCGATCGAGCTCAGCTGGCGCGGGAAGTCCGGGTAGCCATCCGCCCGCGCGACCGGGCCGGTCGCCGTCAGCACGTCTCCGGTGAACACGGCGTCGAGGTCCTCGCAGTACAGGCAGATGGAGCCGGGGCTATGCCCGGGTGCGTGCAGCACCTCGAGCTTGACGTCTGACACCTCGAAGGTGCCGCCGTCCTCCACGTCGATATCCGGGTCATCGGCGTGGACCTCGTGCCAGGCCACCCGATCGGCGGTGTGCAGCGCCACCGGCGCCTCGTCTCGCTCGGCCACCTCTAGCGCCGCCGCGACATGACCGGAGTGCCCGTGCGTGCAGATGACGGCCAGGATTTCCCGCTCCCCGACGGCGGCCAGCACCGCGCCGGAGTCGGTACCGGGATCGATAACGATGACCTCCTCGTCGTCACCGACAATCCAGGTGTTGGCGGTTCCTGCGGCGCCGACGACACCCTCAATCCGTGCTTCCATCCGGGTACTGCCCTCCTGATTTCTGGATGGCACTCACCATAGTGCGAATGGCCGACAGCTTCAGCCGCTCACCGGGGCCGCTCCAGCCGCCAGCTCGACCAGCCGCCGGTAACTGTCGCCGGGCGCCGTCTCGGCCCCGATCCGAAAGCCGGTCAGCTCGCCATGGTCGTCGCTGCCACCCGACGGCACCAGATCGAGCGAGGCGGCCAGTTCGCGCAGCCGGATCCGCTGGGCATCGCCCTGCTGCGGGTGGTCAATCTCGATCCCCGTCAGCCCGGCTGCCGCCAGGTCGGCGATGACGTCGTCCGGGATCTGCCAGCCACGGTGCACGCCGCGCGGGTGCGCGAGGACGGTGACGCCGCCCGCGGCCCGGACCAGGGCGATGGCCCGGCTGGGATCCAGGGCGTACCGGGCCACGTGCGCCCGGCCGCCGGGGCCGATCCACTCGGGGGTAAACGCGTCGGCGGGGGTCGCCACCACCCCGGCGGCGGCGAGCGCGCGGGCGATGTGCGGCCTGCCCACGACGCCGTCGGCAGCGATCGCCGCGACCTGGTCCCAGGTCACGGGGGCGCCTAGCTCGGCTAGTCGGCTGACCATCGCGCGGGCCCGGCTGATCCGGCTCTCCCTGATGGCCGCGGTTTCCGCGGCGAGCTCCTCGTTGGCCGGGTCGAACAGGTAGGCAAGCACGTGGACGCTATGGCCGGCCAGGCGGCACGACAGCTCCATGCCGGGCAGCAGCACGAGGCCCGGCGGGAGGGCGGCCACCGCCGCGCCGTGCCCGGCCACGGTGTCGTGATCGGTCAGCGCGATAACGTCCAGTCCGGCGGCTGCGGCCCGGCGCATGACATCGGCAGGCGGAGTCGTGCCATCCGAAGCGTTGCTGTGACTGTGCAGATCGGCATTAACCACGGTGTTGTTTACCACGGGTTTCGTGATCACCACCGTTTTTTCGCACGTAGCGCTGAAAAACGGTGGTGATCAACAGCGGCCGGGTTCCGGCGCAACCCTAAGCCGCGCCTACGGCGACCGCAAGTGCCGGGCGGCGCCCGGGCAGGTGCCGGGCTGGGCGGTAATAGCCTCTAGCCGGGCAGTTGCGGTGAGGGAGCGCCGAATGGGATGTCCAGGTCCTGGCCGGGATCTCGCAGATCCCTGACGGGCAGCGGCTCGATGAGCATCACCCCGGCGATGTCCGGCCAGAGCACCAGCCAGAGCCAGGTGCCCATGACCTCGCCCGCGAACACCGCCCGGGCCGGTGCGTCGACATGCCAGAGCGGCAGTTCGTGATGGCCGAACCGCACCGCGGCATCGGGCAGCCCGGACGCGAAGTGATCGCCCGGATCGGGCCCGGGCAGGCCGGCGAACCTGGCTCCGAGCCCGACGCGGGGGCCCTCGGAGACCAGCACCATCTCGGCCGGCCCGCCCACGGGGTTGGGTCCCGAGAGCGCTACGGCGCAGCCCTGCGTGCCAGTGCGCTCGTCGCCGGCGGCGGCGAACCCCGTCACCAGCCAGCCCGGCGGCAAGGGCCAGGGCAGCCAGACCGGCACCTTGATGCCGCGCAGCAGGCCTACCATCCCGGCCCGGGACGGGCTCAGGGCCGGACGCAGCGGGTAGACCTCGCCGTGCTGCTCGCAGTGCCAAGCGCTGGACCAGATGGTGGGGCCGCGCAGACTCGCCTCGCAGCGCGGGCAGGTCGGGGCCGCCCTGACGCTCACCGGCCCGCCCCTGTTCGATCCCCCACACCGATTACCTGCTCCTTTGGTGCGTGCGGTAAACGAGTTACATGGGTATACGACACAGCGGTCATCAGCACAGCGGTAATCAGCACAGGCCGTGCGTGGGAGCGGTCATCAAGGATCAGGCGGGGCGGCTGCTGCTGATCAAGCGGCGCAACGAGCCCGGCGCCGGGCTGTGGTCGCTGCCCGGCGGCCGGATCGAGCCGGGCGAGAGCGACCAGCAGGCCGTCGTGCGGGAAGTGCGCGAGGAGACCAGCCTGGTGGTGACGTGCGGCCCGCTGCTGGGCACGGTCGAGCGGCCAGGACTCGCGGGCTCGGTCCTGGACATCAGGGACTACCGCGCGCTCGTCACCGGAGGCGAGCTCGCGGCCGGCGACGACGCCGCCGATGCTCGCTGGGTGACGCCGCAGGAGATGGCCGCTCTTGACGCGGCCGGGCAGCTGACCGACGGGCTCGTTACGGTGCTCAGCTCGTGGGGGGCCCTGTGACGGTGGGGGGCACTGTGACGGTGGGGGGCACTGTGACGGTGGGCCGTCGGCGCAGCCGATCGAGGACGGCCGACCCCTCGGGTCCCGCGAACCAGCGCGCGTGGCCGAGCAGGTAACCGTCGTAGGCGAGGTCCGCGTGGCTCGGTGATGCAACGATCCCGGCGAAGTACTCGATCTCGGTGAGCGCGAACTCGACGTGAACCACGGGCAGCACCTCGGCCAGGGCGGCGGCCTCCAGCCGTCCGAGCGGTCGGACCGACTCGTAGCCGCCGAGTAGGGCCTCGATGGCCTCGTGGTCCGCCTCTGCGTGCCCGGACTCGACGAGGTCGAGCCAGGGCACGGTAGTTCGTTCCAGCGCGGTGGCGAGGTCGTGGACGGCCAGGGTGCGGTTCGCCAGGCCCAGGTCCAGCACACCGGCGACGTCGGCATCCGGGCCGCGGGTCGTCCAGGTGAGGTTGGAGGGGTGCCAGTCACCGTGCCCCCACTGCCGCGGCAGCGCCCGCAGCAGTGGCCCGGCCCGCCGGGCGGGCGCCAGCAGGTACCGCTCGAAGTCCGCCCGCCAGGAGCGCCGGCTCAGGTAGCGGGCCAGATCGGGCAGCCGGGCGCCGAACCGTGACAGCTCGGCCACGGGGTCCGGCGCGACCACGATGGCAGCCGAGCCCATGAGGGCGCCCGGTGGACGTTCGGGCCACGAGAAGTCGGCCGCCGCCTGGTGTAGCCGGGCGAGCGCCGCGCCGGCGGCTCGGGCGTGGTGCAGGCTCGTGAACGGCGACCAGGACATCGCATCGCGATAGAGATCGACGCCGGCGGCCGCCTCGTGCAGCTCGTAGACGAAGTCGTCAGATCGCTGGATGGTGGAGCCGCCTGTCCCGCGCAGGACGGCGGGTACCGGCACGCCGTGGTCGCGCAGCTGAGCCGCGAAGGCGTGCTCGGCGGTGAGCTGAGCCGCGGAGCGGACGCTGACGTGGTGGCGCTTGATGAAGACGGTGGCCGCCTGGCCGCCAGTAGCCGCCGGCCAGCGGACCAGGGCGGCGGCCGACATCGGGCGCGGGCTCCGCCAGGTGATCATGGCCTCGGCGCCCCGGCCAGGCTCGGCGTAGCAGGCGAGGACAGCGCGGACCTCGCCGTCGGTCAGCGGCGGCCAGTCCGCCAGCACTAGTTCTTTGCCCATGCCGTGCACCAGGCCCTCCGGCGGGCCGGCGCTCATATCTGGCCGGGGGCGGTGGGCGGCACGGGCGCGGCGGAGCCCCCCGCTCGGCGCGCGCCGAGCCTGGCGAGGCCGCTGAACGCGAAGGTGGCCACCGCGGCCGTGCTGAACGACAGGATCGAGGCGGACATCCAGCTGGCCGGCGCAAAGCCGATCAGCTGGCCGGCCCGGGCCCATGCCGTGGCCCACCAGGAGATGTAGCCGGGGTTGATGAGCTGGTAGACGACGAAGCCGATCGCCCAGGGCGCCAGCATGAGCCAGCGCGCCGCCGCGTGACCGGACATGTCCCAGCGGCCGCGCGATAGCACGAAGAAGTCGATCACCAGGACGGCGGACAGCGGGACGAAGACCGAGCCGAGGAGCAGCAGGAAATTCTCGTAGTCGGCGATGCTGAGGAACAGCGCGCCCGCGGTGGTCGCCGCGGCGATGACGATCGCCAGGACGCGGCGATCCCACAGCGGGCGCAGGTTCTGTGTCGACACGGCCGTCGAGTACACGTTGGCAAACGACTGGTCCAGCTCGCGTGCCGCGAGGATCGCGAAGCCGATCGCGCCCGCCGGCAGCGCGACGAATGCGCCGTAGATATCGGCCGGGCTCCGGGCCACGGTCACCAGCGCCAGCAGGCCGACGACGTAGCAGAGGGTCTGGGTGACCCCGTACCCGACCAGCGTCCCGGTGAACGCCGCCCGCGGGCTCCGCGAGTGCCTGGTGTAGTCGGCCGCCAGCGGCGCGAACGAGATCGCCACGGCCACCACCGTGTCGGTCGCTACCCAGAACCCCGACCAGGTGCCGCGGGTGAGCGCGGGCAGCGGGTGGCGGAGCAACTCGACCAGGAGATAGGCCAGGACTGCCGCGACCGCTCCGGTCACGTACCGGCGCAGGATCCGGATGGCACCAAGCGGGCGGACGGCGAGCAGGCCGGTGAGCGTTCCGGCGACGAGGATGTAGCCCCATCGGGGCAGCGCCGGCGCCACGACGTGCGCGGCGGTCGCGATCGTGACGAGTTCGAAGACTCCCCAGCCCAGGCACTGCAGGATGTTCGCCGCGGTCGGGAGGTAGGAGAGCCCGGCGCCGAACAGGCCACGGAGCAGGACCATGGCCGGCGCGCCGGTCCTGGCGCCGGCCAGACCGGCCAGGGCGACGGCCAGGGTGCCGAGCAGCGTGCCGACCACGATGGCGGCCAGGCTCGCCGCCAGGGACAGCTCCGGCGTCCCGGCGCCGAGCGGCTGCAGGACGAAGATGGCGCCGGTAAAGCCCAGCAGGCTCACGCCGAGATTGCCCCACAAGCCGAGCTGGTCCAGCAGGCTGAGCGCGCGGGGCACCGGCTCCGCGAGCGTCCGCGAGACCTCGGACCTGCGGTCTCCCGCCACGATGTTGAACTGGCCGGTGTCGAGCTGGCCGGTGTCGGACTCCACGGCTGCCTCCCTACGCCGGCATTACCCGGTCAGGTTCAGACGGTCGGTGGCGCCAGGCCCGGCGGGCCAGCCACCCTCTCAGCCCGGTGTGCCCGAGCTCCCGTGCGTTTGCCTACTGATAGTACCGCCCCCGCGCGCTGCGGCTAGGGGCGGAACTCGCGCGTCCGGGGCAGCCCAGCGGCCCGGCCGCGCGCCGCCGCGACCAGGGCGAGCTTGCGCGACGCCTCGTCGATCATCTCGCCGTCCAGCACGGCGGCGCCCCGGCCCTGCACCGTCGTGTAGTGCTCATAAGCATCCAGGATCAGCTCGGCCCGGTCATAGTCCGCCTGGGTCGGCGAGAACTCGGCATTCACGATCTCGACCTGGCCCGGGTGCAGCACCCATTTCCCGTCATAGCCGAGCGCGGCGACGCTGGCGGCGTTGCGCCGCAGGCCGTCGGCATCATGAATGGCCGCATAGGGCCCGTCGACAGCCTGCAGGCCCCGAGCCCGTGCGGCCACGAGGATCCGCAGGTGCGGATAGTGGAACGCGTCGCCGCCCAGGTATCTCGCCGGCTGCGCGCCGATCTCCAGTGAGCGCATCCCCAGGCTGGCCATGAAGTCGGCGGGCCCGAAGACCAGCGCCTCCAGGCGGGGCGAGGCGGCCGCGATCTCGTCCACCGCCGCCAGGCCGGCCGCGTCCTCGATCTGCGCCTCGATGCCGATTCCCCCGGCCGGGTAGCCCATCGCGCGCTCCACCTGGCCGAGCAGCAGGTCCAGCCAGGTCACGTGCTCGGGACCGGCGACTTTCGGGAGAACGATGACGTCCACGAACTCGCCCGCCTGCTCGACGATGTCGATCACGTCCCGGTAGGCCCAGCCGGTCGTAACATCGTTGATGCGGACGGCGCGGACCTTGGTACCCCAGTCGCCGGAGCGCAGGGCCGTCGCTACCGCCGCCCTGGCGTCCGTCTTCTGCGCCGGGGCGACCGCGTCCTCCAGATCCAGGAACACCTCATCGACGGCCAGCCCCTGAGCCTTGGCCAGGAAGCGCGGGCTGCTGCCGGGAACGGCCAGGCAGGTCCGCCTGGCCCGGGATGCGCGTGCGGTCACGCCGGGAGCCTACGCCGCCCGCTCTCAGCGCGGTCCGGCCGGCGGCGCACCGATGGCGCGGGCCTGGGCGAGGGCAGCCGTACCGTTTTCCCGGTCGCCGGTGGCGAGCAGCATGCGGCCATGGCACTCGACGCACTGGCGAACGAGCGATACCAGAACCCCGGAATTCAGCGGTGCGAGCGGCGCCAGCTGCATCGCGGTGCCCGCCGCCCAGGAAGCCAGGTCCAGCGCCATCCGCAGATCACCATCGTGCTCAAACGCGGCCGAGCAGGCCAGCAGGACCCGCGCCCAGGCGGGACCGAACTCCGCGAACTGGTATCGCATGGCGGGCACCCGCGCGGCGGATGCCGCCGCGTACAGGTAGTGGGCCTCCAGCCCGATGCGGACGCCGTCGGCCAGCGCCCCGGGAAGCACCGACACGGCCAGCTCGGCCAGTCGCCGCGCGTAGCCGGGAGCCAGCTCGGGACTGCACCGCCCGGCGGGCGTGGTGATCGCGCAGTCGAGCGCGGGCGCGGTGATGTCGGATCCCAGCTCGGCGTGGCCGGCATGCCCGAGGGCCTGCACCAGCGTGGTCAGCCTGTCGCTGCCGGCCGAGGGTGCCGGCATCCTGCGCGTGGCAATCTTCCGGAACACGGTGATGACGTCGGCCGCTGTCTGCGCGTCGTCGCCACCAGGATCGGCCCGGTCACGCAGCGCCGTCGCTACCGCCTGGCCGAAGTCCGTCCGGCCTTCCAGGGTCATCCGGTCTACCCGCGCGGAAATGGTGCGCAGCGGATCCCGCAGCCGGGCCAGGTCCGCGAACCGCAGCGCCAGCCGGGCCGCCGCCAGGCTGACGTCGATGCGCCCGTGCCAGCCGTGGATCGTCGCGGCGACCGATGCGGCCGTGACCAGGTACCCCACGTCCCCAGGGCCGATGGCGAACCTCGGCTGCGTGCGCTCGCGAGACAGGTAGAGGCGCAGGGCACGGTCGGCGCAGGCCACTGCCACATCGGGGTCGCCGAAGCGCGTCAGGATCTCCGCGTTGGTGGCACAGACCCGGGCCAGGTCCCGCCGCCGGCTCATGCGCACGTCGGCGGTGGGGGCAGCCTGTTCGTACTGCTCGTAGAACGCCACGGCCGCTTCCGCCTCCGGCACGGCCGAGCCGCCGCGGCCGTCCGCGGCCAGCGCCCGCGCGCGGCGCGCACCCACGTCAGCGATGAGCGGAGCAGTGTCCGGGATGCCAGCCAAGCCGGTGATCGACCGATAGAGCTGCTCGCTCTCAGCGAGCGCCTCGACGGCGTCAGCCGGACGGCTGGCCCTCGCCAGTATGCCCGCCTGGCCATACAGCCCACTGGCGATGCTCTCCCGGTGCCGAGGATCAGCTGGAAACCGCTCGGCCAGGACCCGGGACAGCTCGATGGCATTCGCCTGGAACGCCAGCGCCTCGTCCAGGCGACCGGCTCGTGCGCTGTCCTGCGCCTCGCGCAGTAACTTCAGGACCTGCTGCTCTCGGCGACTATCAGTTCTGGTCATCGCGCCTCCCCCCTCTCGGTGCAAATCGTACGACTACGGCCCTTTCGCCGACCGTAGTCGGAGCAGCGCGCCGTGACCGCCGCGTCCGGCGCCTGACCACACTGGCCGTAGCATGGGGGCATGCCCTCAGGAACTACGCCAGAGCCCGGCGTGGGAGTCGTATCGCCGCCCACGACCGAACAGGTGACCCAGGCCCTCGCGGGTGTCAACGACCCGGAGATCCACCGCCCGATCACCGAGCTGGGCATGGTGAAGGACGTCCAGGTCGCCGCCGACGGGACTGTTCGCGTCGACGTCTGGCTGACGGTGTCTGGCTGCCCGCTGCGGGACACGATCACCCGGGAGGTCACCGGCGCGGTCAGCAAGCTGCCCGGCGTCCGCCGCGTCCAGGTCGAGCTTGACGTCATGAGCGAGGAGCAGCGCCGCGAACTGCAGAGCAAGCTGCGCGGCGGCGGCAAGGCGGAGCGGGAGATCCCGTTCGCGCAGCCCGGCTCGCTGACCAAGGTCTACGCGATCGCGAGCGGTAAGGGCGGTGTCGGCAAGTCGTCGGTCACGGTCAACCTCGCGGCGGCGCTCGCCGCGGCGGGCCAGCAGGTCGGCCTGCTGGACGCCGACATCTACGGGCACTCGGTGCCGCGCATGCTCGGCGTGACCAGCCGGCCGACTCAGGTCGAGCAGATGATCATGCCACCGTCCGCGCACGGGGTCCGGGCCATCTCCAGCGGGATGCTGAAGAAGGGGAACGAGCCCCTGCCGCTGCGCGGTCCCATCCTGCACCGGCTGCTGCAGCAGTTCCTGGCCGACGTGTTCTGGGGCGACCTGGACGTGCTGCTGATGGACCTGCCGCCCGGCACCGGGGACATCGCGATCTCCGCCGCTCATCTGGTGCCAGGCTCGGAGCTGATCGTCGTGACCACGCCTCAGCTAGCCTCCGCCGAAGTAGCGGAGCGTGCGGGATCGCTGGCCCTGCAGTTGCACCAGCGGGTGGTCGGCGTGATCGAGAACATGTCTTACTTGCCATGCCCGCATTGCGGCGAGCGCGTGGAGATATTCGGCTCGGGGGGCGGGCAGGCCGTGGCGGACACCCTGGGCCGGATCACCGGAGCGCCGGTCCCGCTGCTGGGCGAGATCCCGATCGATATCCGGCTTCGCGAGGCCGGGGACAACGGCGTGCCGCTGGTGCTCTCGGCGCCCGATTCGCCGGCCGCGCTGGAACTGCGGAGAATCGCCGACCAGATCGCCTCGCGGTCGCGCAGCCTGGCCGGGCGCCAGCTTGGCCTGTCGCCGGTCTGAGCGGGACGCTCAGGTCGCCTCGGCGTCGTAGGGCGGGCTCTCGCCGGGGGCCAGGAGGCTAATCGGGCCGTCCGCGCCCAGCCCGCTGCCGCCGGCGGTCGCGGAGCCTTCGGGCCCCTCAGCGTCCTCTAGCAGGTGCTTACGGACGAAATACTTGGGATTCAGCTCGTTGAGGTCAAAGTCGCTGAACTCGGCGGGAAGATGCTCCCGCAGGTCGGCCCGCGCGCCCTCGGCAAGCCGACGTACGTCGCGCAGCGCCCGGCCAGCCTGCGCCGCCATCTTCGGCAGCTGATCCGGCCCGAAGACCACGAGCGCGATGACGGCGAGTACGGCGATCTTGACAAACGACAGGTCAAACAACGAGCGCTCCAGCTGGCTATGGACCATGTGAGCGTGCTGATCCGCTGGCATCAGCGTAAACCGCCGGCGAGGCAGCCCGGAACCCCAGTCGGCAGTTCCGCTAACGGGCAGCTCCGCTAAGGGGCAGTCTCCAGCCGCAGGGTGACGCCGTGGCTGACACCGCGCCGCAGGTAGGTCAGCCGCACCCTGGCCCCCGGCGATCGCGCCCTGATCGCGTCCAGCAGCGTCTGCGCGCTGGTCACGGGCTGGCCGCCCAGGCTGACGATGACGTCGCCGGCGCGCAGTCCGGCGCGGGCGGCGGGTCCATCAGAAGTGACGGGCCGGGCCGCGCCGGGCCTGGCGGCGGCGATCTGGGCGCCGGAGCCGGAGTACCCGGTGTTGAGCATCGCGCCCAGGATCGAGTGGGTCGCGTGCCCGGTCCTGATGAGTTCCAGCGCGATCCGCCGCACCTGGTTGATCGGGATGGCGAAGCCGAGGCCGATGTTGCCGCCCTGGCCGGTGATCACGTTGCCGCCCAGCGTGTCGAAGGCCGCGTTCACGCCGATGACCTGGCCCCGCCCGTTGACCAGGGGCCCGCCGGAGTTGCCCGGGTTGATCGGCGCGTCGGTCTGGATGGCCTCCAGGAAGACCTGCGGCGCCGCGGGCCCATTGCCAGCGCCGGGTTGCACCGGCCGGTCCAGTGCGCTCACGATGCCGCTCGTCACGGTCCCCGCGAGCCCGAGCGGTGCGCCGAAGGCGATCACCGTATCCCCCACGGCGACGCCGCCGGAGTTGCCCAGCGATAGCGCGGGCAGGCCGCTGATGCCAACTGGCCTGATCACGGCGATGTCGGAATAGGTGTCCCGGCCGACGAGCCGTCCCGCCACGGTCGTGCCGTTGCGGAACACTACCTGGAGCGAGGTGTTACCGGCATGCCCGTCCAGGGTCACGACATGGTTGTTGGTGATGATGTAACCGCCGGATATAACGAACCCGGAGCCGGTGCCGTCCCCGCCGTTGACCCGGATCATGACGACCGACGGCAGCACCCGCGCCGCCACTCCCGCGATCGAGGTGGCCGGGCGGCCGGTTACCGCCCGCGGGGCCGGCCCGAGGCTGTAGTCGGGTGCGGTGCCGCCGCCCTGCGACCTCGTGGCGATGTAGCCGCCTAGCAGGCCGCCAACCAGCGCGGACGCCAGGGCGATGGCCAGCCCTCCGACGGCCAGCCGCCGGCCGTGGCTATCCAGGCTCCAGCGGCGGCGGCCGCCGTCCTTGCCCTCGGGGCCGTCCCCGAAGCCTGGGAGGCCGTCCCCGAACTCCCCCGTCCCATCCTCGAATGGGCCCAGCGGCAGAGCGTAGTCGGGATCGGGATCGTCGATCGGGTACGCCGGGTACGCGGCATTGGCCGGGAAAGCGCCTACCGCGTCCGCCGGGTATGGCGGGATCGCCGGATCGGCCGTTCCCTCAGACATGCTCCGCCTCCCCCAGACGGCCTGGTTTCCTTCAGCCGGCCGCCGTTGCCTGCATTCCTGCCCTATATCGGGCACGTGTAGGCATCCTCAGCGGAAAGGGTTGGCCCAGGAGGCCATGCGGCGGAAACCACGGCTCATCCGCTCCCAGAAGCCGGCCGGGCTGTCGTGCGGCAAGCGCATGACGGCCTGGTCAATCGCGGCGGTGGGGGCATCGGAGATGACGGTATAGACGAAGCCACGCGACGACCAGGCCAGGCTTCGGTCGTCAGGGTCGGTGGCGTAGACCTTGCTGCCACGCGCCGTCAGGCGCTGCCACCCCGGCAGGCTCCGGGGCAGCTCGCCCCGCTGCAGGAAAACCGAGATAACGGACAGTCCGTCGGAATACGAAAGTTCGACTACCCGGCCGTTCGTGGAAGTTTCGGTCGCCTTGAACAGGGTCAGGCCGCTGGCCACGGCCCGCGGCAGCGGCCATCCTGCCGCCCGCAGGGCGGCCAGGCCGCCCGCCGACAACTGCCCGGTCCATGGCCGCGCGTCCGCATCCGGCATGCCGCGCAGCTCGGCGGGCCCGACGCTGAGCCCGATGAAGGCATCCCGGCTGAAGATTCGGGATTTCCCGTCAAAGAGTTCCCGCTGCAGCGGCAGCTTGGTGGCGGTATCGAGCCAGAACCGGGCCGCCAGGCCGCCGTCGCGGCGTCGCACCTCCACCACCTGAGCGGGGCGCCCGTCTGCCGCGGCGCGGCCCCTGTAGGTCAGGACGTAGTTCGCGCGCATCAGGGTCAGCAGCGGCACCGTGACGGTCATGACCTCATCGGAATCCGGCAGCGCGTCCGCTTCCGGCTGACCCTCGTCCGGCGGGCCGGCGGCGGTGTTAGCGGCGGTGTTGGCAGGCTGGGCCAGGATCGCGCCGCCTGGCCGGTGCCATACCTGCAGAAACGACGCGCTATCGCTCGTGGACCCCCACCAGACGGCGACCTGGGTGCCGCGGAAGGCGACCGATCCGCAGGCCGCGGCGGCCTCGGTCATCAGGCGAGCGCCGGTTCGATCCGCCGGCGTGATCACCGCTGGCTTGAGCGCCGCCGGCGCCAGCCTGCGGTGCCGCAGCACGGGCCCGGACCTGCCCGGCGCCCCCGAACTTCCCGGCGACTCCACCAGCACGACGAGGACGGCGCACGCGCCCAGCAGGCCGATCATCACCACGGCCACGCTGGCGATACGTCTCGACGATCGCAGCCGGGCGGTCACGGACCGTTCGGCGTGGATCTTTGGCTGATAACCGGGCTGGGCTGCGCCGCCGGTATCTCGCCGGTCACCAGGTCGTGCTGCAGGACGAACACGTCCACCGCGGGCGTGACGCGAGGCTCCGGCTGCTGGGGGTTGCCGCCGGCCATGAAGGCGGCAGTACCGAGCCCGGCCAGGAAGACCGTGACGGCCCCGCCGAACAGGAACCACGCCGGCCGTACCTCCGGCCACGCGGCCCGGCCCGCCGGATGGGCGGACGGCGCCACTGTCGACCAGGGGGTCAGCGGCACGCCGCCGCGCCCGTCCAGGCCGCCGCTCAGGCCGGCCAGCCCGATCAGCCGCCCGGTCAGCGCCGAGTCGGCCTCGGTGTCGCCGCCGAGGGCGTTCATCCGGCGCTTGAGCGTCCGCAGGGCGACAGCCTCGGCCCGGCAGGACTCGCACTTGGCCAGGTGCACAAGCGCCCGGTCGCGTCCCTCACCGTCCAGTTCTCCGTCGATCAGCGCGGACAGGCGCTGTCCAATGTGGGTCATGGCTGCCCTCCGTGCGGCAGGGGCAAGTCCGCTCCGATGCGCGGCGCTGAGAGGGGCGCCACGCTCAGGTGTCGCGGCCGACGGTGCTCAAGCGCCTCGCGGAGCTGCGCGCGGCCACGGTGAATCCGGCTGCGCACCGTCCCGAGCTTGATACCTAGGGTGTCGGCGATCTCCTCGTAGGACAGGCCCTCGATGTCGCACAGGATGACCGCCGCCCGGTACTCGGGCGGCAGCGCCTTGAGCGCGGCCTGCACGTCGCCGTCAAAGTGCCGGTCGTCGAACACCTGCGCCGGGGTCGGCTCGGCGCCGCCGATGCGGGCGGCCGTCTCCTCGCCCAGGCCCTCGAACCTGATCCGCTGGCGCCTGCGCGCCATATCCAGGAAGAGGTTGGTGGTAATCCGGTGCAGCCAGCCCTCGAAGGTGCCCGGAGAGTAGGTGGCGAGCGAGCGGAACACGCGGACAAAGACCTCCTGGGTCAGGTCCTCGGCATCGTGGGTGTTGCCGGTCAGCCGGTAGGCAAGCCGATATACCCGGGCGGAGTGGTCACGGACCACGTCCTCCCAGGTCGGTGGCGTCCAGTCGGCATCAAGCCCGTCACGCTCCGGCGTTCCGGCCTGGTCCACGGTTTCCCCCTTCACCCGCTCCCACAGCCTCCAACGCCATTTTGGCTCGCATGCTTCCGTCAACGCCGGGGTTACCCGGCTAGTTCCCGGCTCAGCTGAGCTGGCGCTAGGCTGCCGCACTGGAGAGTTTCCATGAGGGACCCGGGGGAGGCAGCCATCTCGACAACGGACGTCACTATGGCCTACGTGGATCAGTTCCTCCCCGAGGACGAGGCCCTGATCGCGACGCGGCGCAACGCGGCGGAAGTCGGCGGCGCTGCTCCGGTCACCCCGGTCACCGGCGGCGTGCTGCGCTTCATCGCGGCGGCCACCGGGGCGAGGTCGGTGGTCGAGATCGGCACCGGCTGCGGTACCTCCGGCATCTGGCTGCTCCGGGGCATGCGCCCAGGGGCCGTTCTGACCAGCGTTGACGTCGAGCCAGAGCATCAGCGGCTGGCCCGGGCGGCCTTCCTGGCCGCCGGCTTCCCCGCCAGCCGGTACCGTCTGATCGGCGGGCTGGCGCTCGAGGTGCTGCCCCGGCTCGCCGACGGCGCCTACGACATGGTGTTCTGCGATGCCGATCCGCAGGAGGACTCGGATTACCTGGCGGCCGCGCTGCGGCTGCTGAGGCCCGGCGGGATCGTGGCCATCGACGACGCCCTCGGCTCGGAACACGGGCCAGATGACAGTGCGGTGACGAGCGAGCTCCGCGAGCAGGTACGCAGCGACGAGCGGCTGGTGCCGCTGCTGTTGCCGATCGGCAACGGATTGCTGACGGCGGTCAAGCGAGCCGACTAGGCCGAGAGCAGGCGCAGCAGCAGCCGGACGCCGAAGCCGGTGGCGCCCTTCGACAGCTCGCCGTCGCTTTCGGCCGATCGCCCCGTCCCGGCGATGTCCAGGTGCGCCCACGGCAGCCCGCCCGTGAACTCGCGAAGGAACAGCGCCGCCGTGATCGAGCCCGCCTGCGTGCCATCCGTGGCGATATGTGACAGGTCGGCGATGTCGGAGGCCAGGGCCGGCGCGTAGCTGTCCTCCAGCGGCATTCGCCAGACCCGGTCGCCGCTGGCCTGGCCGACGGCCACCAGCGCCTGTGCCAGAGCGTCGTCCGTCGCGTACATGGCGGCATGCGTAGTGCCCAGCGCGACCCGCGCGGCACCGGTCAGCGTGGCGATGTCGATCAGCTGATCGGGCTTCAGGACGGCCGCCGCGTACGCCAGCGCGTCGGCGAGCACCAGCCGGCCCTCGGCGTCGGTGTTCAACACCTCCACCGTGCGGCCGCCGTACTGGGTAATCACGTCGCCCGGCCGGTAGGCCGATCCGGACGGCATGTTCTCGGCCGTCGCCACGAGCCCGGTGACCCGGTGCGGCACGCCCAGGCTGGCCAGCGCGGACAGGACCGCGATCACCACCGCGCCGCCGGCCATGTCCGTCTTCATCAGCTTCATGCCGTCGTTCGACTTGAGCGACAGGCCGCCGCTGTCGAACGTGATGCCCTTGCCGACCAGGACGATGTGGGACTGCGCCCCGGCCGACTGGTCCCCGGCGGGGTGGTAGCTGAGCTCGATCAGCCGCGGTGGCCGCACCGACCCGGCACCCACGGCCAGGATGCCGCCGAACCCGGCGGCAGCCAGCTCGGTCTGCGACCAGATCCGGGCCTCGACGCCGCGGTCGGTGGTGACCCGGACGGCCTCATCGGCCAGCCACTGAGGGCTCTTGCGCTGCGAAGGCAGGTTGGCGAGGTCACGAGCAAGCCCTACCGCGCCGGCGATGGCAGCCGCGCGGCGCAAGGCCTCCGTACCGTCCCGAACCGTGCCGACGAGCAGCCTGGCCAGCCCTGACGGTCCGGGCGGCTGCGGATGACCCGACTTGAGGTCGAACCGGTAGCCGCCGAGCAGGACACCCTCCGCGAACGCCTGGAGGCCCTCGTCAGACTCGTCGGCCACGGCACTGGTCGTCGCCGTACCGCCATCGGCGATCCGGCGGCCCAGCTCCGCGCCGGCCCGCCGCAGGGCGCGCGGCGACCTGTCACCGACGCCGAGCAGCAGCACGCTGACGGCCCGGCCCGCGATGCTGGCCATGGTCTGCGCCGCCTCGCCAGCCCGGCCCGTGAGCTTGTAGGCCGCGATGACGTCGGCGGTATTCACCGCCAGCAGCTCGTCCAGGGTCGGATCGACGACCGCCCCGCTGTTGTGGGTGCCGTGGTTATGGACACCGCCGGGTTCGACCGGCACAGCTTCGACCGGCACAGCGAGGAGATCGGCAGGGCCGGACCCACCGCTGGCGAGCGAGGAGACGTAGGCGTCAAGCGGGCGCTGACTGGCGCCCGGCAGCAAAGCGACGTCCGTGGTGATCGGCAACGTCAGCCGACAGCGGACTTGAGCGCCTCACCGAGGGCGTGCGCCTCGTCCGGTGTCAGCTCCACGACGAGCCTGCCACCGCCTTCCAGCGGGACGCGCATCACGATGCCGCGGCCCTCCTTGGTGACCTCCAGCGGACCGTCGCCCGTCCGCGGCTTCATCGCCGCCATGCTGCATCCCCTTCCCTGCCTTGGGGCCACACGGAACCTCGCTGAGGCGCAGCGCACCGCAGCGACGGTGCCTGGCGGGACCGGCCAGCCACAAGCATCTCGATCAGTACCTCCATTATCCTTCAGTTGCGGCGGCGAGTGGTAATGATCAGTGTTCCTACCCGCCCCCGCAGAGGGCCAGTTTGTCAGGCGGGGCTGGAAATCGCGGGCGTGTGAGCCCGTTTTTGATTCCCGGAAAGAGATCACCCGCGCGCCAGATCTCCAGCGCGAACGCAGGCTTGCCTGCTAGACCCGGCTTCGTGGACAGTGGGCGGTAGCCGGCGAGGAGGAGATGGCGATGACCGACAGCGTGCTGCGGGAGCAGATCGGGGCGGTAGCGACTATCACGATCAATCGGCCGGCCGCGAGAAATGCCCTGACCGCCGAAACGAAGGTCTGCCTGCTGGACGCCCTGCGGGATTGCCGTGCCGACGACGGGATTCGCGCTGTGGTCCTGACCGGCGCCGGCCACGCGTTCTGCGCCGGCCAGGACCTGCGCGAGCATGTGGAGCAGCTCGACGCGGGCGCGGCGGCGACCGATACGGTCCGGGAGCACTACAACCCGATGGTGGCAGCGATCACGGGCATGCCCAAACCGGTGATCGCCGCGGTCAACGGCGCGGCGGCCGGAGCCGGGGCCTCGCTGGCCTTCGCCTGCGATTTCCGGCTAGCGGCACAGCGGGCCAGCTTCCTGATGGCCTTTGCCAGGGTCGGTCTTGGCGCGGACTCGGGAGCCTCCTGGACGCTGCAGCGGCTAGTCGGCGCCGCACGGGCGGCCGAGTTGCTGATGCTGGCCGAGCCGGTCGACGCCAGCCGCGCGCTCAGCCTGGGCCTGCTCACGTCTGTCGTCGCCGACGAGGACCTGCCGAGCGCGGCCGCGGCCTTCGCGGCCAAGCTGGCCGCGGGGCCGACCCGGGCCTACGCCGCGATCAAGGAGAGCCTGCTGTACGCGGCGGGGCACGGGCTGCATGAGTCCCTGGCCAAGGAGGCTGAGCTGCAGGAGGTACTCGGCAAAACTCACGATCATCAGGCGGCGACGCACTCCTTCCTGCGCAAGGAGCCGCCGACCTACGAGGGCCGGTGAGCCGGGACTCAGGCTCGCCGGGCGGGGTCACTCACCGGCGCGGTCAGACGATGACCGGGTCGGCCAGCGCGGCCTCCTCGTGGGCGCAGATGATCTGCTCGGCGATATCCACCAGGTCGGCGACGTACATCTGCTGATAGTCACCGGCATGCGCGCGCCAGGACAGCGTCTTGCCGTGCCGCCACACCGTCAGGTGACGACTGATCGACAGCACCGAGAGATCCCCGGTCGGCTCATCGACGCGGACCATCCGGCTGCCCAGCCCTCGCTCGGTCAGCATCGCCTCCAGCTCGTCGACCGCCTGCTCGGGACCCAGCTCCGGACGCCTGTACCGGGCCGCCTCGGCCCCTGGTGGTATCCGCAGCGCGAACCAGACGGCCTTGCCCGGCACCTTCCAGGCGCCCAGCCGGCCCCGGCTCGGATGGCCACCCCATTGTCCAGCGGACAGCGCGGCGACGACCTGCAGCCCGCGTCCGCCCACCTGTTCCAGCGGCGCCTTGCCGGGCTGGGCCTGAGCGTCCACGGCCCAGTCAGGCTCGGAGTCGAAGATCTTGCAGACAACCTCGCTGCGTACGCCGCAGCCCCGCAGGTACAGCCAGAACTCGGGGATACCGCTGACGGCCCGCTGTTTATTGCCGCTGTATTCCACGTTGGCCTGCGCGTGCAGCGTGTTCGCCGCGAGCTCGCTGGCCATCGTGACTCCGTCATGCACCATGTCGCCCGGCAGGCCCAGGCCGGCGACGGCCTCGCGGAAGAACCTCCTGGCCGCCGCGGAGCAGGTGCGATCGAGCGGCAGGGGCCGGACGAAGCAGCCTCCGGCACGTACGGAGGCGTCCTGCAGGCGAACCGGTACGTCGGGAAGGATGTCTAGCGCCTCCGCCACTGGTGCCCCCAGTAGCCCCCCATCAGCCGCAGAGGGGGCGAGTCCGCCACGACCGTTACGGCCGCTACCGGCAGGCGACGGGAGCATGCTCCTCCGAGTTCCCGAGTTAGCATCTGTGAAGCACAGATTATGAGTCTTGTGCAATCTATCGCAATGGGATCGGCGGAAACATACCGAAAATAACTCCCAATGGTCCTCCGATTGGCTCGGTGGCAAGCCCACCGCCACCCTGGGTAAGCCAACCGTGGCCATGAGGCCACACAGAACCTCTCCTGCAGCCATAGCCAGCACCGCTTCCTGCAGGTACAGTCTCACCCGGTGGCGACCGGACGGCCAACGGACGGCGGCCACCGGGCCCTTGAGACAGGCGCTGTAATAAGAAGAATCCCCCGGGGGGACAGCCCGGGGGATTCTTCGCTGTGCGCCGAGCTGCGCTCAGCCGCGGCCGCGCAGGTCGTACCGGCCGGCCCGCGCGTCGGCCAGGAACGCGGTCCACGCCGCCCTGCCGACCACGTGGGCGCCGCCCTCGGGGCGCTTGCTATCCCTGATGGCGATCACACCGGGCAGGTTGGCCGCGATCTCAACGCAGCCTCCGTTCATGGAGCTTGCGCGCGACTTCCGCCATGCCGCTTGAGACAGGTCGATCATCTTCACTCCAGTTGTTCGGCTAGGTACTTCAGGTATGCCGTTGTGTCGCCGGGCTCCAAAGCCGCGTCCTGCGCGCGGGTGAAACCCTGGAGGTAGCTGTCCACCTCCTCTCGCTTGCTGACCTCTTGGATCGCCACGTCCGTTTCCAGGTAGACCAGACGCGACTCGTCCCCTGGCAGGTCGAAGATGTTGACCATGGAGTGCATGCCCGTAGGCGGCCCATCGGCGAAGCGCTGAATGCGCAGCTCGACATTGCCCTGGCGGCTCAGCGCGGCGAGGTGCTCGATTTGCTCCCGCCGATCTGCCTTGCCACCCCACCGATACATCAGCGATGCCTCCGTGATGACGGCGGTCAGCTTGGGCGCCGTGCCGTCGGTCCGGTGCAGGATCTCCTGCCGCCGCAGCCGCGCCTCGCTGGCCCGGCGCACGAAGCTCGGCGGCCGCGAGCCAGCCCGCAGGACAACCTCCATGTACTCGCGAGTCTGGACCAGCCCCGGCAGCACGAGTGGCATGAAGGTGCGGATCTGGCTGGCGTCGCTCTCGAAGCCAGGAAACTCATTTTCGAACACATCAGAGTAATCACGCCACCACGGCCGGCTCCGCGCCTTGGCGGCCAGCAACTCCAGTTCCACGCACTCTTCCGGGCTCACGCCGTAGACGCGCAGCAGGTCCCGGATGTCGCTCATCTCCGGACGCTTCCACTGGTTCGCCTCGAACCTGCCGACCTTGCCGCGACCCCAGTCCAGCAGGTCACAGACGTGGTTCGCGGTGTGTCCCGACGCTTGCCTCAGCTGCGTGAGGCGACGGGCCAACCGGCGTTTCGCGGCGGTTGCTCCGTAGGCGTCGTCGCTCATCAGCGATTGCCTCCTTGACGGGACCAGATATTTAGCATAGCGGTACTTAAGTTGTGATTCACAAACATTGGCGCCACCATTCGCGCCTCGGTTTGGTCTCGGTCGCCACCCCGCCCTCTACCCGCCCTCTACCCGCCCATCGCCCCGCCCATCGTCCGCTGACCCCGCCGGCGGCGGCGGGCCGGTCAGCTAGCGGCGGCGTCGAACTCACCGCCGCGGACGCCGTCGAGGAAGCACTCCCACTCGTTGCGGTCGTAGACGAGGATCCGGCCCGCCGGGTCTCCGCAGACCCGCATCAGCACCCATTCGGTGGCAGCCGACCCGACCACGGCGACCTCGATGGCGCCGTTCCCTGTTCCGGAGCGCCGCCAGTCCTGGGCGCTCACGTCAATGCCCAGGCTCTCGACGGTGGGCTTGGCGCTCAGCGCGAACTGGCTGCCGCTCACGGTCTTTGCGTCCGTCATCTCGCCCGGGCCACGCCGCAGTAAAAGGCGCGCGAGCCCTCGCTGTCGGCGACGTCCGGATCCTCGGCTCCCCACACGCCCACGTAACTGACGGCGGGCTCGGCGGCCGGCTGCGGCGGGACCAGGTCGAGGCCGGCGAAGAACCGGGCGACCTCGGCTCGCGAGCGCGGGTACGTGGACTCCGTAGCCCGCCGATAGGTGTCCTGCGTCGCCTGCACAAACGCGGGCGGCAGGTTGTCCGCCGTGTAGTGGGACAGCACCAGGTAGCTCCCCGACGGGGTCGCGTCGACATAGCGCCGCACGAGGCCCCAGGGATCCGAGCTGTCGGCCACGAAGTGCATGACCGCCGTCATCAGCAGCCCGACCGGCTGGGTGAAGTCAATCAGGGCGCGAAGGTCCGGGTTCAGCAGGACGGAATCGGGGTCGCGAAGGTCCGCCGTCACGACCGCGGTCGTCCCGTCCCTGGCCAGCAGTCGCTCCGCGTAGAGCGCCACCATCGGGTCGTTGTCGACATAGACCACGCAGGCGGCCGGCGAGACCTTGTGCACAGCCTCATGCGTGTTGCTCTGCGTCGGCAGCCCCGAGCCGATATCGATGAACTGCCGGACGCCGCAGTCGGCGGCCAGCCAGCTCGCGGCCCGCTGATGAAACGCGCGGTTGGCCCAGGCGCCGTCCTCAAGATCGGGCACCACGGCCTTGAGCTTGTCCCCGACCTCCCGGTCGACCGGGAGGTTATGAGTGCCGCCGAGGTAGTAGTCGTACAGCCGGGCCGGGCTGGGCCTGGTCGTGTCCACGCCAGGCAACGCCTGCTCAGGCTCGGTCATCTCGCCTCCTGAGGGGATGCGGACAGATCGATGACAGCAACGCGATGTCGCAGTCCTGCACCGGAAATGAGCGGTGTCCGCGACGGCGCGGTCCTCGGCCCCCCCGGGCCTACGGGTCATGGCAGGCCTCACACCTAGACAGGGCGTGAGGAACGTGGCACCCCCGATGTACCTCCCGATATTTACCGCGACACGGGGCTGGCAGCCGTCCGCTACGCGGTGTACATATCGTAGCCGTTCGACCCGGAGTCGCGTGACTTGCCCGACATTGTCGGCTACGGCCAATTCCGCATCGGTGCGTGGCCATTCCCGGGTCGCTGCCGCGCGCCGCCGCGACGCCCGGCGCCTCACCACCGCCTGGCCACGGCACAGTAAAAAGCACGCGAGCCGTCGCTGTCGGCAGCCACCGGGTCTTCAGCCCCCCACAGGCCGGGATAGGTGAGGGCTGACTGCGCGCCGGGCCACGGCGGCACGACATCCAGCCCCTCGAAGAACCGCGCCACCTCCGCCCGGCTCCGCGGATGGACGCGCTGCGGGGCCCGCTCGTAGGCCTCGGCCCAGCCCTGAACTACCCGGAGCGGCAGCCTGTCCGCCGTGCTATGTGACAGCGCCAGGTAACTGCCCGGCGCGATGGCGCCGACGTACCGCGCCACGAGTGCCCAGGGATCACCGGCATCGGCGACAAACTGCATGACCGCTGTCATCAGCAGCCCGGCAGGCTCGGTGAAGTCGATCAGCGCCCGCACGTCAGGGTTGTCCAGCACGCTGGCCGGGTCGCGGAGGTCGGCATGGATCACCGCGGTGGTTCCATTTCCGGCCGATAATTCGCTGGCCAGCAGCCCGATCATCGGGTCAATGTCCACATACACCACGCGCGCCGCAGGAGCTATCTTGTGCACCGCCTGATGGGTGTTGTTCTGCATCGGAAGGCCGCAGCCGAGATCGAGGAACTGACGTATTCCGCGCTTGGCCATCCAGATGGCGGCCCGCCCGTGAAAGCCGCGGTTGGCCCATGCGGCGTCCGCCAGATCCGGCATCTCTGCACGTAGACGCTCGATTGTCGCCCTGTCAACGGGAAAGTTGTGCCGACCGCCGAGCATGTAGTTATACATTCGCGCCGGACTCGCCGTGTTGGTATCCACGCCAGCAGGCACGCCATTGGCCCGCGCCATATCGCCTCCACTACACACGACATAGTCTGGCATGCAAACATGAATCGTGCGAGGATGCCGTCATTAGCGGCAAGGAAGCGGTCAGCCGCGACAGAAGCAGGTCGCCAGGTGATCGTCGACAATGCCGCACGCCTGCATTGTCGCGTAGGCGGTGACCGGTCCGGTGAACCGGAATCCCTGCCGGCGCAGGTCAGCTGACAGTGCCTTGGCGGCCGGCGTCGAGGCGGGAACGTCCGCGAGGGTGACCGGGGCCGACCGCGAACTGTCGGCGTACTTCCAGGCCAGCGCGGCAAGTCCGGCCGGCAAGTCGAGCGCGGCGTGGGCGTTGGCGATGGTGGCCTCGATCTTCGCCCGGTTCCGGACAATGCCCGCATCGGCCAGCAGGCGCGTCACGTCGCCGGGGCCGAAGGCGGCTACTTTCTCGATTTCAAAGTCGCGGAACGCCGCGCGAAAGTTCTCCCGCTTACGCAGGATGGTCAGCCAGGACAGACCGGACTGGAAAGCCTCCAGGCAGAGCCGCTCGAACAGGCCTCTGTCGTCGCGGACGGGCCGACCCCACTCGGCATCGTGATACGGCAGCATGTCGGCCGTGCTCAGGGCCCATGGGCAGCGGAGCCGACCGTCGGGTCCGGCCGTGGCAACCGTCGGCCGGTCACCCATCAGCCCTCCCCGCCGATGTCCGGGCCAAGGTCGGGCGCGGGGGCGGGGGCACCCGGTTCCGCCCAGTCGGTCGACTCGGTCCAGCCCTCGGTCACGGTCCCGCCCCCGGACTCGGACCAGTCTCCGGACTCAGAATCGGACTCGGGCTCGGGCTCGGACCAGCCGCCGGGCTCTGACCAGCCGCCGGACTCGGCCCAGCCACGGGACTCTGTCCAGTCGCCGGGCTCGGGCGGACGGCTGCCCTCCTGACTGAGGCCCGCGGAACTGGCGTCGGCGGGACTAACGTCGGCGGAACTGGCGTCGGCGGGGCTAATGGGTGCGAAACTGCCGGGTCCGGAACTGACTAGCCCTGGACTGGCGCGCAGCGCGGCGAGCTGGCGGCGCAGCAAGGCGAGCTCCGCCTCCCGGTCCGCCACGACGCGGGCGATCCGCTGCAACGCGTCGTCGGTGACCTGCGCGCTGTACCCGAAGAACGCGGGCGGCGGCCGGAACGTCGCCATGTCGGCCGCCGTCGCGAACTCGAGGCGCAGCGGCGGGATGTCGGACCGGAAGACCGCTAGCTCTCCGCCCCGGCCGATGGCCACCACCACGACCCCGGCGAGGATGGCGATGGCGGCTAGGAGCAGAACCACTGGCATAGGAGGAATGGTGCCATGCTCCACCGACAGCCGGGCCGTCAATGCCACCCCGGCCGACGGCGCGGCTGGGCGGCTCAGGTCAGGTCGGGGCGCGCCGACTGATACGTGACCGAATCGACCTGGCTATGGGCGTCCTTGATGATCTGGACGACGTGCGCTGGCTCGTCGGCAACCTGCAGCAATCCGGGATCCGCGGCGGCCACCTTGCCCTGGCCCACGAGCGTGTCGTTGATCCAGGACAGCAGCCCGGACCAGTAGGAGCTGCCCACCAGGACGATGGGAAACTTAGTGATCTTGCCGGTCTGTACCAGCGTGACCGCCTCGAACAGCTCGTCTAGCGTCCCGAACCCGCCCGGCAGGACGACGAACGCCTGCGAGTACTTGACGAACATGGTCTTGCGCACGAAGAAGTACCTGAACTCCAGGCCCATGTCGACGTAGTCGTTCAGGCCCTGCTCAACCGGCAGCTCGATACCCAGGCCGACCGAGACCCCGCCCGCGGCCGCCGCCCCCTTGTTGGCGGCCGCCATGACGCCCGGGCCCCCGCCGGTGATCACCGCATACCCGGCGGCGGCCAGCCCGCTGCCGATCTGCTCGGCGCGGTCGTAGTCGACGCTGCCGGGGCCGGTACGCGCCGACCCGAACACGGCCACCGCCCGCCCCAGCTCGGCCAGCAGGCCGAAGCCCTCGACGAATTCCGCCTGGATCCGCAGCACGCGCCACGGGTCGGTATGCACCCAGTCGCCGCCGCCAGGCCAGTCCAGCAGCCGCTGATCGGTGGTGGTGTTCGGGATGTACTCCCCGCGCAGCGTGGCAGGCCCCTGGCGGCGCAACCGACGGCGCGGCTCGGTGTGGCCGCTCATGACCCCTAACGTAGCGCCATGCTCGGCCGCGGCGGCTAGGCCGCAGTCCGGCGATGGCGGCGACGATCAGGCGTCCATGCCGTGATCACGAAGTATTTCGCTGCGGGCCGCCTTGTCGTGCACCGTGCCCTCGGCCAGCCGCCTGAGCACGAGCACGCACGGCATGCCGAACTCCCCGCCCGGGAATGTCCGTGGCCGGATGCCGCCGACGGCCACCGACCAGGCCGGCACCTCGCCGCGGGCAAGCTCGTCGCCAGTCTGCACGTCGATGACGTGCGAGCTTCGAGTCAGGATGGTGCCGGCCCCGAGAACCGCTCCGGCACGTACCCGGGCGCCCTCGACGACCATGCAACGCGAGCTGATAAACGCGTCGTCCTCGATGACGACCGGCACCGCATTGACGGGCTCCAGCACTCCGCCAATGCCAACCCCGCCGGACAGGTGGACGTTCTTCCCGATCTGGGCGCCAGAGCCCACCGTCGCCCAGGTGTCCACCATGGTGCCCGTGTCGATGTAGGCGCCGATATTGACGAACGACGGCATGAGGACCGCCCCCGGCGCGACATAGGCACCCCAGCGCACGATCGACCCGGCCACGGCCCGCACCCCGTCCAGATGCGAGGTCAGCGGTATCCGGTCGTGATAACGGAAATCGCCGACCTGGCTGCGGAGCATCGGCATCAGCTTGAACGCGAGCAGGATCGCGCGCTTGGCGCGCTCGTCGACCACGATCTCGCCGGTGCCCGCGTCGAGCCATGCCACCCGGGCCGTGCCCGCGTCCAGCGCGTCGATGGCGGCGGCGACCAGGGTGCGGGCGCTCGCGTCATCCGGGCTAAGGCCGCCGCGACGTTCCCAGAGCTCATCGATCTGCACGGAAATCGGTGACCGCGCGCAGACAGCAGCTGGCGGTGACGGGTTCATGGCGAGCGAGCCTAGCGGCTGAGCGCAGCAGGTAGCTTCAGAGCGTGCCCAGAACCCGCCAGACCCGCCGCACCGTCAAACGGGTCACGCGGGCCACGGTGGTACTGGCGCTGCTGCTCACGGTGGGCGGGTACATCGCGCTGCGGCACTCCGTGCCGGTCCTGGAGCCAAGTTCGTGCGCCGCGGGCGCGACCGGCGCGACCGGCGCGACCGTGGCGCTGAACGTCAGTCAGGCCGGCATCGCGGCCACGATCGCCGCCGTGGCGGAGCGCCACGCGCTGCCACGGCGCGCGGTCACCATCGCGTACGCGACGGCGCTGCAGGAGTCCAAGCTGACGAACCTGCCCTCGGGTGACCTGGACTCGGTCGGCGTGTTCCAGCAGCGGCCGTCGGAGGGCTGGGGAAGTACCAAGCAGCTCAAGGACCCGGTCTACGCGACGACCAAGTTCTTCGCCGCGCTCGCCCGCGTGCGGAACTACCAGGGCATTCCCGTCTACCGGGCGGCGCAGGCGGTCCAGCGCAGCGCGGACGGCTATGCCTACAACCAGTACACGCCGGTGGCGCAGCGCATGTCCAGGGCCTTCACCGGGGCACTGCCGCACGCGGTGTGGTGCTGGTACCCCGGCGCGGTCGGCCGACCGCGGCTCGCGGCGGCCGGCCGAGGGCTCGTCCACGCATTCGGGCCGCTGCGGGTCGGGCAGTACACCGACCCGGCCCTCGCGGTTCGGGTACCGCACCCGGCGGGCGGCTGGGCGGTCGCGGGCTGGCTGGTCTCGCACGCTGGCGCGTACGGCATCCGGCATGTGAGTTATGAGGGCTACCAGTGGCTGACCGGTCACGGCACCAGCGGGTGGACGGCGGTCAAGGCCGCCAGCCGAGCCAAGGCTCCCGCCGGTACTGTCGTGTTCGGCTGATAATCTTCGAGCCAGTCGTGACCGGCAGGCAGCACAACGGTATCTGCCGGGGTGCAGACGGAAGAGGAGTTCGGACGTGACGTACATCATCACGCTGCCTTGCGTCGATGTGATTGACAAGGCGTGCATCGAAGAATGCCCCGTCGACTGCATCTACGAGGGCGAGCGGATGCTCTACATACATCCGGACGAATGCGTGGACTGCGGCGCCTGCGAGCCTGTCTGCCCGGTCGAGGCGATCTTCTACGAGGACGACGTGCCCGACCAGTGGAAGGACTACTACAAGGCCAACGTCGAGTTCTTCAGTGAGCTCGGCTCGCCGGGTGGCGCGTCCAAGACCGGCAAGATCCCCGCTGACCACCCGATCGTGGCCGCGCTCCCGCCGCAGGCCGCGGAGCACTGAGCGCGCCACAGGGTCTGCGCGTGGCGCTCCCGCCGACGCTGGCCGACCGGCTTCCGGCGTTCCCTTGGGATTCCCTGGCCGGGGCGACCCAGCGCGCGCGGGCGCACCCCGGCGGAATCGTCGACCTGTCGGTGGGGACGCCCGTCGACCCGGTGCCCGAGATAGTGCAGGCCGCGCTGGCCGCGGCCGCGGACTCGCCGGGTTATCCGGCCACGCACGGCACTCCCGCGCTGCGCGAGGCGGCCGCGGCCTGGCTGGGCCGTCGGCACGGGGTGCGGGTCAGCCCCGACGCGGTCCTCCCGGTGATCGGCACCAAGGAACTGATCGCCTGGCTGCCGACGCTGCTGGGCTGTGGCCCCGGCGATGTCGTGGTTCATCCGGCGCTGGCCTACCCGACCTACGACATCGGCGCCCGGCTGTCCGGTGCCCGGCCGGTGCGGGCCGACGCCGAGGAGCTGGACGCCCTGGACGGCCTGGGCGAGGCGGACCCGCTATCCCCGGGCCGGGTCCGGCTGGCCTGGCTCAACTCGCCGTCCAATCCGACCGGTGCGGTGCTGCCCGCCGACCTGCTGCGCGGGGCCGTCCGGTGGGCCCGGGACCACGGGACCGTGCTGGCCTCGGACGAGTGCTACATCGCGCTCGGGTGGGACGCCGAGCCGCTGTCGGTCCTGCATCCGGACGCCTGCGACGGTTCGCACGAGGGCCTGCTGGCCGTGCACTCACTGTCCAAGCGATCCAACCTCGCCGGCTACCGGGCGGGCTTCGTTACCGGCGACCCGGCGCTGGTCGCCGCGCTGCTGGAGATCCGCAAGCACGCGGGCATGATCGTGCCGGCCCCCGTTCAAGCGGCGATGACCGCCGCCCTGCGCGACGACATCCATGCTGAGCAGCAGCGGGCTAGGTACGCGGCCAGGCGCGCTCGGCTGGGGCCCGCGCTCGAGGCCGCAGGGTGGCGGATCGAGCATTCGGCCGCCGGGCTCTACCTGTGGGCCGCGCATCCGGCCTATGACTGCCGGGGCAGCGTCCAGGCCCTCGCGAGCGCGGGCATCCTCGTCGCGCCCGGCGAGTTTTATGGCCCTGCCGGTGCCCGGCACATCCGGGTGGCGCTGACCGCTACGGATGAGCGCATCGAGTCGGCGGCCAACCGCCTGCGTGAACTTGCGCTGACCACAGCCTGACCCGCAGTTCTCTGGCCACGGCCGCCAGGACGCTGGCCGGATCGAGCTCAGACATGATGCCATTCTCAGCCGGGTCGCCGCCCATGGTGCCGTCGTTCGGCGGCGCTTAGCCGGAAGCCCTCTACGCTGGCAGGATGCTTCGGCTCTACGACACCCGGTCCCGGCAGGCTGAACAGATCGACCCTGCCCGCCGCGGCCAGTTGCGCGTGTTCTCCTGCGGGTTGCCCGCCTACCGCTACGCCCATATCGGTGACCTGCGCACTGCCCTGCTGGCCGACCTGATCCGCCGCGCCGCGCACCGGCACCGGCTGTCCGTCCTGGTCTGCCAGGGCAGCAACGACGTGAGCCACCCGGCCAGCGGCGGCCAACTGAGCGACCGGCGGGCCTACGCCGATGCCCTGCTGGCGGACTGCTCGGCGCTGAACATCCGGCCGCCGGACTACGCGCCCCGCGCGTCGGAGTCGATCGGCCTGATAGCGGACATGATCGCTGGCCTGATCTCCGGTGGCCATGCCTACGCCATCGCTGATGGCTCGGTCTATTTCGACGCACGCAGCTTGCCTGGCAACGGCGATCCCGGCGACCATGCCGACTGGGCTCTCTGGCAGAGCGCTCCCGGGGACCGCGAGCTGACCTGGGCCGCGCCCTGGGGCCGGGGCGTTCCGGGCCGGGACATCGCCTGCTCGGCGATGTCGCTGCATTACCTCGGCGACGTGATCGATATCCACACCGGCGGGATCGACCTGCGTTTCCCGCACCACGAGAACGAACGCGCGCAATCGGACTCGGCAGCCGGGCACGAGGTCGTGGGGCACTGGGTGCACGGTGCGCCGGTCCTGTTCGAGGGCACCGTGTTGGAGGGCACCGTGTTGGAGAGCACCGCGGGCACCGGCGTGCTCCTGGCCGACCTGGCGCAGCGCGGGCTGGATCCGCTCGCCCTCCGGCTGGCGTTTCTGGAGCACCGCTACCGCGAGCGGCTCGACCTGACCTGGCAGGGTCTCGCCGACGCCGACCGCGCGCTGCGCGGATGGCGCGAGCAGGTGGCCAACTGGGCCACGCATCCATCTCGGCCGATGTCTGCTCACCACGTGACCGAGATAGCCGACGCGTTCGACGACGACCTGGATACCCCGGCCGCGATGCGGGTACTGCGAGGCCTCGGCAGCGCCACCGAGGTCCCGCCGGGGTCGAAGTTCGAGACGTTCGCCCACGTCGACCAGCTGTTCGGGCTTGACTTGGCCCGCGAGGTTGGCCGCACCCCGCCCGCCGCGGAGTCACCGTGACCGATACGCCGGCCGGGCAGCACTGGACTGTCGAACGCGACCGTTAAGGCCATCCGGCCCCGGCACGCAACGATTCACTCGTCACAGCGCTAACTACGCAACACATTGCTAGCAATGCGCATGAAGAACCAGTGTTTGCTGCGGCAGCCCGCTCCTAATCTTGACTGACTAGATCATCACGCTGACCAGCCGATCGGAGCCGAATGACCGGTATGAACGCGACGCGCCGTACCTCCAGCCGGGCCAGGAGCTACCTGATGTGCCGGCCTGAGTACTTCACGGTCGACTACTCCATCAATCCGTGGATGCACCCCGACAAGCCGGTAGACACCGGCCGTGCCATCAGGCAGTGGGAGCAGTTGCGCGCGACGTACGCCGGCCTGGGCCATACGGTGCACACCATCACGCCCGCCCCAGGGCTGCCCGACATGGTCTTCGCGGCCAACGGGGCATGCGTCGTGGGCGGCAAGGTGCTGGGCGCGAGGTTCCGGTACCCGCAGCGGGCCGCGGAGGCCCCGGCCTACCTGAGCTGGCTGCGCGGGCGCGGTTATTCGGTCGCGGGCGAGCCGCGCGCGGTCAACGAGGGCGAGGGCGACCTCGTCTGCACCGGCCGGGCCATCCTGGCCGGGCACGGGTTCCGCAGCGACGCGGCGGCCGGCGGCGAGCTAGCCGAACTCTGTGGCCTGCCGGTGATCAGCCTCCGGCTGGTGGACCCGAGGTTCTATCATCTCGATACGGCGCTCGTGGTGCTGGACAGTGACACCGCGGCGTATTACCCCGCTGCCTTCGACGATGCAGGCAGGGCAGCGCTGGCCTCGCACTTTGCCGAGCTGATCGAGGCGAAGGACGAGGACGCCGAGGTTCTCGGGCTGAACGCGGTCAGCGACGGCCGCCACGTTGTCCTCCCCGAGCAGGCACGCGGCCTAGCCGCGCAGCTGGCCGCCGCGGGCTTCGAGCCGGTCCCCGTGGACCTCTCGGAGTTCCTCAAGTCCGGTGGCGGACCAAAGTGCTGCACCCTTGAGCTCAGGTAGTCGGGAGGCGACTCATGTCGGGCACGAGTAGTACCGGAACGGCTGCACAGCTGCGCGCACAGGCCGCTGCCCACAGCGCGCACAATTATCACCCGCTCCCGGTCATGATCTCCGCGGCCGAAGGCGCCTGGGTGACCGACGCCGACGGGCGACGTTATCTAGATATGTTGGCGGCCTACTCCGCCATCAACTTCGGCCACCGGCACCCGCGCCTGGTCGCGGCCGCGCAGCGTCAGCTTGAGCGGGTCACGCTGGTGAGCCGCGCGTTCGAGCACGACCAGTTCGGCCCGTTCTGCGCCGAACTGGCGGCCCTCGCCGGGATGGACATGGTCCTGCCGATGAACACCGGTGCCGAGGCGGTGGAGACGGCGATCAAGACCGCTCGCAAGTGGGGCTACGAGGTCAAGGGCGTGCCCGATGGCGAGGCCGTCATCGTCGTCTTCGAGGGGAACTTCCACGGCCGGACGACCACGATCATCAGCTTCTCCACCGACGAGGACGCCCGGGCGTCCTACGGGCCGTACACGCCGGGGTTCCGGATCGTCCCCTATGGCGACACCGACGCCCTGCGCGCCGCGATGGACCCCAACGTCGTGGCCGTCCTCATCGAGCCCATCCAGGGCGAGGCGGGGGTGGTCGTGCCGCCATCCGGCTTCCTGGCCAGCGTCCGGGAGATCTGCTCGGCGAGCAACGCCCTGATGATCGCCGACGAGATCCAGTCCGGACTCGGCCGGACCGGGACCACGTTCGCCTGTGAGCACGACGACGTGGTCCCCGACGTCTACGTCCTGGGCAAGGCACTCGGCGGCGGCATCGTGCCCGTCTCGGCCGTGGTCGCCGCCAGTGATGTGCTCGGGGTCTTCAAGCCCGGCCAGCACGGCTCCACGTTCGGCGGCAACCCGCTGGCCTGCGCCGTCGCCCGCGAGGTCATCGCGATGCTGTCAACTGGTGAGTTCCAGGAGCGCTCGGCCAAGCTCGGCGCGCACATGCTCGACCGGCTGGCCGCGATGCCGGAAAGCGCCATCCGGGAGGTTCGCGGCCGGGGCCTGTGGGCCGGCATCGAGTTCGCCACGCTGTCCGGGCGCGATGCCTGTGAGCGGCTGGCCGATCGGGGCGTGCTGGCCAAGGACACCCACGGCAGCGCCATCAGGCTCGCGCCGCCGCTGATCATCAGCGAGGCGGACCTGGACTGGGCTCTCGACCAGATCGAGGGCATCGTCGGGTAATCCAGTTGGCCTATCTTGCTACCGGCGGTAGCATCTTCGTGTGAGCGCCCAGCCAGTAGAAGAACCGGCCGTAGAAGAACCGGCAGCAGGGGAACCGGCAGCAGGGGAACCGCGGCCTGCCGGCCCCGACTCTGGCCTGCACGGCAAGGTGCAGCAAGGCAGGGTGCAGAAGGTCAGCGTGTCGATGCCCGCCGAACTGGCCGACCTGGTGCGCGTCCGGGCCGGCGCCGGCGGATTCAGCCGCTATGTGACCGAGGCCGTCCAGCGACGGATCAAGCACGATTTGCTGGGTGATCTGCTGGCCGAACTCGAAGCGGAATACGGCCCAGTGCCGGCCGAGGTACGAGAGCAGACGAGGCGGACGTGGCCCGATCAAGCAGACGACTAGGCGGGACTCTGGTTCTCGACGCGGAGGGCCTGGTCCAACTGGCCCGGGGCAATCACGTCGCGATCTCATTAGCGCGTGATGCGCACGACGCGAATGGAGACGTCGTCACCGCCGCGACGACTCTGGCCGAGGTGCTGCGCGGGACGCGGCGGGACGCCGGGATGCACCGGGTGATCAGCAGGATCACGGTGCTGCCGATCGACGAGCAACTGGGCCGCGCCGCTGGCGAACTGCTGGGACGCGTCGGCCTGTCCGGGCACCGGCATGCCCTCGACGCGCTGCTCGCGGTGGTCGCCCTGGATCAGGCGCGCCCAGTTGTGCTGCTCACCAGCGATCCCGGCGACCTGGGGAAGCTGACCGACGAGCCGGAACGGCCGGCGCGGGAACGGGTGGCCGTCCGCCGGGCATGACGGCTCGGCGCGGCTCGGCCCGCCCGGCGGCCGGGCTTCACGTGCTACTCGGGCGCCAGACTCCGGTACCGGCCGGCGTGGTGTATCAGCGGGCCACGGTCGCTGTCAGCGTCGCTGACCCCGACGACCTGCCCCACGACGATGCTGTGATCTCCGCCGTCGTAGACGGCGGTGGTCTGGCATTCCAGCGACGAGAGCGCGTCGTCCAGCACGGGCGCACCGGTCACCGGGCCGGCGTGGTGCCCGATTCTGTCTAGCTGGCCATCTAGCGGGCGTCCGCGAGTGGCGAGCCAGCGCGCGGTTTTCTCGGCGTCCTCACCGAGAACCGAGACCGACCAGAAGCCGGCCGCGATGACGGTGTCATGAAAGCGGGCGATCTTCTCCGCGCAGAAGAGCACGAGCAGCGGATCGAGCGACACCGAGGTGAATGCGCTGACGGTCATGGCGTGATCCACGCCATCGAGGTTCGTGCCGACGACCAGGATCCCGGTGGGCAGCCGCCCGGCGGCCTGGCGGAAGGCGGCGGAATCGACGGACATCAGCGGCCGGCCCGGCGAGCCATCCGGTTACCGTGCCCTGCCTTTGACCAGCGGACATAGGAAAGGAGACAGCCGACGGCGGCGCAGGCAGCGCCGCCGAACAGGAACCACTCCCCTGCCGTCGTATTCGTGATCAGGACGCTTCCTCCCTGAGTTCCCGTCGCCAGGACGAACGCGGCAACAAACCAGCCCACGCCGGGCATAAGTCCGCCGGCGACCGCGTGCATTCCCCAGGCGCTCAGGAGACAGGTAGCCAGGATCGCCAGATCGAAGCCGATAGCGGCCAGCGGGGCTGGCCCGCGGCTGTACTGGAAACAGCCGATCACGCCCTGCAGCAGGCCGAACAGGAAGAGCAGGACATAAGCGCAGATCCCCATCAGCCGCCCATGCTGGCCCGATCCGCTGGTCCTGGCGACGGACACGCCCTGCTCGCCTCGCTCGTTACTCACGGACGCAGGCTAGCCAATCCCGGCGAACAGATCGGACTCCCATGCCTGCCCTGGTGGGGCGGGCGGGCCGGGCGGGGCGCGGCTGGCCAGCAGCGTGTAGTACTCGGTGCCAAGAGCGCGCTGGCCGAGGTTGTCGGATAGCGCGAAGAACGTGCCATCGACGGAGATCTGGGTCGCGTGCGCGCGCATCGCGGCTAGCTTGGCGCCGAGGTAGTCGCGGGCGTCGATCGCACTGGTCACATTCTCGTCCGGGACCCCGAACGGGAGGTCGTCCACCGACTCGACCCGCAGAAAGGGAGCGGGCGGCGGCCCCTTGGCCGCCACCATCGCTGACCGGGGCATGGCCGTGGCGTAGAACTTGCTGACCAGCCCGTCCGCCTGGGCGAACGCTCGCCGCGCCACCCGGTATGCCTGAATGTGGTCGGGATGACCGTAAAACCCGCGTTCGTCGTAGGTGACCATCACCTGCGGACGCACCTCGCGAATGACGGCGAGCAGTTCCGCCGCCGCCTCATCCACGTCAGCCCGCCAGAAGCAGCCCGGCAGGTCGTTGGTGGCCAGCCCCATCATCCCGGAGTCGCGCCACCTGCCCGCCCCGCCGAGGAAGCGGTGATCGGTCACCCCGAGCGCAGCGCACGCGGCCGCCAACTCCCCGATTCGGTACTTGCCCAGGCCGCCGTCGGCGTCCCAGGCGAGATGCGCGAGATCGGCCGGAATGACCTCACCGAGCTCGCCGAGCGTGCAGGTCACCAGGGTCACCTGCGCGCCCGAGGCCGCGTACTTGGCCATGGTCGCGCCGGTCTCGATGGATTCGTCGTCGGGATGGGCGTGCACGAGCAGGAGTCTCCTGCCGCCAGGCGCGGTCATACCCGCGAGCCTAGCCAGCCCGGCGGCCCCTCCGGGCGCACCGCCCCACTAGCCGCATCAGCCGCATCTCGAAGGCTTCCGCCCGGCGCTCCACGACGCCGAAAAGGTTGCTGGCAGTATCTAGTCCATGACGGACTCATTTCCCCGGCAGCAGGCCCGGACCCGGCGCTTCTCGCTCGGCGCCCCCCGGTCGTTCCAGATCTCCCCGGACGGGGCCACCGTGGCCTTCCTGCGCTCCCGTGGCGGCTCCGACCCGGTGACCTGCCTGTGGGCGCTGGACGTGGCCAGCGGCGACGAGCGGCTGATCGCCGACCCCGCGGCCCTGCACGGGTTCGGGGCCGAGGACGACGAACTGGAGAAGGCCCGCCGGGAG
>Ga0066790_10000025_pt1 | contig 35821 bp, 32 predicted proteins | sample OrgsoiDNA2013050_FD_70963 | JGI IMG/M metagenome (GOLD analysis project Ga0066790, IMG submission 70963) | Permafrost soil microbial communities from the Arctic, to analyse light accelerated degradation of dissolved organic matter (DOM) -... | ecosystem: Environmental > Terrestrial > Soil >...
CAGCGGGTTCAGGAGCAGCGGGTTCAGGAGCAGCGCGACCGGCCGGAGCCGGATCGGGCCGGGGCGGTTCTGAGCGCACTGGATATGAGCGAGACCGCGGACGCCCAGAGAGTCGCAGCGGATCGCGCGGTGGCACCGACTTCCGTGGCGGAAGCGGCCAGCGCGGCGGCGGCGCGCCACGAGGTGGAAGCGGGCCGCGAGGTGCTGGCAGTTCCGATACGAGACCGTATCGGAACAGTAGCGACGGCGAGGCTGCACGGCCGGGCCGCCAGCGCGACGGTGAGAGTCGCCAGCTGCGGGTTCCGGACAGTATTACTGCTGATCAGCTAGATCCAGATGCCATGGCTGAGCTACGGACACTGCCAGGCGACCTAGCAGACGCAGTTGCCCGATTCTTGGTCGCTACCGGACTTGAGGAAGATCCCGAGCGTGCCTACCAGTACGCCCTGGCGGCCCGCGGCCTCGCGGCGCGGGTCGGGATAGTCCGGGAGACCTGCGCTATCGCCGCCTATCAGGCGGGCAGGTGGGCGGACGCGCTAACTGAGTTCCGTGCGGCTCGCAGGCTAACCGGCCGCAATAGCTACCTTCCCCTGATGGCGGATTGCGAGCGCGCGCTTGGCAGACTCGACCGCGCTCTGGATATCGTCACCGGACCGGAGGCACAGTCGGCTGATCGCGTCACTCAGATCGAGCTGCACATTGTCGAGTCGGGCATTCGCCGCGATCAGGGCTTGCCAGACGCGGCCGTCGTGGCCCTTCAGGTGCCTGAGCTCACCGATAAGCGCGGCCGAGCGGGGCATGCGCGGCTCTTCTACGCTTACGCCGATGCCCTGCTCGACGCGAGCCGGGAGGAAGAGGCCAGGGAGTGGTTCGGCAAGGCGGCGGCGGCCGACTCAGCCGACGAGACAGACGCGGCCGAGCGTGTCGAAGAACTCGACGAGATACTTATCGAGGATCTCGATGACGCCTGGGATGACCTGGACGATGCCGATGACGAATCTGAGCCGGACGATGAGTCTGCCGCCGAGGACACGAGCGCCGACGCTGCCGCCGACGCCGTCGCTCCCGCCGAGGACATTGACGCCGACGCCGACACTGATGGCGACTCTGCCGCTGGCGCTGACGGCGACTCTGCCGCGGCTACGGCCGGCGACGCGGCCAGTGCTGATGGGGCCGCTGCCGTCGAGGCCGGTGACGCTGACGACGAGGCAGAGCCGGCTGACGGCGACTCGGCGGTGGCGGGCGCAGATGCGGAGGGCGTGCGCGACCGATCGTGATTCCGAAACGCGCGGGCTCCAGGGGAGGTCGTCGCGTTACTGGTGATGCTGGCGGGGTTGCCGGATGAGCGCTGCGGCCGAGGGCCGGCGGTTTCCCGCTCAGCCGGGCACCGGCCCGGGTGCCGCCCGGGATTTGCGGTCGCCACGGGTGTGGCTTCGGCTGGGCCGGACCTGGCCGTCGGTGGTCACTACCGTTTCGCCGCGTTACGCGCGGGCGGGTTCAATGGGTCGCCGCAATCTGGCTGGCAGCGGTCTTGTTCCGCTGGTCAGCCTGAGGTTACCGGGGTGGTGCGCGGCGGGCGGGGGCAGGCCGGGCCAGCGACGTGCCTTCGGCACGGTGCGGCGGCGAGGCTCTGCGCAACGTCATGGTTGCCCCTCTGCTGCCGTTGCAACGGCAGCAGAGGGGCAACCATGACGTCAGACGGCCGCCCGGCCGCCCGCCCCGGCACTTACGGTCGCCCCGGGCACGGCTTCGGGCAGCGCCGGAACCCGGCCGCCGGTGACCACCACCGTCTCACCCCGCCACGCTGAAAAACGGTGGTGATCACCCAAGCCCGGCCACGCACGCCCGGCGGGATCATGAAAGCGCGCGAAAGGGCCCTGAACGGCAGCCAACTCTGCCCTATCGGCTAGGCGCCGTCGGTCTTGTCCAGCCAGTGCATGATTCCGGCCACGTTGGCGGCCGCGCCGCTGATCCGGTCGAACTTGGCCGCGATCTGCGGATCGGCGCCCGGGCTTAGCGCCGCGTACCGCTGGCGCGTGCGCTCGGCGACCATCGCGGCGGCATGGTCAAGGTCCATCCCGGTGCTGCGCGCCCGCCTGGTCTCGTCGACCCAGAGGTTAAGCTCGGCCGCGGACCGCTCCAGGGTCTCCCCGACGGCGGTTACGGGCCCGAAGTGGCTGAACAGGAGCCGGGTGGGCTGCAGCGCCGCGAACGTGCGCAGCGATTCGAGTGCGACGCCCAGGTCGAAGTCCGGGGGCGGGGTGGCCGGCCGCATGTCCCCGGTTTCCTGGATATAGACGCCTGCGGCGTCGCCAACGTAGAGGTCACCGGTGACCGAGTCGACCAGGCCGACGTGATGCTTGGCGTGGCCGGGGGAGTAATAGCTGTCCAGCCGTCGGCCCCCGCCCAGATCGACGACTCCCGTATTTTCCACGGCCCGGATGCGCCCGGCCGGGGTGGGCGCCAGGGTGCCGAACAGCCCGTCTAGCTCGTCGCCATAGACCAGCAGGGCGCTGGCCATCAGCCGGGACGGATCGGCGAGATGGCGGGCCCCCCGCTCATGCACGACGACCTCTGCCGCCGGGAACATCTCCGCGATGTCCCCGGTGCCGCCCGCGTGGTCGAGGTGGATGTGAGTGACCACGACGGTGGCGAGGTCCGCGGGCCCGATGCCGAGGGCCGCCAGTGCGTCCCTGACCAACGGCGCCGACGGAGCCGTGCCGGTCTCCACGAGGCAGGGCCGGTCGCTCCGGATCAGGTATCCGGCCGTGATGCCGTCGTATCCAGCCATCCGCGTATCGATCTGGAATACCTCGTTGCCCAGGTCGGTGATGACATCGGCACCTGCGAATGCTGGCTCAGCGTCCTCCATGAGGACATGTTGTCAGGCCGGGCAGGATGCGGGAAGCGGGCCCCCGCCACCGTAGTCAGCCCTCGTCCGGGCGACGCTTTGGCGGCTAGTCGCACGACAAGGGATTCAGCTTTCGGCGAACATCCGGAACACCAGGCCGGTACGGGGCTTGGGTCCGAAGGACGTCGACTTCCGCGGAACTATCCGTCTTTGTGCGGCCACCTCGTACACGTCGGCCGCCGACATCGGGGTGCACAGGACCGCTGTCGTGCCGGGCGCCGCGTCGGCCGCCCGGATGGCGGCAACGGGGTCGTGGACGGCGCGGATGGTCGCCTCATCGTCGCCGGTCCGCCAGATGCGGCCCATCAGCAGCTCTTGCAGAACGGCGGCCGGCAGCCTGCGCCATGGCTCCGGCGGATCGTGCCGCATGGCGGCCTGCACCTGGGCGGGGTCGGGGTCGGTCAGCAGGTAAGCGTGGCCGTCGCCCGCGAGCAGGAAGGCGACGTCGTGGCCAGCGGCGTCCAGCCTCTGCAGTGCGGTCGGCAGGTCCGTGGTGCCGCCCGGCAGCTCGCTGACCCGGAACGCCGTAGCCGCCAGCGCCGCGGCCCGGTCGCTAGCCAGGCCGGGGATGACCCGGTGGATCGCCCCGACCTGCGGCGGGTAGGCGGCCGAGTCTACGAGCAGGGCAAGCCCGAAGTCCCAGGGGCCGCTGCCAGCGCCGGCCGCGTGCCGGCGCTCCTGCAGCTCGAGATAGGCGGCGTACCGGTGATGACCATCGGCGATGAGCGCGGTGCGCGGCTTCAGGTCCGCCGCAATCTCGGCTAGCTCGACGGGGTCGGTTATGGCCCAGAGCCGGTGCCGGATCCCGTCGGGGGTGCGCGCCTGCGCCAGCGGCGGCCGCGCGGTGGCGGCCTCCGTCACGATCCGCGTCGTCGCCCCGTGCCGAGGACCCCCGTGCTCGGTTCCGTCGTAGAGCAGGAAGATCGGCTCCAGGTTCGCCTGCGTCGCGTCCATCAGCGCCAGCCGTCCGGCGACTGGCCCCGGCGCCACAGCCTCATGCGGCCGGACGATCCCGGCGTCGCGCGGGACCAGCCGGACGGCCCCGATCAGGCCACGCTGCAGCCGCCCCGGCCCGCCGTCCTGCCCGGCGGTGAGCTGCTCATAAACGTAGAGCGCGGGCATGGAGTCGGGGACGAGGATGGCCTCGTCCAGCCACTGCCGCAGATCAGCCGCGGCATCATCCCATGAGCTCCCCGGCTGGCCCGCCAGATGGCGCGGCCGGATGATCCTGACCACGTTGTGCGGATCGGATGCCCGCAACTGGTCCTCGTTCTCGCTGGCGATCACGTCGTACGGTGGAGAGGTGACCTCGGCGAGCCCGCTCACCCGGTCCTCGGCGTAGCGGACGCCACGAAACGGCGCCAGCACGAGGCCGGACGCGCCTCGCGCTGCCGGGTCGTGGCCGGACGGAAGGATCTGCACGTATGTCTGAAGGATCAGATGGCGGCCGCGATTCCCGCCGGGCGCGGGACGTCGCGGCGGCAAATGACCCTGAGAGCGGAGATAATCGGAGAAATTGCAGATCAAACGAGATGCCACCGCAGGGTGACGCTGCGGGAGACAACGGCGTGGCTGCGGATGACAGCGACACCTACGTGCTCTACCGGAGCGGCCTGCAGCTGCTGGAGCGGGGCAGCGCCGCGGCCGCGGCGCAGCTCCTCGAGCGGGCCGCCGCCGCGGAGCCGCACTCCAGGAGCGTCCTGGAGGCGCTGGCGCGGGCCCAGTTCGACGCCGGCCGGTATGCGGCCGCCGCGGGAAACTTCCGCCGGATCGTCGAGGCCAGCCCGGCCGATGACTACGCGCGGTTCGGGCTCGGGCTGGCGCTGGCCCGGACGGGCGATCCGGGCGCGGCCGCCGAGCACCTGGCGCTGGCGGCGGCCATGCGGCCGAGCATCCGGCACTATACCGACGCCCTGCGCAGCGTCCGTGCCACACTGAGCGCGCGGAACCGGCTCAGGGAGGAAAGCGCCGATTGACTGCAAACGAGATGGCCGCGCCCAGCCAGCATCCCGCCCCCGCCGCCGCCCCTGGGGAGGAAACCGGACTGCCCCGCGGTAGCGCGGACCCGCTCGCCACGGTCTACGATGTCGCGCTGCTGGACCTCGACGGCGTGGTCTACCTAGGCGGCAAGGCGATACCAGGAGCGGCTGATGCCCTGGCCAAGGCCACGCACCTGGGCATGCGGCTGGCATTCGTGACCAATAACGCGTCGCGCTCGCCGTCGGCCATCGCCGCCCAGCTCACCAGCCTGGGCGTGCCAGCCACGGTGCACGATGTCGTCACCTCCGCGCAGGCAGCGGCGCGGCTGCTGGCGCAGCGGCTGCCTGCCGGGGCGCCGGTCCTGGTGGTCGGCGGGATCGGGCTGCGTATCGCGCTGCGCGAGCGGCGCCTGCGGCCGGTCTCCACCGCCGCCGAGCATCCGCAGGCTGTCGTGCAGGGTTACGCGCCGGACATTAGTTATGGCCTCTTGGCTGAGGCTGCCATGGCGATCAGGGCCGGCGCCTGGTTTGTGGCGTCGAACGCCGACGTGACCCTGCCGTCACCGCGCGGCCCTCAGCCGGGCAACGGCTCGCTCATCCAGGTGCTCGTGACCGCGACGGGACGCCATCCGGTGGTGGCCGGCAAGCCCGAGCCGCCGCTGCACGCCGAGGCCGTGCAGCGTACCGGCGCCACCCGGCCGCTGGTCGTGGGCGACCGGCTGGATACCGACATCGAGGGCGCGGTGCGCGGCAAGGCCGACAGCATGCTGGTGCTGACCGGGGTCAGCCAGCCGGCCGACGCGGTGCTCGCCCCGCCAGGGCTGCGGCCGACTTACCTGGCCCGTGACCTGGACGGGCTGCTGTCCGGGCATCCAGCGGCGACGCCCGGTGACGGTGGCTTCCGGTGCGGCGGCTGGACCGCGCGGCTGGACTCCGATGCAGGCCGGCTCGGGCTGTCCGGCTCCGGCGATCCCATCGACGGCCTGCGGGCCCTCTGCGGGGCCGCCTGGGCGGGCGCCAACGGCGCGGTCACCCCCGAGATGGCCGCCAGCGCCGTCCAGGACCTGGACCTGCCGTCCTGACGGCGCACGGGGATCGGCCGGAGCACGGGGCGGCGGCAGGCCGCGAGGCAGGCGGGAAAGCGGCCGCTCACCAGGCGATGCCCGGGTCCGCGTCCGGGCCGATCCAGGCGGCCGGCAGGTAGCTGAGTTTCCCGGTCACCGTGTCGAGCCGGGCGAGGCGCGGCGTCGAGAGGGTCGAGCCAAGCTCGGAATCGAGCAGCAGGTAGCGGCCGGCCGGGTCCACCTGCACCGTAAAACTCGAGCCGGGGAACCGGTGCAGGATCCTGAGCTGGCCGGTCGCCACGTTATAGGCGCGGAGCTGCCAGGACAGGCCGGCCCCGGTCGGGTTCGTGGAGAAGTACAGCGTGCGGCCATCCGGCGTCAGGACGTTGGCCGGTATATCGGTACCGGGGGCGAACTGGGCGCCCCTGGCGACAATGTGGCTGTGCGCCGCCAGCCGCCCGGTCCTGGCGCCGGTCGCGAGTAGCCCGGTTATCGCGGGGAAAAGCTTGGTCTCGGCGACGTTGTAGCTGAGCTTGCCGCCGTCGGCAGTCAGCGACAGCGACTCGACGTCTTGCTGCCGGGGATAGGTCCATCGTTTCTGCTGCCCGGTCGCGGTGCTGAGCACCGTGAGGAACGACGACGCCGGGACTTTCCCGCTGGCGCAATCGTCGCCGAGGTAAGCAATTGTCTGGCCGTCGCGGCTGACGGCCAGGTCCAGGTCGAGCGACCGGACCGGTCCGGCGGAGAGGCTGAGCGCAGTCGGCCGCCCGCCGCGGCGCAGCCGGAACCGGTAGAACCCGGTCTGGCAGGCCCCCGGCCCCCACGTGGCCGCGATGAAGCTGGTGCCGTTCCCCGTCGCCACGCTGCTGAAGGTGCTGCCGTGCGGTGGCCTGACCGAGCCGACCAGCGCTCCGCTGACCGCGCTGCGCACGTCCAGGCGCCGGCCGTTGTTGTCCGGATTCAGCGCGACGAAGTACCTCGGGTAGCCAGGGGCGGCCGCGGACGGCTGGCTGCCGCCGCCGTGGCCCGAGGGGGTGGCCCGGGGCACCAGCACGGCAGTCAGCACGATGATGAGCGTGACCGCCGCCGCAGCAGCCGCGGGGAGCAGAATGCGACTGGCTCGGTGCCCGGCCGCGCCAGGCGCCCCGAGCGGCGCTGCGGCGGTCAGCTGCGGGCCCGGCTGGCCGCCCCGGGCCGCGGGCGCGGGCCGGATCGTCTCGGGCCGGATCGCCTCGCCGTCGGCGCGGAACGCGTCGCGCAGCCGCTCCTCGATGGTGTTCACAGGTCCTCCTTCAGCTCGCGGGCCAGCGCGGCGACCGCGCGGGACGCAGTCGACGACACGGTGCCCCTGCTGACTCCGAGAGCGGCGGCGATCTGGTGGTCGGGCAGGTCCAGGTAGTAGCGCAGCACTAGTACCTCCCGGGACCGCCGGGGCAGCCGGCCCATGGCGGCGAAGACCGCCCGCCGCTCCTCGCTCAGCAGCACCGCCGATTCGGCCGACGACTCCGCGGCCTCGTGCGGAAGAACGCGGAGCGCGGTCCGGCGCTGCTGCCGGAGCGCCGAGCGGGACCCGTTAATGACCGCGGTCCGCAGGTAAGGCAGGAGCTGGTCGTGATCGCGCAGTCGCGGCAGGGCCCGGTACAGCCCAATGAACGCGTCCTGCACGATGTCCTCGGCGCCGGCACGATCCCGGATCAGCAGGTTCGCCATCCGGACCAGGGTCACGGCGTGCGCCTGGTACAGCTGACCGACAACGTCATCCAGCTCCGCGGCGGTCGGCGCGGGCCGGGTCCCGGCAGCCTGCGGCCCCGGCGCTGAGCCGGCGCGGCGAGCCAGGTGATCCCTGCCTGCCACACCGATCACCCGCATGGCCTCGCCCTGTGCTGAGCGGCCCCGTTCGCGCGAGCCATCCCGGTCGTCCGCCTGGTCGTCTGCATACAGCTAACACGCCGCCGGGCCGTTCCTGCTGAGTCCATTCCGCGAAATGATGCTGCGGGCCAGTGCGGGCGGCAGTGCGGGCGGCAGTGCGGGCGGCGGGGCGGGCGGCGGAAGCTAGCGGTCGCCCGCCTGGGCAACCGAGGCCCACCGGCCCGCGTGCCGGGCGATGGCGATCGGGTAATCGAAGCAGGTACTGACCAGCTCGGTGGTGAGGACATCGTCGGCCGGCCCGGCCGCCAGGAGCGCGCCCTCGCGCAGCAGCATGGCGTGCGACGTGCTGGCCGGCAGCTCCTCCAGGTGGTGGGTCACCAGCACGGAGGCCAGGCCCGGCTGCCGCTGGCGCAGCTCATCCAGGCTCGCCAAGAGCTGTTCGCGGCCGCCGATATCCAGGCCGGCGGTCGGCTCGTCCAGGAGCAGGAGCCGGGGCTGCGCCATGAGCGCGCGGGCGATCAGTGTCCGGCCGCGCTCGCCCTGCGACAGGACCGGCCACCGCTGCCGGGCCAGCCGTCCCAGGCCGAGCAGCTCGATGAGCTCGTCCGCGTGGGCCAGTTCGGCCGGGCTCGGCTCCCACCGGGCCGCTATCTCGATGGTGCCGGTGGCACCGGTCAGCACGACCTCGCGCACGGTGCGAGCCGAGGCCAGCGGATGATGCGCGGTGACGTAGCCGATCAGCGGCCGGAGAGTGAAGACGTTCACCCGGCCGAGTCGCTGGCCCAGGATGCCGACATGGCCCCGGGTCGGGTGCGCGTACGTCGCGAAGATGCGCAGCAGGGTGCTCTTGCCCGCGCCATTGGGCCCGAGCAGCGCCCAGTGCTCGCCCGCCCGTACGGTGACGCTGACCTGGCTCAGCAGCGTGCGGTCGTCGCGCACGAGGTCGACGTTCTGCGCGGATAGCACCCTGCCGTCAGCCTGGGCGGCGGAATCGTGCACGGGGACCTCTCGTTCTGGCTGGGCACCGGGCGGCCAATCTGCGGCTGCGGCTGCTGTCATTTAGTAAGAAAGAGGCTAAGGGGAAGCGGCGGGCTGACATTTCGGGCACCAGAAGGTGACCCGTTCCTCGGGGGCCGGGCCCTGATCGGCCCGCTGGATGGGCGCGCCGCACCGCAGGCATGGCCGGCCGGCCCGTCCGTACACCCAGACCTGCTCACCGCGGGCGCCGCTGCCGGTGATGATCCGGCCGGGCCGGTTCTTGTTGGCCTCCAGCATCCGCCGGGCGAGGTCGACGAGACCGGGGAGGTCAGGGACCTGCCCGATGGGCCGCCACGGGTGGATTCCGCGCAGGAACAGCGTCTCGGCCTTGTACACGTTGCCGATGCCCGCCAGGTTCCGCTGGTCGAGCAGCGCCTCCCCGGCCGGGCGGCCGGGGTCGGCCAGCAGGCGGCGCACGGCCTCGGCGCCGTCCCAGTCGGGCCCGAGCAGGTCCGGGCCGAGATGCCCGACTGCCCGAGACTCCGCCGCGGTCGGCAGGACCTCGACGGTCCCCAGCCGGGAGCCGATGGCCTGCCACTGCTGGTTGGCGAGGATCAGCCGGACCCGGTGATCGCGGGGCGGGTAGCCGCCTGCCCGGCGGATCCGCCAGGAGCCGTCCATCCGCAGGTGGGTGTGCACGGTGACGCCACCCTCGACGCGGATCAGCAGGTGCTTGCCGCGGGGCAGCGCCTCGGTCACGCGGCGTCCGGTGAGGTCGGTCGTCGCGTACCGGGGGACGCGAAAGTCGCTGCCGGTCAGGACCCGCTGCGCCAGCGCCTCGTGCAGCTGGCGCGCGGCGCGCCAGACCGTGTCACCCTCGGGCATGCCGCCAGCATGCCAGCTCGCCGGCCGGCCGGTGGCGGCTGCTCAGGTCAGTCCGGACTCGCGCAGCGTGATGTTCAGCCGGCCGGCCTCCAGGCCGGCCTCCGGGTCGCCGGTACCGGGGATGGTCCTGGGCACGCCGTGGTGGGCCAGCCTCGCCGGCCCGCCGAAGACGAACAGGTCCCCGGACTCAAGCTGGACGTCGGTCCAGGGCCTGTTGCGGGTGCTGGAGTTGCCGAACCTGAACACGCAGGACGAGCCGATGCTGAGCGAGACGACCGGGGCAAGGCTGCGTTCCTCCTTGTCGGCGTGCATGCCCATCCGGGCGGTGTCGTCGTAGAAGTTGATGAGGGCGACGTCGGGCTGGTACTGCCGCGCGGCAGCGGGGTCGTCGTAGGCGTCGGCGATAGCTCGCCGTCCCAGGTCAGCGAGCCAGCCGGGGAACGGCTTCACGGGCGCGCCGTCGACGTCCTCGGCAGTGCGCGTGTACCGGTAGGGAAGCCAGTGCCAGCCCAGGCAGACGGTCTGCACCGACATCACGCCGCCGGTGGGCATCCGGGTGGCCCGCATCCCGGCGGGGGGCTTGGCCCACTCCCGGCAGGCCGTCACGAAGTCGCGCCGCCTGCTGGGGCTCAGCCAGCCGGGCACATGCACGGCGCCGGGGGCGATCTCAGTCCGCGGCCGGGGAATCAGCGCAGCCACGCCGCCAGTATCGCCGATCCCGCCGGCCCGGCTGGCGGTGGCGGGCGGTGGCGGTGGCGGTGGGCGGTGGCTGGCGCGGTCGGTGGCTGGCGGGCGGTGGCGGTGGCGGGCGGTGGCGGGCGGAGCCCGACGGGCCGGGACGACGTGGTTGGGCATCTGCGGTCGCTAGGACGACAGCAGGTGCCCAACCACGTCATTGGGTCCGGGGCCGGCGCCTCTCTCCGCGGCCAGCCGGCAGTGGCCGGGGACGTCGTGGTTGGGCATCTGCGGTCACTAGGACGACAGCAGGTGCCCAACCACGTCGTTGGGTCGCGGGGACGCGCACCCCGGGCGGGGCCAGGAGGGACGGTCTGTCAGAGGCTGGTGCCACGCTTCCGGTATGGGACTACGGTGCAGCTTCGACGCGGACGCCTTAGCGAGCCTGGTGCGCCGGCAACACGGAGTCGTAAGCCGGGATCAGGCCCTGCGCTGCGCAATGTCGGAGTCGGCGCTCCGTTATCGCATTCGGCCAGACGGGCCCTGGCTGGTTATGCTCCCTGGCGTCTATCTCGCCAGCGGGGGCAGCACGACCCTCCGCCAGCGGGCTGCGGCCGCCTGCCTCTACGCCGGCCCCGGGGCAGCGGTTAGCGGTCCGGCGGCGCTGGCGTGGCACGGCATCCGACCCTACGACGGTGACAGCATCGACGTCCTCGCGCCGCTGCAATGCCGCAAGCGCAGCGTTGGCTTCGTCCGCGTGCATCGCACGGGCGTCGCGCCGAACGTAGCCCACGGCGACGGCGATCTTATCTATGCGCCGCCGGCCCGCGCCATCGCCGACACCGTCCGGCAGTTGCGTGACGGTGCCGACATCCGCGCAGTCGTGGCGGCCGGCGTTCAGCAGGGCAAGGTGCAGGTGTGGCAGCTCGCAGCGGAACTGGAGAGCGGGCCGGTGCGGGGCTCGGCCCGGTTACGGCGCGCGCTGGCCGAGGTAGCAGGCGGCGTCCGGTCGACGGCCGAGGCCGATCTGGTCCGCCTGATCAAGCGAGAAAGGCTGCCGATGCCCATGCTGAACCCGCGCCTGTTCGTCGGCGAGGAACTCCTGGCGATTCCGGATGCCTGGTGGCCGGACGCCGGGGTGGCTGCGGAGGTCGACTCGCGACAGTGGCACCTGTCCCCGGCCGACTGGGAGCGGACTATGGCGCGCCATTCGCGGATGAGCGCTCACGGAATCATCGTCTTGCACTACCCGCCCAGCAGGATCCGCCAGGACGGCCACGAGGTGGCCGCCGAGATCCGGTCGGCCCTGGCCGCCGCGCACGGTCGTCGGCTCCCGCTGGTACGGGCCCTGCCGGCGCGCTGACGGGGCGGCAGGGCGGCGATGCTGAACGACCACGATGCTGAACGACCACGATGCTGAACCACCACGGGCGGCGCGGCGGTCGGCTACATCAGCTTGCGCAGGCGCAGCAGGTCGAACAAGTTGCCCTCGACCTTGAGGCGCCCGGTCAGCCAGGCGCGCGCGAAGCTGCCGGGGTCAGCGGCTATCGCCAGCACGTCGTCGCTCTTGGCGGCGAACCGCACCTGCGCCGGCGCGTCGCCGTTGGAGGCCTCGGCGATCGTTTCGGCGCCGGCGCGTCCGAGCCGGGTCACGAAGGTCACGCCGAGGTCAGTGACACGGCAGCTGAGCGTCCGGTCGGCCAGGTGCGCCGCCCGGTCCTGGGCATCCATCTGCGAGATGCGCTCGGTCAGGCTCTCCAGAGCCTTCCGGCACTGCTCCGCTGTCGCCATCATCTCCCTCGCTTTCATGGTCATTGTCCGTCGGCCCGGCAGCCGCGCGCGGCCGGGGGCCGTGCAGTGAGTAATCACCGTCCCGCGGCGGGTGCAGCGGGCGGGCGTCATCGGACGGTAGCGTTTCTCACTGGGAGCGTGGACCGCGCCGCCACAGGCTCGCCGACTGGCGCAAGGAGAAGGACTGATGGAGGACGACAACGGCGCTCACTGGCTCGGCCAGGCCGATGAGCCCATGGCCGATGAGCCCATGGCCGACGAGCCCAACTACGCGGCGCAGGCGTCAGCCAGTGCGCCGTCCGGCTGGCCGGATGCTGGCCCAGGCCGCCCGCTGGCCGTTCCACGGCCCGAAACGGGCGAGTCCAGGGTCGATGCCGCCCTGAGCCTGCTGGACGATCTGACGGAATTGCCCGTGACGGAGCATCCGGCCGTGTTCGAACGGGTGCATGCTGAGCTTGGCGAGGTCCTCGGCGAGCTGGGCTCTGGGTCGCTGGCCGGCCCGGCGGGGCGGGATGGCAACTGAGCGAGCTGAGAACGGTCGCGATGAGCAGGAAGCTGCGGCTTGATGCCGAACTGGTCCGGCGGGGCCTGGCGCGGTCGCGCGTGCAGGCCACGGAGTTGATCGCGGCCGGCCGCGTCGAGGTGAGCGGCGCGACGGCGGGAAAGGCAGCCACCCAGGTCGGCACGGATGCGGCGATTACCGTCCGGCAGGCGGAGACGGAGCCGGACTACGTGTCCCGCGGCGGCCACAAGCTGGCCGGCGCGCTGGCGGCATTCCCCGCGCTGGCCGTCGCGGGCCGGCGCTGCCTCGACGCCGGCGCCTCGACGGGCGGCTTCACCGAGGTGCTGCTGGCCGCCGGGGCCGGCCACGTCGTCGCGGCGGACGTTGGCTACGGACAGCTTGCCTGGTCGCTGCGAACTGATCCGCGGGTAACGATCCTGGATCGGGTCAATGTGCGAGGCCTGCGACCCGAGCAGGTGGCCCCGGCTCCCGGCCTGGTCACCGCCGATCTGTCGTTTATCTCGCTGACCATCGTGCTGCCGGCCCTGGTCGCCTGCGCGGCGCCAGAGGCCGACTTCGTGCTCCTCGTGAAGCCCCAGTTCGAGGTCGGCAAAGGCAAGGTCGGTGCGGGCGGGGTGGTCAGGGATCCGGCGCTGCGCGAGGCGGCCGTAACGGCCGTGGCGGCGGCGGCCGCCGTGAGCGGGCTTGGTGTCCTCGGGGTGACGGCGAGTCCGCTGCCGGGGCCGTCGGGGAACGTGGAGTACTTCCTGTGGCTGCGCCGCGGCGCTCCGTCGCTGGACGAAGCGGCGTTGCGGCTGGCCATCTCGGCGGGACCGCAATGACGGCCGCGGAGGGCGTAAGCGTCGGCCCGATGAGCGCTAGCGCGGCCGCCGCCGACCGTAAGGCCGCGGGCCGGACCAGTGCGGGCCAGACCAGTGCGGGCCGGGCCAGTGCGGGCCGGGCCGACAGCGGCCGCACGATGCTGCTGGCGGCGCATACTGGCCGCCCCGCGGCCCGGCGCAGCGCGCGAGCGGTCATCGCCAGGCTGACCGCGGCCGGGGTGGGCGTCCGCATCCTGGAGCCAGAGGCGGCCGATCTGGGCGCTGATCTGGGCGGTCAGCCCGCCACGGTCGTGCCCGTCTCGCCGGCTGCTGCCGCCGGGGCCGAGATGGTCCTGGTCATCGGCGGGGACGGCACCCTGCTCAGGGCGGCCGAACTCGCTCGCGGGGCCGGCGTGCCGCTGCTGGGGGTCAACCTGGGCCATGTCGGCTTCCTGGCCGAGGCGGAGCCGGAGGACCTGTCCGAGGCCGTCGACCAGGTAGTAGCCGGCGCCTACTCGGTCGAGGAGCGGATGACGGTTGACGTGACGGTCCAGATCAACGGCGAGGTCATCGCCGCTACCTGGGCGCTCAACGAGGCAACCGTGGAGAAGGCGAGCCGGAGGCGGATGCTTGACCTGGTCATCGAGGTCGACGGCAGGCCGCTGTCCCGGTGGGGATGCGACGGCGTGGTCTTCGCCACGCCGACCGGATCGACCGCCTACGCATTCTCGGCGGGCGGGCCGGTGGTCTGGCCAGAGGTCGAGGCCCTGCTGATGGTGCCCATCTGCGCGCATGCCCTGTTCGCCGGGCCGATGGTCGTGTCACCCCGCTCGGTGCTCGCCGCCGAGGTGATCGGCGCGGGTGGCGGCCATAATGAGGCGTCCGGTGCCGTTCTGTGGTGCGATGGGCGTCGTAAGGTCGACTTGCCTCCCGGCGCGCGTATCGAGGTGCGGCGGGGTGCCAGGCCGGTCCTGCTGGCGCGGCTGGGCACCGGGGTCGGCGAGGGCGCGGCCCAAGTCGGTGCGCCCTTTACCGACCGGCTTGTGGAGAAGTTCGGCCTGCCGGTGGCGGGCTGGCGCGGCCGCGGCGCCTTTGGCCGTGAGGGCGCGGGCCAGCGAGACGAGGAGCTGGGCGGCGATGCTTGAGGAAGTGCGGATCACCAGGCTCGGAGTGATCGACGACGCCGTCCTTGAGTTCTCTGCCGGCTTCAACGTCGTGACCGGGGAGACGGGCGCCGGCAAGACGATGGTCGTGACCGGGCTGGGCCTGCTGTTCGGCGGCCGGGCGGATCCGGCGCGAGTCCGGCCGGGCGCCGACCGTGCCGCCGTCGAGGGCCGGCTGCGCGTCGACCCGGACGGCCCGGTGGCCCGGCAGGTCAACGAAGCCGGCGGTGACCTGGACGACCAGGGCAGCACGCTGCTGCTGGGCCGCTCGGTCAGTGCCGAGGGCCGGTCCAGGGCGACGGCCGGCGGCCGGTCGGTCCCGGTTTCGCTGCTGACGTACCTGTCCGAGGATCTCGTCGCGGTGCACGGCCAGTCTGACCAGCAGCAGCTGCTGCGGCCCGGTCGGCAGCGCCAGGCCCTGGACCGGTTCAGCGGCCCGGATTTCGCCAAGCTGCTGGCCGGCTACCAGCGTGCCTACCGGCGGCACCAGCAGGTGCAGGCCGAGCTCACCGAGCTGACCACCCGCGCTCGCGACCGGGCGCGCGAGGCCGCGGAGCTGCGCCGCGGGCTGGAAGAGGTCGAGCGGGCCGAGCCGGTCGAGGGCGAGGATATCGAGCTGCTCGCCGAGGACGAGCGGCTGGCGAATGCCGATGCGCTGCACTCTGCGGCGACCACCGCCCACGAGGCGCTGCTCGGCGACCCGTCCAGCGGGACCTACGAGGCAGCGGACGCGGTCACCCTGCTGGGCGTGGCACGGCAGGCGCTGGAGGCCGCGGCCCACCATGACCCGCGACTGGCCGCGCTGGGCACCCGCGTCTCCGAGGCGGCGTACCTGGTCTCCGACGTCGCCGCCGAGCTCGCCTCCTACGCCCAGTCCGTCGAGGCCGACCCGGCCAGGCTCGCCGCGGTCCAGGAGCGCCGTGCCGACCTGGCCAGGCTCGTCCGCGCCTATGGCGCCGCGGCCGGTGCGGGCGAAACGGAGACTCCGGGCGGCGACCTCGCCGCGGTGCTGCGGTGGGCCAAGGCGGCCGCTGGGCGGCTCGGCGAACTGGACAGCGACGACGACAAGATCTCCACCCTCGCGCAGGAGGAGGCCGCCCTGGCGGCGGCGGTGGCCGAGCAGGCCGCGGAGCTGACGGCGGCCCGCATGCAGACCGCCGGGCGGTTCGCGGCCCAGGTCACTGCCGAGCTGGCCGCCCTGGCCATGCCGCACGCCAGCCTGACCGTAGCCGTAACGCCGGCCCAGGAGTTCGGCCCGCACGGGGCCGACGAGGTGGAGATCAGGCTGGCGGCGCACCCCGGCGCGCCGGCGCTGCCGCTCGCCAAGGGCGCCTCCGGCGGCGAGCTGTCTCGGGTCATGCTCGCGATCGAGGTGGTATTCGCGGGCGCCGATCCGGTGCCCACCTTCGTGTTCGACGAGGTCGATGCCGGAGTCGGCGGCAAGGCGGCGGTCGAGATCGGCCGCAGGCTCGCTCGCCTCGCTCGCCTCGCCCAGGTCATCGTCGTCACGCACCTGCCGCAGGTCGCCGCGTTCGCCGATACCCACCTGGTCGTGGAGAAATCCGACACCGGGGCGGTGGTCAGCAGCGGCATTACCCGGCTGGATGACGACGGCCGGGTCAGGGAGCTGTCCCGGATGCTGGCGGGCCTGGAGGACTCCGAGTACGGCCGGGCGCACGCCGGGGAGTTGCTCGCCGCGGCCGCGGCCGAGCGGTCAGGACTGGCCGACTAGCCCAGGCCGACGCACCCCGGAGCCGCGACCGCGCGGAATCTGGCAAACTGGCTATCCGATGAAGGTCCCGAATCGCAGTCTTTCCGGAGCACGCCGGTCCAGGCCGCCTGACCTGCCCGGAGTGTGGGGACGGGCTCGCCTGGACCGCCGGACCAAGAACCTCACCAGGCGCCTGGAGCCGGGCGAGATCGCGATCATCGACCACTCCGACCTAGACCGGGTCAGTGCCGAGGCCCTGATCAAGCGCCAGGTGGCCGCCGTCGTGAACGCGGCCCCCAGCATGAGCGGCCGCTATCCGCACCTCGGCCCGCAGTTGCTGGTCGAGGCGGGCATCCCCCTCGTCGACGACGTGAGCCCGGACGTCTTCGACCAGGTACGCGAGGGCCAGGCCGTGCGGCTGGACGGGGACACCCTGTACCTCGGGGAGGCCATCGTCGCGAAGGGAACCGAGCAGACGCCCGAGTCGGTCGCGGCGGACATGGCCAGCGCCAGAGAGGGCCTCGCCGACCAGCTCAGGGCCTTCGTCACCAACACCATGGAGTACATCACCCGGGACTCCGAGCAGTTCGTCGACGGCATCCGGATCCCGGAACTGCGCACGAAGCTGGCGGGCCGGCACGCGCTGGTGGTGGCCCGCGGCTACCGGCACAGTGAGGACCTGCAGGCCCTGCGCGCCTACATCCGCGAGTTCAAGCCGGTCATGATCGGCGTGGACGGCGGGGCGAACGCGCTGCTGGATGCGGGCTACCGGCCCCACATGATCATCGGCGACATGGACTCGGTCTCCGACCGGGCGCTGAACTGCGGTGCCGAGATCGTCGTGCACGCCTACCCGAACGGCTTCGCGCCAGGACTGCCGCGGGTGCAGGATCTCGGCCTCGACTCGGTAACCTGCCCGGCGACCGGGACCAGCGAGGACGTGGCCGTGCTGCTCGCCGACGAGGCGGGCGCGACCCTGATCGTCGCGGTCGGCATGCGATTCTCGCTGGTAGAGTTCCTCGACAAGGGCCGGTCGGGAATGGCCAGCGCCGTCCTGACACGGATCCGGGTAGCCGACAAGATCGTCGACGCCAAGGGGGTCAGCCGGCTTTATCAGAGCCGGATCTCCGCCAAGGCGCTGATCCTGCTGGGGCTCGTCGCCCTGGTGACGGTGCTGGTCGCCGTGCTCTCCCTGCCCGTAGGCCCCGTCTACCTGCAATACCTCGGCGTGGCACTGGCCCACGTGCGCGACTGGCTAACGGGACTCTTCTAGTGATCGACTTTCGGTACCACCTGGTCTCGATCATCGCCGTCTTCCTGGCCCTGGCCATCGGCATCGTGATCGGCGCGAATGAGCTGCAGCCGACCACCGAGACGGCCCTGAACAAGGCCGCCTCGACGGTTACCCAGCAGAACAAGAACCTGACTCAGCAGAACAAGAACCTGCAGCAGCAGGTGAGCGCAGACCAGGACTTCGCGCAGGCGGCGGCCTCCCGGCTGCTCGGCCACGTGCTGGCGGGCCAGGGCGTCGTGCTGGTCACCGCGCCGGGCGCGGACGGCAAGGTGATCACGGGCGTCATCGCCGCGCTGCAGCAGGCCGGCGCGACGGTCACCGGCCAGCTCTCGCTCAATGCGCAGTTCTTCGAGAGCACCGACAGCACCGAGGGGAAGCTGACCCAGCTCGCGCAATCGCTGGCCTCGGCGGCCGGAATGACCGTGCCCAACCAGCCCGCGAGCAACACCGTGAGCGGCCAGGCGGATGCCGCCCAGGTGATCGCCGCGGCCATCGTGACCAAGAACGGCTCCGGCCTGACCGGGGCGCAGAGCCAGGCCGTCCTGGGCGGCTTCGGCCAGAGCGGCTATCTGCAGATCAGCAGTGCGAGCAACGGAAACGCCACGACGCTGGCGCAAGCCACGATGGCCGTCGTCGTCGCGCCCTCGACGCCGCCGACTGGTACCGGTTCCAGCCCGGCCAACCTGGCGCTGATCGCGGTGGCGCAGCAACTCAAGGCGGCGAGCGCCGGGACGGTGCTGGTCGGATCGCAGGCCGGGTCGGGGCCGGGCAGCGCCATCGACGAGGTGTCCGGCACCGGCAAGGTCAGCACGGTCGACTATGCCGATCAGGCCGTCGGCCAGATCATCACCGCGCAGGCGCTCTGGGAACTGCTGACCGGGCACTCCCCGACCAGTTACGGTGTGAATCCGGGCGCAGTGCCCAGTCCCGCCCCCACTCCGTCGGTGAGCCCGACGACCACTGCTGCCCGACAGGTGAGAAAGTGATGAGCCGACTTCCGACCCGATCCGCCGCGATGGCCGCGGTCGCCGCCGCGGTCGCCCGCCTGTCCTACGCCGGACTGCGCCGGCGGCCGCCTGGCGGCGACGATACCTGGTCACGGACTAATCACCGCGGCGAGCCGGTCACCCTCCTCGAAGGGCCGGCCGTCGCCCTCGGCGGCGTAGCGGGAGCTCTCCTGGTGCCCGGCATGCCCGGCCGAAGCCGGGGCGCCATGCTGATCGCTGGCGCCGGTGCCGCGGCCCTGGGCTGCTACGACGACCTGGCCGGCAGCGGATCGAGCCGCGGGTTCCGCGGCCATCTGGGCGCGCTGCGCCGTGGGGAGCTGACGACCGGGGCCGTCAAGATCGCCGGAATCGGCGCGGCCGGCCTAGCCGCCAGCGCCCTCCTCGGCGACTCGGGCTCCGGCTCCCGCACCGACGCTGGCGACGCGCCCGCCCTGGGTGCGGCCGACCTCCTGATCAACGCCGGCCTGATAGCGGGCGGGGCGAACCTGCTCAACCTCTTTGACCTGAGGCCAGGTCGCGCCATCAAGGTCGCGCTCGGGGCCGGCGCGCTGCTGGCCGCGGCACCGGGTCCGGGCCGCCAGGCGGTCGCCGCCCCCATCGGCGCCGCCGCCGCGCTGCTTCCCGATGACCTGGGTGAACGAGCCATGCTGGGCGACGGGGGCGCCAATGCCCTCGGGGCGCTGCTGGGTACCGCGGCCGCTGCGACGCTGCCGCGCCGGGCGCGGGTCATGACGCTGGCGGCCATGGTCGGGCTCACCGCTGCCAGTGAGGTCGTCAGCTTCACCAAGGTTATTGAGCGCACCAAGCCACTTCGGTGGCTGGACATGCTCGGCCGCCGCCCGGTGGCGGCGCAGCTGGCAGGTCCCGGCGCGGGGGCCGGCACCGCCGAGGCTGGCGCGGCGGGTGACCAGCCGGAGTCTGCGGCCGCGGCTTCCTCAGCGCCCCGGTGACCGAGTCCGCGGCGCCGGTCACTCAGGAAGGCCCGGGGCTGAGAGCTCAGCCGCGGCCGGGCACGGGCATCGGCCGGGCCGCCATGCTGATAGCGGTGCTGACGGTCGTCGCCCGGCTGCTGGGCCTTGGCCGCCAGCTGGTGTTCGCGCACACGGTGGGGGCATACTGCCTCGGCTCCGCGTACGTCACGGCCAATCAGGTGCCCAACTTCATCTACGACATCGTCCTGGGCGGGGCACTGACCAGCATCATGGTGCCCGTGCTGGCCCGGCCGGCGCAGCGGGCGGCGGTCGACCCGCCGGCCGCCCGGCGAGTCGGCCAGACCTCCTCGGCCTTGCTGACCTGGACAGTGCTGATCCTGGTGCCGGCCGCCGTGGTGATCGCGCTGGTCTCGGGCCCGATCGCCAGGCTGCTGATCCCGGCGAACCCCGGTGCGGGCTGCGGGCGCGCCGACATGGTCGCCGTCACGGGCCGGATGCTCGCGGTGTTCGCCCCGCAGGTGCTGTTCTACGGGCTGGCCATCGTGCTGTACGGAGTCCTGCAGGCGCACCGCAGGTTCACGGCGCCGGCGCTGGCACCGGTCATCTCGAGCCTGGTGGTCATCGCGGCCTACCTGCTGTTTGTCCCGTTCGGCCGGGACCACCGGATTCAGCTGGCCGGGCTGCCCGTCTCGGCGGAACTAATCTTGGCGGTGGGCACGACGGCCGGGGTCGCGGCCCTGATGCTCACCGCGCTGGTGTCGGCCATGCGGCTGCGGGTGCGGGTGCGGCCGACCCTGCGCTTCCCGGCGGGCGTCGCGCGCCAGGCCTGGGGCCTGGCCGGTTACGGGATAGCGGCGCTGGCCGCCCAGGACGCGGCGGGGCTCGTGATCGTTCGCCTGGCTAACGGTAGCTCTGCGCTGGGCGCCGTCGTGCTGTACGGATACGGCTGGCAGGTCTTCGAATCGATCTATGCGGTGCTGGCGATCCCCATTGCCATCAGTGCGTTTCCCGTCCTGTCCGCGCGCGGCGGCGCGGAGTTCGACGAGACGGCGGCCGGATCCACCAGGGCGGTGCTGCTGATGTCCTGCCTGGGTGCAGCACTGCTGACCGCCGTCGCGATGCCCTCCGCCCGGGTCTTCGCCGGCCCCGGCCAGGCCGCGCCGCTGGCCCTCGGCTTCGCCGCGTTCGCGCCTGGCCTGATCGGCTACGGGCTCACCGCCTGCCTGTCCCGGGTCCTGCTGGCTGGCGGGCGTAACGCCGTGGCCGCCGCGGCCATGTCCGGCGGCTGGCTGGTCGTCATCGCGGCCGATATCGCACTGGTGTATATGGTGCCGGCCCGCTGGGTCGTCGCGGCGCTCGGCCTGGGCAACACGATCGGCATGACTGCCGCAGGCATCGCCCTGGTCGCCGCGGTGCGGCGGGTCAGGGGCAGCGCCGCGCTCCGGGCGACGGCCAGGGCCGCGGCGGCGGGCTTGACCGCCGCGGCGGCCGGGGCGGCGGGCGGGGCGGCCGCCGGCTACGCGCTGCCGTCGTCGGGGCTGATCGTGGACTGCGTCGCCGCCGTACTGGCCGCAGTGTCCGCGGCCGCCATATTCGCCATGGTCGCCCTCCTGCTCGACGGCGGTGAGCTCCGGGCCGCCCTCACGCGCGTCCGCCGGTCGGCGATCCGGTGAGGGGCGCCACGGCCGGTGGCACCGCGGCGGCGGCATCGTGGTGAGCGGGCTGCGGGTGGCCTGCGTGCTGGGAACCGCCTCCGGGGGCACGGCCCGGCACGCGGGCATGCTAGCGGCGGGCTGCCGGCGCGACGGGCTGGCGGTGACGGCCCTGGGGCCGGCCAGCTCACGAGACGCCTTCGCGGCCGGGGCAGCGGCCCTATCCCGCGAGGCCAGTGCGACGGGCGATCAGCGTGCTGCCGGCGATTCGGGGCCGAGGGACGGGATCGCGTTCCAGGTGGTGGAGATCTCTGACCGGCCCCGGCCCGGTCGCGACGTCGCGGCGGTCCGGCGGCTGCGCCGGCTGCTCGGCGAGATCAGCCCGGATGTCGTGCACGCGCACGGGCTGCGGGCCGGCGCGTTCGCGGCCCTCGCGCTGCTGCCCTCGCGACGCGCCCGGCGTCCGGCGCTGGTCGTCACTATCCATAACGGGCCCCCGCGGGGACAGGTGGCTCGGATCGTGTACGCCGTCCTCGCGACGACCTGTGCCCGGCGCGCCGACGCGGTCCTGTGCGCCTCGGCGGACCTCGCGGCGCGGATGCGGCGGCTGGGTGCGGCAAGCGCAGCCGAGTTCGACGTACCCGCGGCCGCCCCGCCGCCGCCGTCGGCCGGGGAGGTGGCGCGCGCCAGGGCGGACATCGGGGCGGCCGGACGTCCTGTCATCCTGGCGGCCGGCCGGCTGGCTGGGCAGAAAGGGCTCGACACGCTACTGGCCGCCGCCACGCGCTGGCAACGGCGGGAGCCGGTCCCGCGCCTGGTGATCGCGGGGGAGGGGCCGCTGGCGGCCGAGCTGACCGCGACGGCCAGCCGAACCGGCGTCGACCTGGTGCTGCTCGGCCAGCGCGACGACGTTCCCGCCCTGCTGGCCGTGACCGACATCGTCGTGGTGCCCAGCCGGTGGGAGGCGCGTGCACTGATCGTGCAGGAGTCGATGCGGGCCGGCCGCCCCATTGTTGCCTCGCGGGTGGGCGGCATCCCGGACCTGACCGGCGCGGACGCGGCGATCCTGGTAGAGCCGGGAGATGCGGGGCAGCTCGCGGCGGCCGTTCTGGCCGTCCTGGACGACCGCGAGCTGGCGACCAGCCTGTCCGTCTCGGCACGGGCCAGGGCCAGGACGCTGCCGACCCTGGCCGACGCCGTAACGGCTGTCGTGGCCCTCTATAAGGAACTCGCCGCCGGGCAGCGAGCCCGGTAGAGCAGGGTAGGCGCAGTTTGCAGGTATCAACCCGCATTCCGAGCCTCCCCGGGCACCCGTAAGGTTTTGGTAACAATCAGCTGTTTCGCCTGAACTGCGAGTACCGAGTGTGATGGGCTAGCGAATCTGGGGTCGTGTGTCTCCCGCTGCCGACCCCGGGGGGTAGCTCATGAGCAAGGCAGCTGGTTCTGCGCCGTCTGGTTACCAGCCGGGCAGCGCTATGGGTGACGCGCGCCCGGCGCCAGCCGGCCGTGCGGCTGCCGACGCTGCCCTCGTTGGCCGGATCAGCTCCCCCCGCGACGACGAGAGCCGGGAGAGTTCTCCATCAACGGCCGCCGGCCAGGACGCGGTGAGCCGCAAGGGCGCCTCGCCGCCAGTCGGCGAACACCCGCTGCCTGCCCGGCCCGCCAGCGTCGGCCAGCCGTCATGGGCAGAAGTTATCGGGACGACCTGGCGCCTCTGGCTGCATCGCCGGGTGTTGCGTGACCAGGACGCCCGCGGTCAGCGCCGGCCGGGATCGCGGCGCCGCGCCGGCATCTTCGGCCTGGCGGTCGTCGTGTTCGCGGCCGGGGCGCTGACCATTGCGCTGGCGCAGAGCCGGGACACCTCCGGGACGCGCGGCAGTGGCGCAGCCGCTGCGAAGAAGGCCAGCACGGCGCACCTCGGCCCCGCCGGCCTGGCGGCAGCCGCGGCGAGCCGGCAGAGTGCGGCGGCCTGGGTCGCGGCTCAGGTCGGCCACAGCGTCATCGTGTCCTGCGACCCGGTGATGTGCTCCGCCCTCATGGCCCGCAGTTTCCCGGCCGGGGACCTGCTGCCGCTCAGCGCGTCGGCGACTGATCCGATGGGCTCGCAGATCGTCGTGTCCACGACCGCCCTGCGGAGTCAGTTCGGCAGCCGCCTGCCCGACGTGTACGCCCCGGTCGTCATCGCCAGTTTCGGCACGGGCGCGACCCGCGTGGACGTCCGGATCGAGGCTCCCGACGGCTCACAGGCCTACCTCGTGGCGCAGCGCGCCGACCTGCTGGCTCGCGTGGCCGCTGGCCAGCAGTTGCTGCGTAACAAGGAACTGCACGTATCCGGGTCGTCGCGGCAGGCCATCGCGGCGGGCCACGTCGACCCCCGGCTGCTGCTCACGCTGGCCGCGCTGTTGTCACAGGAGCACCAGGTGTACATCTCCCGGTTCGGCGACGCCGGGCCGGGAGCGACGGCGGATGTGCCGCTGCGGATGGTGCGGATAGCCGCCCTCGTGTCGGCCCATGGCGTGCGGAAGAACGCCTACCTGAACTCGGCGCTCAAGTTCCTGCGAGCGCAGCAACAGCCGCCCTTCCAGGCGAGTCTTTCCGTCCTGCACTTGCGCGGCAAGACCGTCATCCAGATCCACTTCAGCGCGCCCACCCCCCTGGGGTTGCTAGGCGCGCACACATCGCCATGACCCCGCATCCCAGCTGAACGGTGCCGCGGCTGCCGCGGCACCCAGATCCGAAAGTGACAAAGTCCATGAGAGCTCTTGGGGGGACCATGAGGCGCAGCAGGCTCCTAGCAATCGCGGCGGTAGCGTTCGGCGTGCTCGGGCTGGCCGTTCCCGCCGCATCGGCGTCACCTGCGGCATCGCCCGCCGGTGTCGGCTGGCTCCGGCTGGCGCACTTGTCGACGAACACCCCGGCGGTCGACGTCTACCTGTACTCCTTCGGCAACTCCAGCGCGCGGATCGTGCTCAAGCACGTGGCGTACGGCACCGTGTCGCCGTACGAGCAGGTACCCGACGGCGAGTACACGGTGGCGATGCGCGCGGCCGGGGCGCCGGCCGGGTCGAAGCCGGTGCTGTCGACCTCGCTCGACGTGTCATCGGGCGACGCCTACACCGTGGCGGGCGTGGGCCCGGAGGCTGGCCTGCGGCTGCAGGTGCTGGCCGACCGGCTGACGACGCCCAAGGGCAAGGTGCTGGTCCGGGTGATCCAGGCATCGATGCACCAGGAAAAGGTGACGGTCACGCTGGACGGCAAGGACCTCGCCAGCCAGCTCGCCTTCTCCCACGTGAGCTCGTACACGACCGTGTCGCCAGGGACCCTCACGGTGCACGTGGCCGGGCCGACCGAGTCCGCGACCAAGACAGTGCAGCTGACGGCCGGCAGCATTCATTCGCTGGTAATTCTCGACGGCGCCAGCTCCCTGGGCGTGGATGACCTGATCGACGGCGAGGGCAGCAAGGTCGTACCCGACGGTGCGGCGCAGACCGGGTTCGGCGGGACGGCGCCGCAGCCGGGCGCGTCGCTGCTGCCCTGGCTCGGTGCCGCGGCCGCGGGCCTGCTGGCCATGGTCGGCGGAGCGATGTTCGTGAGCCGCCGCAGGCGACCCGCTCTGCACGCGCGGTAACGACGGGCAGCATGCGCGCTTATCCGATTGCCGGTGCCCCGTGAGGCGGCCCCCGGCCGGACAGGCACCGGCAATTCCCGACTACTCCACAGGCCGGCGCGGCCAGCACATCTCGTCCATCCGGGTGGTGCGCCGGCCCGTCGCGGCCGTCGCGGTGATCGTCGGGCTGCTGCTGGCCGGTGCCGGCGCGGCCGGGCTGGCGGCGGCGAGCCAGACCGGCCGCGCGGCAACGCCGGTCGGCCGGACGGCGCTTGTCCCGATCCCCAAGGGCAAGTGGGCCGCGGTGCCGCCGTCGGCGAGCCGGACGGTGGCCGAGCCGGTCAGCATCGTTATCCCGGCCATCGGTGTCCGCAGCGGACTGGTTCACCTCGGGATCACCCGGGCCGGAACGCTCCAGGTGCCGGCCAACCCGGCGGTGGCCGGCTGGTACGCCGCAAGCCCGCGGCCGGGCGAGCCGGGCGGCGCCGTCGTCGCCGGGCACATCGATTCCCTTCAGGGGCCGGCAGTGTTCTTCCGGCTGCGGCTGCTGCATCCGGGAGAACGTGTCTACATCCGGCGGGCCGACGGCACGCTAGCGGTTTTCCGGGTAACGACGGTGCGTTCCTACCCTAAATCTAGATTTCCGACGAAAGCCGTATACGGGCCAACGCCGGACGCGCAGCTGAGGCTGATTACTTGCAGCGGCACGTTCGACCCGGCGACCCGTCATTATCTGAGCAATACGATCGCGTACGCGTCGCTCGTATCCTGACGAGCGGCCGCTGCGGCTCTATCATTGCCCGCATGATCCACATTCGCCCGGCTGGCGCGGCCGATGGCCTGGCCATCGCGCAGATCCGTGCGGAAAGCTGGCGGATCGCCTATGTGGACGTGCTCCCCGCGCAGATGCTCGCCGAGCTGACCGATTCCGCGGCCGTCGCCAGGGAGGCGGAGTGGCGCAGCGCGCACCTCATGGACGGCGTCCTGATCGCCGAGGCGGTCGGCGATTCCGGCGCTGACCCGGAGACCGGGCTGATCGGGTTCGCCGCGTTCGGCCCCGAACGCGCCGAGGATGACGAGCCCGGCTGGCCCGGCCCGCAGCCGCCCGAGCACGGCCGCGCCGAGCTCTACGCGATCTACGTGGCGCCCGGCCACTGGTCGATGGGCGCGGGCAAGGCGCTGATGGATGGCGTGCTCGCCTTAGTGGCCAGTGTCGGCTACACCGACATCAGCCTGTGGGTGATGGAAGCCAACGAGCGCGGCCGCCGCTTCTATGAGCAAGCCGGATTCCGGGTGACCGGTGAGAGCGCGGTACTCGGCCGCCTGGCTGGCGTCACCCAGATCCGTTACCGGCGCCTCGTCGGCTGAACCGGGCCAGCGCGAACCGGTCGCCGGGCAGCCTGGGCAGGCCCCGTGGTTCGGGCCGGTGCGGTGGTTCGGGCCGGTTCAGTGGTTCGGGCCGGCCGTCGGTGGCCAGCCCCGCCAGCCACTCGCCCAGCAGCGGCCCGAACTTAAAGCCATGCCCGGACGTGCCGGAGCCGATGACCACGTTGCCGACCCGGTCGAGGATGAAGTCCTCATCCGGGGTGTTGTCGTAGATACAGCGCTCCACGCGAACGGGGCGCGGGTCAAGGCCGGGCAGGTACCGCCGGGCGGCCTCCGCGAGGCGGACTGCCAGCACCGGATCGGCGGCCTGGCCCTGGTCATCAGCTCCGGCTGGCGGTCCGCTCGGGTGAATGCCGGTTTTATACAACGGCGACCCGGGCACGGGCAGCCCGTAGGGTGCCTGGCCGCCATGGCAGATGAAGATCGGCATGCCGGACAGGGGCGGGCCGGACGGAGGCGGGCCAGCCGCCGGCCGATCGGCTGGCCGCGCGGCGCCGACTGGGCCGAGGTAGGCCACCTGCTCCAGCGTCGGCGCGGACGGCACCCGCCAGCCGCCCAGGCCGGCGCCTGCCCCGTCAGCCCTTTCCTGGGCGGCGCCTGCCCTGTCAGCTCTTTCCTGGCCAGCGCGGGCCAGCAGTCCGGCCGTCCACGGCCCGGCGCAGATGACCGCGACTCGCGCCGACAGCCGCCCGCGGTCGGTGTGCAGGGTCACGCGCCGTCCGTCATCGGCCAGGTGGCTGACCCGCACCCCGGTCCGGATCTCCGGCACCGCGGCGGCCAGGGCCGCCAGCGCGGTGTCGGCCGCCGTGACACAGGAGTCTGGCTCCAGCAGCACCGGGCCGACCGCCGCGACGGCCGGGAACCTGGCCGCTGCCTCCGCGGCTGGCAACAGCTCACACGGCGCGCCTGCCAGCAGCATGGCCTCCCGCAGCGTCGGCAGGCCGGCTCCGAACGACAACTGCGGCGTGGGGAACAGGATCTGCCGAGAACACTCCGTTTCGAGAAAGTGCCAGAGTTCGCGGGCCCGCAGCGCTGCCTCGACATAGGCAGGGTCGGCGTAGCCGAGGCGGAAGATGCGGCAGCTGCCCTTGGAGCCAGCGCCCTCGTGGCCGGGACTGGCCTGTTCCAGCAGGGTGACCTCGCGTCCGCGCCGGGCCAGCGCGCGCGCGGCGGCCAGGCCTAGCAGGCCCGCGCCCACCACCACGTAGTCAAGCTGCTCCGCCGCGCCCGCCCCCCGCGATCCTGGAACGCTCACCAGCCGCGGGCACGCCACTCGGGGACGTGCGGCCGCTCGGCGCCCAGGGTGGTGTCCTTGCCGTGGCCCGGGTAGACCCAGGTGACATCGGGCAGCTCGGCGAACACGCGGTCTTCGAGATCGGTCATGAGCTGTGCGAACCGCTCGGGGTCCTGCTGGGTGTTGCCGGGGCCGCCGGGGAACAGCGAGTCGCCAGTGAACAGGTGCGGCTCAGCGCCGTCGTTATAGCGAAGGGCGAGGCTGCCGGGAGTGTGGCCGCGCAGGTGCAGAACGGACAGCTCGGCGTTCCCGACCGTCACCACGTCTGCTTGCCTTACCAGGTGGCTGACCGGGACCGGCAGCGGGCCGGCGTCGTCGGGGTGGGCAACGGTCTGCGCGCCGGTCGCCTGCTGGACCTCTTTCAGCGCCCCCCAGTGATCCCAGTGCTGGTGCGTGGTAATGATCGTGGCCAGCGGCCGGCCGTCGATCAGCCTGAGCAGCGTGTCCGCCTCGGCGGCCGCGTCGATCAGGGCGAGCTCGCCGGTGGCCGGGCAGCGGAGCAGGTAAGCGTTGTTGTTCATCGGTCCCACCGCCACCTTGGTGATGGTGAGGCCGGGAAGCTCCCGGGTATCGGCCGAGCCCCCGACGGTGACGTCGCCTGTGTAGTTCATGCTCTCCTCATTTCCCGGCCCCGGCTCCCCGCCGCGGTGCTGCCCCAGGGCCGCCGCCCCATTATGTACTCACCCGCCCCGCAGCACGCCTGCACTGGCTAGGAGCCGGACGTCGTGGTTGGGCACCCACTGCTGCTAGCACGGCAGTAGGTACCCAGCCATGACATTGGCGGCCATGGCACGCTACGGGCGGCGGGCGGCAAAGTGATGGCCTGGTGTGCACGCAGGAGGTTATGGCCTCGCTGGCTTGGCGACATCCTGGCCGGATCGCGCGGCCGGCGGCACGGCGCTGCTAGCGTCGCGGCCCATGACGGAGCGGATCTACGTAGGCAGCGCGGACGTGGACGGGCCGCTGAACGGCGGCTGGCTGCTCGGGCACTTCATGCCGACGGGCGATATCCGGCGCAGCGACGATGTCGAGATCAAGTGGGGCGTGCACCCGCCCGGCGAGGAGCGCGCGCAGTGGGTCCTCCAGGAGGGGCGCACGTCCTTGCACGTGCTGGTCAGCGGCCGGTTCCGGATCGAGGTGCCGGGTCGCAGCGTCCTGCTGGCCCGGCCGGGTGACTATGTGGTGCTGCATCGCGTCGGCCACTCCTGGCGGGCTGAGGAGCAGTCGGTGCTGCTGAGCGTCCGCTGGCCATCGGTGCCCGGCTACGCGGTCCCCGGCACCTGGTGACAGCGGCCGAGAAGACAGGGGCCGAGGGCGGCGGGAATCAGCGGGCGGGGGAGCGGGTTGTTGTGGGCGGCGAAACGGGCCGGCGTTTCGGCGGCCCTGCCGGGGAAGTCATGGACAGGCAGCGCGGCCGCCGGGACGGGCCGGGCGGCCCAGACCCACCGTGGCCGGGGCGCTGGAGTCAAGGCCACCCGGATTGTCAGACCCCCCGGATAGCATGACGAGGCGTCTTCCTGAGCCCCGTAAAGGGTTCCTGACCCGCCCAGAGACTTATCAGCACCAGGAGAATCGAGCGCGAAGTGGCAGACCGTCTTGTCGTCCGCGGTGCGCGCGAGCACAACCTGAAGGATGTCTCGCTCGACCTGCCCAGGGACGCGATGATCGTCTTTACCGGGCTGTCCGGGTCGGGTAAGTCGAGCCTCGCGTTCGACACGATCTTCGCCGAGGGCCAGCGGCGGTACGTTGAGTCGCTGTCGGCATACGCCCGGCAGTTCCTGGGCCAGATGGACAAGCCCGATGTCGACTTCATCGACGGGCTGTCGCCCGCGGTGTCCATCGACCAGAAGGCGGCCAGCCGGAACCCGCGCTCCACCGTGGGCACGATTACCGAGGTCTACGACTACCTCCGGCTGCTGTACGCCCGGGTGGGCAAGCCGCACTGCCCGGTCTGCGGGCGGACCATCGCCCGGCAGAGCCCGCAGCAGATTGTCGACCGCGTGCTGGAGCTGGAGGAGGGCAGCCGGTTCCAGGTGCTCGCGCCGGTCGTCCGCGGGCGCAAGGGCGAGTACACCGAGATGCTGCGCGATCTGCAGGCCAAGGGCTACTCGCGGGCCAGGGTCGACGGGACGGTGATCCGGCTGGAGACGGCGGTCTCCGGGGAACTGCCTGCGCTGAAGAAGGCCGAGAAGCACGACATCGAGGTCGTCGTCGACCGGCTGGACGTGAAGGAGTCGGCCCGCCGGCGGCTGACCGACTCGGTGGAGACCGCGCTGGTGCTGTCGGGCGGCGTCGTGGTCCTGGACTTCGTGGATCTGCCCGAGACCGACCCGCACCGCGAGCGGATGTTCTCCGAGCATCTGGCCTGCCTGTACGACGACCTGTCCTTCGATGAGCTGGAGCCCCGCTCGTTCTCGTTCAACTCGCCGTGGGGCGCGTGCCCGGACTGCACGGGCCTGGGTACCCGGATGGAGGTCGACCCGGAGCTCGTCGTCGCCGACCCGGACCTGACGCTCGCCGACGGTGCGATCGCGGTGTGGAGCGGCGGTCACGTCAGTGACTACTTCGTCCGGCTAATCGAGGCCCTCGGCAACACGCTCGGGTTCACCGTGGACACCCGGTGGTCGAAGCTGCCCGCGGCCGCGCGGCATGGCCTGCTGTACGGGCACGGCGACCAGGTGCACGTCAGGTACAAGAACCGGTACGGCCGGGAGCGCTCGTACTACACGAACTTCGAAGGCGCGATCCCCTACATCGAGCGGCGGCACTCGGAGGCGGAGAGCGACTCCAGCCGGGACCGGTTCGCCGGGTACATGCGCGAGGTGCCGTGCCCGACCTGCCACGGCGCCCGGCTCAAGCCGGTCTCGCTCGCCGTCAAGGTGGACGACCGGTCGATCTCGGATTACTGTGCGCTGCCCATCGGGGAACTAGCCAAGCTGCTGCTCACGCTGGAGCTGTCTGACCGGGACATGCAGATCGCGGGCCGCATCCTCAAGGAGGTCAACGCGCGGCTGGGTTTCCTGCTCGATGTCGGGCTGGACTACCTGTCGCTGGACCGGGCGTCGGCGACCCTGGCCGGGGGCGAGGCGCAGCGGATCCGGCTCGCGACCCAGATCGGCTCGGGCCTGGTCGGCGTGCTGTACGTACTCGACGAGCCGTCCATCGGGCTGCACCAGCGCGACAACCACCGGCTGCTGGAGACGCTGCTGCGGCTGCGTGACCTGGGCAACACGCTGATCGTGGTCGAGCATGACGAGGACACGATCCGGGCCGCCGACTGGGTGGTCGACATCGGGCCGCGGGCGGGCGAGCACGGCGGCCACGTCGTCGTCTCCGGGCCGCTGCCGGAGCTGCTGGCCAGCAAGGAGTCGCTGACGGGCGACTATCTCACCGGCCGGAAGTCGGTCCCCGTGCCGGCCAGCCGCCGGAAGCGGATGCGCGGCCGCGAGGTCGTGGTCAAGGGCGCGAGCGCGAACAACCTGCGCGGCGTGGACGTCGCGTTCCCGCTGGGCCTGTTCGTCGCGGTCACGGGCGTCTCCGGGTCGGGCAAGTCGACGCTGGTCAACGACATTCTCTACAGCGCCCTGGCCCGCGAGCTGAACGGCTCGCGGATCGTGCCGGGCAAGCACACCCGGGTCACCGGCATGCACCACCTCGACAAGATCGTGCATGTCGACCAGGGGCCCATCGGCCGGACGCCGCGATCCAACCCGGCGACCTACACCGGGGTGTTCGACCACGTCCGGAAGCTGTTCGCGCAGACCACCGAGGCGAAGGTCCGCGGCTACCAGCCGGGCCGGTTCTCCTTCAACGTCAAGGGCGGTCGCTGCGAGGCTTGCTCGGGCGACGGCACGATCAAGATCGAGATGCAGTTCCTGCCCGACGTCTACGTGCCCTGCGAGGTCTGTCACGGTGCGCGGTACAACACCGACACCCTGCAGGTGCACTACAAGGGCAAGACGGTCGCCGACGTGCTGCAGATGCCGATCGAGGAGGGGGCCGAGTTCTTCGAGCCGGTGCCCGCCATCCACCGGCACCTCAAGACGCTGGTGGACGTCGGCCTCGGCTACGTCAGGCTCGGCCAGCCCGCGCCGACACTGTCCGGTGGCGAGGCGCAGCGGGTGAAGCTGGCGACGGAGTTGCAGCGCCGATCGACGGGCCGGACCATCTACGTGCTGGACGAGCCGACCACGGGCCTGCACTTCGACGACATCCGCAAGCTGCTGGGCGTGCTGGGCCGGCTGGTCGACGGCGGCAACAGCGTCATCGTGATCGAGCACAACCTGGACGTGATCAAGACGGCCGACTGGGTGATCGATCTCGGGCCCGAGGGCGGCTCGCGCGGTGGCTCGGTGGTCGCCACCGGCACGCCCGAGCAGGTGGCCAACGTCGAGGAGAGCTACACCGGCCAGTTCCTCAAGAAGATGCTTGACGTCTAGGCGGGACGTCGCGTCGGGTCGGCTCAGTTCAGTTCCCAGGTGATGGACGGGACGGCGGCAGACAGGTCGCCGCCGGCGCCGGCCCACCAGCTGCTGTCGGACCACAGACTGGCCTGCTGATCCACCGGCGCGGCGACGAATCCGCCGCCGTCGACATCGTATTCACCGATGTACAGGCCGACCCAGCCGTCCGAGCCTGCCCCGTCGACGGACGCGACGGCTCATGGCTGCATGCTCGCACCGGTCGGGCCCGGCTAGCGTGTGACGGGTCGACCGCCGTCGAGAGGATGACCAGGACGTGAAGATCGAGACCGGCTACGGGCCCGCGGCCGCAGACCTGGATATTCCCGCCGCGCCCCGGTTCCTGCTGGTCCTGACGCACGGCGCCGCAGGCGGCGTGGATTCGGCCGATCTGCTGGCCGCCCGCGATGCCGCCGCGGCGCTCGGCGGCGCGGTGGCCAGGGTTCTGCAGCCCTACCGGGTCCGGGGGGCTCGTGCGCCGGGACCGGCGCAGCGACAGGACGCCGCGTGGCTGGAGATCATCGCGACGCTACGGGCCGAGATCCCGGACGTTCCCCTCGTCCAGGGCGGCCGGAGCAATGGCGCCAGGGTCGCCTGCCGGACCGCGCTCGCGGCCGGGGCGAGCGGGGTGCTGGCCCTGGCGTTCCCGCTGCATCCGCCGGGCAGGCCAGAGCGCTCTCGGGCTGATGAGCTCCGGGCTGCGGGCACGAACGTCCTGGTCATCAACGGGAGCCGGGATCCATTCGGCATACCGGACCGGGCTGACGCGACGAAGATCGTAGTCCTGGCCGGGGAAACCCATGCCCTGACCGGAAGTCCCGGCCTGGTGGCGGGGGAAGTCGGTACCTGGCTCAGTGCTGTCCTCGGGGCTGTCCTCGGGGCTGTCCTAGGGCTCGGGCCGCACTGAGGCTCGGGCCCTATTAGGGCTCGGGCGTCCTAGGGCTCGCGGCCGGGGGCTCGGGCCGTCCTAGGGCTCGCAGCTGGCTAGGCGGCTGGCGAGTGGCTCGTGTCGGTCGTTCCTCGCCGGAGCGGCGATGCCAGCGGCTGAGCGAACAGGTCAGTCGGCCGGTGCGGCTCGATCGCGAATCCGTCAGGGAGAAGCTCTCCGGTGTCCTCAAAGACGACGATGCCGTTGCAGAGCAGGCTCCAGCCCTGCTCGGGGTGGCTGATGATCGTTCTGGCCGCCTCGCGGTCCGGCTCCTTAGGATCCGGACACAGTGGCGTATGCGGGCACATTCGTGTGCCTCCTGTAAGCGTCTGGTTGTGTTCTTGATCACACACTACTGTGCCACCCGCCTCGCATTTAGCGGCATGGCCCGTTGTGACGGTTTTCGTGACCACCCTTTGTAGCTTTCACTACATTCGGGTAGCCCAGGTCCCCTGTCACAGCTTATTCGGAGCAGGCAAGTGCCAGGACTGGCGGAAAATGAGAAACTGGCCGACCCCAACGGGCCGCGGCGCGGCGTCAGTGTGCGGGGAGCCGCGCGACCTGGACGCCGAGCGCCCGGGTCTCGGGCCGGGCGGGGAAGCCGGTGAGCTGGTAGGTCTCGCGCAGCGTCAGCAGGCGCTCGGCCTCGTCGGTGAGTGCGTGCACGGCGGGCCTGGCCTTGGCCTTGCGCCGGTAGATCCGGTCCTCGTAGCCGCGCGGGCCGATCTCCGCCCGCTCCGCCGCGTACGCGGCCCGCATCGCGGCGGTGAGTGCGCTGCTGAGCGAGTTGGCGAGCGGATACTGCTCATCGGCCGGGGCGCCGACCGCCTGGGCGCGGCGGAAAGCCTGCTCGGCCTCGCGTGCTTCGGCTAGCAGGCTGCCAAAGTTATCGGCCAGTGCGACGTCGGCCAGATAGGCGGCCTCGGCCGCTCCGCTGACCTTGTTCTTGCCCCTTGTCACGCGCGTCAGCTTAGCGGATCGGCGCGCCGTCCCCATTCCCGCGGGCACCGCCCTGCGAGCACCTGCCCGGGGGCCGCCTTCCCAGCGGCGGACCTGGCCCGGAAGGCCGCGCCCTCAGGCCAGGCTCGCCTGCCAGTCCGCGTGCAGGGCCGAGTACTCGCCTTCGGTCGCCAGCAGGTCGGCCGGGGACCCGTCCTCCATGATCTCCCCGCGCTCCAGGACCAGGACGCGGTCGGCGATCGCCACGGTGGACAGCCGGTGCGCGATGATCACGGCAGTCCGTCCGGTCAGGACGGTGTGCAGCGCGTCCTGCACCAGCCGCTCGCTCGGAATGTCCAGCAGCGAGGTGGCCTCGTCCAGGATGAGCAGCGCGGGCGCCGCGAGGAAGGCGCGGGCGAAGGAGATGAGCTGGCGCTGCCCGGCCGACAGCCGCCCGCCGCGCTTGCCGACCAGTTCGTCGTAGCCGGCGGGCAGCGCGGAGATGAAGCCGTCGGCGCCGATGGTCTTCGCGGCGGCGATGATCTCCGCCCGGCTGGCGGCCGGCTTGCCGAGCGCGATGTTCTCCGCGATGGAGCCGGCGAACAGGAAGTTCTCCTGAGTGATCAGGATGATCTCGTGGCGCAGGCTGCGTTCGGACAGCTGCCGCAGATCGGTGCCATCCAGCAGGACGCGCCCCTCGTCGGGGTCGTACATGCGGGCCAGCAGCCGGGCGATCGTCGTCTTGCCCGCTCCGGTGGCACCGACGATGGCGACCGTCTGCCCGGCCGGGATGGTCAGGCTCAGGCCGGGCAGCACGACTGCCTGCCGGTACCCGAACCGAACAGACTCGAGCGTCGCGGCGCGGCCGCCGCGAGCCGCGCTAGTTACCTCGGGAAGGGCAGCAGGGTCGTCCGGTTCCGGTACCGAAGGTGCCTCGTCGAGCACGCCGGAGATCTTCTCCAGCGCAGCCCCGGCCGACTGGAAGTTGCTGTAGAACTGCGACAGGTCCACCAGGGGGTCGAAGAAGCGCTGCAGGTAGAGCAGGAAGGTGACCAGGATGCCGACCTGCATCTGGTGGTCGATGACCCGCAGGCCGCCGTACAGCAGGACGGCGCCGGTAGCCAGGTTGCCGACCAGGGTCACGCCGGGGAAGAAGATCGCGATGAGCCGGGCCGCGCGCAGGCTGGCGTTCGCGTAGTCCTGGTTGAGGGCGGTGAAGATCTCCTCGTTGCGGTCCTCCCGGCGAAATGCCTGCACCGCCCTGATGCCGCCGAACGTCTCCACGAAGTGGACGATGACCTGGGCGATCGTCTCCCTGGTGCGACGGTAGGACAGCGCGGACTCGCGCCGGAACCAGGCGGACAGCCACAGCAGCGGGATGAACCCGCCCATGATCACCAGCGCGAGCTCCCAGTCCAGCAGCAGCATCCCGGTGCCGACGAGCAGCAGCGTGAAGACCGCCGAGACCAGGGTGTCCAGGCCGTCCTCGAACAGGTCCGAGATCGAGTCGATGTCGGAGACCTGCCGCGAGATCACCCGGCCGGAGGTGTAGTGCTCGTGAAAGGCGATCGGCAGTCGCAGGAAGTGCTCGAACAGTCGGCGGCGCAGCTCGAGCACGATCTTCCCGCCCAGCTGGCCGATGGCGCCGATGAATGCGCGGGTGGTGACGGCCTGGACCGCCACGGCGAAGCCGAAGGCGACGATGAGGAGGGCCAGCGGCGCGGCGTCGTGAGTCTTGGTGAGCCGCGGGATCTGGTCGACGCCCTGGCCGACCAGCCATGGGCCGGCCAGTATCGCGACGTTCGCGACGACGATGAGGACGAGGATGGTGGCGGCCTGTACCCGGTACGGGCGCAGCAGGTCCTGCAGCAGCCGCCTGGACCGGCGCCGCAGGAAAGAGGAGAGCCCGGCGGATACGTCGTCGGTTTCCTCGGCCGCGATGCCCCGCCAGGCATCGGCAGGTGACTGGCTCA
>Ga0066790_10000028_pt1 | contig 35299 bp, 29 predicted proteins | sample OrgsoiDNA2013050_FD_70963 | JGI IMG/M metagenome (GOLD analysis project Ga0066790, IMG submission 70963) | Permafrost soil microbial communities from the Arctic, to analyse light accelerated degradation of dissolved organic matter (DOM) -... | ecosystem: Environmental > Terrestrial > Soil >...
TTCTCCCAGTCGAGGACGACCTGGCAGATCGACTGGGTGGCGCCGAGGTCGACCTGGAGCCACTGCGGGTCGCTCCACGCGCTGGACCAGCGCGTCGCGGTGCTGCCGTCCACGGCCGCCGAGGCCGGGTACTGGCCGCCCTCGACGGACGAGGCCGTCGCCGGGCGGTTGAGGGCCGCGTTGGCCGTGCCGCACGCCTGGCTGGCGGCTAACGCGGCGGGCGCGGCCGATGCGCCCGCCGGCCACAGGGCGACGGCGACCGCGGCGAGCAGCGCGGCGACGACGCCGATCCTGGATCTCAGGGCGCTGGCTGTGGTCCGGCGGGCTCGCACGGCTGAGACATGGCGGTTCATCGGAGTCTCCAAACCTGGGAGGCCAGACGGGCTAGCACCATATGGCGTGCTGCCGTCCGGGGTCGCCCGGAGTCGCGAAGGGTTTTGGGCCCCAGACCCCCCAAAACCCAGCGCGATGACTTAGTTCACAACTTAATTTAACTTTTCAAAAATAACTAGTCAAGAGTCCGATTGGCGATGGATCTGGCTACCGCCTGACCGCGAAGGCCTCCGGGGGCGGGGCGACGGAGGGTTCCGGCCGCGCATCAGTGATCGGCTTCGCTCCTGCGGCGAACCGGTCAAGCTCGCGGCCATGGATCAGCCGGCCGGGAAACGGGTCACCGGCCACGCGCTGGGCCAGGTCGGCCACGGGGAGGCCGTGGCGCGCGGCGGCCACCACCAGGTTGCCGAACCGGCGGCCGCGCAGCACCGCCGGGTCGGCGATCAGGCAGGCGTGCGGGAAGACAGCGGACACGGTGGCCACCCGGGCGCGGGCATGCGCCAGCGGAGGGCCGTCGCCGACGTTGGCGGCGTAGATGCCCGACGGACTGAGCGCACGGGCCGCCGCGGCGGCGAACTCTGCCGACGTCAGATGCGCGGGTGTCCGCGCCCCGGCAAACAGATCCGCCACCACCACGTCAAAGGATCCGGTCGGCACCTGTTCCAGGACGGCGCGGGCATCGCCGACCCGAATGCGTACTCGACCCGCGTGGCCCGGTCGGCTCGGGCCGCCCCCGCTCGCCCGGCGTGCAGGCTGGCCGAGGGGCAGGTGCCGCCGGACGAACTCCGCCAAGGCGGCGTCCGACTCGACCGCCAGCTGGGATGACCCGGGCCGGGTCGCCGCCACATACCGCGCCAGGGTCAGGCCGCCAGCTCCGAGGTGCAGCACGCGCAACGGCCTCCGCCCCGGTGCCGCCAGGTCGACCAGGTGCCCGAGCAGCCGCATGTACTCGAACTCCAGGTACTGCGGATCATCGAGGTCAACGTGCGATTGCGGGGTGCCGTCCACCAGCAGCGTCCAGGCGCCGGGCCGGTCCGGGTCACCAACAAGCTCGGCGCTGCCCGAATCGATGTCCTGCCGGATCACCGGCCTGCTGTCACCATGCTGCCGGTGTGCCATATTGACCAGTATCGAGCCTAGCCGGGGCTATCACGGACGCGAGCCCCGCCTGCCCGTTCTGTAGTCGTGCACTGGGACCGCTGGGGAGCCTCCCGCGAGCGCGACTGAGCGATTTGCGTCGCCGCGCTGGTGCGCCCCGCCCGGAGCCTCAGGAAGGCCTGAGCGGGCGTCCAGCAAACATCCAGGTCAGCTTCTTACGCTCGGCGCGGGGCGACGACGGGTGGGCTGAGCAGGAAGGGTCGGAACCGTGGCTGAGAATGTGACCATCTGGTACCGGGGAGCGAGTTACGCGCTCGGGCAAGGGCCGGGCTTCTACGGGATCTGGCCCGCGGGGGCGGCGCAGGCCCAGCCATTCGAGTGGTGGCCCGAGAATCCCGAGGGCTGGTATGGAGCGTGGTCCCGGTTTACGGGGATCGAGGTGGCGGGGACGATCGTCCCGGTCGGCCAGCACGCTGCCGCAGCCACCGGCACGGGCCCAGCCGCCGCCCCGGGCACGGTTGCCAGTACTCGTAGCCGGGCCGTCCTCGCGGCGGCGCTGCTCGCCGCCGGCGTCGTCTGCGGGATCGCGGGGCTCTTCCCCAGCTACCTTGCCGGAGCGAGCCTCGCCCAGAAGTCGGCCAATCTGGTGCCTCACGTGATCTACTTCGCGGCCTGGAGCGCGAGCGCCGCGCTCATCTTTCTCGGCGGTACCCGCCTGCGGATGGGAGCGCTGCTCGGGATCGGGACGAGCATCGTCACGTTCGGCCTGTTCTTCGCGGACGTCGGCACGGTGATCGCCGGAGGTGCGCACCTCATCGGCGCCGGCCTCGTGCTCGGTATCATCGGCTGGCTCGCTTGCGCGGCGGGCTCCGCGGTGGCCTTGCAGTTCAGGTCGGGCCAGGTCCGGTCGGGCCAGGTCCGGTCGGGCGGGGCGCCGGGCAGGCTGCTCGGCCACGCCAAGGGCTCCGTCCTGACGCTGGTGCTCGCTGCGGTAGCCGGTCTCGGCGCGGCGATCGCGTTCGCCCCGTCGTGGGACAGCTACACCCTGCGGACGGCGGCCGGGGCGACGCAGTCGGTGACGGCGGGTAACGCCTTCGCGAACCCGGCGCCGATGATCGCCGGGGATGTCGCCGTGATGGTCGCGCTCGTCGCGGTGGCCGTCGTGGCCGCCCTGTGGCGCCCGGCTCGGCAGGGCGCGGCGCTGCTGGCCGGGGCCATCGTCCCGATGGCGGCGCAGGCGATCTCGGCGCTAGTCCTGCTCGGACAGGCCGCCCCGCCGACGCAGTTCGGGATCTCGCCTGCCGCAGCCGCACAGCTAGGGCTGACGATCAGCTCCGGCGTCACGCCGGTGTTCTGGGTCTACTGCGCCTTCGTCGTCGCGCTGGCCGTGATGGTCGCGCGGCTGCTCATCCCAACCCGCCCGGTCGCGCTAGACGCCATGCCGCCCGGTTGGCCGCAAGCAGGTTCAGCTCAGGCCGCCTGGCCCGCCGCCGGCGGATCGGTCTCGGCGCAGCCGTAGGGGCCGGCCGCCACCGGCGGAGCCATTTTCCGGCTGCGGAGATCCTCCAGTGTGCACGTTGACGCTCTGGTCTAGCATCTGCTAACTTTCCTTTGCAGATGCTAGGAAAGGCGCTTGTGGAATTCACGGCCATGACCGGAGATGCCCTGGTGCGGGTGCTGGCCACGCTGGCCAGCCCGCACCGGCTGCGCGTGGTGGCTGCCCTGGCGCAGGAGCGCACTTACGTGAGCCAGCTGGCCCGCGAGCTGGGCATCAGTCGGGCTCTGCTGCAGGTCCACCTGCGGAAGCTGGAGGCGGCCGGACTGGTGTCGGCCGCCATCGAGGTCTCAGAGGACGGAAAGGCCATGAAGTTCTACGAAGTGATGCCCTTCGCATTGCAGCTGACGCCAAAAACGATCATGGTCGCGGCGCGGTCGCTTGGTGCGGAAAGTGATCTTGAGGCGGAGGCGCGGAGATGAAGGGCGTGGTACTGGTGCTCGGCCTCGTCATCATTGGCGGGTCCCTCCTGATTGCCCTCAGGATGGTGGTCGGAACCTGGCAGATCGCCGCCACCAGAAAGTCTGAGGCGGCGTTGACTGGAGACAAGGACTACCGCGGGCTGGCCGAGGAATACCGCCGGCTGGCCGAGATGGCCGTCACCGCCCAGGAGCACGCCGACCTCAGGCTCGGCCAGGTCACCTCGCAGATCGACCACATGCGCGACCAGCTTGATTCGGTACAGCGGATCCTCAAGGACGTCGAGTAGGGCGGCAGGTCTCCCCAGTTATGATGGCTGACCGCAGCCAGGCCGGACTCGACGTCATGCAGGCCCGCGAGCTGCAACTCGCCGACGGATTCCCTGCTCGTGTCGGCGACCTGATCGATGACCGGATCGCCGAGATGCTCGACGAGCGTGACACCCGGACCCGGACCCGGCGCCTGTCCCCGGTGCTCGCCGTGCTGGCCTTCCTCTTCGCCCTGCTAGCCAGCCTCCTGCTGCGGCACAGCGCGCTTGCTGTCTGCACCATCTGGCCCTCGACGGCTGCCGTCTGCCTGGCTGCCCGGACCACCACGCCGGGGCGGCGATGACCTGGCACCGGGGTCAGGCCCGGTGAACACCTGGCGGATGTCCCGCAGCGCGTCGAGGCGGACCAGATGCCGCTCGATGCCCGCTATGCGCGAGGAGTCATTCATGACCGATGAACAGCGAGAACACCACCCCGTTCAGCCCGGCTGGAAGCGACCGAGACGCTCACCAGGCTCTTCACCCGGTTCCCCGAGCTGAGTCTCACCCAGGACCCGATCCGCCGACGAGCCTCCACCACCTTCCACACCCTGGCAGAACTCCCCGTACGCCTGCGTTAGCCGAAGGAAAACGACTCAGGGGCAGAAAAGGCCCGGTGCGACCTATGGTGCCGCGGCCCAGCGAACGGTAAACCGGTCCAATTTATAACCGAGCGCGTTAACCGTCGGCTGAATGAAGCTGCCTCTAATGGTCTGCGTCGCCTCGGCCTCGGCGGTCCTGATCAGCGGGCGGGTAATCTGCAGTTCGTGACTGGACCTGTAGAAGGCGATACGCTGAGCCTGGGAATAGAGCACTGATTCCGGGAACTGAGGCCGCAGCACCACGCCGCAGCCGAATCCGGGATACGTCCAGCTATGCTGAGTTTCTATCGGTCTGGACGGAATGTTGTCGATCGTAATGTCGTGAACAGACTGCGGAAGCTGCGGCTGCGGCAGGACCATTGTGACCGCCACGTGACCGGCCTGGCCCGCCTGCGGTCGACTCAGAACCTGCAGCCGGTAGTGGCCTGAAGCCCGCGTCCACCAGGCCGGGCCCGGATTGAGGTCAACAGTGGCGGACGCGTGGCCGACGGCATAGAACGTGCTGGCATACCAGCACGGCCAGATGCCGATGTTCTTGGAAACCTTGTGGGTGAACAGGAAGCTGAAGTTCGCCTCGCCGAGGGCGGGCCTGGAGATTCCCTCAATCTTCTGCAACACCCACGGGCCCAGATCGGTGTTGGTGGCAGTGCCTGCGCTGACCGTCTGCCACGGCCAGGCGAACCTGATGCTCGGCAGCTGGACGTTGACGCCGACCAGGTGCAGGACCGCCGACAGCGTCATCAGCACCGTAGCCGCGATCGCCCTGCGGAATATCAGGGCCAGCGCGGCCGCGGCGGCGGCCCATTTGACCCGGGGCGGGAGGCGGCGGCGCGGACCCGGCCCGCCCGGCCCGCGCAGGACGGCTGGATCTTTCCCATCATCGCCGCCGTCGGCCGGGTACTCGGCAGTCTCCGGCTGCCCTGGCCTGCTGACGCTGACAGTGCCGAGCAGAAAGAGCAAGAGACGAAGCACTCGGTTCACCTTCTTTCCGTGCTGGGCGCGCGGTGACTAAACGGTGGCTGGGTAATTCAGGCCGAGAACGACAGGGACGGCGCCGAACGGCATGCGGAATCGGCCGCCTGGCTTATCTGGCGTATTCGGCTCAGCTATATTCGGCCAGCGCATGCTGACATGCCGGTCAGTGAGGCCTGCCACGGAGTACGGGAACTCCATGGCGGATGTGTGGTGCAGCTTGAGCAGGCCGCCCCAGCGGAATGCGGCGAAGGCGCTCGCCAGATCGCGGACGGAGAGGTTTCCGCCCGCCGTGAGGTCGATCCGGTAAACCTCCCAGGCCAGCTCCGCCAGGTCATCGGCACACTGCTCTAGCGCCTCTGACTTCGTCCGGTAGACAGTGCCGTTGGGATTTACTGTGCAGAGTTTCTCGCCGTGCACCGGTGAGTAGCGTGGCCGGGCCTCGCACTGCATCCAGTCGCAAGCGGCCAGGAGCTCCCAGCGGATGTCCCTGTGGGCGGCAACGTCCCGGTAGAGCGGCTCCTCGCCCATCAGGCGCGCCCTGGCTGTCGTGTTGAAGGCGTTCCGGACGGCCGGCGGAACCTGCTGCTGATACAGGGCCGTCCCCGTCCGAGCGGTACGAGCGGCCCGAGTCGTGCGGGGAGTGCTTCCGGCGAGCGTCGGCGCCGGGTGGCTGCCGCGGGTCGGCGCGCGTCTGGCGAACATCGTCTCGGTCGCCGTCATGCCTGCTGAGGAAGTCCGATATGCATCTGTCCGCCCGCTGGGTCCCGGTGTTGAGGTGGGTGAGGGTGCCGCCGGTGGCGTACTGGCGGCCGCGATGGGAGCGGCTGCCGGAAGTCCGGGAATGGCTGCTCCGCCCGGCCGTGCTGCGGCCGACCGTGCTCCGCCCGACCTTGCTCCGCCCGGCTTGGCCGGACGGGATGCGGCGGGAGCGGCACCGGACTTCCGGGCGCGAGGCGCGGCGGCCGTCGCACCGGGCTTGGCCGCGCGGGCCGCGGCGGTCGGAGCCACGTTGTCGTAGCGGTACAAGTCGTACTGCTGCATGAGGCCGATGAGCTTCGCGCCATAGTCAGGATCCGTCGCATAGACGCCCGTGAGCGCGGCGGCGAACGCGTTCGGATCCTGCCGGTCAGCCATGGCCCGCCGGTAATATCCGCTGGTGGCCAGGAGCTTGCCATGATCGTCGATGCTTTCGGCGGCATTGTGGTACACGCGAAATAGGGCGGTGCGCGTCACCGACTGGCCATTCTCAAACTCCTGCGTCGGCTGCGGATCGCTGCCAGCAGGGCCAGAGCCCTTGATCCCGAACAGGTTGTGATCTCTGGTGGCCAGGCCGCTCTGCCCCCAGGCGGACTCGTCGATGGCCTGGGCCATCGTCACGGATGCGGGGACGCCGTACCTGTGTTGCGTGGCCACGGCTCCCGGCGCGATTTCGCTGATGAAGGCCTGCTGAGGGCCGATCTCCTGCACCGGGGCCGCCGGAGCTGACGGCTGGTCGCCGCGGTGCGGCGCTGCAGATGGCGCCGCTGAAGTGGTCGGGGTGGCCGACGGCGCCGCTGCGGCGGTCGGCGGGGTGGCCGGGGCCGGCCGGGCCGCCGGCGAGGCCTGGGGCGCCGGGGTGGCCGGGGCGGTCGACGGACTGGGTGCCGTGCTTGGCAGTCCTGGGATGGCCGACTCGCCGAGAGTGGCCGCCCGAGGCGCCGCCTGGCGCCGCACCGATCGCTTGTCCGGGCTGGCGCTGGGCCTGGCCGCCGGGCTCGCAGCCGGGCTGGCGCTGGGCCTGGCAGCTGAGCTCGCAGCCGGGCTGGCGCTGGGGCTGGCCGCCGGTCCCGGCATCCCCGGGATAGCCGCATCATCGGCGGCGCGCGCCTGGCCGGCCTGAGGAGAGACGGCGGATGGCGCACCCGGGATGGGCGTCTGCTTTTGTTCCGCATGGTCCGCCTGGCCACGCGCCCGGTGACCGCCTGACACGTGCCCAGGGCTGGGCGGCGGCTTGCTCGCGGGGCCGGCCAATTCGCCGTTGTTGACGAATCCGACGACACCCTGGGCGCTCAGCGGAGCGCTGAATTCATGCGCGTTGACGGTGAGATTTGGCAGGGAATCGCCACCGATGGTGTGCAGAACTCCGCCCGAAAACTGCGTGACCACCTCGACGTGGCCATTGAACAGCACCCAGTCGCCCGGCAGCGGTTCGTAGCTGTCGCCCAGCGGGTGCCAGCGACGATGTGCCTGCGCATCCTGCAGGACCGAGGTAATTCCGAGTGACGCCGGATTCGGGTCAACGCGGACATCCGCCCATTCCTGAAGCGGCCACGGGTAGGAGGTGCCCCCGGTCACCCAGCTTTGCTGGCCGACCGCCTGGGCGGCCAGCTCAAGGGTCAGGCTGGCAAAGGCAGCACACGATTCGCCGTGATCGACACCATCGACGCTGTCGTGCTGCCAGATCATGGCCTCCATCTCGGTCGGCGTCTTGCCGACGGCCATCCGGAGATAGTAATTGGCAACATTAACGATGGCCGAGCGGAGCGTTGCATCATCCGCAGGCGCTGGCTGCGCTGGCTTCTCCTGGGCCAGCAAGCGAATCAGCATGTTAGATGGCGACTTAACCTCAGCCGAGGCTCTGGGAACGAAGGAGAGCCCAGTTACCGCTCCGCCGGCCCCGAGGCTCACGATCGCAGTCGCCTGCTGCCACCAAGGCTTTCTGGCAGACTGCATAAGCTCACCTCTTTTCTGGCTGCGGCGGAGACGGTGGTATCGGAGCAGATCTTTTACGTGTTGTTCAGCGGGGTGTTCAGGTCACGCTGACAGTCTTGAATCCGGCAGGTGCCTAAGAATGAGCTGGACCTGCTGGTTACCCGGATTGTCAGCGTTCTCGAACAGCACGGCGGCATCATGAGCTGCCTCGGGCGCGGCGCCTACGACCCACTTCCTGTAGGCGTCGGCCACCAGGGCAGCCTGCCCCGCCGGACTGGTCACGGGCCTGGCACACAGACTCGGGAAGTTCCTGCGTGCGGTGCGGGCCGCTGACCCCGTGTACCGCACGCAGTTCGCCGGGTTGCTTTCGAGCCCGGGCTGGACCACCGGATTGCCGTCAGTACCGGTGACGGTTGCCCCGCCAATAATGTTGTTGATGGCCCGCGCCGCTACTTCGAGGCTGTCGACCGGATTCGACGGGCTGTAAGGCTGATGGAGGTTCAGTGACCAGGCGACCTCGCCGCCCTGCGCTGGCGTGATCGGCTCCAGGCCCAGCCGGCCAGTCTTGGGATCAGCGAAGTTCGGGTTGTCGGCGCTCGTCATCAGCGCGAACACCCAGAGAATCTGACGCGTGGCCTTGGCACAGGCAAAGTTGACCTGGCCTGGCTCCGATCTCACGTCGGGATTCTGGCAGGCCCGGGCGGCCTCGCTTTGCACCGTGGCCACGCTGGACGGCCACGAGGCTCCGCCACTGAACAGGATCAGCGCGACGATGGTGACGAGCACGGCGACGGCCGCCGTTACTATGATCACGACCTTGCGTCGGCCCGTGAGGCCACGGTAATAGGCGCTGCGCCGGCCATGATTGACCAGGATCTCGGTGCGAGCCCCGGGCGAGTGCGCGTGATCGTGCGGGGGATTCAGCGCCGCATAGATGCCCGAAATTCTGCCAGCTTCATCCCCGAGAATTGTATCCTCCGGAGTGCAGCGGCATGGCTCTGGGAATTCGTCAGCCGTCGATTCCCGGATAGGTGAAAACTGCGCAAGCTCCCGTTCGAGCGACAAGCGCGTGTCGGAGAGTTTGCGCTCGAGTTCCGCCGTCTTGCTCTTCAAGTCGGCGAGGCGTCGGCTCTTCAGGCGGTCATGATATTCGAAGTGTGTTCTCACTTTCTCACCTCTAGCGTACGGCCTGTGCTAGGCATATCCAGCTTTTATTGACCGGCATGAATCCAGCCTGCGGTGTGACTGACTACGGGTAGCCTTGGCGAGGTCCGCGGGCTGCGGCCGATGGCGGCGCAGCGCTACGGCCAGCCGCCGGCTGTCGGTACGGTCGGTTCAGCTTCCGGCGAGCTAGCAGGGTCGCCCGGTCCGGCGATGATGTTCACCAAGACCCAGCGAACTGTACGGGCGACCTCAGGCATGCCCGTAATTAGAACACATGTACGAGCCTGGCGTGAAGATAGTGGCGATCGAATATATGTTCGCCTGCCGACATTTCGGCGTTCCCGCAGGCCAGGGCCGGAGCGGCGCCGAGATGATCTTCAGGCTCTGGGGCAGGCGCGGAGTGGGACCCGCTAGGGGGCGCCGAGGGGGCCAGCAAGGGCGCTGAGGGGCCGGGCGCCGCCCGGCATCGCGCGGGACGCCGGCTGGCCGGCTGGCTGGCTGGCTGGGAGCTGTCCGTGCTGGCTCCCGGGTCTAGCCCTCGGGCGCCGGGTCCGGCTGCTGGCTCGCCGGGCGGTAGGTGAGCAGCAGCACGTCGGGCCCGACGACAAGCTTTCCCATCCCGATCTCCTCCCGGTGCCTGGGGTGTGGTCGAGTAGACGACCTCAAGCGACCGAGCTCATCGGCGGCCGGTGGCTCATCAGCGCCGGTCGATGCGGCCGCCGCGCCCAAGTATCGTCTTATCCAGGGAACATCCTGCTCACTGGCGGTGCGGCCATGCACGACATCCTCAGCCAGGGCGACGACCGCGAGCCCAGCCCGCGGCGGCGCCGGCTAGTAGTGCTCGCCGTGCTGGTCGCTGTCGTGGCTGTCGTGGTCGCCACGCATTTCCCGCGGCACCGGCACGTCCCGGCGCATGCTGGCCGGGCCGCGGTCACCGCCAGCCCCGGACCGCGGAAGGCGCCGGGCATCCCGGACGGCCCGGACGGGATCATCGGCCCGACCCTGCCGTGGGACGCAGGACTCAGGCTGCCGGTCGCGGGATCCCAGCCCACTTGGTTCTGGCCGGCCACCAGCCGCATTCAGGTGATTGGCGGCCTGCCCCTCGACAGGTCTGGCTACCTGTTCACTCGCATCGGCGGCGGCTGGGCGGTCCAGGCCAGCGCCACCGCGTGGCCAGGCTGCGCCAATTGTGCGGGACGGCCGCTGCCCGTCTACTACCTGGCGGATCACGCGCGGTCCGTGATCCCGATCGGCGTGGCCGACGATGTCGCGCCGGGCGCCTCCGCTGGCACGCTGTGGCTCACCAGCTATCCGCCTGGCGCTGACCTGGGCAGCGCGTCCGGGACGGCGCAGGAAGTCAGCATCGCCGGCGCGCCGGCGCGACCCCTGGTCAGGCTTCCGGTCGGCTACGTGATCGACCAAGCGACCGACCGCGGGTTGCTGCTGGCGCCCGCGATCGGGCATCCGGGGATCACGACCTACACGTTGTGGGACCCCGCCGTGCCGCAGGCCACCCGCACCTTCGCCGCCGTGATCGCGGCGAGCGCCCGCGAAATCGCCTGGGCGCCGCAGTGCACCCCGCTGTGCCGGATGCAGGTCCTGGACCTCGAGACAGGCCGGCAGACGGTGGTCAGCCTGCCGAGGGGCAGTTCGGCGGCCAACGGCGCGTTCAGCCCGGACGGGGACTACCTCGCGCTCGAGGTCAGCTTCAGCTCCGGCGGAGATGGCGGCGCGCCCGCGATGCAGCTGGAGGTGGCGTCGCTCGCCAGCGGCCGCCTGAGCGTCGTGCCGAGCACCTTTGCCAGCAGCGACGCCATGGTCGGCTTCGGCTGGCCCGCCGGCGGCGACAGCCTGGTCGCCGAGCTGAGCTTCACGACGAAGGTGCAGGTGGCAGCCTGGCGCCCCGGTGCCGCCCGGCTGGCCGTCGCGGTCATCCGGCCGCCGGGGCGCCCGACCGCCCTGATCGTCGGGTAGCGCCGCTCGTCGGGCCTGCCAGTGCTGAGCCCGCCGGGCCTGCCAGTGATCCGAGGCGTGCTGCCTTTCCAGATGCTCCAGCCGGTCCTCGACCGGCTGGAGCGCGCTGAGAATCGGGGCCCTGGCCTGGCCTGGGACGTCGTGGTTGGGCACCTGCTGTCGTAGCAACGACGGCAGGTGCCCAACCACGACGCTGGGCCGCGGCCCAGCGGGGTAGCGGCAGTGACTCAGGTGACGGCAGCGGTCCAAGTGGGAGCAGGGGCCGGGAAGCGGCGGGCTGGCCGTACCGATGAGTCGACCCTCGGAGCCTGGCGGGCGCTGAGCGGCGTCGGCCGCAAGGATGTCCTGCTCGCGGGCAACGGCGGTGACCCGACCGGGCTGGCGCAACTGCGCGGCACGCCGCAGTGGGTGCCTGGTTTCCTGCTCCCGGTTACTCCGCGGACTTGTCGGATCGGCTGACACCGTCCATGACGTCGAGGTCCAGACCTCGTACGGCGGCATAGACCATCGACTCGGCCAGCGCGGCGATCTCGTCGATATCCACGTCGGGATGGCGGATGGCCTCCCGGGCGCACCACCGGAGCATGCCCACGATGGCCGCGGCCACCACGCGCGGCCCCGTCCCCGCGGGGCGGCCGGAGACGCTGGTGACGAGCAGGGCGATCCGGTCGATGCGCTCGTCGGTCGCCTCCTCGATGGCCGCCGCCGCGGCCGCGTGCCGCTCGCCCTCGAAGGTCAGCTTGAAGCCGTCCGGCCGGTCGCGGACGAAGTCGAAATACGTGCCGATCCAGCGATGCAGCCGATCATGGAACGGCTCGTCGCCGCCCGTCTCGTACTCGGCCGTCACCCACGCATTGAGCAGTTCGTGCTCCCGCCGCAGGACGGTCGCGAACAGCCGCTCCTTAGGGCCGAACCGGGCGTACAGCGTTGGCTTGGTCGTCCCGGCCCGGGCCGCAATCGTCTCCATGTTGGCGTGGGCAAATCCCTCTGCGGCGAATACCGAGCACGCGGCATCCAGCATCTCGTCCGCGGCGAGACGGTAGCGAGGAGCACCGGACCGAGCCCTGGATGCGGTGGAGTGTTCCAAGATCAAACCTCCGAGCTGGCCTTTTCCAAGGCGGTGCGCGAGCCCGTGGGTGACGGGACACGATCGAGTGTACGAAGGGCACCGTCTCCGGGGCCCAAGCCCTTGCGGGGGCTCATGGTCTAGTGATGAGCGACTCGGCCCTCCATGTCAATTACCCTGTCCCGGGTTATCCCGGAATCTTCGGCACCGGCACCGCCCGGGACGTGCGGTCGGCCGCGGGGATGCTTCAGGGCTGCGCCGGAACCCGGCCGCCGGCCCGGGCCGGCGCGGGTCCGCCTGGTCGCGTGCCGGCCCGGGCCGGCCGAGGTCTCACTAACCGCGAGATCGCTGACCGGGCTGGCTAGCCACGCCGCCGTGACCGCCGGCCGTGGCCCGCCGCATAGGCTAGTGACGGCCTGGCCGACCCGGCCAGCCGACTGACGGGGACGGTGTTCACGCTGGCTGGCACGGATGGACAGGTCAACGTCCTGCTCCTGGAGAATGTTCATCCCGGTGCGGTCGCCCGGCTGAGCAAGGACGGCTATCACGTCGAGACCGCATCGCGGGCGCTGACGGAGGACGAGCTGATCGCCGCGATCGGCAATGTCCACGTTCTGGGGATCCGGTCGGGGACGCATGTCACCGAGCGCGCACTCGACGCCGCACCGGACCTGCTGGCCGTGGGCGCCTTCTGCATCGGCGTGAACCAGGTTGACCTGGCCGCAGCGTCGGCGCGGGGCATCGCGGTGTTCAACGCGCCGTTCTCGAACACGCGCAGCGTGGTGGAGCTGGCCCTGGCCGAGATCGTCGCGCTGACGCGGCGGCTCACCGACAAGAACGCGCAGATGCACAGCGGCGTCTGGGACAAGTCGGCGGCGGGGAGTCATGAGGTGCGCGGGCGGCGGCTGGGGATCGTCGGCTACGGCAACATCGGCGGCCAATTGTCGGTTCTGGCCGAGAGCCTCGGCATGACCGTGGTCTTCTACGACACCGCCGACAAGCTGGCGCTCGGCAACGCCCGGCGCTGCGGCACGCTGCAGGAACTGCTGGAGATCTCCGACGTGGTCACCCTGCACGTGGATGGCCGGCCGGGCAACAGCGGCCTGTTCGGCGCGGCCGAGTTCGCGGCGATGCAGCCCGGCAGCCTGTTCCTCAATCTCTCCCGCGGCTTCGTTGTCGATCACGGCGCGCTGCGGCGCAACATCGAGTCCGGCCTGCTGGCGGGCGCCGCCGTCGACGTGTTCCCGCAGGAGCCGCGCGGCCGGGGCGAGGAATTCACCTCCCAGCTGCGCGGGCTGCCCAACGTCATCCTGACGCCGCACGTCGGCGGCTCGACCGAGGAGGCGCAGCAGGCCATCGGCGAGTTCGTCGCCGGCAAGCTGCGCGATTTCCTCACGTCGGGCACGACCTCGCTGAGCGTTAACCTGCCGGGGGTCGCGCTGCCCCGCTCGCCGGGCACCCATCGCCTCGTTCACCTGCACCGCAATGTGCCCGGCGTGCTCGCCACCATCAACCAGCTGCTCGCCGAGTACAGCGCCAACATCGAGGGCCAGCTGCTGGGCACGCGTGACGACCTGGGCTACGTTCTCACCGACATCGGCACCGAGTACACCGACGGCATGCTCGCCCGGCTCAGCGAGCTGGACGTCACCATCCGGCTGCGGACGACGCGGCCCGCCTGAGGCAAGGCGCCTGAGGAAAAGCGCCTGAGGAAAAGCGCCTGAGGAAAAGCGCCCGGGGCCGTCCCCCGCGAGGGGCGGCCCCGGGCGCTGGCCCCTAGACCCGCTTGCCGTCTCGGTTGTAGTAGGCCTGCCAGAGCTGGACGTCCATCATCGTGATGACCCTGCCTCCGGGCACCTTGACGGCATCGGTGTCTCCGATGAGCTCATGGGTCACGGGGTCCAGGAGGATCGAATTCCGGTCTATGCTCCCGGCGACGCTGATCGCGATGCCGGGACGGCCTATGGCGCTGCGGGCGCCGCGGGTGACCGTCGCCCCGGGAATCCTGGCGATGGCCTGCAGTTGCACGGCCACGGACGGGGACGTGACGCCGCTGTTCAGCATCATGACGATCTCGCCGAATACTGCCTCGTTAACATCAGCCGCGGCCACGTTGCCCGGCGGATGTCCGGGCAAGTGGTCCGCGGGCTGGGCCCGGACCTTGCGGTAGATGGCCGCCAGCAGGGATCCGGGCCGACTGGGCAGCCGTCCGAAGTGAGGCACGGCCGACGCCGGGATCGGCTTGGCTCCGCGCAGCTTCGGCAGGGCGGCCGGGGGGCGGTACAGGCAGGCGCGGTAGCCGTGGATGGCCTCAGTCAGGTCGTACGGCGAGCCGCTGGCCACGGAGGCAAGCTCGGTGCACTGCGGAGCGGCCCAGGCCGTGGAGTTGTCGCGGACCTCCGTGACCCGCCAGCGGGCGCCCGCCGGGACGGCCGCGGCCTGCACGCGGGCGGTCTGCGCGGCAAGCGCGAGGAGTTGCGCCGCGCCGCCCGAGGTGACGGTGGCGCGGTCAGCCCCCGGTCTGGATTCCTGCGGGTGCACGGCGACCACAGCGATGGCCGCGGCGGCCGCGGCGGCCGTCAGGCCGGTGAGTCCGCCGCGCCAGGCGAGCCGGCGGCGGGCGTCTCGCGGCCGACGGGCGGCGTGTGACGAGCCGGCGGGCCGGGCCGGGTGCGCCCGTGGGTCCGGGACGGCGCTGCTGGCCTCGGACAGCAGCAGCGTTCGGGCCGCGAGCCGCCGGTCCGGCGGATATTCGGCGTCCGGGCGCAGCGCCCGGATCGCTTGCAGTTCATCCATGTGCGTGATACCTCACGTTCAGGTCGGTGCTCGTTCAGGTCGGTGCTCGTTCAGCTCGGTGCTCGTTCAGGTCGGTGCTCGGCTGGAAGCGGGCGAGTTCCGCAGGATCTTCTTGCGGATGCGGTGCAGCCGTGATGCGACGGTCCCCGTCGCGATGCCGAGCGCCTGGCCGATGTCGCCGTAGGTCAGGTCCGTCCACGCGACGAGCAGCAGGAGGTCACGGTCGGCCGCCGAGAGCGTTCCCAGGGCCCCGGCCAGGGCCCGGATCATTCGCTCGGCCGTCAGTCGCTCCGCCGTGGCATCCTCGAACGGCTCGGGCGGCCCGGCGACCGGGGCCCTGGCCAGGGCCCGCGCACGACGCCTCTCGGTCCGGCGGTGGTCGCTGATCAGCCGGGTGGCGATGCCGTACAGCCAGGGCCGGGCGTCAGCCCGGTCCAGGTCGTACTGCGCGCGCTTGCGGAATGCGGTCAGGAAGGTCTCCGCCGTGACGTCGTCGGCGACGTCGGGCCCGAGCCGTCCCGCCAGGTACCGGTAGATCTCCGCAGCGTGCCGGTCGAACACCGTCGCGAACCGTTCCGATTCGGCCAGCGACAGCTGGATGAGCGCAGCATCGGTGCATGTCGCCCGGTCAGGGGGCGCGGCGGCTCCGGCGGTCATCTGAGGACACGTCCGTCCATAGGGGATCCTCTCGGCGCGTCGGTCGGTCTGTCATCAGTACTCAGTCCGGGACCGCAGGACGCTTCCCTATTTGTCGCTAGTTCCGCCATTCTGACTCGCCTGCGCCGCGGCGGCCGGTGCCCACCGGCGATCCAGCTTCCCGAATCTCCAGCAGGCGACAGCGATGGCCCAGACAACGACGAAGAGCCCGGCGATGGCGAACCCGGCCTTGTTGATATCGAAGCCGGCCATGAAGTCCCAGAAGCCGCCGTGGATGTGCAGCTCGGCCGACAGCAGGCCGACGATCTCGATGGTCCCGATGAGGAAGGCGACGGCGATGGACAGGCCGGTGATGACCAGGTTGTAGTACACCTTGCGCACCGGTCGGGCGAACGCCCAGCCGTAGGCGAAGTTCATGAAGCACCCGTCCAGGGTGTCGAACAGGGTCATTCCCCCCGAGAACAGCAGCGGCAGGGCCAGGACCGCGTACCAGGGCAGCCCTTCGGTGGCGGCCGCCGCGGTGGCCGCCAGCAGGAGGACCTCCGTGGCGGTGTCGAAGCCGAGCCCGAAGATCAGGCCGACGAAGAACATGTGCCAGGTTTTCGTGATCGACCGCATGAACCTGCCGAAGAATCGCCACATCATCCCGCGGGCCTGCAGTTGGCGCTCGAGCTCCGCCTCGTCGAACAGGCCGGCCCGCAGGCCGCGGAACACCTTGAAGATCCCGGCGAGGACGACCACGTTGAGGGCCGCGATCAGGTAGAGGAAGCCGGCGGCCATGGACGTGCCCACCACGCCGCCGATGGTCTCGTAGCCCGAGGTGGGGGTGACCACCGCGCCGAAGACGGCCTTGGCGGCGATGCCGAGGCCTACCCCCACCACGACGATGATCGTCGAGTGGCCGAGGGCGAAGAAGAACCCGGTACCCAGCGGCCGCTTTCCGTCGGACATCAGCTTGCGTGTCGTGTTGTCGATGGCCGAGATGTGATCGGCGTCGAACGCGTGGCGGGCGCCGAGGGTCCACGCGGTGAACGCCACCCCGAGTCCCACGCCCAGACCCTGGTAACGGAAATGATGCGGCTGGATGGCGAAGACGAAGATTCCCCACCCCGCCGTGTTCAGGGCCAGGATCACCAGCGCCATGGCACCGAAGCGCCCCCACTCGCCGGGGGACAGGGCGCCCCGCGCCGCCCGCAGGCGGCCTCCGGTGCGTTCCACTTGCTCATCCTCCTGATGCGGGAGGACGAAGAGAGCTCTTGCGGGGCCGGTGGCCGCTCCCGCACGAACCGCCCTTCCTCCGAGGACCGGTCTCGTCGGCGCGGCAGCTCAGGCGACCGGACTCATCCCTCCGGAGGGAGGGCTTCACCGTTGCGGGACAGTGCCGGGATCTCACCGGGCTTCGCTGTGCTGCGCTCCTGCCCCGGCCGCCGGCCGGGGCAGGAGCAAGTTATCGAAGCCGGAGAGCCGGGTCAAGCCTGATTGGATGATCATCCGCTACCAGCTCGCCGACCCGCGGGTCAGCGCGCTCCTCGTCCAGCACCTGGCCCCGCTCAGCCGGTGACGGCCGGCCCGAGCGAAGCGGCCATGGCGGCTCATGGTGGCATTTGGTCGCTTAACGTCATATAGGCATCAGATATTGACAATGTTTAACATCGGCTTAATTCTGAGTTTGTCGGCTCCTCATAGACGAGTGGCCCAGCCCGGCCGCTCGGCTGATCTCGCGACCGGAGGGTGCACCGATGCCTCCCGACCTGCCGTCCTTACCGGCCACGTCGGCCACTCCCGCCACGTCGGCCACTCCCGCCACCGTGACACCGATCGACCGGCGGGACTTCATCCGGTTGGCCGGCCTGGCGGGAGCGATCGGCACGGCCGCGGTCACCATCCCGATGGCCCGCGGGGCAGCCGCGCAGGCGGCCGTGTCGCAGTCGGCCATGGCTCAGGCGGGGGCGCTGCGGGCAGCGGCGCAAGGCGGTACGTTCAGCCCGATCCGGCCGCCGGCGACGCCGCTGGCCGTGCGGTCCATGTACCTGTCGACCTGGCTGCCGGGCAGCAGCCTGCCCGGCACCTGGCCGACGTTCTGGAACGGGCGCACCACCGCGATCACCGGCCTGGTCCGGGTCGATGGCGCGACCTACACCTGGTGCGGCGCCCCGTCGGAGAACTTCACGCTGGCCACCCAGTCCGCCCTGGTGGTGACCGCCACTCAGTCGACGTACACGCTGACGGCGGGGCCGATCACCCTGACGGTCAGCTTCTTCTCGCCGGTCGACCCGGCCAGCCTGCAGCGGCAGTCCGTGCCGATGAGCTACATCACGGTGACCGCCGCGGCCAATGACGGCGGCAGCCACGCGGTGAGCGTCTACCTGGATATCTCGGCGGAGTGGGCGCACGGTGACGACACCCAGGACGTGAGCTGGGGTCAGCAGACCGCCGGCGGCCTCACCGTGCTGACCGTTACTCCGACCAACCCGTCCGTCCTGGCCGAGTTCGCCGACCAGGCCTCCTGGGGCACGGTGGTCTGGGCGACCGACAACGTGACCGGGCTGACCTGGCAGACCGGCCAGGACGTCGTGGTGCGGGCCAACGCCGCAGCCGGCGCCCTGCCCAACACGAACGACACCGGCCAGCCGCGGGCCATCAGCAACAACTGGCCGGTGTTCGGCTTCCTGCGCAACCTGGGCACCATCACCGCGACCCCGAGCGCCGAGATCGTGGTCTGCATCGGGCAGGTCCGCCAGCCGGCCGTCTCCTACCTCGGCGCGAGCCTGAGCCCGTACTGGACGACCTACTGGAGCTCCTGGCAGAATATGCTCACCTGGTTCCGCGGCGACCTGGCGGCGGCGCTGGGTGTCTGCTCCGCCACCGACGCTGGGGTCAGCCAGTGGGCGGGCGAGCAGCTCGGCGTCGGCTCCACGGTGGCGCAGCAGTATGCCGCCATTACCTCGCTGGCGGTGCGGCAGGCCTTCGGCGGCACCGAACTGGTGGCCGGTCCGGGCGGCGCGCCGTGGGCGTTCCTCAAGGAGATCTCCTCCGACGGCAACGTGTCCACCCTCGATGTCCTGTTCCCGGCGTTCGCGGCCTACCTGCAGCTGTCGCCGCGCTACCTCGGGCTGCTGCTCGCGCCGATCTTCGACTACGTGGAGAACCACAGCTACCCCAAGCAGTGGGCGCCCCATGACCTCGGCTCCAGTTACCCCAATGCCGCCGGGCACCTAAGCGGCAGCGGGGAGGAGGACATGCCGATCGAGGAGTCGGGCAACATCCTCATGATGGCCTGCGCGGTCGCGTCCCGGATGGCGCCGGCCGACGCCAAGTCCTACGCCCAGGCGCACTACACGATCTTGCATCAGTGGGCGTCCTACCTGCTGTCCCAGGAGCCCAGTTACCCGGGCACGCAGAACCAGACTGACGACTTCACCGGCGTGATCGCCGCGTCGGTCAATCTCAACCTCAAGGGCATCGTCGGCCTCGCGGTATTCAGCCAGCTCGCCGGCTACGCCGGGAACTCGGCCGACCAGGCGTCCTTTGCCGCGTCCGCGCGCAGTTTCATCGGCCAGTGGGCCAGCCTCGGGAAGGACTCCTCGGCGGCGCACCTCGACCTCGCCTACGGCGACACCGGGACCTACAGCCTCAAGTACAACGCCTTCCCCGACCGACTGCTGAACACCAACCTGGTCACGCCGGCGATCCAGGCCAGCGAGGCGGCCTGGTACGTGTCGAAGGCCAGTCAGTACGGCGTGCCCCTGGACTCACGACACACCTACACCAAGGGCGACTGGGAGATGCTGACCGCGGCGTTTCTCTACGCCCAGCCCGGCGCGCGGAACCTGCTCGTCACTGACCTGTTCGACTTCCTGAACACGAGCTCCAGCCGGGTGCCGTTCACCGACTGGTACGACACGGTCGCTGACACTCAGAACGGATTCGCCGGCCGGCCGGTCGTGGGCGGGGTGTTCGCCCTCGACACGCTGCGCTACACGCCGGGCGGCGTGACGGGGTACTGGCCCTTCGATGCCAGCAGCGCGCTCGACTCGTCGGGTAACTCCAACGACCTGGCGCTGAGCGGCGGGGCCGGCTACACCACCGGCCAGCAGGGCGGAGCGCTGTCGGTCAGCGGATCGGGAGCCTGCGCGTCGTCCGCCCGGCCGGTGGTGCGCACGGACAACAGCTTCACGGTGACGGCGTGGGTGAACCTGACCAGCGCCACCGGTTTCCACACCGCGGTGAGCCAGGACGGCAGCAATGTGTCGGGTTTCTTCCTGCAGTACTCGGCCTCCGACGGCAGGTGGGCGTTCTCGATGACCAGCGCCGACTCGACCAGCAGCGTGACCACCCGGGCGCTGTCCGGCGCCGCCCCGGCCCTCGGTGCCTGGGTGCACCTGGCGGGCGTGTACAACGCCACGGCGCGGCAGCTCCAGCTCTACGTCAACGGCACGCTGAACAGCACCGCGAGCTACTCCGGAGCCTGGAGCGCCAACCACGGCCTGCAGGTCGGCCGTGGCCAGTGGGGTACGCCGGCCGACTACTTCCCCGGATCCATCGACGAGGTGCGCACCTTCGGCCGGGTGCTGAGCGCCGCGGAGATCGCCTCGTCCGCCGGGCTGCCCGGCGGCCTGCTGGCCAGCTACGGCGTCGACGAGGGCAGCGGCACGACCACCGCCGACCAGGTGGGCGGCCACACACTGACGCTCAGCAACGCCGGCTGGGGCGGCGGCTTCAGCGGGTCGGCGCTGACCTTCAACGGAACCTCCGCCGCCGCCACCGCCGTCAGCCTCGTCACCACCAGCGCGAGTTTCTCGGTGTCGGCCTGGGTACTGCTGACCGACATCGGCGGCTGGCACACCGTCATCAGCCAGGACGGTACGGCGGTCAGCGGGTTCTTCCTGCAGTACTCCGCCGCCGACGACGCCTGGGCCTTCTCGATGCTGTCCTCGGACGCAACGTCGGCGGCCACCAGCCGGGCGCTGGCGCCGCTGCCCCCTCGCGTCGGGTCCTGGCAGCATCTGGTGGGCGTCCACGACAGCGGGGCGGGTCAGCTCCGCCTCTACGTGGACGGCCAGCGCGTCGCGGCGGCACCATGCAGCTCGGCCTGGAACGCCACGGGCACGTTCGCCGTCGGCCGCGGCTTGTTCAACGGGCCCGCCGACTGGTTCGCCGGCAGCATCGACCAGGTCCGGGTCTGGAGCCGGGCCCTGTCCGACAGCGACGTGTCAGCATTGGCGTAACGAGGCCCGTGGCGTCACGAGCCGCGGCGTCACGACGCGCGGCGTCACGAGGCGGCGTCACGAGCCGCAGCGTCACGAGCCGTGGCGTCACGAGGCGGCGTCACGGGACGGGGGGCTCGACGCTCGCTATGCGCAGGTCGTCGACCTGGTTCGACAGCAGCTCGCGCCCCTCGGCGGCGATGCCCTCGTCGGTGATGATCGTGTCGGCGGCCGAGAGCGGGCCGAGGATGTGCAGCCCGACCGTCCGCCATTTGGTGTGGTCGGCGAGCACGACCAGCCGGCGCGCGTGGCCGATGAAGGCCCGGTTCGTTTCCGCCTCGGAGATGTTCGGGGTCGTCAGGCCGGCCACCGGATCCATGCCGTGCACCCCGAGAAAGAGCACATCGACGTACATCGAGCGGATCGTGGCGTCCGCCGTGGGGCCCACCAGCGCGTCCGACGGCGTCCGGAAGTCGCCGCCGGTCAGGATGACATGAGACCGGCCGTCCGCGCCGCGCTGCAGCTCGTTCCACACCTTCATCGAGTTGGTGAGCACCGTGACGCCCCTGACCTGGGCGAGCTGCCGGGCCAGCATCCACGTGGTGGTGCCCGCCGACAGGCCGATGGCCGAGCCCGGCTTTACCATCGTGGCCGCCAGGCCGGCGATCGCCGCCTTCTCCGGCTGCTGGCAGAGCACCTTCTTGTCGAAGCCCGGCTCCTCGACGCCGCGCTGGGCGAGGACCGCTCCGCCGTGCACCCGCTCCAGCAGCCCTTCGCTTTCGAGGCCGGCCAGGTCGCGGCGGATGGTCATCTCCGAGACCGACAGCTGCTCGGCCAGTCCGGAGATGAGCGCGGAGCCATTGCGCTGGAGTTCGTCCAGGATGCACTGCCGCCGGAGCACTGCAAGCATGAAGCGGGCCGCCCGGAGAGTGAGGTTATATTAAGAAATGATCATAACGCAGGCGGTACTCCGAGCTGCGGATACTCCCAGGCGCTCGTTCGGTCAGCGCACCCGCTAGGCGCTGCCGGGCTCGGTGACGAAGTCGATCAGCGCCTCGACCCGGCCGAGGAACGTCGGCTCGAGGTCGGCGAACGACCGCACGGAGTCCAGGATCCGCTGCCACGCCGCGCCGGTGTTCTCCGGCCAGCCGATGGCCTGCAGCACGCCTTCCTTCCAGGGCTGGCCACGGGGGACCTGCGGCCAGCGGTCGATGCCCACCACGGACGGCTTCACCGCCGCCCAGACATCGATATACGGGTGTCCCACGATCAGGACGTGGGGTGAGGTCACCCGCGCGGCGATCTTGGTCTCCTTGGAGCCGTCCACGAGGTGATCGACCAGGACGCCCAGCCGGCGCACCGGCCCGGGGGAGAAGTCGGCGACGATGGCGGGCAGGTCGTCGATGCCCCCCAGGTATTCCACGACGATGCCGACATCGCGCAGGTCGTCGCCCCAGATCTTCTCCACGAGCTCGGCATCGTGCCGGCCCTCGACGTAGATCCGGCTCGCCCGCGCCACCTTGGCCCGGCTCTGCGGCGCGGCGATCGATCCCGACGCGGTCCGCCCGGCGCCGCGACCAGCCGGCGCGGCGGGCGTCGCGCTCGGCCGGACCAGCCTGACCGGCTTGCCGTTCAGCAGGAAGATGCCCGGGTCGAGCGGGAACACCCGCCACTTGCCGTGCCGGTCCTCCAGCGTGACGGCGTCTTTCTCGCACAAGACCACGGCACCGCAGAACTCGCCGGCCGCGTCTTCGACCACCAGCCCGCGCTGAGCCGCTATCCGTGGCAGCTCGGGACGCGGCGGCCGCCGCGGCTGCGCCGCGAGCACGTCCGTCCCGTACTGCATGCTCTGCGCCGTTGCTGGCCCTCGCCGTGTCTGCGCCACGACGACCAAGCATAAGTCGGACAACCCGCCAACTCACGGATACGCGCCGATGGGGGAAACCCGACAGCGGTTCGGATCGCACTGGTCGGGACAAGTGTGATCCGAACCCCTGAGAAGGTGGCCTCGCTCAGCTGGCCAGGGACGCGGCCAGGGTGATCTCGGGGACGCCGGCCAGTGCCTTGCTGACCGGGCAGCCGACCTTGGCGGCCTCGGCGTGCTCCTGGAACGCGGCCTCATCGACTCCGGGTACCCGCCCGACCGTCACTAGGGCGATGCTGGTGATGACGGGGGCTCCGTCGACCAGCCGCAGGGTGACCGTGGCGTCGGTGTGCACCGAGTCGGGCGGGCTGCCGGCCTGGGCAAGGATGTTGGACAGGGCCATCGAGAAGCAAGAGGCGTGAGCGGCGGCGATCAGCTGCTCGGGGTTAGCTCCGGGGCCATCCTCGAACCGGGACTTGAAGGAGTACTCGCCGCTGATCGTGTCGCCGGCGGTGAATGTGCCCGTCCCTGTGGGCACGTCGCCCTTCCACTCCGCGCTTCCCTTTGCCGGCATCGTTACCTCCTGGCTTAGTGGTCGTCCGCACGAGACGAACGGTGCTCGCCAGCCGACGGTTCGCACCGGACGGGGGAACTCTACCGGCCCGCCGTCGGCCGGCTACGGGGCGGTCAGGCCGGGCCGGGATCGGCGAGGACCGCGCCCAGGCGGGCGACGGCCGTCGTGAATGCGTGCGCGGGCGGCGCCGCGAACCCGATGACCAGGGCCGGCGCGCGCCGTGCGCCGGCGGTGGCGAACTCGCCGAGCCCGCTGAGCGCCAGGCTCCGCTGGGCCGCCCGGCCCACGACGTCGTCTTCCGTGCGGCCCGGCGGCAACTCGACCACGGCATGCAGCCCGGCCGCGACGCCGGTCATCCGCACCCGGGGCGCTCGGACGCGCAGTTCCGTCACCAGCCGCTCGCGCCGCCGGCGGTAGGCCATCCGGCAGCGTCGCACGTGCCGGTCGTAGGCCCCGGAGCTGATCAGCTCGGCGAAGGTGAGCTGATCCATGCTGCTGGTCTGCCGGTCGGCCAGCACCTTGGCCGCGGTGACGTCCTCGACGAGGCGGGCCGGGAGCACGAGCCACGCGAGCCGCAGCCCCGGCGCCAGCGTCTTGCTCGCGGTCCCCGCGTAGACGACGCTCTCGGGCTCCAGCGCCTGCATGGCGCCGATCGCCTGGCGGTCGTAGCGGAACTCCCCGTCGTAGTCGTCCTCGATGATCGTCGCTCCGGTCGCGGCGGCCCACGCCACGGCGCGGGTCCGGCGCGGCGCGGCGAGCGGCACGCCCAGCGGGAACTGGTGCGCCGGGGTGAGCAGCGCGACGTCCGCGTCGGCCAGTTCGGCGATCACGGCGCCGCCCGCGTCCACCGGCACCGGCCGGACCCCAAGCCCCTGAGCCGTCACGACCTCTCGGTGATGGCGATGGCCGTAAGCCTCGACCGCGAGCGTCGTCGCGCCCCGGTCGGCCAGTACCCGCGCCAGCAGCGCGAGGGCCTGGGTGAATCCCGAGCAGACGACGATCCGGTCCGCGGCGGCGCGCACCCCGCGGGCCCGCGCCACGTAGTCGGCCAGGGCCTGGCGCAGCTCCGGGCGCCCGCGCGGATCGGTGTAGCCGAGGGCCTCGGCCGGCGCCACGGCCAGGGCACGCCGGGCGGCCCCCAGCCACGCGCTGCGCGGAAAGGCGGACAGGTCCGGCGACCCGGCGAGCAGGCTATAACGGGGTGTTCCGGCGTGGCCGCGGTCAGCCAGGTTGGCCGGCTGCTCGGCAATCATGCGCTCGGCGACCCGAGTGCCCGACCCGTGCTCGGCGATGAGCCAGCCCTCGGCGGCAAGCTGGCCGTAGGCGTCGGCGACGGTGTTACGCGCGATGCCGAGGTCCGCGGCCAGCGACCGGGAGGATGGCAGGCGCGTGCCGGGACGCAGCCGACCCGCCTGGATCGCGCCGCGAAGTGCGTCCTCCAGGCCGCGGCGCACCCGGGTACCGGAAACGTCGATCTCCAGATGGAGATCAGCTCCCGAAGTGGCCCACGTTTCTATCACCAATTTGGACCTTATCACTGGGCCTGTTGGGTCCTAAGTTGAAGGTATGACAGTTACCACGGGCGCTTCCACCACGGGCGCTCCCACCACGGGCGCTTCCACCACGGGCGCCGTCCAGATCCCCGTCCGCCTCGACTTCGACTCCCGCGCGGCCGCCTTCTCGCGGGCCATGAGCCATCTCGACACCGCGGCCACCAAGGAGCTCGACCGCGTCGGCTTCGACCCGCGCCTGCGCGAGCTGGTGCGGATCCGGGCCTCGCAGCTCAATGGCTGCGCCTACTGCATCGACATGCACACCAAGGACGCCCGCGCGATCGGCGAGACCGAGCAGCGCATCTACGCGCTGCCCGCCTGGGCCGAGACGCCGTACTTCACGCCGCGCGAGCGCGCGGCGCTGGCGTTCACCGAGTCGGTGACGCTGCTGGCGCGCGACCACGTGCCCGCCCGCGCCTACGAGTCAGTGGCCGCCGAGTTCTCCGCGGACGAGGTCGCCGCGCTGGTGAGTCTTATCGTGACCATCAACGCCTGGAACGCGATCGCCGTCAGCACCCGCGCCTGGGTGCCGGGCTCCTACCAGCCGTGACCACGTCGCCGGGCTGAGGCGCCAGGCCCGGCCCGCTCATGCCGCCCGGCCCGCTCGGTCAGGTGCTGCTGGATTGTGCCGCTAAGGGCACCTCGGGCCTGCTTCGCGTGACCGGCGAGCCGGGCGGCGTGATTGACCTCGCCGACGGCGGGATCACCGCCATCAGCACGCCCGGCGCCCCTGATCCGGAGGCCATCCTGCTCCGCTCGGGCCGGGTACAGGAGGCTGGCTGGTCGGCTGCGTTCGCGGCGGCCGCGTCCGATGGGCGGATGGGGAGCGAGCTTGTCCGCCGCGAGCTCATCGGGGCCGGAGAGCTAGAGGCTCTGCTGCGGCTGGCCCTGGCCGATGCCTTGTTCGCGCTCGCGGCCGGGCAGGTGGACGACTGCCAGCTCGAGCAGTCGGCGGCCGATTCCCTGCTCCCGCTCCAGCCGGCTGCCGAGCCCGGCTGGCTGCTGGCCGAGGCGGCGCGGCGCATCCAGGTGCTGGCGGCCTTGCCGAATCCGATTGCCCACGATCGTGATCGCGTGGCGTCCGTGCAGGGCGCGTGGACACCTCGGGTCGGGCCCGGCGACGGGCGGGCGGAGATCCTCGCCCTGGCCAACGGTCGGCGCTCCGCCCGCGACATCGCGTTCGTGCTCGGGCGTGGCGTCTATGCCGTCACGCTGCAGCTGGCCCGGATGTGTGACGGTGGCCTGCTGGTGATCGGCTCCAGCCGCGCGGCGGCGGCCCGGCCGCCCGGCCCGGACCCGGCGTCTGCCCGGGCGTCGGCCGATGACGCTGCCAGCCGCGGCGGCGACGATGCCAGCCGCGGCGGCGACGATGCCGCCAGGCCGCCACTGCCCAGGCGGCGCCGGGGCAGCACGGGCCAGGGCCAGGGCGGGTCCAGGTCACCCGCCGCCAGGTCGCCCGCCGCCACGGAGCCCGGATCGACCCAGCCCAGGTCCACGCAGCCCAGGTCCGCGCAGCCCAGGTCCGCGCAGCCGGGATCCGCGCAGCCGGGATCCCGCCAGCCCGGGTCCCGGCAGCCCGCGCAGCGGCAGCCGGAGAAGATCTCCGTGCTCCGCATCCTGCGGCCGGGTTCCGCCGCGAACCGGGATCCGGGCAAACAGACGCCGTAGCGGCGACGAACGAAGGGGGGACCAGCAGTGGAGGATGCACTGCTCGCCGAGATGCGAGCGCTCAGGGATCGAGTGATCGGAATCACGGATACCGCACTGGCCAGCCGGGACGGCCTGATCATCCGGGCGGATACCGCCGATATCCATCCAGATACCCTGGCCGCCCTGGCGGCGGCGTCGCTCGGGCTCGCCCAGCGGATGGCCGTCGAGGTCGGCAAGGGCACCCTGCGTGCGGCAGTGACGCGAAGCAGCGGAGGTTACGTCGCCGTCTACGCGGTGGGCTCGGGGGCGTTGCTCGTGGTGGTCGCCGACGTCGGCCTGGACAGCGTCCGGCTGGACCGGGAGGCCCGCGCGACCGTCGAGAGCCTGGAGGCTCTGCTGGCCCGGAAGCCATCGGGCCGGACCGGGACCCAGGCCGGCCGCCAGGCCGCGGCGGGTTAGTCCGGCTGGCCGGCGGCGCCGAGCAGGCCGCCGCTGCCGAGTCCGGCCTGGATATCCCGACCGTGCTGGACGCCGTCAACACCTCCAGCGGGCGTAGCGCTGCGGCCCGGCGAGAGCGCCGGCGGCTAGTGCGGCCTAGCCCTCGGCGGGGACCAGCCGGGCCGGGAATCCGCCGGTGGCCACCGGACCCCAGCGACGGGGCGTGACCCGGATCAGCGACTTGCCCTGCCGTCGCATCGCCTCGCGGTACTCGTCCCAGTCCGGGTGCTCGCCGGAGATGCTGCGGAAGTACTCCACCAGCGGCTCCAGGGACTCCGGCATGTCCAGGACCTCCGCGTCGCCGTCCACTTGCACCCACGGGCCGCCGAAGTCATCGGAGAGCACCACGACCGTGGCCGTCCGGGCTCGCCGCGCGTTGGCGGCCTTCGCCCGCTCCGGGTAGGTCGAGATGACGATGCGGCCGGCCTCGTCGACCCCGCAGGTCACCGGGGACGCCTGCGGCGAACCGTCGGCGCGCGGGGTGAGCAGCAGGGCGTGATGCCGCGGGCGGGCGAAGTCCAGCAGACCGGCGAGATCGACGCGGGTGTTAGTAGCGATCTGCGGTGACATGGCCGCGAGTCTATGCGGCCGGCTCATCCCGGACGGCTCTGCCGGCTGCTGCCCCGTCGCCGCTCGCGCCTGTGGATAACCGGCGCATGCCTGTGGAAATTCGTCAGTGGTTCGGATTACACCCACGTACGCAGGCGTAACCCGAACCACTGACGAAATCGGGGTCCAGCGGCAGGGGCGGGCGGCATGAACGGCGGCGTCGAGACTCCCGCCGAGCTGGCCGCTCTGCAGCCGCGGCGCTCAGGCCGGGTCCGGGCGGAGGCTCTCGTTGATTACCTCATACGTGCGGAGGGCTCCGGCCGCGTGGAACGACGCCAGGGCCCGGACGTAGGCGTCGGCGAACGCCGGCTGCTCGGCGATGTCCCCGAACAGCCGCTCGTTCCGCACAAACGCCAGCGGGTCGCTGAGCTGATCCGCGGCGCTCGCCATCAGCTCGTCCCGCAGGCCGTCCACTACCTCGATCGGCTCGCCGGACTCGTCCGCCCCCTCGTCGTACCGGCCCCAGCTGGCGACCACCGCGGCCGACCGGGTGACCTGGCCGCCGCTGGCCAGGTTGGCGCGGATCACCGGCACCAGCCACTTCGGTATGCGGTCAGAGCTCCAAGCGGCTAGGCGGGCCAGCGTGTCCTGGATCGCCGGGTTGGCGAATCGCTGCAGTAGCGTGTCGATGTACTCGTCGAGGTTCACGCCCGGCACCTCGGGCAGGGTCGGCCGGGCCTCCAGCTGCATGTAGCCGAGCAGGAACTCGATGAAGGCCGGGTCCGCCGCCGCCTCGTGCGTGTACCGGTAGCCGGCCAGGTAGCCGGCGTAGGCAAGCGCCTGGTGGCTGGCGTTCAGCAGTCGCAGCTTCATCAGCTCATAGGGCGTGACGTCGGCTACCAGCTGCACGCCGCACTGCTCCCAGGGCGGCCGTCCCGTCGGGAACGTATCCTGGAGCACCCATTGGGTGAACGGCTCGCAGACGACGGGCAGCGCGTCGCGGACGCCATAGTTCTCACGAAGTTGTTCGATGTCGCGGGCGGTGGTGACCGGCGTGATCCGGTCGACCATCGAGTTGGGGAACGCGACCTCCGCGCGGAGCCACGCGCCCAGCTCCGGGTCCTTGAGCTCGACGAAGGCCGCGAACATCGCGCGCGCGACGTCCCCGTTGCCCGGGATGTTGTCGCACGACATCACCGTGAACGGCGGCATCCCGGCATCCCGGCGCCGGCGCAGCCCCTCCGCCACGAAGCCAAACACCGTGCCCGGCACCGAACCCGGCCGGAGATCCGCCACGATCGCGGGGTTATCGGCGTCGAACTCACCGGTGACCTGGTTGAAGTTGTACCCGCCCTCCGTGATGGTCAGCGAGACGATCTTCGTCTGCGGGTCGGCCAGCGCGTCCAGCACCTCGCCGGGCTCATCCGGCGCGAACAGGTACCGGACGATGGAGCCGATAACGCGAGGCTCCGTGCTGCCGTCCGGGTCCTTGAGCACCAGGGTGTAGAGGCCATCCTGATCCGTGAACGGCTGCTTCTTGGGCCGGTCGGCCGGCAAGACGTCGACGCCGCAGATTCCCCATTCCAGCGCCTCCCCCTTGCTCAGCAGTCGGTCCAGGTACATCGCCTGGTGCGACCGGTGAAACCCGCCTACGCCGAAATGAACGATGCCGACCCGTATCTGCTTACGGTCATAGGCCGGAGCCGCTATCCGCTCGGGTACCGCCCTGCGTCCTTCCGGCGTCGACAGGTCTAGCTCGTCACCCGGCGAGAAGTCCGCTTGCGTCATCTCATCCCTCTGGCATCGGCTGGCCGGTAGGTGCTGGCCGCAGACTAGCGGACCGGCCCACTCAGGTGACAGGCGTCGGCCCCGGATCGCGGGCCTGCGATAGTAGAAAGCGCTCCTTAGCGAAGGCCGATGCCACATGCGAGACAATAGGGACGAACCGTTAACGGCCCGACCTTGGGCGGCGCGGTGAACAGGCCGAACTATCAGCGGAGCCCGATGCGAGTCTTCATGTCCCGGCCGCCGGCTGGCCGCGTCTACACCACCAGACGCCAGGTCCGGAGCACGGATGTGACTCCCGCCGGGCGCCTGCGGTTCGACGCGCTGGCCCGGTACCTGCAGCAGGTGGCCGAGGACGACCTGGCCGACGCGGGCTGGAACGAGCCCTACGACTGGCTGGTACGCAAGATCGCCGTGACCGTACGCGAGTTTCCCCGGTTCGGCAGCCAGGTCTGGCTGCACACCTTCTGCTCGGCCACCGGCCCGCGGTGGGCGGAGCGCACGACGACCGTCGCCGGGCCGGACGGCGATCTCATGCAGGCAACCGCGGTATGGGCCGCCGTGGCCCACGCCGACGGCCGCCCGGCCGCGCTCGGACCCGAGTTCCACCGCCTCTACGATGGCGCCGCCCAGGGTCGCAGCGTCTCCGTGCGGCTATCGCATCCGCGCCCGCCCGTATCGCCCGCGGGCGGGGTCTGGCCCCTGCGGGCCAGCGACTTCGACACCGCTGGTCATGTCAACAACGCGATCCACTGGGCGGCCGTCGAAGACGTCCTGGCCGGGCTTGACTGGCTGCCCGACGATGCTGAGCTGGAATATCACCGGCCGGTCCTGCCTGGCTGCGATCCCTACCTGGCGGCCAGCCACGAGAGGGACGAGGTCAGCCTGTGGCTGCTGGACGGCCCGCAGCGGCTGGCGTCTGCGCGGCTGGCGAAAGGGGCAAGGAGCCGGGACCGCCGGGCCGCCCGGCCCGTGCAGCGACTGGTCGGCGGCTAGCGCTGCCTTGGGTTGGCTGAGCTGCGGGTCCGGGCCAGTGGTGGAGGAGCTGGAGCGCGCTCTACTTCTCGAAGTTAAGGATCTGCAGGGATCGGACGAGTCGGCTCGCCTCGGCCTCGCCGAGCGGGGCGAGGAACCGGCGTTCTGTCTCGGCGCGCGCCTGCTCCGCCTGTCGCAGGCGATCGAGGCCGACCGTGGTCAGCTCCACGATGTTCTTGCGGCGGTCCTGCGGGCTGCGATGGCGCTGGACGAGCCCTTTGCGCTCTAGATCGTCGACAAGGGTCACCATCGTCGTGCGGTCGACGCCGAGCCGGCCTGCCGCTTCTAGTTGTGACAGTGGGTACTCGGCCGCGAGCACGGCCAGCACCGCGAGTTCGCGGCCATCGATATCGAACGGCGCAAGTGCGGCAGCTCCCGCCTCGGCCAGCCGGAGTTGCGCGCGCTTGAAGAGATAGCCAAGACGCGAAGCCAGCGCTTCGGAGGAGACGGCAGCAGCTTCTCCGGCAGCGCCATGACCGGAAGCCGGGCCGGTGGCCGCTTGCGTACGGTCCGGGGCGTCGGCCATCCCATAACCGTACCTCCGAGGCTGACGCTCACTTGGCCCCATCGGCCCGTTGCTCGGCGGCGCGCTGACCTCCGGGCTGTCCTGGCGGTGGATCTTCTTCGTCAACGCCCAGATCGGGATCGCGGCCGTTCTCATCACGCTGGCCAGGGTGGGAGAGTCACGCGCACCGCATGCCACCCGGCCGGACTGAGCTGGCTTCGTCCTCTTCACGGTGGCGCTGTCGAGCCTGGCTTATGGGCTGATTGAGTCCAACCAGCGGTCCTTCACCGACTGGCCTGACGCGGGTAGTCGGCTCGGGCGGCGGTCCCGGTCCTGGCTGGCCGGACCCGGCCGCTGGCCGGCCCTGGCTGTGGATAACCGGCCCGGGCTCGGGGCGCCTGTGGAAATTCGTGAGTGGTTCGGATTACACCTGTGGGGACCAGCGCGATCCGAACCGCTCGCGAAATCGGCCTGGGGGCTACGGCTGGTGGGGTCGGCTGGCCGTCGGCCGGGCCTGCGGGGCGGCCGGGGCGGCCTCCGGTGGCGGGGGATCGGCCTCCGGCGGCTCGTCCGGCGGCGAGTCGGCGCAGGCCAGTGCGCGCAGGCCGGGGGCGGATCAGGTCAATGATCTGTTCTGGGGTGGCCGCGAGCAGTTCGTCGGTCGGCAGCAGGTGCCGGCGGACGACGACGCCGAGGAGCACGGCGTTGATCAGGGCCGGCCCGGGCGCCGGGGCCGCGGCCTGACGTCTGGGCCGCCACGACCTGGCTGCGGTGGCCGACGTTGATCCTGCTGCGCGGCGGGCCCGTTATCCGAGGCTGGCGCGCAGCATCGGCGGCTGCAGGAGGGTCGCGTCGCCGCGGCGGTAGAGCTGGGCGGGTCGGCCGCGGTCGCCGGCGGTCGCGGCGCCGGCCGGGCGCAGGAAACCCGGTGTGCCCGTGATCTTGCGGTGGAAGTTGCGCGGGTCCACCGACGTGCCCCAGACGATCTCGTAGACCCGCCGCAACTGCCCGACCGTGAACTCGGGTGGGCAGAACGCGGTCGCCAGCGGCGTGTACTCCAGCTTGCCGCGGGCTCGCTCGATGCCGTCGGCGAGGATCTGGTCATGGTCGAACGCCAGCCGGGACGGCGGGTCACCCAGCAGTTCGGCCACCGGTACCCAGGCGGCCTCGGCCGCGTCGCTGCCGCCGTGCGGCGTCGGCAGCTCCGGGGCCAGAGCCAGGTAGGCGACGGTGATGACGCGCATGCGCGGGTCGCGACCCGGGTCGCCATAACTGGCCAGCTGCTCCAGGTGCACGGAGCCGACGGCCAGGCCGGTCTCCTCCGCTAGCTCCCGCGCGGCGCCCTCGCGGAGTTTCTCCTCGGGCCGGACGAAGCCGCCGGGCAGGGCAAGCGCGCCCGCGAACGGCGGCCCGCCTCGGCGGACCAGCAGCACGGCGAGCTCTTCTTGGCGAATCGTGAGCACCACGAGATCCGTGGTGACCGCGACCGGCGGGTAGCTGGCCGGATTGTAATCGGCTGGTTTGTAATCGGCTGGGTCGCGGCTGCCCGGGGCGTGGCCGACTGGACCGTGGGGTGTCACGGCGTCACCATACCCCCCCTTAATCGTCGCCTTGACGATAATATGTGGCTGGTTTATCGTCAAGGCGACGAATAATAGGAGGTGGCCAGATGGCCGACATCACGCGCTTCCCGATGGCGCGGCACCTGCGGGGCACTCCGACCCAGCATGTGCGGCACGTGCGCCGGGGGAGGCTGGTCCACGACGGGACCGGGCTGTCGTTCTTCTTCCGGCCGCTGACCGCAGTCCTGTCCGAGGTCCCGGTCGACGACCGGGAACTGCCGATGTTGTTCCATGCCCGCACGGCCGACTTCCAGGACCTGACCGTGCAGGCGAGCGTCACCTTCCGGGTCGCCGATCCGACGACGGCCTGTGCCCGGATCGACTTCTCCATCGAGCCAGGTAGCGGCCGCTGGCGCGGCAACCCGCTGGAGCAGGTCGGCGGGCTGCTGACCGAGACGGCGCAGCAGCAGGTGCTCGGCCTGGTCGCCGGCAGCCCGCTCGCCAGCGTCCTGGCGGACGGCATCGGCCAGATTCGTGATCAGATCCTGCGCGGCCTCGTGGCCGACGCGCGCCTCGCGGAGACCGGTATCGCGGTCATCGGCGTTCGCGTCGTGGCCATCCGGCCCGAGCCCGATATGGAGAAGGCGCTGCGGACTCCCGTCCGCGAGCTGGTTCAGCAGGAGGCGGACCGGGCCACTTATGAGCGGCGCGCGGTGGCGGTGGAGCGCGAGCGCGCCATCGCCGAGAACGAGATGCAGAACCAGATCGAGCTGGCCCGGCGCGAGGAGCAGCTCCTCGCCCAGCGCGGCGCGAACGCCCGCCGCCAGGCGCAGGACGCCGCGGCCGCGAGCCAGATCGACACGGAGGCGCAGGCCAGCCGCGAGCTGCGGCTGGCGGAGGCGGGCGCTGCGGGTACCAGAGAGCTCGGCATCGCGGAGGCGGCCGGGGAGGCCGCCCGCGTCGCGGCCTACCAGGGACTGCCGCCGGGCACGCTGCTCGCGCTGGCCGCCAAGGACCTGGCCGGGAACCTGCCGCAGATCGGCAGCCTGGTCCTCAGCCCGGACCTGCTCGCCCCGGTACTCGCTGGCCTTATCCGGGCTCCCGCCCCCGATCGCGCCGCCTACGATCCCGCCGCCTACGACCCCGACGCCGACACTGCCGCCCCGGCCGCGAGGCTGCCCGGCACCGGTGGCGCCGCGGGCCTGTCATGACCCTCCAGCCGCGTGCCGTCCTGGTGCACCGGCGCACCGAGCTGCAGGAACTCGTGGACAGGCACGGCACGCACGGCCAGGCTGCCTTCTTCCTGGCCAGTCGCGGCCGGCGGATGGCGGACGTCGAGGCACGGCACCGGCTCGTCCAGGACGCGATCACCTCCGTCGCCGCGGCGATCCCCGCCCAGTGGCGGCGCGGCATGGTGGAGCGGGCCGAGGTGTCCCGGTTCCTGTTCGAGCCCGGCGACATCATTGTCGTGGTCGGGCAGGACGGGCTAGTGGCCAACGTCGCCAAGTACCTGGACGGCCAGTGCGTCGTGGGCATCAACGCCGAGCCGACCCGCAATCCGGGCGTCCTGGTGCCGCACCCGCCGAAGGCCGCGGCGGCGCTGCTGGCCACCGCCGCCCGGCGGGCCGTCCCCGAGGTAACCAGGCTGGCCATGGTGACGGCCCGGACCGATGACGGGCAGCAACTCCTCGCCCTTAACGAGATCTACGCCGGCAGCCCCACCCATCAGACGGCCAGGTACACGATCGCCCCGCCGAACGCGGCTACCGAGACCCAGGCGTCTTCCGGAGTGATCATCGCGACCGGGACCGGCGCCACCGGCTGGTGCCGGTCGGCGTGGCTGGAGCGCCGCAGCACCCTGCGGCTGCCCGGGCCGGTCGACCAGCGGCTCGCCTGGTTCGTCCGCGAAGCATGGCCGTCGCCGGTCACCGGGACCGCCAGCACCGAGGGTGAGCTGGCCGCGGGTCAGGAGCTCAGCCTGACCGCGGCCGCTGACCAGCTGGTCCTGTTCGGAGACGGCATCGAGGCCGACGCCGTGCCGTTAGCCTGGGGCCAGACCGTTACCGTCGGCGTGGCCGAGCGGACGCTGAACCTGCTGCGCTGACGGGCCAGCACGGGCCGACCAGCGCCGACCGACCCGCAACAGACCATGACGGCTGTCATGGTCGGGTCGTGACAGTTAATTGGGGCACCTTCGTAGCATTTGGCAGGACACTTAACCCATGACATCGACGAGCGAACACGCAACGGCGCGGTCCCGCGCCGACGGCCGCCCCCCGGCCGTCGACCTGACGGGGGTGCACAAGAACTTCGGCTCTGTGCGAGCCGTCCAGGGGCTCGACCTGAACATCGCCGCCGGGGAGATCGTGGCCCTGCTCGGTCCCAACGGGGCGGGCAAAACCTCCACCATCGACTTGATCCTCGGGCTGTCGCGGCCGAGCACCGGCGCGGTGTCGGTATTCGGGATGGAGCCGCGGCAGGCCATCAGCCGCGGGCTGATCTCGGCAGTGATGCAGACCGGCGGGCTCCTGAAGGACTTCACGGTCGCCGAGACCATCCGGTACACCGCCAGCCTGTTTGTCAATAGCGAGCCAACCGCGGACGTCCTGGAGCGTGCTGGCATCAGCGGTATCGCGGATCGCAAGGTTGGCAAGTGCTCGGGCGGTGAGCAGCAGCGGCTTCGCTTTGCCATGGCGCTGCTGTCCGATCCCGAGCTCCTGGTCCTGGACGAGCCGACCACCGGGATGGATGTCGAGGGCCGACGCGACTTCTGGGCCGCGATCCGTCAGGACGCCGCCAAGGGCCGGACTGTACTGTTCGCGACCCACTACCTGGAAGAGGCCGACGCCTACGCCGACCGCATCATCCTGCTCCGGCAC
>Ga0066790_10000029_pt1 | contig 35290 bp, 33 predicted proteins | sample OrgsoiDNA2013050_FD_70963 | JGI IMG/M metagenome (GOLD analysis project Ga0066790, IMG submission 70963) | Permafrost soil microbial communities from the Arctic, to analyse light accelerated degradation of dissolved organic matter (DOM) -... | ecosystem: Environmental > Terrestrial > Soil >...
AGTACCTGTCGTCGAGCTCCTCGGGCTCGAGCACGGCGGTCTTACCGCCGTCGATGCCCGGGCGCCGCTGCGTGTACAGCCCGTACCAGCGCATCCGGCCGCGCAGGTCGGCCGGGTCGATCGAGTCGAAGCCCTGCTTGGAGTAGATGTCGATGATCCGCTGGCGGACGTTGAGCCCGTCGTCGTTCTTCTTGTTCTCTTCGTTCTTGTTGAGCGGCTCTCGGTATCCGAGCGCCCACTGACCTTCGCCGCGGGCGCGACGGGGAGCGCGCTTAGCGGTGCTCGGTGGCATGCAACTGGTGTCCTTCGGCTCTCAGGAGCGCGGCAGCGGGCCGGAGGCGACGGGTGCTGAGAAGCACGCCCTTCCCGGTACTGACCTGGCTCACCCTCAGCCGGCTTTGATTCGGCCGGTTGCGGTGGCCAGTCCGGGATGCACGCCCGGTTCCGCGACACGCGCCCGGTTTACGTCACGGGCTAGTGGTCAGCGGGCGTGCAGACAGATGGCGCTGCGGACGCGAAGCAGGTCGACATGCCTGCGTGCGACGAGCAAGGGATCCGCGGCGCTCACACAGATAGCATCACACGTGGCCATACCGCCTGTCCATGCGGCACCCGGTTCCCGGGCCGCGGCGCGGGCCGCACGGTCGTGTGAGGTCACGCATGCGGGAACGCGCCGGTTGGGCCTGGTTATTCCGCTCCGGGGCGCTGGGCATGGGAATTTACGGCCCTGGGGATGTCCCGGGCCGTCAATCCGGGTTCAGCCCTGGCGGATCCAGCCCATCGGCGGCTCAGTTTCGCGGGGCGGAAGGTGCTGACAATCACACCAGGTGCCACCGGGGCAGTCCTCGTGGTGGCGCTCCCGGCACGGAACGCAGATCATGCGGTTATCTTCTCGCTTTTTTTATGGGCGGTAACAGTTCTTTATGTGCGCTAACAGGAATCTAGGTGATCCCATGAAGGGCGCACGGCATGGCCGTATCGCGCTCCCGTTCGCGGACCGGCTTTCGGCCGGGCGGCTGCTCGGCTTCCGGCTGCAGGCCGAACTCGGCGCGGGCGCGGCGTTTCGCGGCCTTCCCGTCCTGGTCCTGGCGCTACCGCGGGGCGGCGTAGCGGTAGGCGCCGGGGTGGCCCGCATCCTGGCGGCACCTCTTGATGTCCTGGTCACCCGGAAGATTGGCTACCCGCCGCGGCCGGAACTCGGGCTGGGGGCGATCGCCGAGGGCGGCGACCCCGTCTACGATCACGCGCTGCTGGCCAGGATCGGCCTGGAACCGGCTGATCTCGCCACCGCTGCGATGCGGGAACGCGAGGAACTGGCCCGGCGGGTGCGCGTGTACCGGGCTGGGCGGCCATCCCCGGACGTCGGCGGCCGGCTGATCGTACTGGTCGACGACGGGCTCGCCACCGGCGTTACCGCGCGGGCGGCGCTGCGGGCCGTTCGCGCCCGGGATGCCGCCCGCACGATCCTGGCCGTGCCCGTCGCGTCCCGGGCGGCCGTCACACTGATGCAGCCGGAGGCGGACGAGGTACTGGTGCTGGCCAGCCCGTCCGCTTTCCGTTCGGTCGGCGAATGGTACGCGGCCTTCGGCCAGCTCAGCGACGCCGATGTGCTATCGCTGCTGGAACAGGCGCAGGGCCCGCATCCTTCCACATGACAAATCCCCGCCGCGCGCTGGGTTTTTCCCGGCGGACGCGGCGGGGACCGATGGATCACGAAATCGCTGCGCAGAGGCGTGGGACCTCAGGCGGCGTTGGCGCGGCGCATCCGGCGCCGGCGCTCAGCGGCGCGCTCTTCCTCGTTGAGGCCGCCCCAGACGCCGTACTTCTCCGGCCGGGACAGTGCGTAGTTAAGGCACTCCACCCGGACCGGGCAATCGGCGCATACGACCTTCGCATTGCGCTCCCGGATCTCACGCTCCGGCTGGCGCTCGCCGTCGGGGCCGAAGAAGAGGATAAGATCCTCCTCACGGCACGCAGCAGCATCCTGCCAGCCCCAGTTGGGCCGGGGAAGCACAGCTGACTGCCGACGCACCTGAGACATGGGACCAATCACCTCTAATTGTTTCCTAGACTTGCTTACAGGACATCTTTAGGACGTGTTCGTTTAGCTGGCTCGTGGACATGCGGACAGCCTGTGCTGCACGCGGCCACCCGCCCGTCGATTCATGCAACGCGTAGTATCGCCGTAATGTTCCCGGCGCGCGGGTCACCCCGGTACCGGAACAACGGCGTAACAGGCGGCACAGTCCTCTGCCGAACGGCTAGCACGAGCGCCACAGTCCTGCTCGATTTCTCATGGCGCAGGCGTGGGCGAGCCAGTCGCTAATCATGCCATCCGTGATCTCGCCCGCGCAGCCGGGGCCGGTAATTTAACCTCATCTCGTGACCAGCAGTTTTTTCAGGCCGCACCAACTCCGGTAACGAACTGGACAAAGGCAGAGCCGCGCGCCACCATGGGCTCCATGTCAGCGTCCGACGCAGCCCCACTGCCCCGGCTCGGCGAAGTCTTCTTCGACGTGCGCGGCAGCTCCCGCAGCATGCGTCTCAGCTGGTACTCCGACACCGGCGTGGCGGTACTCAGCATCTGGCAGGGAGGCACCTGCACCGGGACATTCCGGCTGCCCATCGACGACCTGCCGCGCATGGTGGAGGCCCTGCAGCGCGGACCGCGCGGAGCGGCCCTGCCCGCGGGCGAGGCGCGTGATCAGGAACGCGGGCAAGAACGCGGGCTCGGTGCCGAACGGCAGCGCCGCGGCATCACCGCGGCCTCGACCGAGGCCATGCCCGCGGTGGCCAGCTTCTCTGATTACGCCACGGGCCAGATCGCGCCGGTGACCGGGGAATTCAGGTCAATGAGCGGGCCGGCTGAACCCGCCTACCGTGACGACCCGCTCGGCTCGGGCGCTTACCCTGCCTATCGTGCCCCGGACCGCGGCCGGGACCGCGGCCAGGACCGGGACCGGGACAGCACGGGCGGCTCGTTCCCGGGCTACGCGGACGACGGGCCGCCGGTCTACCGGGACAGCAGCCCGCCGCCGCCCGCCTACGGCGACGACCCCCTCGGGGCCCGCGGCTACCGTGACGACCCGCTCGGCTCGGGTGGGTACCCGGCCTACCGGGACCGCGCACCGGAAACCGCGGACAACGGCTCCCGGCCCGGCCACCGGGACGGCGACCCCTACCGGAACGACCCGCTGGGCTCGGGCTACCGCAGCGAGCGGCCGCCACCCTCCTACGACCCGTACCCGCCGTCCTACCGAAATGAGCCCGCCCCGTATCCCGCGGAGGCCCCGTATCCCGCGGCGGCCCCGGGCCAGCGTTACGACGATGACCCGTTCCAGTCGGTGTACCCGGAGGACTCCCGCGAGCCCGGCCACCCGGAAGATGAGCGCACCGGTTCGCACCCGTATGGCCCGCCGCCGGGCCGTACGGAACCGCGGGTGCCCCGCGGCCGTTCCTGAAAAACTCCCGCGGCGGGAACAGTCAGGCGGTGGCCCGCGTTCCTAGTCTTCGGTCGGTGCGGCTGTGTTCCCCGGGCCGCAAAAAAATAGCCTTCGCGGAATACCGTCCGGCTGGAGCCGCGTTGTGCCACTCGCCGTGGAGGCGACCACCGCACCGGCCATCAAGCTGTGTCAGCCCGGGGCCCAGTGTGCCGGCAAGCTTAGGCGGCGCTGCCGCGGGGACGTGGGGCGCGGCGCAGCCATTGCCAGAACGTGCGTCGCGGCCGGCGGGGCGGAGGGGGCGGCCCGGCGGTGATGCCTCCGCCGTGAACCGAGCCCGAGATCTCGACGCGCAGCAGGACGGGGACACCAGGGCCAGGCGGCTCGGGCAGCGTGACGCCCCCGCCGTGCTGTGATATGTCACCGGCGTCCACCACGATGCCCGGCCTGGTGATCAGCCTGAGCCCCCCGCCTCTCACCTCGGCGGTGATGCGCAGCAGCGGCTGCGTGATCACCGCCTCGGTGAAGTCCAGCGTCACGCCGCCGCCTCTCACCCTGACGTCCAGTTCCTTCGGCACTACCCACCGGCCATCCCGGCAGGCGCCGCTGCCGCGGACGTGGATCCGTACCAGATCCTTCGGCGTGGCGCTCACCGCGCCCGCGCCAGGCGGCACGACAAAGGCACCCGGCGTGGCCGGCAGGTCGGCAGTCAGCGCCGCGAGCTCGGCGTAGGTCCTGGCGGTCAGCGCGCATTCCAGGCGGTCGTCCAGTTCTTCCGCGGAGAGCCGGCCGTCCCCGGCGGCTACCCGCAGCACTTCCACCACCTGATCCCGGTCCGCGTGTGATGCGCGGAGTTCCTCGCCCGCGACGGTGGCAGGCAGATCGCTCTGGCCGCCTCTGCTGGATTGCGGGTCCGCCATGCCCAAACCCTAAGGCAACGCGCCGATGCGCGCCACGCCAGGCGACTTCGCGGTTGCGGCCGGCAAGCAAACCCTTCTCAGCGCGCCGCGCCCGGTCAATGGCCAGCCGGTAATAGATGCGCGCGCCCGGCCTTCGCTTCCTCCCCGTAACTACGCGTGGTTGCCGGTGCCGGGGGGACGGGTGACGGGGTTTTCGGCTTCGGGGCGGGGTGTGGATGCGGGCTTCTCGGGCTGCCGGGGGATAGGGCCGACCGCCGCGGCGAGCACCTGGGAGTTCGGCACGGACATGACGGTGTCCCCGGTGTCGAGCCGGATGTAGGTAATGCCGATCTCGGTGACAACGCCCTGAAGCTGGCCGCCGAGCGCACCCGCGCGGAGCTGGATGGGGTCGCCGACCTGGAACGGCCGGGACAGCAGCAGGACCATCCCGGCGAAGATGTTCGACATCGACTGCTGCGCCGCGATCCCGAGCAGCACGCTGGTGAGCGCGGTACCGACCACGAGCTGGCCGACGGGAACCCCGAACAGCTGCAGCGTGATGACCAGCGTGACGATGAAGCCCACGAGCAGCAGCGCGTAGCGGATCACCGCCGCGTGGGCCGAGCCGACCCGGGGCCTGAAGAAGGCTTGGGTCTTGCTCGAGATGCCGAGCACCGCGACGATCGCCAGCACGAGGAAGACGACGGCCAGCGCGTACCGTACGGCCTCGATGGCGAACGGCGGCAGCAGCAGGCCACCGAAGATCGACTTTCCCCGGTGCGACACCACGGCGGCCGTGATGGCGAGGACGAGCGCGATCGCCTCCTTCCAGGGCCGTGTCTTCTCCTTGACCCGCGCCATCTGGGCGCTCAGTTCCCGTAGGTCGTGCGCTCGCTGCTCATCCTGATCCACCCCCGTGCCTCCCTCCTTCTTTCCCGCGGCGCGGCAACTGTTCCGCCCACGGTATCGGGACGGCCGGGCGATGGCGCGGTGAGCTGCGGGCGCGGCCAGGACCGGCACGCGTGGCCATGCTCACAGCGGACATGCGACGGTCCCGGAGAATCCAGAAATTCTGGCTCTCCGGGACCGGCTGCCGGAAACGGCGTCCGCTGGGTCAGGACGGTGCGGGCAATTAGGCCAGCAGTGGCTTGCCGACCGGCAGGTTGAGCCGGCCGGGAAGCCCGTTGGCCACCCCGGCCGCCGAGGCGTACCAGGCGACGACGGCGGTGACGACGCCGACGATCCCGCCCACCTCGGTCATCCCGTGGCCCTGTGCGGCATTCGCGAAACCGCCGATGAACAAGAAGATCTCGGTGATTTCCAGGGTAAGGAAGACGGCGAACACGGCCACATTGACCTGTAGGCTCATGATCAGCATGTAGGTGTTGAAGATGGCGAACGCCAGGACGATCCAGCCGAGGTCGTGGTTGAAGACGGCCGGGGACTTGATTCCCGGGGCCACCAGAAGGGCCCACAGCCCCAGGCCGATCCAGAAGCCGCCATAGGTGGAGAAGGCGGTCGCGCCGAAGACGTTCTTATTGCGGAATTCCCACATGCCGGCGAGCAACTGGATGAAGCCGCCGTAGGCAAAGGCGTACCCCAACCATGCACTTCCGGACGCTTTTGTCATCCAGCCCGCATTGGCGGCGGACAGCAGAAAGGTAGTGAGTGCGAAAGCGGCCAGGCCGAGGGGGGCCGGGTCGGCGATAGATGACACCGCGGCGGCCGCTGTGCGGTCACCTGCGGTAGTGATGCGATCGTCGTTGACGCTCACGGTGATCCTCCTGTGAAGGAGGGCATGTCCTGCTTCGCACGAGAGCGAACAGTCATGCCATGTTCCTTTGTCTTGTCACATCTGGATCAGGCGAACCAGATGCAAGATCGTACCGAGCGTAACGCCCTGGGCCTCGGTCCGGTATACCCGCGCGTGGTGTTTTCGCGTAGTTATAAAACGGTTAAGGGGGCAGGCCTGCGGTTTCTGGCCAGCGTCTCGCCCAGCCCGGCCCGGGTGGCCAGCACGAGCAGCCGATCTTGCGGCTTGAGCTCGTAATTGCGGTCCACTGACCAGTCGAACAGGCCCGTGGCGCGGCGGCGCACGGCCAGCACGTGCGTCTCGCCGGGACGCTCCGCCTCCCTGACCGGCTGGCCGGCTAGCCCGGGGCCGGCCTCCACGTGGACCTCCGCGATGAGCAGGACGTGCCGCCCGACCGGGATGGTCCGCAGCACCTGGTGCTCGAGCATGGCGGCGGCGAAAGCCGGGGCCGCCAGGTAGGAGACACTGCGCGACACGGTGTTGCCGATCATCTTCTGGACCCGCTCGGCCAGGTCGTCGTCGTAGAGCCGCAGCACGATGCGCAGATCGGCGCGGAGTGCCCGGGCGTGCAGGGCGGCCTCCAGGTTGACCTCGTCGCTGCTGGTCACCGAGACCAGGGCGATGCTGGTCCGGAGGTTCGCCGCGCGCAGCGTCTCCTCACGGTGGATTTCCCCGACGACGACGTGCACGCCCAGGCGGCGGGCGACCGCCACCCCGGCCGCCTCCGGGTCGCGGTCGATCGCCACCACCCCGATGCCCAGGTCATGAAGCTGGCCCACCACCCGCATGCCGACCCGGCCGAGCCCGACCACGATCACGTGCCCGCTGGCCGAGGGCCGTTTTTCCCGGATCGAGCCGGTCAGCCGCGCCCCGACGATCAGGGCCGTCACGAACGGCACGAACACCATGCCGTCGAACGTGAGCATGGTCTGCGCGATCTTCTCCGGGCCGCCGAGCGCCGGATTCGTGAGGGCCGCGCCGGCCGAGTCCAGCATCGTCAGGTAGAGCGCGTTCGGCCACGTGTGCCCCGCGCCGATGACCAGCGTCGCGAAACCGGCGACGAGCACGGCGAACAGGATCGCGAACCCCAGGCCGAGCCGGTGCCAGACCAGCCCGCGCAACATCCGCACCGCGAGCCGCACCGGGTTGCGCCGGCGGACCAGCGGGTTGCGCGGCGTCCCATTGGCCACGGCCAGGACCAGATCGGCGTTCTGCTCATCCCGGGGCAGCAGCCGCGGCGCGCCGGAGCCGCTGGAAGCGGCCAGCCCGCACAGCACCTCATCCGGGCCGGCGTCCTCGCGGCGCGCCACGTACAGGGTGCGGCCGGACACCCGGACGTGGCTCGGGGCAGGCTCCCCTAAAGCGGCCGCGGCGAACGAGGGCGCCGACATCGCCGTGCCCACCAGGACCGCGCAGTCCGGGAAGAAGGACCGCACCTGGTCACCGAGGCCCGGGCTGAAGACCGCGAGAACCAGCCGGATGTCCGGGCTGAGTTCCCGCGCGCGCAGCGCCGCGTGGAAGTTACCCACGTCGTCCTGGCGCAGCAGGGCCAGGGCGCGGGCGGAGGTGATCTGGGCGTCGGCGAACGCCTGGCTGGTCAGTTGATCACGCTCGATGATCCTGACCCCGGGCAGCCGGTCGATCTCGGGTCCGTGACCGCGCCGTTTGGACGGCAGGATGACCGTCACGCGCTCGCGGTACCGGCCGGTGAGCTCCTGGGCGACGCGGTAGGCGAGCTTGTCGTCGCCGCAGACCACGAGATGTCCCTCGGACGCGCGGAACCGCGCAACGGGTGGCATGGCGCGATCCTAGCCACCCGCCCGGAACGCCACCTCGCCGTGGTGCGCCCGGACGTGCCTTGGGGCAGCGAGTATGCTGAACTGTTACCAGGGCTAGGCCACGGGAAGGCCCGGATATGACAGCTGACGGCGGGATTCGCGCTTCCGATCACGATCGGGAAAGCGCGGTAGAGGTGCTTCGCGATGCGTACACGGCCGGCCGCCTGAACCTGGACGAGTTCGACGAGCGGACGACGGCCGCGTATGCGGCCAAAACCTGGGGTGATCTGCGCGAACTGACGTCTGATCTGCCCGCAGAACCGACCCTGGGGGCCGACCTGAGGATGCCGGCGCCGAAGCCGGCGATGGTCGATGCGCCGCTGCAGTACCGGTCCCGGCGGCCGCCGTTCATCCCGCTGCTGCCGATCGCCCTGGTCTGGCTGGTCGTCGCGGCCGCCGCGCACGCGTCGGCCGTCGTCATCCCCATCATGCTGCTGTGCCTGCTGTCGGTGCGGATGGTGGGCTGGCGGCGCAGGCACCCGCCGCGGGACCCCGGGACCGGGGCCGGGCCCGGGGCCGGCCCGTCCCGGCGCGCGGACGACATCGTCTAACGCTCGGCCGCATCTAGCGTTCAGCCGCCGCGGAATCGTTCCAGACCGGTGTGCGCGCTTGGCCGCCGGCGGAAACGGTCACATCGACGTTACAGGGGTATCTGGGTTAAAACTTCCTGAATCCCTACCCAACGTAACCTTACGAACGGAACAACGCGAACCTTTCTGTCGTGCCAAAGGCGGGCATTTAACCCTTTATTGCCTGGATGTTCGCTGAGAATCGAACCTGCCTCCGACCGTGTAACGCGAAATCTAGTAGCGTCGTTGACGGTAAAGCCGTTACCCAGTGCGTGCGGGATTGACGGGTCGTTGACGAGGAGCCCGGGGGGGCTGTTGGCTGATGTAACCGCTGAAGGGGAACGCGCCGACGGCGCGGGGGCGGGCACAGCTTCTCCGGAGGTAACCGGCGGCGTTGCCCCGGACAGCCCAGCGACAGTCCGAGAACAAGCCACTGAACGGGCCCACCCGGGAGCCGGCCGGCTGCTGGCTGATCACTGGCCGTTCGTCGTCGTGATCGCGCTCGCCGCGGCCCTGCGCGCAGTGGTCATGCTCGGCTACCCGCCCATCCTGTTTTACAGCGACTCCTACAACTACATCGCCGATGCCGTGGCGAAGGCCCCCGACGTCGTCCGTCCGGACGGTTACCCTCTCTTCCTCTATATTCTGCTGCCCTTCCATAGCCTCGCCCTGATCGCCGTCCTGCAGGCTCTCATGGGCCTGGCCACGGGCGCCGCTATCTACGCGGTGCTACGGCGGCGCGGGCTGCCGTGGTGGGGCGCGACGCTCCCGGCTCTGCCCGTGCTGTTCGACGTGTACGAGATGCAGATCGAGCACATGGTCCTGTCCGACGTGCTGTTCATCTTCGTCCTCACCGTGGCCCTGGCCGCCCTGTGCTGGTTCGACCGTCCGCCGCTCCTGCTGTGCGCGGTCGCGGGATTGATGATCGGCTACGCGGGCGTTGTCCGGGCGGTGGGGGAGCCACTGCTGGCCGTCCTGGCCGTCGGCCTGCTGCTGCGGCGGGTGGACGGGAAGCGCGTCGCGCTGCTGCTGGTGGCGGGGGTGCTGCCGATCGCCGGCTACATGGCCTGGTACCACGGCTTTTACGGGCAGTACGCGCTCGGCAACTCCAGCGGCAGCTTCCTTTACAGCCGGGTGAGTACCTTCGCCGAATGCTCCAAGATGACCCTGCCGGTCAACCTGAAGGTCCTGTGCGACCCCACACCGCCCGCGCAGCGGCCCAACTCGCAGGAATACCTGTGGTCGATCAGCACGCCGCTGTACAAGGTGAGCCACGGCAACCAGTTCTCGCCGGCCGCCGACGTCATGGCGGGCACGTTCGCCCGGGCCGCGATCGAGTCGCAGCCACTGGCGTACGCCACGGCCGTGCTGAAGGACGCCGCGCACACGTTCACCTGGGACCGCTCCTATTCGGACATAACCGGTTCCGGGCCGTCGTTCCAGTTCGAGCCGGTGGTCGCGCCGGTGACCGCCAGCAAGACCCTGTGGTGGGTGCTGTATTACCCGAAGGACAAGTCCGCTCTGCTGCGTTACGGCGGCCCGAGCCTGGGCCAGCCCACGGTCACCAAGCCGTTCTCCAGCTTCATCCAGGCCTACCAGAAGATCTTCTACCTCAGGGGCACGATGCTGGGGGTCATCCTGCTGGCCGGCGCGGCGGGCGTCATCGCGCGCTGGCGGCGGTGGGGCGGCCTGGCCCTGCTGCCCTGGGCTCTGGCCGCCGTCCTCGTCATCCTGCCGCCGATGACGGCCGGCTTCAGCTACCGGTACGTGCTCGCGGCCGTGCCGATGGCCTGCCTCGCCGCCGGGCTGGCCGCGAGCCGCGAGCCCCGTACCTCGCGTCAGTGAGCCTCGCGTCAGTGAGCCTCCCGTCACTGATCTGCGGGGCGGCCCATCCCCCGGGGCACCTGCCCGGCTGCTTCCGCGTCGAGCAGGAACAGCGTGCGCTGCCGCCCGCGCGCGCCCGCGGCCGGGACCTGCATCGGGCCCGCGTCAGACAGCGCCAGCGCGACCGCGTTGGCCTTCTCTTGCCCGGCGGCCAGGATCCAGATCTCCCGGGCGGCGTTGATCGACGTCAGCGTCATCGTCAGTCGCGTGGGCGGCGGTTTCGGTGCCCCGCGGACCGCGGCCACCGACCGGTCATCGTACAGCGCCGGCATGCCCGGGAACAGCGACGCGATGTGGCCTTCCGGGCCGATGCCCAGCAGCAGGACGTCGAACGAGGGCACCGCGCCGTGATCTTCCGGCCTGGTCGTCTCGCGCAGCCACGTCGCATAGCGCGCGGCCGCGGCCTCCGGGTCGTCACCGTCCGGGCCGTCGGACGGCGGCATGGGGTGAACCCGGGCCGGATCGATGCCGACATGATCGAGCAGGGCGGCGTGCGCCCCTGTTTCGTTCCGCTCCTTGTCGCCGGACGGCAGGAACCGCTCGTCGCCCCACCAGATGTCCACGTGCCGCCAGTCGACGGCATCCCGCCCCACCGCCGCGAGCTCGGTGAGCACGGCGGTGCCGATGCCGCCGCCGGTGAGCACCACCGAGGCGGTGCCACGGGCCGCGACCGCGTCCACCAGCCGGATGACCAGTCGCGCCGCGACCGCCTTGGCCAGTAGCGGGGCGTCCCGGTGGACGATGACCTCGGGAGCGCTCATTCGCCCGCGATCTCCTGTTCGGCCACGCCCGCCTCCGGGCTGCCGCCGGCCGCCGCCCCCACCGGGATGGCCGTGCCAATCAGCGTGAACGTATCGGCCTCGCGATCGTCGTCGGTGCGCGCATCGCCGAACAGCCAGGCCAGTGATTCGGCGTACACATCGTCGGGGTCGAGCCGGCGTAGCTCCTCGGCGAGCAGTTCGGACTGGTCGCGGCGGTGCAGGGCGACCCGCCGGTCCGGCTCGCCGGTCTTCGACAGGGTGGCGGTCCGGCCGTCGTGGCGGGAGATGGCGATTTTGCCGTTCGCGGTGTCGAACCGCACGTCGGTGATGCCCGGGCCCCCGGACACGGCGCGCCGCACCGGGACCCCCAGCCGCACCGAGAGCCAGGCCGCGAGGATGTCGCCGCTCGGGTTGTCCCGCTCGGCGAGCACTTCCCCGCGGGTGACGGGCGGGTGCGGCACGTCGAACGTGGCCGCGAGCAGCGTGCGCCACGGGGTGAGCCGGGTCCAGCTGAAGTCGGTGTCCCCGGGCTTGTACGACTCGGCCAGCCTGGCCAGTACGCCCTGCACACCGTCCCCGGCGGCGGAATCGGTCACCCGGCGCTGGGCCAGCGCCCCGAGCGGGCTCTGCGACGGCACCTCCGGCGCCTGCCCGGGCCACCAGGTGACCACGGGCACGTCCGGCACGAGGAGCGGCGCGAGCACGGAGTCGGCGTGCTGCCCGACCGCGCCGTACATGCGCAGCAGGATCGTCTCACCGGGGCCCGTTTCGCCGACCCGGATCTCCGCGTCCAGGCGCGACTCCGCGTTCGGGCGGCGGGTGATCACGCCGAGCACGCGGCAGGGGTGCTCGCGTGCCGCCTGGTTCGCGGCGCGCATGGCGTCGTACTGCGCGGCCTCGGTGGTCTCCACGATCAGCGTGAGCACCATGCCCAGCGCCGCACCGCCGAGCCGGCGCCGCGCCTCGGTCAGCGCCTCGTAGATCGCGCCCGTACTGGTGTCCGTCAGGTCGATCGTCATCGTCGTACCCTTCTAGAGCCGGCGCCAGACACGGCCGTCGCGGGCCATGAGCGCGTCCGCGGAGGCGGGCCCGGCGGTGCCCGCCGTATACGGGTCAGGCTTGGTGTATTCGGCCCAGAAGTCCTCGATCGGGTCGAGGATGCGCCACGACAGCTCGACCTCTTCCTGCCGGGGGAACAGCGGCGGGTCGCCGATGAGCACGTCGAGCAGGAGCCGCTCGTAGGCCTCGGGACTGGACTCGGTGAAGGATTCCCCGTAGGCGAAGTCCATGTTCACGTCGCGGACTTCCATGGCGGTGCCGGGCACCTTGGAGCCGAACCGCACGGTCACGCCCTCGTCCGGCTGGACCCGGATCACCAGCGCGTTCTGGCCGAGTTCCTTGGTGTCGGTCGCGGAGAACGGCAGGTGCGGCGCGCGCTGGAACATCAGCGCGATCTCCGTCATCCGGCGCGGCAGCCGTTTCCCGGCCCGCAGGTAGAACGGGACGCCGGCCCACCGCCGGGTGCCCACGCCCAGCCGCACCGCGGCGTAGGTCTCGGTCCGGGAGTCGGGCGGGATCCCGTCTTCCTCCAGGAACCCGCGCACCTCGTGCCCGCCCTGCCAGCCCGCCGTGTACTGCCCGCGCGCGGTGCCGGTGGCCAGGTCCGCCGGCAGCCGGACGGCCGACAGCACCTTCTCCTTCTCCGCCCGCAGCGAGTCGGCGTCGAAGGCGACCGGCTCCTCCATCGCGGTCAGCGCCAGCAGTTGCAGCAGGTGGTTCTGGATCACGTCGCGGGCGGCGCCGATCCCGTCGTAGTAGCCCGCCCGGCCGCCGATGCCGATGTCCTCGGCCATCGTGATCTGCACGTGGTCGACGTACCCGCGGCTCCAGATCGGCTCGTACATCGTGTTGGCGAAGCGCAGGGCCAGGATGTTCTGGACGGTTTCCTTGCCCAGGTAGTGATCGATGCGGAACACCGACTCGGGCGGGAACACCGCGGCCAGGATGTCGTTCAGCTCACGGGCGCTCTTCAGGTCGTGGCCGAACGGCTTCTCGATCACAACCCGGCGCCACGGCCGGTGGGCGGCCCACACATCCTGGCCCTCGGGTGGGGTGTAGGTGCCGGGATCGGACAGCCCGGACCGTTTGAGCTGCTGCACCACGAGCGGGAACGCCTTGGGCGGGATCGACAGGTAGAACGCATAGTTCCCGCCGGTGCTCCGCTCGGTGTCCAGGGCGCGGACGGTCTGGGCCAGGTTGTCGAACGCGGCGTCGTCGTCGAACTCGCCCTGGACGAACCGGATGCCCTCGCTGACCTGCTGCCACACCGTGTCCCTGAACGGCGTCCGGGCGTGCTGCTTGACCGCCTCGTAGGTGAGCTGGGCGAAGTCCTCGTCTTCCCAGTCCCGCCGGGCGAAGCCGACCAGCGAGAAGCCCGGTGGGAGCAGCCCCCGGTTGGCCAGGTCGTAGATCGCGGGCAGCAGCTTCTTGCGCGCCAGGTCGCCGGTCACACCGAACATGACCAGCACGCACGGGCCGGCCACCCGGGGGATGCGCCGGTCCCGCGGGTCCCGCAGCGGGTTCTCTTCTACCTGCTGGTCCGGGAGGGCCGCGGGATTGGCTGGCGCGGGCCCGCTGGCGCCCTGGACTGACGTCACTGACTCGCTCACGATTCTCCCGTTCGTTCATTACCGTGGCGCATTGTCTCGTATACCGCGCGGCCGGCGAGCGGTGGCTCGCCGGCGTCCGCTGTCGAGCGCTGATCACTGCTCCGCGAGCTGGCCCTTGACCGTCTCGATGAGCTCGTTCCAGGACGCGGCGAACTTCGCCACTCCCTCATCCTCCAGCACCGCGACTACGTCGTCGTAGGAGATACCGAGATTTTCCAGGTCCGCGATGACCTTACGGGACTCGCCGTAGCTGCCGTGGATCGTGTCACCGCGGATCTCGCCGTGGTCGGCCACGGCGTGGATGGTCGGCTCCGGCATCGTGTTCACCGTGTCCCGCGCGACCAGTTCCACCACGTACATGGTGTCGGGGAACGACGGGTCCTTGACGCTGGTCGACGCCCACAGCGGGCGCTGCACCCGCGCGCCCCTGGCCGCCAGGGCCTCCCATCGCGGGGTGGCGATCCGCTTGTCGAACAGCTCGTACGCCAGCCGGGCGTTGGCGATGGCCGCCTTGCCGCGCAGGGCCTTGGCCTCGTCCGTGCCGATCTTGTCGAGCCGCTTGTCCACCTCGGTGTCGACCCGGCTGACGAAGAAGGACGCGACGGACGCGATACCGGACAGGTCACGCCCGGCTTCGGCCGCCTTCTCCAGGCCGGCCATGTAGGCGTCGATGACCGCGTCGTACCGTTCCAGCGAGAAGATCAGGGTCACGTTGACGCTGATGCCCTCGGAGATCGCCTGCTCGATCGCGGGCAGCCCCTCCACGGTGGCCGGGATCTTGATGAAGAGGTTCGGCCGGTCGACCAGCCACCACAGCGCGCGCGCCTCGGCGATGGTCGGCTCGGTCTCCTTGGCCAGCCGCGGGTCGACTTCGAGTGAGACCCGGCCGTCCTGGCCGCCGGTCTCGTCGTAGGCGGGACGCAGCACGTCGCACGCCCAGCGGATGTCGTAGGCGGTGATGGCGCGGACCGCCTCGCCCACCGACACCTTGCGGATCGACAGGTCGTGGGACTGGCCGTCGTACGCCGACCCCTTGCTCAGCGCGGCCGCGAAGATCGTCGGGTTCGACGTCACCCCGATCACGTGGAAGTCGCGGTGGAGCTCGGCCAGATTCCCGGTGCGGAGCCGTTCACGGCTGATGTCGTCCAGCCATACCGCTACCCCCTCGGCCGAAAGCCGAGCCAGAGGGTCTTCTGCCTGGGAGGTCATAACCTTTCTTTCCTTCCCTTATGTCGTTCACCCGTGCGGACGAGGTGCTTCACCCTCACGGTGCGCTGGCCCGTTCCAGGGCCGTGCGCGCTACGGCGGCGACGCGCTCGGACGTGAGCCCGAACTCGGCGTACAGGCGCTGGTACGCGGCGGAGGCACCGAAGTGCTCCACCCCGACCGACTCGCCCAGGTCACCGACGTACTCCCGCCAGCCGAGCGTGATGCCTGCTTCCACCGAGACCCGTGCCCGGATCCGGCTCGGCAGAACCTCTTCCCGGTAGGAGGCTTGCTGCTCAGCGAACCATTCCACGCAGGGCATGGACACCACACGGGTCGGTGTCCCCTCGGCCTGCAGCTCGTCCCGGGCGGCCAGCGCGATCTGCAGCTCGCTGCCGGTGCCGATGATGATCACCTTCGGGTCACCGTCCGCCTCGGCCAGCACGTACCCGCCGCGGGCGGTGCCCTCCGCGCTGGCCAGGCCGCCGCCGGCGTTGGCCAGGGCGTCGGTGCCGGCCGCGGAGCGCTCCAGCGTCGGCATATTCTGCCGGCTCAGGCACAGCGCGGACGGGTTGCTGTCCCGCTCCAGGATGGTCTTCCAGGCCACGGCCGTCTCGTTCGCGTCGCCGGGCCGGACGACCGCCAGGTTCGGGATGGCGCGCAGCGCCCACAGGTGCTCCACCGGCTGGTGCGTCGGGCCGTCCTCGCCCAGCCCGATCGAGTCGTGCGTCCACACGTACGTCACGGGCAGCTTCATCAGCGCCGCGAGCCGCACGGCGCCCCGCATATAGTCGCTGAAGACCAGGAACGTCCCGCCGTAGGGCCTTGTTCCCCCGTGCAGCGCGATGCCGTTGAGTATCGCGCCCATGGCGTGCTCACGGATGCCGAAGTGCAGCGTGCGGCCGTACTCGTTGCCGGGGAACATCGTGGTCTGGTGGTCGCGCGGGATGAAGGACGGCTCGCCCTTCATGGTGGTGAGGTTGCTCTCGGCCAGGTCGGCGGAGCCACCCCACAGTTCCGGCAGCACCGGGGCGAGCGCGCTGAGCACCTCACCGGAGGCCTTCCGGGTGGCCATGCCCTTCTTGTCGGGCGGGAACGTGGGCAGCACCCTGTCCCAGCCGGTGGGCAGCTCGCGCCTGGCCAGCCGGTCGAACAGTTCCTTCCGGCTGCCGTTGGCCTTGGCCCACGCCCCGAAGGCGTCATCCCACTCGGCGCGCGCGGCCTTGCCGCGCTCGATGACGCCGCGCGCGTGCGCGACCAGGTCGGGGGCCTCGGGGAAGGAGATGGCCGGGTCGAAGCCGAGAATCTTCTTGGTGGCCGCGACCTCCTCCGCGCCCAGGGCCGAGCCGTGCGCCGCGCCGGTGCCCTTCTTGTGCGGGGCCGGCCAGCCGATGATCGTGCGCAGGTTGATCATGGACGGCCGCCCGGTCTCGTTCCTGGCCGCGATCAGCGCGTCGTAGAGGGCCTGGACGTTCTCGGTGTAGCCGCCGTCCGGCTGCACCCAGTCGACGTGCTGCACGTGCCACCCGTAGGCCTCGTACCGTGCCGCGACGTTCTCGGACTTGGCGATCTGCGTGTCGTCCTCGATGGAGATGCGGTTGTCGTCGTAGATCAGGATCAGGTTGCCGAGCTCCTGGTGGGCGGCGAGGGAGGAGGCCTCGTGCGTGATGCCCTCCTCGATGTCGCCGTCGGACGCGAACACGTACACGTGGTGGTCGAACGGGCTGGCCCCCGGCTTCCCGTCGGGGTCGAACAGGCCGCGCTCGCGCCGGGTGGCCATCGCCATGCCCACCGCGTTCCCCAGGCCCTGCCCCAGCGGGCCGGTCGTCGTCTCCACCCCGGCCGTGTGCCCGTGCTCCGGGTGGCCCGGAGTGAGGCTGCCCCACGACCGGTACTGCTTCAGGTCCTCCAGGCTCAGCCCGTAACCGGACAGGTAGAGCTGGATGTAAAGGGTCAGGCTGGAGTGCCCGCAGGACAGCACGAAACGGTCCCGCCCGGTCCATCCCGGGTCCGCGGGGTCGTGCCGGAGAATCCGCTGGAAAAGCAGGTACGCCGCCGGGGCGAGGCTCATCGCCGTGCCGGGGTGCCCCGATCCCTCGTTCTCCACGGCGTCCATGGCCAGAACCCGGATCAGGTTCACGGTGCGCTCGTCGATGTCAGACCACTCGAGCTTGTTTCTCGGCTGGCTACTCACCGCTAGGTCACGGCTCCTCTCTGCTGATGAAGACTGTGGTCGCGGCATTCGCGGACTCTGCCGCGATGCCGGCTGCGCAGCCCCACATACCCTCGTCCAGGCAGCCCAAAAGCCCCCCGCCAAACCCGGGGGCTTTGACCATGATCGAGCCTATCCCGCCGGCGATGCCAGGCTGAGCACAAGGGGCCTTACCGCGGCGAGTCTGTGCAGGCTGCTTCCCGGACGGCCCGGTAAACTCGGCCGGCATGGGGACGCCCGCACCCGTCTTCGACCCGAGGGCGGTCATCGACGGCACGCCGCCGGGCCGGGCCCGGGTCGGGGTCATCATCGGGATCGTGGTGGCCGCGCTGTGCGTGATCATCGTGTTCGGCATCGAGCTGGCCGAGAGCGTGGCGTCGGGGCACAGCACCACGCCGTTCTTCATCGCGCTGCCGCTCGCGCTGGCGCCGGTCCCGCTGCTGGTCGCGGCGGTCCTGTTCATCGACCGCCTGGAGCCCGAGCCGCGGATCAACCTGCTCTTCGGCTTCCTGTGGGGCGCCGGGATCGCGGCCCTGTTCGCCGCGCTCATCAACACGGCCGGGCTGGAGTACATCACGCAGCCCGCGCTCGGTGCCTCCGCGGGGCAGTACATCTCCGCCACGGCCGGCGCGCCCGTCGTGGAAGAGACGCTCAAGGGCCTCTTCCTCGTCTGGCTGGTCCGCTGGCGCCGCCAGGAACTCGACGGGCCGACCGACGGTATCGTCTACGCGGCGATGGTCGGGCTCGGCTTCGCGATGACCGAGAACATCGGCTACTACATCAACGCGCTCGTCAACCCGGTGCACGGCGGTGTTCAGCTGCTCGGCTACACCTTCGTGCTGCGCGGCGTGCTCTCGCCGTTCCTGCACCCCATCTTCACGTCGATGACCGGGATCGGCGCCGCCTACGCGGCCTCGCACCGGCGGGCCGGCTGGGCGCTGCCGCTGGGCTGGGTCACCGCCGTGGGCCTGCACGCCATGTGGAACGGGCTCAGCATCTTCGGGCTGGCCGGGACGGTGGCCGCGTACCTGGTCCTGCTCTGCCTGCTCGGCATCCTCTGGGCCGTCATCATTGCGGACCGCCGCCGCATCGTCGCCCAGATCGAGCGTTACCTGCCCGGTTACGAGCCGACTGGTTTGGTCACGCCGCAGGACATCGCGATGCTCAGCTCGCTGAAGGACCGCCGGCTCGCCCGTAACTGGGCGCTGGCGACCGGCGGCATGCCCGCGGCGTCGGCGATGGGCAACTATCAGCTCGCGGCGACGGAGCTGGCGCTGCTGCACCAGAAGGCCCGGCGGGGCGTGCTCGACCGCGCCGGGGTAACGCGGCGCCAGCAGGCTCTGCTCGGCCTGATGCAGGTGGCGCGCGCGGCGTTCCTGCGCCGCCGCCCGGCCCCGCCGGACGCCCCGTGGGCCGGGTCCGGGCCGTCGGGATTCACCCGGCCGTCATCGTATTCGGCGCCGATGCCACGCGTGTGACCGTCTCGCTGGCCGGACCGGTCCCCACGGGCCCCACGCGGCCCCGGTCGCGGAGGGCAAGGAACAGCCGGACGGTGACGATCCAGATCACCACCGCGACCGTGACGTGGACCCAGACCACTCCCGCGGGCAGCCCGCTGAAGTACTGCGCGTACCCGATCGCGCCCTGGGCCAGGATCAGCGCGCCCAGCGCCCAGCCCCGCCGGACCGCCCGGCGCGGCGCGCCCGACAGCGACAGGCCGAGGATCAGCGCGGCGGACAGTCCGCCCATGAGCCAGCCGATGTCCGCGTGGAACTGGGTGACACCGATGAACGGCAGCTGGAAGCGGGGCGCCGCGGCGTTCCCGGCCAGCTTCCCGGTGCCGGTGACCACGGTTCCGGCGGCGAACATCAGCGCGACTACCGGCACGAGGACCCCGCCCATGATCCGCAGGTCCCGCCGGACCACAGGGGTCGTGGGCCCGTTGCCTTCACCGCTGCGGACGTGCAGCACGACCGCAGCGCCCACGATCGCGGTCGAGAACATGAAGTGGAAGGCCACCCAGGCCGGGTTCAGCTTGGTCAGCACCACGATCCCGCCCACCACGGCCTGACCGATCACCCCGCCGGGCAGCGCCGCGGCCAGCCACACCAGGTCGCGGCGCCGGCGGCTGCTGCCCGGCGGCCGGTACAGGCAGGCGGCGATAAACACGAAGCCGGCGATGAGGACGAGCGGCACGTTCAGCAGGCGGTTGCCGAACTCGATCCACGTGTTCAGGGCCGACTGGCCGGTGGTACTCGCCGCGACCAGGCTGCCCGCCGTGCACTTGGGCCAGTCCGGGCAGCCGAGCCCCGACTTGCTGAGCCGCACCGCCTCGCCGGTCGACATGATGACCGCGTTGGCGATCACCGCGGCGAGCGCGAGCCCCCGCATCGACGCCGGGGTCGGCCGCAGCACGGTTCCCGCGACCGGATTGGCCGCGATCCGGTTCACCGCGCGGCGGAGCGGTGAGCCGGCCAGGGAATCGGCGGCGGCCCCGGAACCGGGGGCAGGCGCAGAAGTTCCTGGCGCGGGGGCAGCATCGGCAGACACGCTCTTCATCGTAGGAGACCGCCCCAGACTTCGCCGCCCAGTCCCTTGAGCGCCGCCCAGTCCCTTTACGCGCCGCTAGCGGCCGGTCAGAACTCGGTTTTGAGCCTTTCGATCTCCCGGGCCCGCTCGCGCAACTGCGCGTACGCCGGGCGTTCGCGGATGCGGGCGAGTGCCCAGCGGACGGCCTCGGCGCGGCTGCTCGCGATGCCCGCGGTGATGAGCGCGTCCAGGGTTTCCAGGTCCACGACGCCGAGCCGGGCCATCACCGGGGTCAGCTCGGCGCCGCCTTCGGCCGCGCGGGCCTCCAGCGAGCTGCGCGGGCCGCCGCCCAGCACCATCCGGGGGCCATGGCCGTTGTCGCCGCCGGCGCGGAACTCCAGCCGGCCGGCCTCGGGAAGCTGGACCTTCAGGTCGTACCGGAACTGCTTGATCGCCGGCCCGTGCTCGTGCTCGAACGCCTGCAGCGCCTGCTCCTGGGCCTCGCGTCCCTCCGCCGCGTGCAGGATCACCCGGACCAGCAATTCTCCCGGCTCGATCACCGGGTCATCGCCGTATTGCAGCACCTCGGCCCGCTGCACCACGCCGGGGAAGCGCTTGTTCGCCTCCTCACTGATCTGCTGTTCGAGGTGGTCAAGCGCCGCCCGTTCCATGTCAGCCTCCAAGAGTTACATCAGAAACACAGCGTAACACCGTGTTTCTGAGCTGACCAGTTTCTGAGCTGACCGGGAGCGGGCGGGGCTAAGGATTTTGCTGGGTTTGCTGGGTTGCTGGGGGCAGCGAGGCGGGAGCCGGGGGCGGCGCGGGGTCCGCCGACGGGCCGGGGCTCGCGGAGACGGGGGACGGGGGAGCGGAGCGGGCGGCGCCGATGCAGGCGACGACGACACAGCCGACGGCGGCCCATTCGCTGACCGCCAGGTGCTGGCCCAGCAGAGCCAGTCCGATCAGCGCCGCCGCCACCGGCTCAAGGCTCATCCAGATGCCGAACACCCGGGTCGGCAGCCTTCGCAGCGCCCGCAGCTCGACTCCGTAGGGGATCGCCGAGGACAGGATGCCGACGGCCGCCCCGGTCGCGAGGACGAACGGCCGCCGCAGTGATCCGTTCGCCGTGGCCAGGGCGCCAGGGGTCACCACCACGGCCGCGATCACCATGGCGATGACCAGCCCCGACGATCCCTGGAAGCGGCGGCCCGTCGCGGCGCTGAGCACGATGTACGCGGCCCAGCCCACGGCGCTCGCGGCCGCGAAGACGACCCCGGCCACGTTCAGGTGAGCCGTCCCGCCCCCGGTGAGCAGAACCACCCCGGCGGCCGCCAGCGTCACCCAGAGCAGGTCAAGCGGACGGTGCGAGCCGGCCACGGCGACGGCCAGCGGCCCGAGGAACTCGATGGTTACCGCCACCCCCAGCGGCACGCGCGCGATGGCCTGGTAGAAGACGAAATTCATCGCGCCCAGGCAGATACCGAAGGACAGCGTGATGGCCGCATCACGCCAGGCCCGGCGCTCCACCAGGCCGGCGACGGCGCCCCTGGCCCCGCGGCCGCCGACGATGAGCAGGAAGACTGCGGCGCTCCACAGCCGCAGTCCGGTCACCGCGGCCGGCGGCAGCTCGTGGAACAGGCGGGCGGCGAGGCCCGCGCCGACCTGCACGGACACGATCCCGGTCAGGACCAGCGCGGCCGGCCCGGCTACCGCTCCGCGGCGGGCGGTCACTCCCAGCGGAACGTGCGCGCGGCCAGGCCAATCGTCACCACGGCCCAGACGGCGAGCACCACCAGGTCGCGGACGGGAATCCCGGCGGCGTGCGCGAGGACGGCGCGCAGGCCGGTAGCCAGCGCGCCGGCCGGCAGCAGGGTCAGGACCGGACGGGCCGCGGCGGGGAACTTGGTGAGCGGGAACACCACACCCCCGACGCCGAGCAGGACGACGTAGACGAGGTTGGCCAGGGCCAGGGTCGCCTCCGCACGCAGGGTGCCGGCCATCAGCAGGGCCAGCCCGCTGAACGCGGCGGTGCCCACCAGGACGAGCAGCGGTGCGGTGAGGAACGCCAGCGCCGTGGCGTGCGGGCGCCAGCCCAGCGCGGTCGCGACGCCCGTGATGATCGCCGCCTGGAGCAGTTCGATGATGATGACGGTCGCGGTCTTGGCCGAGATCAGGCCGGCCCGGGACAGGGGTGTCGCCCCGAGCCGCTTGAGTACGCCGTACCGGCGCTCGAAGCCGGTGCCGATCGCCTGGCTGGTGAACGCGGTCGACATCACGGCCAGGGCGATGATGCCCGGGGCCAGGAAGTCGACCCGGCTGCCGCCGCCCAAATTCACCAGGGGCTCGAGGCTGAACATGGCCAGCAGCCCGAGCGGGATGAGCAGGGTGACCGTGAGCTGCTCACCGTTCCGGAGCAGCGTGCGCGTCTCCATCGCGGTCTGCGCGGCGATCATCCGCGGCAACGGGGCGGCGCCCGGGGCGGGCGTGAACTCCGATTCCGCCGCGGGGACGGCGGGGACCCCGTCCACCCCCGCGGCGGCCGCGGTCACGAGCGCAGTTCCTTTCCGGTCAGTTCCAGGAAGACGTCTTCCAGCGTCCGGCTTTCGATCCGCAGGCTCGTGGGCAGCACACCGTGCTCGGCGCACCACGCGGTCACCGAGGCGAGCAGCTGCGGGCTGATCCCGTCCGGGACCTCGATGATGTAGTGCCCGGCGGGAGATTCCTTGGCCAGGCTGCCGTCGGGCAGCGCGGACAGCAGGCCGTCGGTGTCCAGGCCGGCCTCGGCCCGGAACCGGAGCTGGCCGGCACCGCCGCACAGTTCGGCGGGCGTCCCCTCGGCGACGAGCTGGCCATGGTCGATGATCGCCACCTGGTCCGAGAGCCGCTCGGCTTCCTCCATAAAGTGCGTGGTCAGGATGATGGTGGTGCCGGCCGCGCGCATCTCGCCGATGAGGTCCCAGGTCGCGTGGCGTGCCTGCGGGTCCATTCCGGCCGTGGGCTCGTCCAGGAATACCAGCTCGGGGCGGCCGATCACGGCGGCGGCGAGGGACAGCCGCTGCTGCTGGCCGCCCGACAGCCGCTTGTAGGGCGTCCGCGCCGCGTCCGTCAGCCCGACCCGGGCCAGCAGGCCGGCGGGCGCAAGAGGACGGGCGTGGAAGCGGGAAAGCAGCCGGAGGTACTCCCCGGCCGGAACGGCCGGCGGCACCCCACCAGCCTGCAGCATCACCCCGACGCGCGGGCGCAGGGTGCGGCCGTCGCGGGCCGGATCGAGCCCGAGGACCCGTACGGTTCCGCCGTCGGCCTGGCGGTACCCTTCGCAGATCTCGATCGTGGTGGTCTTGCCCGCACCGTTGGGCCCGAGGATCGAGGTCACCTCGCCGCGCGCGGCGGTCATCGTCAGCCCGTCCACGGCCACCGTGTGCCGGTACCGCTTCACCAGGCTCACCAGTTCGACCGCAGGAACGCTGCTCACGCCCGCGAGTCTATGGGCGCTTTGTCTCAGCCGGGCGGGCGGGACCGGACAGCGCCGGTCTTTCTGGCCACGAGGCGACCCGGACGGGCTTCGCGGCGAAGTGATCGCGGCCGTGCGCGGCGAAGCGCTCCAGCCGGGTCGCCCCCGGGAGCTGAATCCGCGCGGCCATGAGATCAGCCTGGTCACCGTCGATCTCCACCCAGGTGATCTGCTGCGCCCGCAGGTAGGCGGGCGGCATGCCGAGGCGGGTGGGGATCGCCTCCACCACCGTGGTGCACGACCCGGTATTGGCGTAGAAACCCTGTCCGGCGTCGCGCAGTTCGGGGTGGTGCGTATGCCCGGACAGGAAGCCGCGGTAACCGTCACCGGTCAGGTCCGAGGCGCGCTGCCGGGCCGCCCGGTTCTGCCCGTAGCCTCGCTCTTCCAGCGCCAGCGCGCTGATAGCCGTCCACGCGCGGCGGGACACGATCGCGACGATCAGCGCCACGATGATCAGGTCGGCGACGGCGCCGTAGCCGAGGATCACGGCGCTGTGCACCAGCCGCTTGGTGTCCGGGTAACGCGACTGGAGCTCGAAGAACTCCGACGCCCGCAGGGCCACCACCAGAACGAACGGCAGCGCGAGCAGCCACCACGCATGCCGGACCAGCTTGCGGTAGAAAAGCCGGGAACCGACGAAGGCCGGGAAGTCGGCCGGGTCGGCCATCTCGTGCGCACCGGTGAGCCAGTCCCGGCCCAGCCACTCGATCCGCGGCAGCACCTGCCGGACGATGTGATGGCCGAGCGGCGTATCGAGGCTGTTCCGCTGGTCGTGGAAGCAGTTGTAGGGATCGAGCTGGTGACCGTGTTCCACCCGCACCCGGCGGCCGCCGGGCAGCACCAGGTCGGCCGCCAGGCAGAGCCGGGCGCCGGTCATCTCCCGTACCGCGTCGGCCGCCTTGAGGTCCCAGGCCAGGTCGCAGTCGTGGTTGCCGATCGCCCAGATGACCTGGCCGCCGCGCTCGGTCACGCTGCTCAGCGCGGAGCACAGCACCTCGTGCTCACGCAGGATCTCGGCCGCGGTGGCCTCGGGGCAACCGAGCAGCTCGATGACGTCACCGGCGAGCACCACCGTGACCGGCCCCGTCTCGGCGGACAGCCGGCCGGCCAGGATCTCGCACGATCGCCGTGACACGGCCGTACGCTGCGGCGGCAGGTGCAGGTCGCTGATGGCGAGCACCGGGGAACCGGCTGGCACCGGTACGTCCAGCAGGTCGGCGACGTCGGGCGGGGGAGGGGCCATGACAGCTCAATCCTTCCCTGATCGGCCGAGGGCGAACACGGGGCCCTGATCATAAGACGTTAGGGGGCGCGCGGTGGTTCGGAGGATGTGACGCGGCCGGTCCGCGATTTACGTCACACCTTCGTTCGGTAAAGTTGCCGGAACGGACTTATTTACGGCATACTTGTGTTGTGAAATACGTGCGGACAGCGGACACCGAGCGCGGGGCGGCGGCACATGATGCCGGGGCCAGCGGCGCTGTGCGCGCTGCCCGCCCTGCGCGCCCGGGGCCGGCCGGCGAGCTGTCCGCGCAGGGGCACGCCGAGCGGAGCACCCGCGCCCGCGTGGCCCGGCTGATCCTGGAGCTTGGGCCATCGACGGCGGCCGTCATCGGCGGCCGGCTCGGCCTGACCCCGGCCGCCATCCGCCGGCACCTGGACAACCTGCTCGCCGAGGGCCTGATCGAAACACGGACGGCCCGCACCTACGCCAGCCGCGGGCGGGGACGCCCAGCCCGTCTCTTCGTGATCACCGACGCCGGGCGCAGCGCCTTCGAGCACACCTACGACGACCTGGCCACTAGCGCGCTCCGCTTCCTGGCCGAGGAGGCCGGGCCGGCCGCGGTGGAGAAGTTCGCCCGCCACCAGGTTTCCGAGCTGGAGCGCCGGTACGGCGCGGTACTAGCGGAGACAGCGCCCGCGGACCGGGTGCGGGCCCTGGCCGACGCGCTGTCGGCGGACGGGTACGCCGCGTCGGCGTACGCGGCCCCGGCCGCCGGCGAGGCGGCATCGTCCGTCCAGGCGGGCCCAGCGGACCCGGCGAGCCCAGCGGCGGGTGGAGAGCAGTTGTGCCAGCACCACTGCCCCGTGGCGCACGTGGCCGCCGAGTTCCCGCAGCTCTGTGAGGCGGAGACCGAGGCTTTCGGCCGGCTGCTGGGGCGGCCGGTACAGCGGCTGGCTACGATCGCCCACGGCGACGGAATCTGCACCACGCACGTCACCGGCCGTTCCCTGGTGGGGGAAATGCCGGCTCAGGACTCCGCGCGGGCCGAAGGCTCAGCGCGGGCGCACGACGAAACTCATCCAGGGTCCGGAGGGCTCTTCATATGACGACGACCGCACAGGACAAGCTTGACGGCCTCGGCACGTACAAGTTCGGCTGGTCCGACTCCGACGTGGCCGGCGCGTCCGCGCGCCGCGGCCTGTCCGAGGACGTGGTCCGCGACATTTCGGGCAAGAAGAACGAGCCCGAATGGATGCTGGACCTGCGCCTGAGGGGCCTGCGCATGTTCGGGCGCAAGCCGATGCCGGCGTGGGGTGCTGACCTTTCCGGTATCGATTTCGACAACATCAAGTACTTCGTCCGGTCGACGGAGAAGCAGGCCGCGAGCTGGGACGAGCTGCCCGACGACATCAAGAACACGTACGACAGGCTGGGCATCCCCGAGGCCGAGAAGCAGCGGCTCATCGCCGGCGTCGCCGCGCAGTACGAGAGCGAAGTGGTGTACCACAAGATCCGCGAGGACCTTGAGGAGAAGGGCGTCATCTTCCTCGACACCGACACGGCGATGCGCGAGCAGCCGGAACTGTTCCGGGAGTACTTCGGCACGGTGATCCCGCCGGGAGACAACAAGTTCGCCGCGCTGAACACCGCCGTGTGGTCCGGTGGCTCGTTCATCTACGTGCCGAAGGGCGTGCACGTCGACATCCCGCTGCAGGCCTACTTCCGGATCAACACCGAGAACATGGGCCAGTTCGAGCGGACACTGATCATCGTGGACGAGGGTGCTTACGTCCACTACGTGGAAGGCTGCACCGCGCCGATCTACAAGTCCGACTCGCTGCACTCCGCGGTCGTCGAGATCATCGTGAAGAAGGACGCGCGCTGCCGGTACACCACGATCCAGAACTGGTCGAACAACGTCTACAACCTGGTCACGAAGCGCGCCATCGCTGAACAGGGTGCGACGATGGAGTGGATCGACGGGAACATCGGCTCCAAGGTGACGATGAAGTACCCGGCGGTCTACCTGATGGGTGAGCACGCCAAGGGCGAGACCCTGTCCGTCGCGTTCGCCGGCGAGGGCCAGCATCAGGACGCCGGGGCCAAGATGGTGCACTGCGCGCCGAACACGTCCTCCACGATCGTGTCCAAGTCCGTGGCCCGCGGCGGGGGCCGTACCTCTTACCGGGGCCTGGTTAACGTGCAGGAGGGCGCCGCGCACTCCCGGTCGACGGTCAAGTGCGACGCGCTGCTCGTGGATGCGATCAGCCGCTCGGACACCTACCCGTACGTGGATGTGCGGGAGGACGACGTGGAGATGGGCCACGAGGCCTCGGTCTCCAAGATCTCCGAGGACCAGCTGTTTTACCTGATGAGCCGGGGCATGACCGAGGACGAGGCGATGGCCACCATCGTCCGCGGCTTCGTCGAGCCCATCGCGCGCGAACTGCCGATGGAGTACGCGCTGGAGCTGAACCGGCTGATCGTGCTCCAGATGGAGGGGGCGGTCGGCTGATGGCGGGGATCGCGGGGGCGCTCGAATCCGACGCGCCCGTATCAAGGCTGCACGAGCAGCAGTCGTACGACCCGGCGGACTTCGGTGTCCCGACCGGCCGCGAGGAGGAGTGGCGGTTCACGCCGCTGCGCCGGCTGCGCGGCCTGCACGGCGCGGATCCACTGCCCGAGGGCACGGTGACCGTGGATGTCGAGCCTTCGCCCGAGGTCAAGGCGGAGAAGGCGGAGCGTGGCGACCCGCGCGCCGGCGCGTCCTACGTGCCGGCGGACCGGGTCAGCGCCCGCGCGTTCGCCTCGTTCACCGCGGCCACCGTCATCAGCGTGCCCGCCGAGGCGGTCACGTCGGCCCCGACCATCATCCGGGTGCGCGGGAACGGCACCGAGGGCGCCTCGTTCGGGCACACGGTCGTGGACGTCGGCCCGATGGCCCGCGCCACGCTGGTCCTCGACCACCAGGGCAGTGCCACCTACGCCGACAACGTCGAACTGCTGGTGGGGGACGGCGCGTCCCTCGACGTGATCAGCCTGCAGGACTGGGCCGATGACGCCGTGCACCTGTCGCACCACCACGCGCGGCTGGCCAAGGACGCGCGGATCTCGCATACCGTCGTCTCCTTCGGCGGCGACGTGGTCCGGATCGCCCCGTCCGTCAGCTACGCGGGCCGCGGCGGTGACGCCGAGCTGAACGGGCTGTACTTCGCCGACGCGGGGCAGCATCTGGAGCACCGGCTGTTCGTCAACCACACGGTGCCCGACTGCCGCAGCCGCGTGCTGTACAAGGGGGCGCTGAAGGGCGACGGCGCGCATGCCATCTGGATCGGGGACGTCCTGATCGGCGCCGGGGCGACCGGCACGGACACCTACGAGTACAACCGGAACCTGGTGCTGTCCGACGGGGCCCGCGCCGATTCCGTCCCGAACCTGGAGATCCTTACCGGAGAGGTCCGTGGCGCGGGGCACGCCAGTGCGAACGGCCGCCTGGAGGACACGCACCTGTTCTATCTGATGGCCCGCGGGATCCCCTACGAGGAGGCCCGGCGGCTGGTCATCCAGGGCTTCTTCGGTGAACTGCTGGACAAGATCCGGGTGCCTGACCTGCGGGAGCGGGTGGCCGTCGCGGTCGAAGCGGAGCTGGGATGACGCAGCGCGAAACGCAGAGCAGCTCGCCGGCGCCCGGCGGGCCCGGCGGGCCCGGCGTGGAGCCGGCGTTCGTACTCGCGTGCACGCTGCAGGATGTGCCCGTGGACGGGGCGCTCGGGGTGGACATCGAGGGCACGCCGGTGGCGATCGTCCGGACCAGCGACGGGATCTACGCGCTGCGGGACGTCTGCTCGCACGCCGAGGTGCCGCTGTCCGAGGGCGAGGTGTACGACCACACGCTGGAGTGCTGGCTGCACGGGTCGTGCTTCGACGTGCGCACCGGCCAGCCGACCGGCCCCCCGGCCACCGAGCCGGTCCCGACCTACCCGGTGAAGACCGAGTGCGACGACGTCTACGTGGCGCTCCGGTAAGACCGGCGAACCTACCTGAACGCTGAACTGAAGCTATCTGGAGACCTTTGACATGGCGACCCTTGAGATCCGCGACCTGCACGTCAGTGTGGAAGAGGCGGCCGGTACCCAGCGCGAGATCCTGCGCGGCGTCGACCTCGACATCAACGCGGGGGAGACCCACGCGATCATGGGGCCCAACGGCTCCGGCAAGTCCACTCTCGCCTACGCGATCGCCGGGCACCCGAAGTACCACGTGACCCGGGGCTCGGTGACGCTGGACGGCGAGGACGTGCTGTCCATGAGCGTCGACCAGCGCGCCCGCGCGGGCCTGTTCCTCGCGATGCAGTACCCCATCGAGGTGCCGGGCGTCTCGGTGTCGAACTTCCTGCGCACCGCGGTCACCGCGGTCCAGGGCGAGGCGCCGAAGCTGCGCGACTTCATGAAGAACATGCGCGCGGCCATGGCCGACCTGTCGATCGATCCTGCTTTTGCCGAACGGAACCTGAACGAGGGTTTCTCCGGCGGGGAGAAGAAGCGGCACGAGGTCCTGCAGCTCGAGCTGCTGAACCCGAAGATCGCGGTGCTCGACGAAACCGACTCGGGGCTGGATATCGACGCGCTGAAGGTCGTGTCCGAGGGCATCAACCGGTTCCGCGCCGATCCCTCCCACGGCGTCCTGCTCATCACGCACTACCCCCGCCTCCTGCGCTACGTGCCGCCGGACTTCGTGCACGTGTTCGTGGCCGGCCGTATCGTCCGCCAGGGCGGCCCGGAGCTGGCCGACGAGCTCGAGCGCGACGGCTACGAGAAGTTCATCACCGCGGAGGCGGCGGCATGACCCTGGACGTCGCGCGCATCCGCAAGGACTTCCCGATTCTCGACCGGCAGGTCCGCGGCGGCCGTCCGCTGATCTACCTGGACAGCGCGAACACCTCGCAGAAGCCGCGGCAGGTGATCGATGCGATCAGCGGCTTCTACGAGCGGCACAACGCCAACATCCACCGCGCCACGCACGAGCTCAGCGAAGAGGCGACCGCGGCCTACGAGGGAGCCCGGATCAAGGTGGCCGGCTTCGTCGGCGCCCGGGACGAATCGGAGATCATCTTCACCAAGAACATCTCCGAGGCGATCAACCTGGTGGCCTACTCGATGAGCAACGCGTCGGCGGGCGCCCCCGGCCCTGCGTCCCCGGATCGTTTCCGGCTGGGCCCGGGCGACGAGATCGTCGTGACTGAGATGGAGCACCACTCCGACCTCGTTCCGTGGCAGCTGCTCTGCCAGCGCACCGGGGCGACCCTGCGCTGGTTCAGCGTGACCCCGGAGGGCCGGCTCGACCTGAGCGATCTGGATGACCTGATCAACGAGCGCACCAAGCTGGTCGCGCTCGTGCACCAGTCGAACGTGCTCGGCACCGTCAACCCGGTCCGCCTGATCGCCGACCGCGCGCACGCCGTCGGAGCGCTCGTGCTCGCCGACGCGGCCCAGTCGGTGCCGCACATGCCGGTGGACGTGCAGGACCTCGGAGCCGACTTCGTCGGGTTCACCGGCCACAAGATGTGCGGCCCGACCGGCATCGGGGTGCTGTGGGCGCGCCGCGAACTGCTGGACGAGATGCCTCCGTTCCTCGGTGGCGGCGAGATGATCGAGACCGTCTGGATGGATCACTCGACGTTCGCCGTCCCGCCGCACAAATTCGAGGCGGGCACGATGCCCATCGCCGAGGCGGCCGGTCTGTCCGCGGCGATTGATTACCTGAACGAAACGGGCCGGGAGTCCATCCACGCTCACGAGCAGGCCCTGCTGAGGGACGCGCTCACCCAGCTGACCGGGATCGGCGGGCTGCGCATCCTGGGGCCCACCGAGCCAGAAGACCGCGGCACCGCCATTTCCTTCGAGGTGGACGGCGTGCACCCGCACGACGTGAGTCAGGTCCTGGACGAGCTGGGCATCGCCGTGCGCGCGGGTCATCATTGCGCCTGGCCGCTGCACCGGGCGCTCGGCGTCCAGGCCAGCACGCGCGCGTCGTTCTACCTGTACAACACGCACGAGGAAGTGGCCGCGCTGATCGACGGCATCCGCCAGGCGCAGAAGTTCTTCGGCGTGAACTGATCACGAACGGCCCAATCGGGAATATGGGCGAATCGGGAATAACGCACTCCGGATGTGACTAGGGCACATATGCAGATCCAGTCGCTGTACCAGGAGATCATCCTGGATCACTACCGCAACCCGCACCACAAGGGCCTGCGGGAGCCGTTCGACGCCGAGGTCCACCACGTCAATCCGACGTGCGGGGATGAGGTGACCCTGCGGGTCTCCCTCAAGGACGTCGACGGCGACCCAGTAGTGACCGACGTGTCCTACGACTCGCTCGGCTGCTCGATTAGCCAGGCCAGCGCGTCGGTGATGTCCGATCTGGTCATCGGCAAGCCGGTCAGCGAAGCGATGCGGATCTCGCAGAAGTTCCTCGATCTCATGCAGTCGAAGGGCGAGACCGAACCGGACGAGGCCGTGCTGGAGGACGCCGTGGCATTCGCGGGCGTCTCCAAGTACCCGGCGCGGATCAAGTGCGCACTGCTCGGCTGGATGGCCTGGAAAGACGCCACCGGGCGGGCGCTCGACGAGACGACAGGACAGGCATCATGACCGAGAACATGACCAGCCAGAACGCGACCGCCGACCCGGCCCCCGCCCAGCCGGACGCCCAGCCGGACGGCCGGGCGGACGAAAGCGCCGCCCCCCTGGCCACCACCCAGGAAAACGAGGACGTGCTCGAGGCGCTCCGCGACGTGGTGGACCCGGAGCTGGGAATCAACGTCGTGGACCTGGGCCTGGTCTACGGGGTCACGCTGGACGCGGAACGGAACGCGTCGATCGACATGACACTGACCAGCGCGGCGTGCCCGCTCACCGACGTGATCGAGGACCAGGCCCGCGAGGCGCTCGAAGGGGTCGTCTCCGACTTCCGGATCAACTGGGTATGGCTGCCGCCGTGGGGCCCGGAGCACATCACCGACGACGGCCGCGAGCAGCTACGCGCCCTCGGCTTCAACCTCTGAGCGCCAGCACTGGGTCACGTACGGCAGGCTGATCTCCGCCTGCCCGGCCGTGGCCGGATCCGTCTCCACGAGCTGCCGCACCCGGTCCAGCAGGGCCTGGCGCTCGTCCGGCGGCAGCAGGATGGCGTCGCTGCGTGAGGCCACCATGTCCAGCAGTCCGGGGACGGTCAGGTGGTGGATCCAGGGCACGTCGTGCCGCTCCAGCGGCGAGAACGGCGGCCCTACCCGCGGGTGATCGCTGGTGTTGTCCTGTGCTGTGCTGTGCTTATCTGGGTCATCCTGGCGGGTCTCGCTGACGATCCGGCCCAGCGCGGCGACCCAGCCCACGCGCTCGTCACGCTCGTTCCATACCAGGCCCAGCGTCCCGCCGGGGGACAGCACCCGGGCCACCTCCGGCACCGCCCGCGCCGGGTCGGCCCAGTGCCAGGCCTGCGCGAACAGCACCGCGTCCACGGCCCCGTCCGCCAGCGGGATCTGCTCGGCCGAACCGGCCAGCGCCCGGGTGCCCGGCAGGACCCGCGTCAGCTCCGCCCGCATGCCGTCCGCCGGCTCGACCGCCACCACGTCCAGGCCGCGCGCCACCAGCAGCCGGGTCAGTTTCCCGGTCCCCGCCCCCACGTCGAGGACGCGGCGCGCGGCGGGCGGCAGCAGCCAGTCCAGCGCTGCGGGCGGGTAGGGCGGCCGCCCGCGCTCGTAGAGGCCGGCCGCGGTCCCGAAGGAGGCCGCCCGGGCGGCCCGCGATGGCCGATCCGTCATAATCCTCGTTCCTTTGCCCCCTGGAGGTCAGGAGCTGGCGGTCATCTCGTACACGGCCGCCTTTTTCACCGTCATCCCCTCCAGCGCGATCGTGACCGGGATCTCAAAGCTCGCCACGCGGCGCAGGCCCGCGGTGCGCAGGAACGCGCGGCCCGGGTCCCCGACGAGCACCCGGGCCCCGCCCGCGTGGGCCCGCTGGAGGAAGGCCAGGATCCGCTGGGCCAGATCCTTCTCGTAGAAGGCGTCGGCGCAGAGCACGACGCCGGCTCCGCCAGCGTCGCCCTCCAGCAGGTCGGCGAGGAGCGGCGTAACGCTCACGCCGTTGGCCGCCGCGTTGACCGAGATCGCGCGGACCGCGATCTCGTCCACGTCCGCGGCCGTCACGCTGAGCGCGCCGCAGCGCGCCGCCGCGATCGCGACCAGCCCGGAGCCGGAGGCGATGTCGAGCACCCTCGTCCCGGTCACGAGGTCCGGATGATCGAGCAGGTGGCGCGCCAGTGCCTGGCCGCCGGCCCAGGGGAACGCCCAGAACGGCGGCGGCAGGGTCGCCTGCCCGGCCTCCTGCTCCAGTTGCTCCCAGACGGTGAACGGGTCGTCGGCCTGCTGCAGCCTGATCTCCGGCACGTACGGCACCTTGGTCAGCCGCGTGGTAGCGGCGATGATGCGTCGGGCGGAGCGGACCGCGGCTGCGCTCATGTCAGGCGACGATACCGGCCCGTTAGGCGCGCAGGTGAAACGGGTCGGCGTGCTCGGCGATCCACCGGTCGATGTCATCTGGCTCACGCTCGCCCGGGAACGTCACGTCGATCGGGAACCGCTCGGCGGGCCCGGCGGCGGCGGCCGCGTGCTCGACGGCCGCCAGCACCGCCGCCTGGGACGCCTCGTCCCCCGGGTCGTCGAGGATCACCGAGATGATCAGCCCCTCGCCTTCGCCGGGCACCGACAGCCAGCCCCGGGAGGCCTGCCGCGCCGCCGTGATGGGGCGCAGCCGCGCGGAGATCTCACCCAGCAGGCTCTCCGGTTCCGCCGGCGGCTGGCCCAGCCGGATCCGGGCGTCGCCGGCCTTCCACTCCGCCGCCGCGAGGTAGGTGACGCCTCCCGGGTAGATGGGCACGCTCACCTGCGCACCCGGGTTGAGCGCGATGCCGAGGCCCGCGGGCAGCCGCCGCGCCAGTTCCGCCGTGGGCACCACGATGTGCGGAACGGACCGCCGCGAGCCGCCCCCGGTGCTGGGGACCCGGTCGGCCACCCAGCCGACCTGACGGCGGCGGGCCGCCGACCATCCGGGCTCCGGGATGTAGTCAGCGTCCGCCGCGCGGCCCCGGGCGCAGCGCACGAGGAGTTCGGCCGAGGTAAACGCGGGCACGAACTCCGCACCCAGGTAGACCACGGTCGGCAACTGGATGGCGGACCCGTCGGTCACCGGGCCGCCATCGCGCGGCAGCGGCAGCCATAGGCGCCCGCGGCTCAGCAGGTCGAGGAGCTCGCTGATCCGCTCGCCGTCCTTGATCACGGCGGCCAGGGCCTGCTCGGAGAGGTCGCCATCCGGCCACGGGCGACCTTGCCGGGCGGTGCGGGTGCGTCCCGCGTCGTGCATCACGATCCCGCGCCGGGGCAAGATGCCCCCGGCCGCCGTCACCTCGCCGCCCGCGCCGGTACCGTCACGTTCGTCGGGCGTGTACGGCCTGTGCCGCCCGCCGCGCCCATAGGACGTATAAGGCCCATAGGGCCCGACTGGCCCGTCGAACTCAGTGGGCCCGTACGGGCCGCCATGGGGGCTGCCGTCGTGGCCACCCGGAGGGGCGGGAAAATCAGGGCCAGTCGGGGTCATCGTTGTCTTCCTTGCCTCTGTCGTACCTGGCACGGTGGCGTCGGCGCCCCCGAGGCAGCCGGCGCCGATCGCCGGAGACCGCGAGTTGCTCTACGGATAGTAAACGGTTGGAGGCGGTGCGTAGTGGGAAATCCGGCAGCAGGAGGTGGCCGGTGGGTTGAGGTCGCCCCCGAGCGCTTCGTCACGTGGGCCGGAAACTTCGGCAAACGTCACGGTCAGCTGGCCGCAAAGGCCGGCCTGGCCGTCGTTTCGCTGACCGCCGCCGACGGCTCGGTCGCCGAATGCCACGTTCCGTTCCCGCCGATGACATCCGGCCCCCCGGGCCCCCCGGGCCCGGGGGAGACCGCCGCTGCGGACGTCCTCATCGCCCAGGTGGCCGCGCACGCCATCGCGCCCCGGACGGTGGCCGTGCTGCTCGTCCGGCTCGGCGGTTACGCGGCGGGCGTTTTCGCTGGGTCGCCGCCGGAACTGATCGCGTCCAAAACCGGCAGCCGGCCGGTGCACGGGCGCAGCGCGGCAGGCGGCTGGTCCCAGCACCGCTTCGCCCGCCGCCGGGAAAAGCAGGCTGCTGAGGCGCTGGATGCTGCCGCGGGCGCCGCACTCCGGGTATTCGGCCCCTATCAGGGCGAACTTGAGGCCGTCGTGCTCGGCGGGGACCGGAGGACCGTGGCCGGGCTGCGCGATGACCCGCGCCTGCGGCCCTATCTGGCCCTGGCGGCCGACCGATTCCTCACCGTTCCTGACCCCCGGCGGCCCGTCCTGCGCGACACCCCGCGCCTGTTCCGCGCGATAAAAGTACGTGTGAGCGCTGTGTTAGCCCGGGGGGCGACCCCCCGGAACCCCCCGCTGCGCTCCGCGCCCGCGCGGTGGTACTTCGCCGACACACCGGCCACTCGCCGGGCCGGAGGCCCGGACTCGCTGGGCCGGTAACGATCGCCTCGCCGTAACCCGTCGATGGACTCGCCGATAGCAATAGCACCGGTCACTCGCCGGGCCGGAGGCCCGGACTCGCTGGGCCGGTAACGATCGCCTCGCCGTAACCCGTCGATGGACTCGCCGATAGCAATAGCACCGGTCACTC
>Ga0066790_10000032_pt1 | contig 34890 bp, 35 predicted proteins | sample OrgsoiDNA2013050_FD_70963 | JGI IMG/M metagenome (GOLD analysis project Ga0066790, IMG submission 70963) | Permafrost soil microbial communities from the Arctic, to analyse light accelerated degradation of dissolved organic matter (DOM) -... | ecosystem: Environmental > Terrestrial > Soil >...
TACCTAAGCCACCTGTATCGATATCTGTGAGAATAACCTTCATTCCTTCGTCGGCGCAACGGATCGCAAATTCACGACCAAATCCACTGGCCGCACCCGTAATCACCGCAACTTTTCCGTAAAGCTCTTTCATGGCGAGTCCTAGTGAGAAACAGTCGGGAAATACGGTTGCGTTTGTTTCTTGTAATGAAAGCGCGCCTATCACCGGGATTGCGATATCAATAGAGCCGGCCCGTCATGAAGCTGGTCGTCACACGATCAACGCCTGCGCGGCTTCTAGAGCCGCTTCATCTAATCGCCCTTCAACCGCCATACTCATTTAATTTGCCTTGGCCGGTCGCACGGTCCGCGTAATCTAGTTGTCCACCCCGAGCTCGATGCGTCAGCCTACCACCATTTTTCACCTTGCGACCGGTCGGCGAGCTAGAAACGGCGCACACTCGGCCTTAGATTTTCGTCAGGCTGATCTCCGAGATGGGGAGGTCAAAAGCGGAAAACCTCTAACGGAGCATATGTTTTCCGCTCTTCCCCGATAACAGACATTCCCGGGCCGTTTGGCTAGGCTGAGTTCGGGCGGAAGGGTGCTTTCATTCCATATCCAATATTCCGCGAATGCCCCTTGGCGAGCGCCCTGCCCGCGCCTTAGCAAACTACACGGTTTTGCGATCTCCTTGCCGGTCTGGTCTCATTCGTTATCGACCACGATATCCCGTTTGCGTATGAACGGCCGCTTCGCGCCAGAAACCGCCGTTCGATCTCCGCTCCCCATTTCAACATTTCCATCATTGGTGCCTTCCTTCGTAGTCAGCTCGGGAACTTGAGCAGGTTGGTGTCGATCGGCAGGGTGCGGATGCGCTTGGCCGTGGCGGCGAAGATCGCATTCGTCACCGCCGCAGCAACGACGGCGGTCGGGGCCTCGCCGAAGCCCCCGGGGGCCTCGGCGCTTTTGACCAGATGTGTTTCGACCACCGGCGCCTCGTCGATCCGCAGCGGCCGATAGGTGTCGAAATTGCCCTGTTCGACCCGCCCATTCTTCAGCGTGATCGCGCCGTAGAGCGCGGCGGTCAGGCCGAAGAACGTTCCGCCCTGCACTTGGGCCTCGATCGTGTCCGGATTGATGACCATGCCGCAATCGACGGCGCAGACGATACGATGGACCTTGAGCGAACCGTCGGCCGCGACCTCGACCTCGGCCACCTGCGCAAGGTAACTGCCAAAGGCGAACTGGACCGAGACGCCGCGCCCGTACCGTGACGGCAGAGGCCGGCCCCAACCGGCCTTCTCTGCCGCCAGCGTCAGTACGGCGAGCGCGCGCGGATGGTGGCCGAGCAGCGTTTTGCGATAGGTGACGGGATCCTGCTTCGCTGCATGGGCGAGTTCATCAATGAAGCTTTCGACGACGAAGATATTGTGGGTCGGGCCCACGCCGCGCCAAAAGGCGGTCGGAATTCCCGGCGGCTCGACCCGGACGTAATCGACATGAATGTTCGGGAAGGCATAGGGCGGTTCGGCCGCCCCCGACACCGCATCGGGGTCGAGGCCGTTCTTGAATAGCGGCGGGTCATAGCGCGCCATGACGGAAGAGCCAGAGGTACGGTGGGTCCAGGCCACCGGCATGCCTTCCGCATCGAGCCCAGCGGACAGCCGGTCGTAGTAGTAAGGTCGGTACATGTCATGTTGGATGTCCTCCTCGCGGCTCCAGACGACTTTCACCGGTCCATCCACCTGCTGCGCAATCTTGACGGCGAGGACGCTGCCATCGACATCCAGCCGTCGGCCGAAGCCGCCGCCGAGCAGATGATTGTGGATCTTGACCGCATCTTTCGGCAGGCCGGTGAGTTGAGCAACCACGGCCTGGGTCAGGGTCGGTGCCTGGGTGCCGACCCAGATGTCGCAGCCATCCTTGCGGAGATGGACGGTGCAGTTCATCGGCTCCATCGCCGCATGGGCGAGGAACGGGAGCTGATAAACGGCTTCCAGCCGCTGCACTGCACTGGCCAGCGCCTTCTCGATATCGCCCTCGTTGCGTGCCACCACGCCGGGCCGCTTTGACGCCTCCTCAAGCTGGCGGACGATGTCCGCGCTGCTCACCTTTGCGTTGGGGCCGTCGTCCCATTGGATGGCAGCCGCCGCAAGTCCCTTCTTGGCCGCGCCCATATGGTCGGCGACCACGGCCACGGCCTCGTCGACCCGGACCACTTGGCGCACGCCTTTGACCGCGCGCGCCGCCGCCTCGTCCAGCGATTTCGGCTTGCCGCCGAACACGGGAGAGATAGCGATCGCCGCGACCTTCATCCCCGGCTGCTTTGTATCGATACCGAATTCCGCGCGGCCATTGACTTTGTCCGGCGTGTCCAGCCGCCTGGCCGGGGTACCGATCAGGGTGAAATCCTTCGGATCCTTCAGCGCCAGGCTGTCCGGCGTCGGCACCGGCAGGGCCGCCGCGGCATCCGCCAATTGCCCATAGCTCAGTTGGCGGGACCCGGCCGAGACCACGCCGTGCTTCGCCCGGCAGACGGCGGGGTCGACGCCCCATTGTTTGGCCGCGGCTGCGATCAGCAGCGTGCGGGCGACCGCGCCGGCCTGGCGCAACGGCGTCCAGAAGGCGCGAATCGAGGACGACATGCCGGTCAGCTGGCGGTGCAGGATCGCATTGGCGTAGAGCGCATCGTTGGGCGGGGCATGCTCCAGCTTGACCTGATCGAGGCCGACTTCCAGTTCCTCGGCCAGCAGCATGGCCATCGATGTGTAGACACCTTGGCCCATCTCGGCCATCGGCATGGTCAGCGTGACGTCGCCGGTTCGCTCGATGCGGATGAAGGCGTTGGGCGCAAACGGCACGGTCTCGACCTTCGCCTCCGCGACTATGGCCGCAATGTCCGTGTCCTGCTGAAAGTGCTTGGCGATCGAAGGAATACCGAAGACCACGAACAGCGCGCCGCCGGCACCAAGTCCGACTTTCAGCACGTCGCGGCGTGAGGGCGATTCCGGCGCGGGGTGATCGATCAATTGTTGAGACATGATCAGCCTCCCTTCCGGTTGGCGTAGGCCGCAGCCGCTTGCTTGATGCCTTCGCGAATTCGCACATAGGTGCCGCAACGACAGACATTGCCCGCCATCGCCCCATCAATGTCAGCATCGGTCGGATGTGGATTGTCCGTGATCAGCGCCGACGCAGACATGATCTGCCCCGACTGGCAATAACCGCATTGTGGGACCTCCAGATCGAGCCAGGCTTTCTGGACCGCCTGCCCGGCCGGGGTCCGACCCACGGCCTCGATGGTTGTGATCGCAGACGTGCCGACGCTGTCGATCGTGGTGATGCAGGAGCGCACCGGTTGACCGTCAATGTGGACGGTGCAGGCGCCGCACAGCGCCATCCCGCAACCCCCTTTGACGGTTTGGCTGCAATGACATATATCCCTCGAAAGCTGCCAACCGGACCTGCGCTCGCGCTCCCCTTCATCCTGTAGTACGAGCGCGGCGCAGCGTAGCGCCGGCCTTATCTCGACCCTCTCTGAAGGAAGGGACACTATGACCACGATTTATGCGAAAAACGATGTAATGACCCTGATCAAAGTGTTCACGGTCGAACCGGCGAACCAGCGACGGCTCGTCGAACTTCTAATCGAAGCCACCGAGGTTTCAGTGCGTCGGGCGCCGGGCTTTGTTTCAGCCAGCCTCCATCGCAGCACTGACGGGACGAAGGTCACGATGTATGCACAATGGCGCAGCATCGATGACTATCAGGCGATGCGTCAGGACCCTACCCCACTTCCGTTTCTTCAGGAGGCGCTCACGATCGCCAAGTTTGAACCCGGCGTCTACGAGGTCGTGCGAACCTTCACACCCGCCAGCGGGCCGAATTGAAGCAACTAAGGTTCAGCCGGACTTCTGCAGCTTGGGAGTCATCCCAATGTCGAATCACGAATCGGCTTTCGGCAAAACTGGATACCAGCCGGCCAGTGCTGCGACCTTGGCGCCGTAGCTATCCCGCTTCGCACGTTTCCACTAATCGCTTAAGGCTCGCGCAGAGTTTGCTCTCTTTATCAATAAAGCCCGCGATTGCCATAAAGTGATTCGCTTCGGGCTGTTCAAATGACCAGCCGCTGAGTCCCGCGGCCTTCCAGGCATGCAGATAGTCTGCCGACTGTCGTCGAAGCTCGGAACTCTCAGCGCCACCCACACTTACAAACAACGGTGGCGCGCGATCCGGCAGGCGAAGAAGTGGGCTCTGAGTTTGAACGATGTCTTCGGTGAGTTGCAGCATGGGCTGCAGCCAAGAAAATCGAAGCGGCCGCAAATCAAACAGCCCACTGATTGTAAAACCTCCTCGGATCACGTCGTCTGGCAACCCATAATCCTCCATCCAACGCGTGTGCAGCAGCATCGCAATCTGGTGGCCGCCAGCGGAATGTCCGGCCACGTATATCCTGCGCCGACTACCGCTGAACGTTTTGCTCGAGCGCCGAACCCAGGCGATCGCCGCCCGGCTCTGACGCGTGATTTCGGGCAGCGTGACCTTCGGACAAAGTGCGTAATTAGTTATCACGACCGTGAAGCCGAGCGCGACCGGTCCCCGCGCAACCCAGCTGAATTCTTTACTGCTGTTCGCACGCCAATACCCGCCGTGGATAAAAACGAGAATAGGCGCGTCGGGATCTTGAGCCGGAAAGATGTCGAGTGTCTCTTCGACCGTCGGTCCGAATGGCACGTCGAGAAGGCACTCAAGTTCGTCGCGTGCCTTCTTGCTTTCATTGATGTTGAACTCGGCGTACCGTTGAAAGTCGGGCACCGACTTCTCAACGTCATATTCCTTGTCGACTTCCTCCTGAGTGGCGAACCGTCGGTACAGCATCATAACTCCTCCAATAGACGATGAGCAGGTAGACCCGCCAGGTCCGGCGGCAAATGCGCCAAAGAAGCGAAACCGCCGCCGGTGTGTACCTGACTCTCTTACGCGCGACGCTCGCCAAGGCAGCTAACTCTGACGCTCGAATGCCGAGCTGATGATGATGTCGACTTCGTCGCTGATGAGAGGCACTAATGTGCTAACGCCGAACTCGGTCCGCCGGACCGCCATTTCTATGCGGCAGTGAGCTGGGCCGCCTTCAACGCGCTATCGTGCCCGCCCAGCGCCCACTTGGAGAAGAAGATCTGAGTGCCGAACGCCGTGTGCGCCTTCATGATGTCCATCACGCCCTGATACGTTTCCTGACGGCCCCAGTCCTGCTGCAGTTCATAGACGAAATGCTGTGCGGTGGTTGGCACGGCGCCGGCCTGGATCATGCGGTCGACAGCACGTTCATGGGCCTGAATGCTGCTATCGCCGCAGGCGTCCGCGACAAAGAACACTTCATAGCCGCGCCGGAGGCCCTCGATCACGTTGAACGCGGCACAGGCGCCCGTCCAGAGGCCGGCGATGACGAGGCGCTTGCGGCCCGTTGCTTCGACGGCCTTCACAAAATTGGGAGTGAGCCAGGCGTTGATGGACGTGCGATCGACGACCTCGTGACCCGGGAAAACCCCTTCGGTGACTTCCGGAACGAACGGGCCCGCGAAAGTCTCCGCCGTGACCGTCGACAGAACCGTCGGTACATTAAAAAGCTTCGCACTCTTGGCGATGATCTGAAGGTTGTTCTTGACCGCGTTGCGGTCGTGGCTCTCGACACCCATGAACATCTGCGGCTGAAAATCGATCAGCACCAGCGCCGCATCATCGGCTGAGAAATGGCTCGTAAAGTTGTTCGACATGTCTAGCTCCTCTCAAGTACTTGGGCCCAGGAGACCGCGTTCAATGATAACCGGCGCTCAAGACCAGGACCGCATTGCTCCGTTACGCAGGGTATTTGCCCCTTTGACGGTTTGGCTGCAATGACATATATCCCTTGAAAGGTGCCAGCCCGGAGACAGTCATGCGCCCACCCAAAGCACGCCGCATCGTCTTTGCCGTCTACGAAGGCGTCTCTTTGCTCGATTTGGCCGGCCCCCTGGAGGCGTTCCGGGTGGCATCGGGTTTCGCCGGGTCGCGCGAAAGCCGCGTAACATATGAATGCTCGGTGGTTTCGATCCGGGGCGGACCCGTGAAAACCGCCGATGGTGTGGAGCTGGTCACCAAATCCGTGCGGTCGCTGGGTCGCGGCCCGATCGACACGTTGATCGTTCCTGGCGCGTTTGCAGTGGACGATGTGACGCGTGACCACACCCTGCTCCGGTGGATCCGCGACACGACTCCCTCGTGTCGACGGGTGTGCTCCGTTTGTATTGGCAGCTTCCTTCTGGCCGCCGCCGGCGTTCTCGACGGGCGGCGAGCGGCTACGCACTGGCTGCACGCGCCGTTGTTGGCGGAGCGCCATCCCAGGGTGACGGTCGAGCCCGATGCGATCTTCATCCGTGATGGCGCCGTCTGGTCGTCGGCGGGCGTAACGACGGGAATCGATCTGGCGCTCGCCTTGATCGAGCAGGACGCCGGGCGTGCTCTCGCGATGCATGTTGCACGGATCCTGGTCGTCTACCTGAAACGGGCCGGTGGGCAATCTCAGTACAGCGCACTGCTTGCGGCCCAAACGGAAGCCGACTCAGAGTCATTCAGCGAATTGGAACGCTGGATCGTGGAGCATCTGAACAGTGACCTCAGCGTCGATGCGCTTGCGAACCGCGTGCACATGAGTCCGAGAAACTTCGCACGGGTCTATGCGGCGAAGCGCGGCCGCACCCCCGCGAAGACGGTGGAGGCGATCAGGGTTGACGCAGCGCGTCGCCGGCTTGAGGAAACGGACGACCGAATCGAATCTATTGCTGAAGGCTGTGGCTTCAGCAGCGAAGAGCAAATGCGTTGTGCGTTCCTCAGAATATTGAGAATCCCGCCGCGCGACTATCGAAGACGCTTTTCGTCGACTGCGATGCGGGGATCGGTGGCTCAGCGTGATGCTGGCTCGAGGCGTCTACAATCGCTCACTCGCCTGTAGCCGCTCGCGGCGGTTTGCGAAATCCAATGGCGAGGCGGTTAAACGCATTCATCAACCCGATCGCGATGGTCAGATCGACCAGTTCCTTTTCGGAGAACAGGGACGAAGCCGCCAAGAACGCGGTTTCCGGTATTGCAGTTTCGGCGACGCGCGTCACGGTTTCTGCCCAGGCCAGTGCGCCGCGTTCACGCGCATCGAACAGATCACCTGCCTCGTGCCATGCCGGGACCAACACGAGTTTCTCGACGGCGAGACCCTCCTTGATCAGGTCACGCGAATGCACGTCGATGCAATAGGCGCAGCCGTTGATCTGCGAGACGCGCAGATAGACAAGATTGACCAGCTGGGTGGGCAAGCCAGACCGCGTGATATAGCCGTACACGCCGCCAAGCGCCTTCACCCCGGCAGGAGCGACGTTCGTGTAATCCAGGCGTTGAGTCATTGCAATCTCCTCTGAGTGCGTTGGCATGAGAACTCGACAACACCTGACGAGCAGAGCGCGCCAGGTGGTCGCGTCGCTAAGCTGTCGTGAATCCGCCATCGACCGAGTGAGTTGTCCCGGTCGCGTAACTGGAGTCGTCCGACAGCAGGAACGAGACAAGACTAGCGACATCTTCCGGCGTGCCATGGCGACCAAGGGGGACCGTCTCTGCGAAAGTCTTGCTGGTCCCAGCGAATACTTCATCGGCGAGCTTGAAGGTCATCCGCCCCGCGATCGGCCCCGGTGCACAGGCGTTGACCCTGATACCGCGGTCGCCTTGCTCGAGCGCGGCGGTCTTGGTCATGCCGATGATGGCGTGCTTGGAGGCGACATAAGCGACGATACCAGCGCCACCCACCAGGCCGAGCGCGCTCGACATGTTGACTACCGAGCCTCCGTCGCACATCCGCGGCAGAACATACTTCATGCCCAGAAACACGCCGCGGATATTGACAGCCATAACGCGGTCGAAATCCTCCTCAGGAAATTCAACGATTGGCCGTACCGGTGTCTGAATGCCGGCATTGTTGACAAAGCCGTCCACTTTTCCCCAGAGCTCAAAGGCGCGGGTGGCATAACCAAGCACCTGTTCGGAGTCGCTGACGTCGGCGGCAAACGTTTTGATGACGCCCGGGCCGGAGACTTCAGTGGCCAAGCGTAACAGCCCTGCCTCATTGGAGGCTACGGCCAAGACGTTGGCCCCGTTCGCAATCAACCGCTTGGTGATGGCCGTACCAAGGTCGCCGGTGGCGCCCGTGACGATGATATTTTTATTGGAGAAGAGCATGGGGTTTCCTTTTTTGAATGCGTGCTGATGCGTCAGGCGCGTGTGGAGATCATCAAAAATTGGCGCAGGTCGATGCCGCCGACGATGAGGTTCGGCGCGATCTTCAGAAACGCCTGCAGGTGCGTGCTTCGCATGTGGGCATCGAGACCTTCGGCAGAGCGCCAGTTCTCGTAGACAGACCAAACATCGGCATCATCGCGCGACTGATGAAGGTCATAGTTGAGACATTCACTCTCGCCCCGAGTGGGTTCGACCAGAGCCGAGAGGGCCAAGCCCAGCGACAGGGTCTGGCCAGGCTTGGCGCGGAAGAAGGCTAGATTCGTGAGTTGGGTCATGGACGTTTTCCTCGAGAGATGCGAGGCGCGGCCCTCTGGCGCCTAGCGAAGCCATCAGTGCTTGAGGATCTCGGCCATGCGCTCGCCTATGATCACGCAGGGCGCTTGGGTGTTGCCCGTGGTAACGCTCGGCATGATCGAGCCGTCGGCGATGCGGAGATTTTTCACGCCGTAGACTCTCAGTTCGGCGTCCACGACGGAGAGATCGTCCCGACCCATCTTGGCGGTGCAGGTCGGGTGATGCATCGACATAGCCCCGTCCCGGATCAGGTTGTCGAGCGCCTCGCCAGCCAAGGCGCCGGGCAGAATCTCGCGCTTGACGAAGGGCTTCATCGCCACGGAGTTGCCGAGGTCGCGGGCGATCTCCATGCCCCGACGCAAGGCCGCGAGGTCGCGCGGATCGCTCAGCATGTTGGCGTGAATCTCGGGCGCCTCATGCGGATCGGCCGACTTCAGCCGCAGAAAGCCGCGACTTTCCGGACGAACCATCGCGGGGCTGATCGACCACACGTTTTCGACGGCATAGCGTCCCGTTACCTCGGACAAATAAGGAGCCTCGACGTGCCAAATGTGCAGGTCCGGTGTGTCGAGTTCCGGACGGCTCTTGGTAAAGAGATTGGCCTCGGCTGCATTGTTGTGAACGGGGATCGGTCCCGGCGCCTCCCAGAGCCCGCCGCCGATGATCGGGTGATCCTGCAGGTTTTGGCCAACGCCGGGCAGATGGGAAACGGGGGGGATACCTAATTGATCGAGCTGGGCACGGTCGCCGATGCCCGACAGCATCAGCAGCTTCGGGGTCTGGATGGCGCCCGCCGACAGCACGACTTCGCTTGTGGCCCTGATCGCACGGATCTTGCCCTGCCATTCGAATTCCACGCCAGTGATGGTGCCGCCTTCCAGGGTAAGGCGATTGACATAAGCACCGGTCAGGACGGTCAAATTGGGTTGGTCCATGACCGGGTACAGGTAGCTCGACGGAACGTTCAGCCTGCGACCATCGCGGATGCGAACGTTGGTGACCGCCGCGCCGCCCGAACCTTCCTGCATCACGCCGTTCTGGTCCGCGAAGGTGGGGATGCCCAGCGACTCGGCGGCCTTGAGAAAAGCCGGCGCGATCGAACCAGGATTGGGGGCGGGCTGCACGAAGACCTCGCCGCCGCTACCGCGTCGTTCGGGATCGGGGGCGCCATGCCAATCCTCGATTCGCCTGTAGATGTCGAGGACATGCTGATAGTTCCAGGCATCGTCGCCAGCCTGCTTGGCCCAGAAATCGAAATCGTTCTTGTGACCGCGGGCCCAGACCATAGCGTTGATGCTGGTGCCACCGCCGAGGGCCTTGCCCATGGCCTGAACGATCGAGCGATTGTTCACGCTGGGGCTGCGTTCCGCGCCGAAGTTCCAATCGAACTCGCCGCCTTGGTTGAAAAACCAAGTCTCGGTAATCAGGATGCCGGGCTTCAGATCATCGCCGCCGGCCTCGAGCAGCAGAACCTGCGCATCGCGGTTCTCTGCTAAGCGACGCGCGACAACTGAGCCGGAAGCGCCGGATCCGATCACGATGTAGTCGTAGGTTGATCGCAGATTGGCGCGGCGCGTTGCTTGGTTGGCGGCTATAGCCTCGAACTTCTCAGCAGCGTCACCAACGGCGGCGGCGGGGAGGCCCAGGTTTGCGGCCCGATCGACGAACGTCGTGCGATCGATTTCGCGGGTGAGCAATTGCCCTTCCAACAGCGCGAACTTCACGCCCTTCGAAGCAGAAGAGGTATCAAACATGATCTTTCTCCTGGCGGTAGGGTCGCGGCTACCGCCCGGCCCGTGTGATTGACAAAGCCTACGTTAGGCGCGAGATCGGTTGTCTGAAATGACATATATCCCTGAATTTCTGCCAAAGCTGACCAACAACGATCCGCTCGCCCGCTGTACGCTTTTCGTAGCCTTCGAAGGGATGGGGCTGCTCGAACCTCACAGGTCCGCTCACGATGTTCCGGTCAGCGTCGAAGTTTCAAGGAACAGCAGCGCCGGCGCGGTTAGGTAGCCAACCTGGCCGCTGTGCCGAACGTCCACTTCGCGCCACAACCTGCCGTTCGTTCTTGATGACATCGCGCATCATAGGCGCGTCTGACTAAGACAATTTCCCATCACCCGGAGCCAGGTTGCAGACGCCATTACTGCAGACCTGAACTGGACTCGTGAACGCCACCCGAACACGATCCTGCCAAGTCAACTGGTCCGAGCAAAGCATCTCAAACGACCTCACAGAAGCGCGCCTGCCCGCGGAGCCGTACCAAGTTGCACGCGCGAAGCTGGCTTAGCGGGAATTCAGACCGCTGTCCCGAACAGCTTCCCGCTACCGGCGATGAGCGCCAGCCCAAACGCGCTCGCGCCAGAGGCTTGTAGACACCTCGCTTGACGTACATTTCGGCTAGTTCGTCCAGTTCAAACGCGGGGTTTTCGTTCAACTCCCTGCGCTCCCGTACAAGACCAGCCTGTTCAGGTGTCCGACTGCGAACTGACGGAAACATAGTGGCCGGCCGCCATCGACACCGCCCAGCCACCAATCCCGCAATCAGCCGGCTTGGTGTGCGAGTGTGTCCTTCCATGCAATCGGCATTGCAAAGCAAAGGGCATCGATGTGTGCCTGCGGGAGCCGGATATCCAACTCCCGCAAGCCGGTTTTCGTGCTTACCACCTGCCAGAATGCGCGCCGCCATCGACGTGCAGGGATTCCCCTGTAACATTCTGGGCTTCGGTCAGGTAGACGATAGCATCGACGATGTCCTTGACGCTGGAAATCGTACCCAGCGGCGCCAACGTTTTCAGAAAGTCGTGCGGGTCGTCCTTATGCAGCGGAGTATCGACCATGCCCGGCGCGACCGTGTTAAAACGGATGCCTTGCTTCGCGTATTCGACCGCCAGGTTGCGGGTCATGGCATCGAGGCCGCCTTTGGTAATCATCGGCACCGAAACATTCAGGCCTGCGATCGGGTTCTCGACCAGCGACGACGTGACACCGACAACACTGCCACCCGACTTCTGAGCCAGCATCTGCTTCACGGCAAACTGGGTGATGTAAAGATAGCCTTCCAGATTGGTCGACGACAGCTTCTTCAGATCTTCACCCGTATAATCGGTGAATGCCTTGGCAAAGAAGATGCCGGCATTGTTGACCAGCGCGTCAATAGAACCGAACTTGCTGATCGCGGTTTCGGAGACCTTCGCAGCCACAGATGCATCGCCAATATCGCCGTCGACCAACGCGAGCTTGGGGGAGGATGGCAATTCCCTCGACTTGCTAACACTACGCGACGTGGCGACGACGTTATAGCCCTTATCGAGGAAAGCTTTCACGGCGCCTGCACCGATACCTTGTGAAGCACCGGTTACGATAACTGTTTTACTCATGATTTCTTCCTTTGTTTACGTTGGTGGTTGACAGATTCATTGGACTTCTGGGCTTCCGCCCGAAACACCGGATCGATTGAAAACGGATTCGGGCGATCGAGGTATCTCATCGTGCTTTAGAGACACTGAACCGCTTATCGAATGGGCAGCTTCATTGGGCTTCGACGATGTTCAGGCGCACGTTGAGGCTGCCACGCGTTGCATCCGAGTAGGGGCAAACGTGATGAGCCTTTTGCACCAGGGTTTCGGCATCGGCCTTCGTCAATCCGGGCGCGTAAATCGCGAGAGCGACGTCAAGGCCAAAACCGCCATCGGCGCGCGGACCGATCCCCACGGTTGCTGTGACGCTGGCGTCGGCGGTCACCTTCGGGCCACCTTGAGCGGCAACGTACTGCATCGAGCTGAGGAAACAGGCCGCATAACCGGCAGCAAACAACTGCTCCGGATTGGTGCCGGCGGCACCATTGCCGCCCAGTTCCTTGGGTCTAGTGAGATCGACACTCAGGTTTCCGTCTGCAGTGGCAGCGTGGCCAACACGGCCGCCGGTCGCCTTGGCGTTGGTTTGGTATAGGACTTTGGTCGGCATCACTTACTCCTCTTCAGTATTGTTGTTCGTCGGTCCCGGTAAGAATGGGGGAAGAGGGCCCAATTGATTAGACGGAAATATCTAGAAATACTTTTCCATTTATGGAATAATTTACAAATGGCTGATTTGAATGAGATCGCTGTTTTCGTGAGGGTCGCGCAGTTCGAAAGCTTCAGTCGCGCAGCACACGCCCTCGGCATGCCCGTTTCTACGGTCAGCCGGAAAGTTGCAGCACTTGAAGCGGAACTGGGCGTAACGCTGCTGCAAAGGACGACGCGCAAGCTTGCGCTCACTTCACAAGGCCGGGATTATTTCAATCAATGCAGTGAACCGCTGAACCTGCTGTTCGACGCGGAACGGGTTTTGACCCAGAGCCAAAAGAAACCGGAGGGGTCACTCAAAATCTCCGTGCCCGTGGTTTTAGGGCAAGGCCATTTTCTGGAATTTATTTCTGATTTTCTAAAAAACTATCCGCGCATCAAGATCGATCTCTTCATCACCAACGTGTTTTTGGATTTGATCGCTGAAAACGTGGATGTTGGCATTCGCTTTGGTGAATTAAAAGACTCAACGCTGATTGCAAAAAAGCTTGGCAGCCAAGTCCTTTATGTCGTGGCTTCCCCCGAATATTTGAGAGATCGGAAACCTCCAACCAACCCCGAAGACCTCAAACTGCACCAGTGCGTCTTGCTCAATGGTAAAAATAGCGAAGCAGAGTGGGAATTACTGAATGGACGCAAACGCGCCAGAATTCGTGTTTCAGGCCCCATTTCGAGCCGAGATTACCAATCAGTCAGTACGTTTGTTTACAGAGGGCACGGGGTAGGTTTTTTGCCCTCGACCTATTGCAACGACAAAATCAGAAAAGGTGAACTCTTGAGGTTGCTGCCCGGCTGGACTTCCAAGGAACTCGAAGTGCATATCGTCTACCCCACAAGAGACTTCCTGCCTTCGAGGCTCCATGTATTTCTCGAAGCACTGAGGGCTTGGAAAAGCCCACCATGGAGTTAGGACCAGAAAAGAAGATCAGAATCCAACGGCCTAACGACTAAAAGCTGCTCCGCGAAAGGTGCCGATTCGGTCCGAAGAAACGTCGTCGGCGCTCCGGAAAGCAATCGTGGGCACGCTCTCGCGTACGGTAGACTGCCGACAGGCCAAGACTCGCTGGACCTGCGGCTGGCACTCATTGCGTAGTGGATTCCTTTCAGCGTAGCTGCGGGTGATCTTGGAGAACTCGCCCTCGAAGGTCCGGCCAGCGCATAGCCATTTCAGCTCAGCGGGAGTCGGTGGAGAGCGGGCGTCGCGTGCCTGCGCGGCATCATTTGTGACGAACGATGCTCCCCGAAGCACCTGAAATGTAGCGACAATGGACCGATCGGGGTTGACCTCGGTCTGCAAGACTCTCCCTCGCAGGGAGCAGCACCATCCCTTGCCTGCCCGAACTCGTCGGCAATCAAGCCTGATCAGCAGCGGCGCCCGAAGTTATGCCCTTGCTACAATCATCTACGTGCCCCGGACGCATCGCCGCTGCGGGTGGCCGCTGTTTCCGGCTGGTCTCCCAACCCGCTCATCGCGTCCGGCCGAAGCCGCAAGATTGTGCCGATCTACGAAAGAGTATCTTCCTGCCGGCGGCTGTTCGTCCGACGGATAAGTCGTCCCATATACCGAATAAGTTCAGAGGGCGCCTGGCGTGCCCAAACGTAACCAAGCGAGTAGCGAGCGCCCTTTCCATGACAAAAACGGTCAAGATCGACTTCATATCTGATGTATCATGCCCTTGGTGCGTCATTGGGTTGGGAAACCTGGATGCTGCGCTGAACTGCTTCGATGGGCGATTGACGGCCGACATTCGGTTTCAGCCCTTCGAACTCAATCCGGGCATCCCGCCGGAGGGTGAGAGCCGCTTCGACAACGTGGCACGCAAATACGGCGTCGGGCGCGAGCAGGCAATCGTGAACCGTAAGCGCCAGCGCGTCCTGGCCGCGCAAGTGGGCTTCGACATGGTGACAACCGACGAAAGCCGGTTCTACAACACATTTGACGCGCATCGCCTGCTGCACTGGGCCCGGATCGAGGGGCGACAAGAAGAGCTGAAGCGCTCGCTGCTTGCAGCCTACCATACCAACATGCAGAATCCAGGTGACCACGGCGTGCTCGTGGCCGCTGCTGAATCTGTTGGCCTTGATGGCGCCGCTGCGCGCGATGTGCTCACCTCAGGGCGTTACGCTGACGACGTGCGCGACGCCGAAGAGAAATGGCAGCGAGCGGGGATAAGCGGCGTTCCTGCCGTCGTGGTCAACGATCGCTATCTGATCACAGGGGCCCAGCCGCCGGAGGCGTTCGAGCAGGCCATCCGCAAGGCCGTGTCCGAAGTCGTCTGACCGGTGCCGCCCTGACTATCGACGACGCACCAAAGCCCATGATCTTGCTTCCGTTGTCTCCGATACTGAAGGACAACTATATCAACGCCAATTCTCCAGATTGCCTTCACGCGCCTGAAATAATATGAGGCACAGCGCTACGACAGTTCCGGAGGCCTACTCGCTTCGGCAATAGAGCAACAGTGGCGCGGTGAGCGTCAGCGGTATCCTCGGCCGCTCTCTGCCAAACCGTGTTTGATCGCTCGCTTTTTAGAGCGCCTATTGGCTCTCCAACAGTGAAGCTGCCAATTTGCTTTTCAGTATCTTTCCTGTCGATGTTGCTGGCAGCGCCTCAAGCTTAATAATTTGAGATGGACGCTTATAGGGGGTAAGCAGAGGATTGATGTAACTAGCCAAGTCATCAACACCTATTTCAGAGTTCGCTTGCAGCTGTACAAACGCGATGACTTCCTCGTTGCTTGAAACCGGTTTCCCAACAACAGCGGACTGAATGACGGCTGGGTGCGAGTTTATCACCGCTTCTACCTCAGCAGGATATACGTTGAAGCCAGATCTAATAATCATTTCCTTGGCACGCCCGACGATATAGAGGCAATCACCGTCTATCCGCGCAAGGTCACCTGTTTTGAACCACCCTTCGCCGTCTACGGCTGCAGCAGTGAGGTCAGGCGCATGATAGTATCCCAACATCACGTTGGGTCCACGCACGTGTAACTCTCCGACCTCCCCTGCCATCGCGACAGAGCCGTCCAGTTTGACAACGCGGCCCTGTACGCCGGAAACCAATGATCCTACGGTCTGATCGTTCTTTGGTTGCCCGGGGCGGACGCTTGAAATTGTGGGGGAGCACTCCGTTATCCCGTAACAATTCAACAATTGAATTCCATACGTCTCTTCGACGCGCGACTTCAGGGTAAGGTCCAGCGGCGCGCCGGCTACCATCATTCAGAATTCCGCGACCGAGATGCTTCGGGCCGACAGTGTCTTTATATTCGAGTAATCGCTGATATGTGGCAGGAACCCCGCCGAAAAAAGACACCTCGCCATTCGAGATTTCGTCCGCAAGGCGCGCGGGCTCAAACTTTCGAACCAAACGAGCGGCAGCTCCCATCATGAGCGACATGAGCAGGAAGGTGAAACCTGCAATGTGAGATATTGGAAGAATAATGTAGATTTTATGGGCATCTCCCGGAATCTCGTAAAGTGCATTTGTCCGCGCGCTGAAGAGGAGATTCTCGTGGGTGAGCATGACGCCCTTTGGAGTTCCCGTTGTGCCGGATGTGTAGATCAGAACGGCAACCTGTGCATGTCGCTCGTCTTCAACGCGTTCGGGAACGGCTATCGAGTTAATCTCGGAAACAAAGACTTCGGAGAGGCCTTCGATGAGGGCTGATCTCGCGTCATAAAACGCAGCATGCGTCGCAGCCTCGGCAGAAACGCTGGAAGTGAATAGGACCAGGCGGGCCCCACTATGCTCCCGGATCTGCTCAACCTCCCGCTGCGACAGTCGCGGGTTAACAATTATTGCCCATGCATCGAGCCTGCTCAAGGCAAGCAGGAGCACAGCGGCCGCCACACAGTTCTCACTGACGACCATTACTCGGTCACCACCGCGTACTCCCAACTGGTCCAGTCGAGCCGAGACATGAACCGTTGCCTGCCTCAATTCCTCAAATGACAATGTTGTCGCATGATCCACAACAGCTGGGTGTCTCGGCGCAATAGCCGCCTGCTCGTCGACTACTTCGTGAAGACGACGCGGCAACTCTGCTATAAGGTTCTCTACATTGAGCGAAATGTTCATTCATCACCTTCTCAAGGTTAGTCCTGCATCCAAACTTCAGAGCAACGCCGAAGAATGCAACTTCGTCGAAGTGCCAAAGCTAGTCTAGACCGCCTGCACCTGAAGAAAGCGGGAGATAACAACATTCTGTATCTCTGTCGTGCCGTCGAGGTACTGAGCTGCTTTTGCGGAGGCCAAATGCCGCGAGATTGGCGTGTCGGCCAAAAGACCGCGCGCGCCAGCAAGCTGCATACATTGCGCGACACCGTTGAACGCTGCCCTCGTCGCAAATTTCTTCGCGTGAGCGGCCTCAATCGTAGCTCGCTCTCCTCGGTCAAGCTTCGATGCAGCAGCGGCGAACAACAGCTCTGAGGCCGAAAGATCCGTCGCGACGTCAGCCAGCATCCATTGGAGGCCTTGAAACTCGATCGTCTTCGAACCGAATGCGGAGCGTTCGGCTGTTGCTTTTAAGGCGTGCGTCAGACTCGACTGCAGCATTCCGCAGCACATTGCACTAACCAAGGTGCGGGCTACGTCGATACCGCTCATCGCTCGTTTAAAGCCTTCGCCAGGTCGAGCAAACAGTGCCTCATCGGCAACGAAACAGTCGGAGAGCTCGACCCCAGCGAGGCCCATAGAATGGCACCCCACGAGTTCGTAGGGCGCCGTAACCGAGAGACCCGGGCACGTTCTCTCTATTAAGAATGCGGCAATGCCTGCTGGTCCAGCATCCACTTCGGTCTGCGCATACACGAGAAATAGATCTGCAGATACAGCATTAGTAATCCACGCCTTCGAGCCATTTATGTGCCACCCCCCATGCCTAAGGGTCGCTTTTGTTTGCATAGCTGCCGCATCCGAGCCTGCGGAAGGTTCAGTTATGCATACGGAGAGAATTAGTTCACCTGTTTGTACCCGGCGAACATATTGATCGAGCTGAACAGGCGAGCCGTACTCCGCTATCAAGCCAGCAACCGCGCTGTGCACGGCGAGGCTGAAGGCAAACGGAAAATCCGCCGAGGCCAAGACTCTGAGGACATTTCCCACGCGGAGATAGTCCAGGCCCAAACCACCGTGCTCAACTCCAATCTTGAGCGATCCAATTCCAACATTGATCGCTCCTCGGAGCTCAGTCGTTGCCATCGCGCGCGACTTTTCCCACGCGGCAGCTCGCGGCAGAATTGTATTGCGCGCGAATTCTTCAGCGATAGTGATGATGCCCATTGTTCCCTCAGACTCAGCTGTTGGATCGGATCGGCATTCAGCCGTGATACGCGAACAGTTCGATTGGGTCGTTGAAGCCGCGCACCGGAAATTCGCCGACGCGTTCGAGATCAAACTCGCCTCCGACGGCGTCGGCGAACGCACGGGACAGTAGCACCGTTCTGTTTAATTGCTTGGTGAGGGCTTCAAGGCGCGAAGCCATATTGACCGCCGGACCGATGACGGTGAAGTCGAGCCGGGTGCGCGACCCGATATTGCCATACATGACGTCTCCGACGTGGACACCGATGCCGTAATTCAGCGACGCACGCCCGGTTTCACTATTCTTCTCGTTCAGGGCAACCATGGCCTGACGGGCTTCGGCCACGGCATACAGCAGGTTCGCGCAGGCCTTGGGCTCGCTGAGCGGAATAATCGCAAGCATGCCGTCGCCGATAAATTTCAGGATTTCCCCGCCATGCCGCACGATCGGCTCCGACATTGCGTCGAAATAGCCGTTCAGGAGATCAATGACGTCATCGCGCGGCCAGTTGTCGGAGATCCGGGTGAAATCACGCAGATCGCAGATCATAATGGCGGCGCTCACCGTCGTCCCGGTTCCACGCCTGGTGGCGCCAGCCAGAATGAGTTCGCCGGCATGCGACCCGACATAGGTTTCAAGCAGCGTTCGCGCCAGCCGGTTCTTCACCCGGATTTCGCTGACCAGCGCCAGCACCGGCAACAAACTCAGCAGGCTCGCGACGTGCGTGTCGTCGAAGCCGCCGGGCCGGTCGGTCGCAAAGGTCACGATGTGCCGCTTGCCGAGCGTATGGTACAGCGGCCACGCCACATAGTCGGTCAGGCCTTTCGCCCGCATCTCGTCGTAGACGGCGTGCTTGCGGCCTAGCGAGGGATCGCGCTCGAGATTCTCGCGCACCTCGGCGGCCCCCTCATGGATTTCGTTGCCGGGACTATCGATATATTCGGATCGCTCTCTGACATCGTAGTCGACTCTCGTAAGCGCGGCCTCGCGCATCCCGTCGGCCCACATGATCCGGCCGCCAAGCCATTGCGGATGGTGGATCATGACATGAAGCGATGCGCGCTTGACAGGTATGCCCGCGCGCCGGAGCCGGATACACATTTCACCGAAAATGTTGTCAAGGAAGCGCTCATCGCGGGTGTCGTTTGTCAGCCACCGCACAACGTCGCTCTCAGACGAGGTGGCGGGATCGATGTTTGGCGGCGCGTTCATATTTTTGCTCCTGAGCGATGACCTGGATCGACGGCACAGGATAGGTCGTATCCCCGCTCGACGGCGTCGCCGGTCCGCCTGCGCCCATCAGGCTGTCCGAAACTCGCTGCGCGGGTGGCGCGGCGGTAGCGCCGCGCCTACGCGTACTCGGTCGATCTCGTGACCGACTCCCATGTGTCGATTTCCTTCCCTAACGAATTCAACTTGTCCCGGACTAATCTCAATGCGTCGTTGCCAAGCAACAGATGCATCGGTGGATCGTCGGCTTCCACCACTTTCAAGATCGCACGCGCAGCTCTGGCCGGATCACCTGCCTGCTGGCCGCTCTTTTCTTCTCGAGCCCGTCGAATGGGGTCAAAGAGCAAATCGTAATCAGCGATAGTCCGCGGCGAACGGACCATCGATCGCCCCGCCCAGTCGGTCCGGAAGGAGCCTGGAGCAACCGCCGTTACCTTGATGCCGAAGCCGCGCACTTCATTCGCCAACACTTCGGAGATGCCCTCAAGAGCGAATTTGCTGCCCGCATAATAGGGGATGCCAACTAAGCCCACATATCCCGCCATCGAAGTAATGTTGATGATATGCCCACGGCGCCTCTCGCGCATGAATGGCAGCACCGCCTTGATCATCGCCACTGCTCCGAAAACGTTGACGTCGAACTGACGCCTCATCTCTTCGAGTGAACTCTCCTCAAGAGTCCCTTCGTGACCGTATCCTGCACTGTTGATGAGGACGTCTATCGGGCCAGTATCTCTTTCCGCCTGTGCGACCTTGGGGCCGATGGCAGCGAAATCCGTGACATCCAATACGATGGCTCGCGCGCGTGCCGGTTCCATTGCGCCGAATTCCTGTCGCGCTGCTTCGCTCCGCACCGTGCCGATCACGGAATATCCGGACGAGAGTGCTTCCGTCGCCAGAGCCCGTCCGAAGCCGGAACCAACACCCGTGATCAGAAAATTCCTCTTTCCGCTCATCACCCTGTCCTTTCGACATCGCAGCCGTGCTCGGTCATCTCGTAGGCCTCTACCATCGCGTTGGGTCCTGAGATGCGCCCGGGACATAGAAAAACAACCGCACAGTAGTTACGTCCGCGACCGGTTTGGCATTGCGAGTCTTTGTCTGACGACCGGACGGCGGACCTGATAGTCGTTGGATAAGTCAGGGTTCGCCGATTGGCGCCGATCGCTTCCAGAGAGCAGACCGACGCCGAAGCGTCGGCCGACGACGCGAGGACGAACCGTCTCCGCCTTTCTGGAGGGAAAGGGGAAGATCGAAATCACGAAGCAATCATCGTCATTCGATCCGGTGCATTTTTGACCGAGGAACGACAAGCGGCGCAGGCATACATATTGATCTCCATTCCAACCGACACTTCGACAACCCTTGGCGCAGTCCATTTCATGTGGCCACCTCCTGTGATTGACGATAGGTCTGCTACAGTGCTGTATCCGCGCCTCACTGAAGCGAAGCGGTCGACGAGGGGACCCTTGAGACATGCTATTTCTTCGATCGAACTGTGTCTGCCGTCCCCTGGATGAACGCCTGGATCTTCACGACATCGTCCTCGGACAATCTGCCCGTAAAATCGGGCATGCCGAGTGACACGAACGGACCCTTGAAAACGATATCTTTCAGGTTCGTTATGGTATGGATGTCGGAATAACCCAGATTCCTGATGTTACCGCCCTTGTCAACGCCCGGAACGCCATGGCAGAAGCCGCAGTGGCTGACATATAGCTGTGTACCGGGTCCGACGTTCGCGGGATCGTACTTTACGCCGTTCAGCAGGCCCCCAATCGGATACTTTGCGAACTCGGGAAGCGGCTCTTTGCCACCAACGGCGAAGGTGAACACCCTACCTGGACCTTCCGTGTCGGTCGCGCGCTGGCTCTCACCGTAGACGCCACCCCATCCGACCGCCACCGATACGTATTGCGTCCCGTCGACCAGATAGGTCGCCGGCCCGGCGACAACCCCTGTGCCTGTCGACGACTCCCAGAGCTTCTCACCCGTTTTTGCATTGTAGGCAACGAAGCGACCGTCAGCCGTCCCCTGAAAGACCAGATTACCCGCTGTTGTCAGCGTGCCTCCATTCCACGGAGACGCGAAATCCTGCTTCCACACCTGCTCCTGCTTCACTGGATCCCATGCAATCAAACGACCGAAGGGCCGGCTCTTCGGCGGTGTAATGTTCACATCGTAGCCGAGGTTCCAGCCTAATCCGCTCATCGGATTGCCCGGAATGCTGGCGTTGTGCGTCCAGTTCTTCTGAGCCGTCAAATTCATCGGCACATTCTGCGCCGGAATATAAACCAAGCCGGTTTGTGGATTGAACGACATCGGATGCCAGTTGTGGGCTCCGTATGGACCGGGGATCGAATCAAACGATTTGTCGCCTCGGGCCTCCGGAACTTCGATGGGTCTTCCACTCGCATCGTAACCGGTCGCCCAGTTTACATCCACGAAGTTCTTTGCCGAGATAAATTGGCCGTTGGTGCGATCGATGACAAAGAAAAATCCATTTTTCGGTGCGTGGAGGATGACCTTGCGCGCCTGACCATCGAGCGTGATATCCGCGAGGATCATCTGCTGCGTCGACGTGTAGTCCCAGTTGTCGCCTGGCGTTTCCTGATAATGCCAGACATACTTTCCCGTGTCGGGATTCAGCGCAACGATCGACGCAAGATACAAATTATCACCGCCGGCGGGGCTCCGCAGCTTGCGGGTCCAGGGAGCTCCGTTGCCAGTTCCGATGTAAAGAAGATTCAGATCCGGGTCGTACGCCATCGTGTCCCACGGTGTGCCACCTCCACCATTGATCCAGTATTTTCCGGCAGGATCCCAGGTCTTGGCCGCCGCTTCCATTGACTCATCTTCGTAGGGCTTGCTCGGATCACCGGGTACGACAAACCATCGCCATGCTTGCGCACCCGTCTCCGCATCGTAAGCGGTAATATAGCCACGCACGCCGTATTCGGCCCCGCCGTTCCCGATCAATACCTTTCCTTTCACAACGCGCGGTGCGCCGGTAACTGTGTAGGAATGACTATGATCGACGATGGTGTCTTTTTCCCAAACCTTTTTTCCGGTAGCAGCATCGATGGCGACCAACCGGCCATCGTAGGATCCGACAAAGACTTTGCCTTTGTAGAGCGCGACACCGCGGTTCACGACGTCGCAGCAGCCCTTGTAACCACCCTGCCGCGGCACTTCTGGATCGTAGGTCCAAATCCGCTTTCCAGTACGCACATTGATGGCATGAACCACACTCCATGACGCCGACACATACATAATTCCGTCGACGACGAGCGGCGTCGCTTCGACACCACGCAGAGACTCGAGATTGTAGGTCCACTTGAGACCAAGACCTTTTACGCTCTCCGTATTGATCTGGCTCAGCTTGCTGTAGCGGCTTTCAGAGTAATCAAGTCCATAACTCAACCAGTCGTTGGTCGTTTTCGCGTTGGCGATGATCGTCTCACCGTCGATTGCAGACGTAATGGATTGGATGCGTTGCGACGACAACACCTGGCCACCCACCTCCTCTGCCGCCGCGTTTGTTCCGCAGCAAAGCGCTGCAAGCAGTGCGGTCGCGACCCCCGCTATATTCGACTTGCGCATCCTGCGAGTAAGAAACCGTGCGGAACAGTAACGGCGCGCCATGAACTTCATGATCTTCCCCTAGCATCACACTCGAAGACTCAGCGAACGTTGCTGCTTAGCTGATGTCGAGGTCAAACGAATAAACTTGATACTCTTATCGTGGCGAGAGATCGGTCTTTCGCCCTCCCCACACACCAACGATTTCCAAAGGGCCGGGATCTCGATGAAGATCCCGGCAAGTTTGGGGAGGAGCTACCATTCTGACGACCTAGGGAGGTTACCTTCGCTGCCGACGTGCGATCAGTGCGAAATGCCGGTTCGGCTATGACCAGTCATCATATTGTTCAAATTGCCAGCGCCCGCTGCGCCATCACCTTGATCAGGTTGGCGCGATAGTCTGACGAGCCATGAAGATCGCTCATCAGGCCGTCGGCGGAAATCTTGACGCCGTCGAGAGCGCTGGCCGACCAGTTGGCCTTCAGCGCCGCCTCGATCGCCGATACCCGCATGACGCCGTTCTGCGAAGCCCCGGTGGCGGCTGCGCGGACATCACCTCCCGGGCTCCTGGCCACGAACACGCCGGTCAGCGCGAAACGTGACGCCGGGTGGGGAAACTTGGCGTACCCCGCCTTGTCCGTCACCGGGAAGGAGACCGCGGTGATGATCTCGTCATCTTCCAGCGCAGTCGTAAACAGGCCCTTGAAGAAATCACCGGCCTTGATGTTGCGCTTGTTGGTTTTGACGGTGGCATCGAGCGCGAGCAGGGCGGCGGGATAATCCGCCGCCGGGTCGTTGTTGGCGATCGAGCCGCCGATGGTGCCGCGATGCCGCACGGCGGGATCGCCGATCAGCGAAGCGAGATAGGCCAGCGCGGGGATCGCTTTCTTCACGACACTGCTCTGGGCCACGCCGTAATGCGTCGTTGCGGCCTTGATGACGATCCCGTCGCCCGATGGTTCGATGCCGACCAGGTCCTTGATCCGGGCGAGATCGATCACATCGGATGGCGAGGCCAGCCGCTGCTTCATCACGGGGATCAGGGTGTGGCCGCCGGCGAGATACTTCGATTCCGAACCCTTGGCGAACAGTGCCGCGGCTTCGTCGACGGAGGAGGGGCGATGATAAGTTGTCTCGTACATGATGTGTGCTCCAAATTTTATGTTGCGCGAAGCCCGGTCGCAAAACCGATGCCCACTTTTGCGGGCTGCGCGCTAACCGTGGATCGCATGCCAGACGCGATCGGGCGTCGCCGGCATCTCCAGCTTGTTGTGTCCGATCGCGTCCGTGATCGCGTTGATCACGGCTGCCGACGAGCCGATCGCGCCGGCTTCGCCGCAACCCTTGACCCCGAGCGGATTGCCCGGACACAGCGTCGGCGTATGCGAGAGCTTGAACGATGGCAGATCGTCGGCGCGCGGCATGGTGTAATCCATGAACGAGGCCGTGATCGGCTGACCGTTGGCGTCGTAGACCGCGTGTTCGAGCAGCGCCTGGCCGATGCCCTGGGCGAGGCCGCCGTGAACCTGGCCTTCGACGATCATCGGGTTGATCAGCCGCCCGAAATCATCGGCCGCCACGAAGTTGACGAACGAGGTCTTGCCGGTCGCGGGATCGACCTCGATCTCGCAGATGTAGGTGCCGGCCGGGAAGGTGAAGTTGGTCGGATCGTAGAACGCGGTCTCCTTCAGGCCGGGCTCCATGCCGTCGGGCAGGTTGTGCGCGGTGTAGGCGGCGAGCGCGACCATCGGCAGCGCAATCGACTTGTCGGTGCCGGTGACCTTGAACTCGCCGTTCTCGATGACGATGTCGTTCTCCGACGCTTCGAGCTGATGGGCTGCAATCTTCTTCGCCTTGGCTTCGACCTTTTCCATCGCCTTGATGATGGCGGTGCCGCCGACCGCGAGCGAGCGCGAGCCGTAGGTGCCCATGCCGAACTGCACCTTGTCGGTATCGCCATGGACGATCTGCACCTGGCTGATCGGCACGCCCAGGCGTTCCGAAATCAACTGCGCGAAGGTGGTCTCGTGGCCCTGGCCGTGGCTGTGCGATCCCGTCAAGACTTCAATTGTACCAACCGGGTTGACGCGAATTTCGGCCGACTCCCACAGGCCGACGCCGGCGCCGAGACTGCCGACCGCTTTCGAGGGCGCGATGCCGCAGGCCTCGATGTAGCAGGAGACGCCAAGGCCGCGCAGCTTGCCTTCGGCTTTGGCTTTCGCCTTACGCGCGGGGAAGCCGGCATAGTCGATCGCCTTCATCGATGCATCGAGCGAGGCGCCGAAATCGCCGATGTCATAGGCCATGATGACGGGCGTCTGATGCGGGAACTGGGTGATGAAGTTCTTGCGGCGCAATTCCGCCGGGTCGACCTTCAACTGTCGCGCCGCGGTTTCCATCAGCCGCTCGACCAGGTAGCTCGCCTCGGGACGGCCCGCGCCGCGATAGGCGTCGACCGGCGTGGTGTTGGTGTAGACCGTCATCACTTCGGCATAGATCGCCGGGATGTTGTACTGGCCCGACAGCAGCGTGGCGTAGAGCTAGGTCGGCACCGACGACGAGAACAGCGACATATAGGCGCCGAGATTGGCGTGGGTTTTCACCCGCAGGCCGATGATCTTGTTGTCCTTGTCGAACGCCATTTCCGCCTTCGAGATGTGGTCGCGGCCATGGGCGTCGGTCAGGAAGGCTTCGGTGCGGTCGCCGGTCCACTTCACCGGGCGTCGGACCTTCTTGCAGGCCCACAGCGCCACCATTTCTTCGGGATAGATATAGATCTTGGAGCCGAACCCGCCACCGACGTCGGGGGCGATCACCCGCAGCTTGTGCTCCGGCGCGATGTTGTAGAACGCCGACAGCACCAAGCGTGCGACATGCGGGTTCTGCGAGGTCGTGTACAGCGTGAAATGCTCTTCGGCCTCGTCGTATTCCGCGATGGCCGCGCGCGGCTCCATCGCGTTCGGCACCAGCCGGTTGTTGGTCAATTCCAGCGTCACCACATTGGCGGCCTTGCCGAAGGCATCCTTGACCGCGGCCTCGTCGCCGATGTGCCAGTCATAGATGACGTTGCCCGGGGCTTCCGGATGCAGTTGCGGGGCGCCCGGCTTGAGCGCCGAGCGGATATCGGCGACGACCGGGAGTTCCTCGTAGTCGACCACCACGGCTTCGGCTGCGTCCTTGGCCTGGTTCCTGGTTTCGGCGATCACGACCGCGACCGCCTGGCCGACGAAACGCACGGTCTCCGGCGCCATCGCCGGCCATGCGCCCATCTTCATTGGCGTGCCGTCCTTGGAGGTGATGGCCCAGCCGCAAATCAGGTTGCCGACCTTGTCGTCGACGATCTGCTGGCCGGTCAGCACGCCGACCACGCCCGGCATCTTCATCGCCGCGGATGAATCGATACCCTTGACCTTGGCATGCGCGTGCGGACTGCGGATGAAATGGGCATGGGTCATGCCCTGAAGCTTGATGTCGTCGACGTAGCGACCCTTGCCAGTCGTGAAACGGCGGTCTTCCTTGCGCACAACGCTTGCGCCAATGCCTTCAACGCCCATGTTCTGTCCTCCCAACGGAGTTATTGTTTCCGCCCTTTTCCATCGAAAGGTGGCGGTCTTGAATTCGGGTGTGGTCGCCGGCAGCGGCTATTCGGCCGCTTGCGAGATCTTCATGCGGCCGGCCGCATCGAGCACCGACTTGACGATGTTGTGGTAGCCGGTGCAGCGGCAGATATTGCCTTCGAGCTCGTGCCGGACGGTTTCCTCATCCAGCTTGCCGCCGTAGCGGTGCACGATATCGACCGCCGACATGATCATGCCCGGGGTGCAGTAGCCGCACTGCAGGCCGTGATTATCGCGGAATGCCGCCTGCATCGGGTGCAGTTCGTCGCCCTTCGAAAGGCCTTCGATCGTGGTGACATCGGATCCGGCGGCCTGTCCGGCCAGCACGGTGCAGGATTTGACCGCCTTGCCGTCGATATGGACGACGCAGGCACCGCACTGGCTGGTATCGCAGCCGACATGGGTGCCGGTCAGGTTGAGATTTTCGCGCAGGAGGTGGACGAGGAGGGTCCGGTCCTCGACATCGACCGAGACGGCGTTACCATTGATCTTCAGTTCGACTGTCGGCATATCCAACCTCCCGGTTTCTCTTTTCCAGAGACTTTGTCCAAATCAGCAGTGGCGCCCACCAGGATCCGCCGTTCTCGCCACGGCGACCGAAGCTGTCGCAGCTTTGCCGTTGAAACATTGAACGAGCCAAAGTGAGGGATCACGCTGACCTGCCACCGGCTGCAGGATCTCCTGCCGTAGTCATTGTTGTTACTTAAGCAAGCGACAAAAGCCGGTCATAGCACCGGTCAAAATAAAACGGATGGTACCAGCGCGCTGGATGATTCCGAGCCATGCGAACACTAGCGAGAGGCTTCTGTACTGATCGCCACTACCGGCGCCGGAGAACCAGCGCCTCCGTCATCCGGCGGCAGGAGAAACGCAGGCGAACTCGATCCGGGTGCCGCCCGGCTCCCGCACCATAAAGTGTACCTTGGGGCCCTTGCCCGATCGCTCCGGCGCAAACTCAATCGACGCGCCGGGCCATGCCGCTACACGTGCGTGCAATGCATCAAGTGCGCTACGATCCGCAACCTTCAATGCAAGATGATGCAAACCGATGTTGCGACGGCGGTCGAACGGCACGCATTTCTCCGGATCCTCGACCTGCCAGAGCGTCACGATACCGTTTCCGTCCGACACGAACGACGCCGGATAACTCTGGTTCTCACCAACAACCCTCCAGCCAAGGCAGTCGCAAAAGAAGCTCCGTGCGAGCGGAAGGTCTTTCACGGCAAGTCCGACGTGATCGACGCCGACCGTCAACGGGACATTATCCTGCATAGCTGATCTCCTTGCGCTCGCGCGCGTTGTCAATAACTTGGTGGAAGCGGCCGAGGTCCGCAAGGTTAGCATCAGTCATAAAATGCCGGCAGCAACTTAAGGCCGTCAGTTTGCTTCTTGTCGTGATTGATGAACATTATGGCTTTGTAGGTCTTGATGATCTGCCTGATTCTTTCCATCGATTCGATGGATGCTTGTTTGTCTGTATTGAGCGAAGGAACCCTGCTCTTAGCGAAGTTCTCTTCCAGATGGACAACATCGCCCGACAGTACGATGAAACCAGCATTTTTGAGATGGACGAGCAGCGACTGGCTGCCGGGCGTATGCCCCGGCGTCGATATGAGCGTAACGCTTCCGTCACCGAATACGTCGAGGTCTCCGTCGGTCAGACGTAAATTCCTAGGATTTCCCATGAGGCGGCGCGCCAACGCCATCAGCTGATTAACGTTTTCGTTTGGCCCATTGCCTCCATGTATCCATTCGTATTCTGTTCGCTGTATCAGAATCTCGGCATCGGGGAACAGGGTGACATTGCCAATGTGGTCCCCGTGAGTGTGTGAAATGGCAACGTAGGTGACGTCGGGCAGCTTGAGACCGATTTCCGCAAGCTGACCCGTTAATGTCTTGTCCAGGTGATAAAGGATCAGCTTGGGCAGAGTCGACCAACCGTTCGGATCGGTAGCCGTCGCCTCCGGCACTCCCGTGTCCCAAAGTAACCACTGGTTTCCTCGCTTGACTAGCCAGCAGGTCGATGAAAACTCTATGCTGTGGCTCTGGTTTTCGCCGGGAGTCCAAATCGATTCATCGTTGGCTATCGAGCGGCCGCAATCCAGTCTGTACAGCTTCTCCGCGAAACCAGCGCTACTCGGGTTCGGCAACTCTCGAGAAGAAACAATCGCTGTACCCGCCAGTAGTGACAGAAGCAGCAGCCCGCATGCGGAGCCAAGATAACGCTTGCGAATCATATTTCTATCCGTCGATCGTTGAGAAACAACAGTTCAACTCCAGACTTGAAAGTTCCGAACCACGTCTGCATCTGGGTCGAATCCCAAACCGGGTCCTTGGGGAACAGCGATCATTCCGGTCTTCGGCCGCACTGCGTCGCCGTACAGTTGAGCTTCAAGGTCAAAGTACCGCCACTCCACCAGGGCGTCTTCCGAGCCTAGCGCGGCGCTTGCGTGTACACTCGCGAGCAAGCCGGGGCCGTCGTAGAACGAATGGACCATCACCACGGTCGCACTTGCCGCGGCAAGCGCGAATACCTTCTGAAGTTCGGAGATACCTCCCATTTTGGCCGGGCTGGGCTGGACGAAGTCGACCGCACCGGCAGAAAGCATCCGTTGGAACTCCACCAGCGTTGAAGCATTTTCTCCTGCCGCAATGGGCACTTCACCCTCACGACGTAATCGGGCCAAGCCGTCAAAGTTCTCTGGAGGCCAAATGGGTTCTTCCAGCCAGCGCAGATTGAACGGTTGCAGCCTGGCGCTCATATCGAGGGCCTCTCGCACGGTCCATGGGCAGTTGACGTCCAGCGCGATCTCCACGTTATCGCCGGCAGCTCTTCGCGCCTCACGGACCGCATCCACGGTGATTTCATGGAGCTTCAGATGGGAGAAGCCATCGGCCAGAGCTCGATTGACGTTTTCGACCAGAATCAGCGGGTCGGTGTAGCGAACGAGACTTGCATAGCAAGCCAGCTCCGACACTGCTGTACCACCCAATAGTCGGTGTACGGGCTGGCCGGTTGCCTTTCCCAGGATGTCCCATAACGCGATATCGATCGCGGAAATCCCGAACATGATGGCGCCGCTGCGCCCGAATATGTGAAGGCGCTTCTGAACATCGAGCATCAACGACCCGATGCTCAGCGCGCTACCGCCGATACACAACGGAGCGATAACCTTTTCTATCGCAGCCTTGACGGCGGGAATTGCGGTGAAGCCGAACGCCTCGCCCCAGCCAACAATCCCGCCCTCGGTCGTTACCTTGACCAGCAACGAGTCGGCGCTACTTGCGTTCTTCTTTCCCCAAGCCGACGCGGCCGACTTGCCGCCTCCTGCAAACGGAATGCTGACAACGATGGCTTCGATCATCGCGATCTTCATATCTCCGCCGGCAGTTCCCTGGTCAGGTGGCACCGGCACTCTCCAATGCCCTCGTCTCCAACGTGGCAGGCGCACCGGCTTCGTAGAGCGCAAGGACATCGGCGATGGCTCGGTTAAGCGGCGTCGCTACCCCCACAGCGCTTCCGAGTTGGACTACTCCGCCGGATAACCACCGGATCTCCAACGGCTTGCTGCGTTGCAGGTCATGATGCATCGATGACGTCATGTCGGGCGCCACGTCGTCGGCAAGCGCGAGGCGCCGCTCGGCATAATCCGCCTGGAGCTTTGCGCCATGGGCGTTTGCAACCGCGACAACCTCCCGCATGACGTCGAGCAGGAACGCCCGCGTCTGCCGATTCTCCCTGATTGGACCAATCGCACTTCGCATGGCGGTAGTGGTGCCGGACAAGCCGACAAGAAACACGTACTTCTCCCAGATTTCCCGAACAACGTTGGTGGACAGTTCGGCGTTGATGCCTCCCTTCTTGCAGGCTTGCAAAAGCTCTTCAGCGCGCGTCGACCGGCGGCCATCGAACTCACCGAAGATCAGTCGTTGCATCGGTCCCGTCTGCCGGATGACGCCAGGGCGATCGATCGTGGTCGCGACGTAGCCGACCCCGCCCATGATCTGGGCCGGGTCATAGGCATTTCGTAACGCGTTGTCCTTGAGCACACCATTTTGGAACGAAATCAGAGTCGTGTCCGGTCCAACCATCGGCTTGATCTGCTCGAGGACCGCCTCCGTGTCCCACAGCTTGACAGCCAGCAATACGAAATCCGCCACACCGAGATCAGTGGGATTGTCTGAGGCTCTCACGGGATTGACGCACACCTTTTCAGGACCGCCTTCGACGACCAGTCCGTTCGCGCGGATGGCCGCCAGGTGAGAGCCCCGGGCAAGGAAGCAAACATCTGCACCGCCTTGAGCAAGGCGGGCGCCAAAGTAGCCGCCGAAACCTCCTGCACCGATCATCGCTATGCGCATAGTGAGCCCCTGACTTATTCAAATGGGGGAATGGTCGAAATACCGACGGAATCGAGCCGCGTTTATTGCATCGATCCAGCCCGCTCTTTATGCAAAGAGCCCAGCTCCATTTCGTAAGGGCACTATGTCAATCCGAAAAACGAATAGTTTAGATTACACCTATCTCGACAACAGATTGCGGGCAGACCAGAGGGGTATCGCCCGTAAGGACTAGTCTAGCTTGCGAACTGCACCCCCTGCGTGTCAGCGACCTGAGACAAACCGACCTGTACTGGCAAGGCGACGCTGGACATGCGCGACCAGACCTGCCCCGCCATAGCGCGTTGATCCGCCTTACCACTCACACAACATTGATCCCTCATTCAACCGCACAACGGAACAGTGTTCGCCGAACAATGAACGTTCACGTTCGTGCGAACGAGTCGTAAACTGAGATACTGGATGCGATTTCGCCTCGCGCTGACGATTGGCAGAGCATGAGAGGTAAATCGACATGCGATCTAATCCGACCTTGCGTTGAACTCGTATGCCACCGCCCAACACCTGGAGTTCCAAGAATGACCACCTCGTTCGATTATGCGCCGCCGAAAGTCTGGAGTTGGGACAAGCCGAACGGCGGACGGTTCGCGAACGTCAACCGACCGATCGCCGGCCCGACGCACGAGAAGGAACTCCCCGTCGGTCGCCATCCCCTCCAACTCTACTCCCAGGGAACGCCGAACGGCGTGAAGGTGGCCGTGATGCTCGAGGAATTGTTGGCGCTCGGCCATGGTGGCGCGGAATACGATGCCTGGCTGATCAGAATCGACCGCGGCGATCAGTTCGGGAGCGGCTTTGTTGGGCTGAACCCCAACTCCAAGATCCCGGCCTTGGTTGATCAAAGCGGACCGATACCGATCCGGGTCTTCGAGTCCGGCGCTATCCTGATATACCTAGCCGAGAAGTTTGGCGCCTTCCTGCCGACCGGGCTCGGTGCACGCGTCGAATGTTTGTCGTGGCTGTTCTGGCAGGCGGGAAGTGCGCCATATGTGGGCGGAGGCTTCGGCCACTTTTATGCGTACGCGCCGACCAAGATCGAATACGCCATAGATCGGTTCGCCATGGAGACGAAACGCCAACTCGACATGCTCGACCGGCGCCTCGAAACGAGCAAATTTATCGCTGGCAACGACTACACGATCGCCGATATCGCCGCCTGGCCCTGGTACGCTGGTCTGATTAGGGGATGGCTCTATGATGCGGCTGAGTTCCTTCAGGGACAAGAGTACAAGAACGTTGCGCGCTGGGTAGATGCGATCGCCGAACGGCCGGCCGTCCGACGCGGACGAATGGTCAACCGCGTCAATGGCGAAGCCTCAAGCCAACTCCATGAGCGACATGACGCCAGTGATTTTGAGACAAAAACGCAAGACAAGCTGGCGACTGGAATATAGAAGCTCGCGCATTGGGCGCATGCCGGCGGCACGCTTGGCGCCGATATCGGTTCGATCATGCGTTAGAGCTACGCTCTTCCGATGGGCCCAGGCTTGTTTTGGATACCAGCGTGGTGAAGAATTTCTCGGCCATGCCGTTCACGACACCTGTGATCAGACGAGACCCAAGCTGTGCGAGCTTGCCGCCTATCTGAGCCTCTATTTCATAGGTTAGAACGGTGCTATCGCCTGCTCCCTGGAGATGGACACGAGCACCGCCCTTGGCAAAGCCCGCGACACCCCCCGAACCTTCGCCCTGAATGCGATAACCGTTATTGGGATCGATCTCGCTCAATTCAGCTTTTCCGGTGAAGCGCGCTTTCAATGGGCCTATCTTGGCGACAATGGTCGCGTCAAACTCGGTCTCGGAAAGCATCGAGAGAGTTTCACAGCCCGGGATACACTCTCTGAGAATGTCTGGATCATTCAGTGCGGCCCACACAGCGCTTTGCGTCGCTGGAATCGTATAGCTTCCCGTCAGATCCATTGCGTTTCTATTCCAAGTTGGCCTGAAGACGTCCGCAGCTCTACTCTATAGCTTCACTATAGTCGGCCAACAGGATGTCCAGAGTACCGGTCAGTTTGTATCTGATGGTGCCATACCTTCGGGTTTAACGGCCCACCCGGCGACGGGAGTTGATCAGGACTGCCTTCGCGGCCCCGCCTTCGAACATCAATACACCTGCGGACCTGCGCTCACCTGCAGGCCCGCAAGCTCATGACGTCAAGTACCTAAGCCGTCACCAATGCCACCGGTTTTGGCTCATGCATGCTGCGCGCAGCATTCCTGCCTACAATCCGTTCTACCTGAACGAGATTGTCCGAGAACGTGGGACAGTTTCCCATCCCACCGAACCGAGCCGCGGACACGCTATTAACGGTCCCCTCCTGGTTATGAGTCCGCCAATATCCGACGGTCGTAACAATGAGGCCGGCCTGCACATCGTCGGTTATCTGGGCGACGCCCTGGAAGCCTCCGGTCCGATTGTACACTTTCACCTTGTCACCGTGTTCGATCATGCGCTCAGCTGCATCTTGCGCGCTAAGGAGAACAAACTGATCGCCCTGCAGTCTTCGCTTCTTGGGCTCGTTGGCATAGTTCGTGTTCAAGAATGCGTGGCTTTTCGGAGCTATGATGCTCAGAGGATAGAGCTTGGCAAGCTCGGGCTCGTCAGCAGCACTCTCGTATGGCCTCGTGTAACCTGGAAGCGGTTCGATAGGCTCGCCACTTTGCATTTCGTTGTACAATTGACGAAATGGCGGTGCCACGAAATTTGTCGCGTTGCTGAGCAGGATTTCGCACTTGCCGGACGGCGTCTTGAAGTTCCCTTCAGCGTGTGGCGTCCGCGTGTCGGCCGCGCCCAGGTTCAGCTTCGCATAGCCTTGAGCCCGAAGCAGTTTCATATCGACGCCCTGCACCTGCGGCGCGGTCCAGTCGATCGTACTTTCAACCAACTCCATGTCCGATTTGATGAACTCTGGATCGGTGAGGCCCATCGTTTTCGCAAGCCTGCGGAAAATTTCCGCGTTCGAGCAAGCTTCACCGGGCGGTTCGATCGCTTTTTGATTGAGCGTAAGGTAGAAATGCCCCCAGGAGAACATCATGTCATCGTGTTCGGCCGCCATCGTCGCCGGCAGGATGATATCGGCGTACGCCGCGGTATCGCTGATGAAGTGATCAGCGACGACGGTGAATAGATCCTCCCGTTGAAGCCCCCTGACGATCTTGTCGACATCCATCGCCTGGGTCACTGGATTTGTATTGTAGACCATGATCGATTTGATCGGCGGATCAAGCTTCGTCTCGCCCAATAGCGCCTCTCCCAACTTGAGGAGATTTACGACACGAGTGCCGGGCTTTATCCAATCCGGTCGGCAGATCGCCCCGAAGTTCACCGGGAACTCCCACAGCGGCGCTTGATAAATGCCACCAGCCACATCTTTCCAGGCGCCGGTCAGGGCAGGAAGCGCGATGACGGCGCGGATCGCCTGCGTTCCGCCCGCAGTACGCTCAAGTGCTACGCCGATGCGAATTGATGCGTTTCGCGACTGACCGTATTCGCGTGCCAGCTTCCGTATGTCGTCCGCACGAACACCTGTGATCTTCTCAGCCCACTCCGGTGTGCAGCTGGCGGCATGCTCCTTGAGCTCCGGAAACCCCAACACGTACTTGTCGACATAGTCGCGATCGACGAGGTCTTCGGCGATCAGAGTCTGGATCATGGCCATCGCAAGGGCACCATCGGTTCCCGGCTTGGGCGCGATGTGCCAGTCGGCCTGCTTGGCGGTGCGCGACCTGTACGGGTCGATCACAACAACTTTCGCACCCTTTTGGCGCGCCTCCGTCACGAAGGGCCAGTGATGCAGATTGGTGCTGAGCGAGTTGCAACCCCAGATAATAATATATTTCGAGTGGGCGAAGCTTTCCGGGTCCAGCGCATTGGTGGGCCCAACGGTAAGGAGCCATGCCGTGGAAGAGCCTGAGGCGCAATAGGTCTTCTCGCAAACCGTGGCCCCAAGTTTGTTGAAAAATGCGTCGCCGACCGTCAGGCCTTGCACGAGACCTTCATTGCCGAGATAGCTGACCGGCATAATGGCTTCTGCGCCATGGTCTGCGATAGTTTTGGTCCAGCGCTGTTTGATTTCCGCCAGCGCCTG
>Ga0066790_10000033_pt1 | contig 34223 bp, 36 predicted proteins | sample OrgsoiDNA2013050_FD_70963 | JGI IMG/M metagenome (GOLD analysis project Ga0066790, IMG submission 70963) | Permafrost soil microbial communities from the Arctic, to analyse light accelerated degradation of dissolved organic matter (DOM) -... | ecosystem: Environmental > Terrestrial > Soil >...
AATGTGGAAATGTCGGGCATCCAGAATAATTATCTTACCGAACTCATTATTTCCCAGAAAGGCACGAAAGTGAAGGGGTTTTTTGGTTATTATTTCAAGGACGTTTACCAGAGTTTTGTAGTGAAGGGATCCTATGATCCGAATACCCGGAAACTGGTCATTAACGATATCCCGATCATCTATTTTAAAACCAATTCCACAGAGAACAGTGTGGATTGTATTACCAGTTTTTACGGCACGCTGCGGGTTTCGAAAGTAAAAACCGAATTAGTTGGTCATTTCTTCCGCGATAAGAAGTATGAATATACTTGTCCCGATCTTCGGGTAAATTATACGCTGTACACAGAAGCCAGAGTAACGGATAGTATTTTCAAAGACATGACCAGCACACGCAGTTTCTGGAAACCCCAGCCCCCGATGCCAGACGTAGTGAAGGGAAATGATGCTAAACAGGAAGCTGAGATGAAGGCTTTCGCAGATGCAAATACCGGGTCAAAAAACTCAAAAGATGGTTCGGCAAAAACAGTTTCAGACAAATCCCCAAAAACGGTTGTAGCAGATAAAAATCCGGCTTCAGATAAAAAAACAACTCCGTTGATTTTTGAACAACCAACGGTCCAGGCTGACATCATCAAGATCAACGAAGATTTTAAGAAAAGAAAACAAATTGTAAGCAAACAGATCGAAGTGTCTTCTGATAGTGTGCGACTGAGCTTTTATGATAACGCCGAAGTGGACGGGGACAGCATCTCCGTATTTTTGAATGGCAAACTGGTCGTTGCCCACCAAGGGCTGACTGAACGCGCGTTCAACGTATTTGTACAACTCGACAGCACCAAAGACGTAAATGAGGTAAGCATGTTTGCTGAAAATCTTGGAAAATACCCACCCAATACCGCCCTGATGGTGATCAGCGACGGCGACAAACGATATGAAACCTTTCTCTCCAGCGATTTCAGTGGAAATGCGACAATCCGATTAAAATTGCGGAGAAATTCTGTTGCAGGGAATTGATTTACTGATTCAATTCATCCAAAATCAAATCCGTGATGTCAAACCTCGGGAAATCACCTGTATTGTTTAATAAAATAACAACAACTCCCCTGCCCGGCTGCAGGACCAGCATATCAAAAAAACCAAATTCAGTTCCGGGATGATATAACACCGTTTGCTTTTTCGAAACCTGGAATAAATTTCTGTCGATCATCCATCCGTATCCATAGTAGGCATCCCACTCCTTCCATTCCACCCTTGGAAGAAAAAGCTCATTCATTTTTTCCTTGGGAAGCAGTCTGTTCGAATCCAGGGCGTTGGACCAGATCAGCAAATCCTCCGCGGTTGAAGTGATACCTCCGGCACCGGTTACGTTTTCCACCGGATAAAGTATTTCAGGCTGATCATTTATATATCCCTTTGCCAGCCTGTTCCCTTTGGCTCCGGATACAAAAAAAGAATTCTTCATACCCAGGGGAATGAATATTTTTTGCGCTAAAATGTCAGAATAGGATTTCCCGGTTATTTTTTCCGCGATATCAGCCAGGATAACATAGTTTGAATTGCTGTACTCGAATTGAGTGCCTGCGGGAAAGTTCAGGGAATCGCTGCAGAATTGGAACACGAGCTCATCAGCAGAATACTTCCTGGCAACTATTTTAATAAAATAATTAGGATTGTCCGTAAAATTCGGAATGCCGGACTGATGCGTTAATAATTGCTGAATGGTCAGGTTTCCATGAATAAAACCAGGAAGGAATTTACCAATCGTATCATTTACGCTTAGTTTGTTTTCATTCGCCAATTGCATGATGAGCATAGAAGTGAATGGCTTTGATGTTGAGCCGATCCTGAATTGGGTTTCTCCGGTATTGGGTATATTCAGTTCCTTATCTGCCATGCCGAAACCTTTTTCATAAATTGTCTTCCCCTCATATTGGATCAATGCCGTTCCGTTGAACTGTCCCTTCCGATGGTAGAAATTAAGAATCGAATCGATCCTTACCGTTTTATCTTTTTTATATTTCGGTAGAAGTCTTTGAAGTATTTCCTTATAGTTCAGCGTCGCATTATTGGCCTGAATCACACCTACGGCTGAATCTACATTAAACTCAGCTTGAATCAGGTTATAATTCTCCCAAAAATGATCTGCCGTATCTGAGTGATCGGGACTATCCTTTGTGTCATTGATCACTTTACTTCGGGATTCAATTCTCCGCATATTGCCCAATATCTCCTCTTTTGAATAGGGTTCAACTCCGGCCGTATCGATCTTCGTAACGAGGTAATTCGTTTTATTTACGAGCGGATCCAGCAAAAAGTGTTTTTTGCCACCGGCCAGATAGTAGACAGACCTGGCATTTACATGATTCAGGTAATATTTTGTCCCATATTTCCGGTAAGTAATGATCTGATCGTCTGCTAGCATATTAACGCTGATATGCGCCAGATTGAACATGACCTTCTGAAAAAATCCCCACTCATAATACCTCTGTCCTTTCGGACTTAACCGAATGTCAAATTCCAGAAAAGCCAGGTTGTCGGCATTGATCAATATTTTTCCACGGTAAAGAGATTTTTTAATCCCATCTTTTTCGTCAAACAAAATCTCATAGGCTTCCTGACCATTATAGTTTACAATGCCTTTACATGTGAACTGGTGGTCCTTTAATCCCTGCTCGCCGAGCAACTCCGATTTTTTAATAGTTTGAATTATGTCTAAATTAAATATAGCTGCGGGATCCAGACCGATCTCCACATTATCAACGCCATTAAAAGCAGTCAGATCTTTGTCAACTCTCGACTTGATCAAATTAAACTGGCTGTTCTTTCCGGTATTACTCTCATTATAGATTCCAAATACGGCTTCCGACAGGTGAATAACTCTTTTTTCTTTCATTCCGGTAAGACGGTAAAATCCATTTAGCCGGTAAGGATTTACCGGATAATTATCCGGTATTCTGGATACCGCCTTTTTTATCAGATCCAGTGGGTTGATCGTTTTTATGATAACCGCTGACAACTGACTTACGGCCTCCTGCATTTTTATTATTCTGAAACCCGTATCTGAAGAATTTACAATAATCCTGATTGGCTTATACCCGACATGCGAAATATCGATACTGTCATTCACGCGGTCCGCGGGAATTTTGAATATAAACTCCCCTTTTTCATTGGTCATTGTATTAATGCTGCTTTTTGACAGTCCGATTGTCGCATAAGGAACTGCTTCACCCGTTGTAATGTTCGTAACAATACCTTTTAGCAAACTGACCGGCTGGTTCTGACCCAAACTGATTGCTACAGCAAAAAAAAAGAAAATGCACAGGAGAATAAGGGTTCTGTTCGTATTACAGGGCCAGGGTCCATAGCTCATTTAATGAAACTAGGAATTTATTCCTCCCTGAACCAAAAGGGAGTATGGATCCCGACACTATAAACAGTTTTTTAACATTCGCCCATTATTCAAAATGCGCTGATAAAATCGCAGCGGGTCACCATAATAATAAACATGACCCTTCTGTCTGATGACTCTTGGCAGATTTTCGCCCCGGTCTTTATCTGAAAATATTTTATTTTTCAAATTCGATTCACTTATTACATTTGATATCCAGATTTCGGGATGTAGCGCAGCCCGGTAGCGCACTACGTTCGGGACGTAGGGGCCGCAGGTTCGAATCCTGTCATCCCGACTGTTAGACCTCTATAACGCGCTACAGATAAGCATCTCGGGTAATTTTATTTTAGAGGGGTGCAAAAAGTGGTGCAAAACGACCCCGTTTTCCTATTAGAATTGATGTATTTTTGTTCTGCCATATCAATATGGCTTTTAACTTATCAGGCCTCGGTTTCTACCAGGGCCTCTTTGTTTGATTCACTGCTTCATCTTATACCCAAACCGATTCAAAATCTCCGAACATTCAGATTGAAACCAGGAACGCGCCTCGAATATGATTGTATGTAATGCTTTGCTGCACAATCGGTCGAATGGATGCGATTCCCCAACAAGAAATTGAATTCCAAATTGCCAAAAACAGACCCACCCGGGATGCCGACCCGGCCTTTCCCCATTTCAAAAGAAGCCACCCTCTTTATAGGTGTTACCCTAACCGCATGCCCGTATAATATTTAAGAGTGGATATGGGAATGAAAACGCAATTGGCAAAATTATGACCCACCCAGTTTGTAAAATCGGCACCCACCCCTTTCTGTTAGAGACCCTATACCATTATATACGTCATGCCCCGGTTTGTCTATGCATGAATTTATAAACGAGATCATATGGTATCCGGATTCCCACACATACCCAAGGCTACGGTTAATTATAAGAAGTGTGGACTGCAAAAATATAAACCCATTACCAAGGTGAAATTTCTGGATCATTAAATTCATTTCAACAAGTGACTTGACCCCCAATACGCCCTCATACTCAATTTCTCCTAGTTGATTTTCGGCATAGCGCAACAGGACAGTTGATATCACCTCGGTCCAAATTTCAGGAGCGAAGTTCCCAGAAATTTCTTCATATATTTCCATGTAATTTCCAGACAAATTAGTGATTCCGCTAAAATATCTACATTTAGTCATGGGCAAGATCATAGAGTGTAGGTGTGCGAATTGTCAATATTCCGAATCTGCTATCTTATTGGGATTCGGTAAAATATCAGGATTCTTTTTCCCATGTTTTGACCCTCAAACCAAAACCGTAAAGCACATAGAAGTCGATAGTTGCTTTGAAATCAAAAACAATTCACGAGTGGAATTGAAGCAAGACAAGATTGAAAGGCTTATAGGTGAAGGCTACGTTCCATATTTCTTAAGGAAGATGTATAAAAAGAAGTTTTTTGGGACAAAAGCAATTTCACCATCGCCGTTATATTTGCAGAATAAGTTTAACGCCTGCCCTAAATGTGAAAATTTTACTCTTACTTTTTGGGATAATGGGGGATTATTTGACTAGATATTAATTGACCTCGTGAAAGATGCTGATTGCTATGAATAAAAAAATCAATGTATCACATTATATCATTTATTTTATTTCAATCAGTTGCTCTTAGCGTATTGGGTCAGAGTTGTAAGGATATTCCCATTCATTTCAACAGTTACGAAGCCGCTATACATTTCGTTAAAAATGCAGAGTTCAAATTCAGGGATGAGGCAAACACATCAAAAAGCTCTTGGATAAGATCTGCTTCTTACTACAGTTGCGATGGCAGGACCGGATATTTTATTTTAGAGACAGATAAGCGGGAGTATATTCATGCTTCTGTCCCCATTGAGATATGGAAGGATTTTAAAAATGCGGAATCTCTTGGCGGTTTTTACGATCATAATATCAGAAAGAGGTTCAGATTCAATCTTTAGGGAAATAATTCCTAATTCGTTAAAAATGCAAGTCATAATATGTGCTACGACATTTCATTTACCGCCAAGCTTAAGGATTTAACCAGCTATTTCCCCGACCTTGTTGACAGCCCACAACTGGAGTTAGATTTCGAAAGCGATCATATCATTGCCCACAGGTATCCGGAATATCCCATTGTTAGAAGAAACCATGAAGGCTCGATTGTCATGGAGCATTTTGAATGGGGAGTTATTCCATTCTACGTAAAGGACGAAAACAAGTTTATCCGGCAACGGGCAAGTATGCTCAATGCCCGGGCTGAAAGAATCCTGGATGACCCCAAATCTGTTTGGAATAAGATCAAGAATCGAAGGTGCCTGATTCCGGTTACCGGTATCTTTGAGCATCGGGGGATCGTTGGATGGAAAAACAAGGTCCCTTACTTCATAACACTCAAGGACCAGCCGGTATTCTTCCTTCCAGGGCTCTATGCAACAGCCGACCTTCCGGATATGGAAACCGGAGAAGTAGTCAAACGATATACTTTTACCTTAGTTACTCGGGCTGCCAATCCACTTCTGGCCAACATCCACAACGACGGGGAACATCGCTATCGGATGCCCATTTTCCTCCCGCTAGATCTAGCAAAAGGATGGATTGAACCAGAACTACCAGAAAAAGAATATCGTGAGATCTTGGGTTATGAAATGACCCCTGAGAGCATGAATTACATCCCTGTCTGGACAATCCGGAGTCCGAAACCCCGTCCAGATGGTAAATTGAAAACAGAGTATTGGGAATGGAAAAATCTCCCCCCACTCGGCGAAAAGAATCCGCCGGAAAAAGAACCATAAAACTGTGCGACTGCGTAACAAAATCCACAAAAGAAATAATAGAACAAATAAAATCTGAGATACATTTAGAAAACTCCACTTATGAGCGTTATAAGGGAATTAGCCCAAATGTCTTGCAGACGCCCATAGCATTATATATCGAAGAGTTCAGCGGATAGGCCGCTACACTTTTTAATATTCAGCAGTCGTTGAATGCTTATTCGATTTTTCAAGAAGTTTGGGTTCGGGAAGCCATATCCTAAGCTCCCTCTTACCTCCATCTTTACTGAGGTAAGCCGTTTTCATGGTCCGGGAAATGTTTTGAAAGTAAGTCTTGAAGCTTTTGGCGAAGGGTATCCGGACAGTTAAGATTAAAAAGAAAATGAGGTGGATCACTTTCAAGGTGGTAACATTGATTTGCGCTTAACGGGCTGCCTTCTATATCCCTCCATTCCTTATTTAGTAAATCCAGGTCATCCCTAAGACTGTCTAAGGGGCGTTGCAATAAGTCCATATAGAGTTTTCACTATTAGTTCAAAGGTTATGCCGTTAGGATGCATACCAGTATCGCATTTATCGCTGGCATTGTTTTTTATGTTTATTCAATAATTAATCACTTAACGCAGTTGCCATGGGAAATCTACTTTATATTATCGCAGTTATTTTAATTATTGGATGGGCTATTGGATTCTTCGGGTATCATTCTGGAGGGATAATTCACGTATTGCTTGTAATCGCAGTCATTATGATAATATTAAAAGCTGTTAGAAGGGATGTTTGATTAGTTATCCCGGTAGTCTATTTTATTCTACACTTTTAAGTTAAAGACTATATTACAGCCAAAACTTTGAAGATCTTTGGGCTGTTTGTTTCCCTTTTGAAACCATATCTTTGCCCTTTGCCACAAGGTTATTCATTTCATCCATTGCCTTATCTTTAATGTCATCCAAACCGTCCACAACCTTACTCCAGGTTTCGGAACCTTTTTCAGGAGCAAGCAACATTCCTACGGCAACACCTGCTAAAAGAATTAATAACACCCGTTTCATAATTTATATTTTAAAGTCAGAATCAATTTTTGGGCCAGGGGATCCAATTAATCAGAATTTCTTATCAGGGGTGTTAACGTCTTGGCACTTTAATTGAAACAATAAATAAAAGCATTATATGAATAAGACATTCTTAACACTTTTGATAGGTATTGGTATTGGTATTCTTGTAGCCCCAGCTAAAGGATCAGAAACTTGGAAAAAATTAGTTGACGGTCTTGACGAGTATAAGGATAAATTATCAGACGAGGCCAATGATCTTATGGATAAGGGAAAAAATGATCTGAATAAAGCAAAATCAAGAATTCAAAGTGAATTTAATGATTTTGAAAGTACTCCAAGGTTAGGTTGACATTTTTCCAATTTCTAATTAATACCGAGCGAATACGCTAATTCTGTGCGCACTGTATTTGATTTGTTTGTAGCTCAATCTTAATTTTTATGCGCGAAGAGTACTTTCCTTTCACCTATAGCGGCCAACAATTTCAAGCTGAAGCTGAATGTCTACCAAGTGTTAATGGCTTTAGAAGGAACAAGCTCAAATTCCCCAATGTTCAAAGCATTGTTGAAGGTGAATATTAGAAAATTTACGAGAGTAAGGGTCAAGAACGAGGCATTCCTCCAGATGGCATGCATAATATAGAATTTTCTTCTGCTGTAATAACCGTGTTTCACAAGCCCCTCAACAAATGCGAAACTGGTGAACGAAATCATTTACTAAAACTAAACCTTTACAGTAATACACACAGAAACTAATATAGGTAATGCCGTTGATATTATTAAATAAAAAACCCCTTACCAGGTACGAATTGGTGGGGTTTATTTCTCTGTAACAATCATTGTTTATGACTAAGTAAAATACTAATTTTTTGCTGAATTGTCAATAGATGAAGTAGCAAAAGAATAAGCTTTAAGCTCACTGTATTTTAATTCGACTCCTTTTATAGAAGCCCAGATTCTGTCTTTAGTTATCAAAAGTAACTTGGAAAAGGATGGACATATTTTTCCGGCTACTTGTCCAGATCTAAGAAAATTATTTTACTTTCGATCTTCTCATATCATATAAGTCAGTAAACGGCCCAGGTCTCTATCGGGGTTAAATGTACGCCTCCTAACTAATTTTTAAATAATCTCAAAACTAATTCATGGCAATCTTATCAAATAATGAGGCATGAGGAATAGAATTTGAATCCGGTTCTTTAAAATACAAGGGATCCGCGACTAGAATGTTTGCTTATGATAATATCTTCTTCCTTGTTCATTTTCACGTGGAAAGTAGACCTGATGAGATTTACAGTGGTGACTTTTACCCTAAGAAGAAATTGGTTAAAACCCTTATAATAATCGAATGGGAATGTCACACGCCGGGCATTGAATCAAAGCTTATTGGCATAATTGGGGCTGCAATCGAGGAAGCTATGAAGTACAGCAATTTATCTATATTTTAAAATCTTGAAAGTCTGAATGCTGATGAGCTATAGACGAATTTGAAACGTTCCTTGCGTTTGAAATAATATATATGTGTTACGACATCTCATTTACTGCCAAACTAAAAAACCTCTCAAATTACTTCTCTTACCTGGTGGCTAGCCCTCAGCGGGATCTTGATTTTGAATCTAACTCCATTATCGCTCACCGTTATCCTGAGTATCCGATAGTAAGAAGAAATCATGAAGGGGGTGTTATTATTGCAGCATATGGAATGGGTGTTATTCCATTCTATGTAAAAGATGCAAACAAATTTATCCGGCAGCGCCACCGTAGGCCTTTGTTTCTTCCGCTAGAGCTATCTAAAAATGGCTTGAACAGGACCTACCCGAATCGCAATACCGCGATACATTGGGTTACGTAAATGCCGGAGGCGAAAATAAAAACATTCCAGTATGGACAATCCGTAGCCCGAAGCCTCGATCCGATGTGACGCTTACAACGGAATTTTGGAAATGGAAAGATTTGCCGGCTCTGGTTGAGAAGAATCCGCCAGAAGAAAGCTTCAAATGAATAATCTGATTAGAATGGAAAGAAAATATCGTAATATATTATTCTATTATAGAATTTTATGACTTTTAAAATCAACTGTTATTAATTTATCGTAGGGCGTTCTGGCACCACTATTGGCTACCTGAGTAAAAGCAAACCTGAGTATTTTAGTTGTAGCCGTAAGAGTTAAATATCCATATCCCATCAGTGAACAATCATAACTGTGGTCACCTGCCCCGTGGCCTTTTCTAATGGTACAGTACCCCGTCCACCAGTTCCAACTACATAATAGGGAACCTGCCAACTTTCATTTTTGAATTTGATATTACGGGTAAAGCGTTGGTAATTGTGTGCATGTGCTGCAAGAACAGCATCGGGTTGAATACTAGCCTGCTTACATGCATCATCAATATCGGCCTGCATTTGAGAACTTGAGGAATGACCACCGTTACTAAAAGGAGGATGATGGACAGCAATAACCAATGCTTTGGGGGTGGAAGTAATCCTGCTTTTATTAATTGTTTTAAGTGTTGCTATTAGCCAATCTTTTTGTTTTTGCCCGATCGTCTTTCCCGAAATAAATCCAGGTCCTTCACCGATATTCGAATAGAGCCCTATAACGTCAATCAGGGGAGCATTTAAACACCAGTAAACTCCCGGCTGGCTTACCATTTCCCTGTAAATAGTTCCTGCATCAGGCGGCACTCCTGCCGTTGGTTGGCAGAAATTACGCTGAAATGCATCTAGGGTTTTCTTTTGTCCCGTGGATGTACCGTCATACTTAAATAATTCCCCGTCGTGGTTCCCGGGGATTGCTATGATTTTTCCGGGATACTTTTTATAAGGGACATAAAATTGAGCCTGATAACCCTTGTCCGTATTATCGTAATAGATAACATCTCCCAAATGAAGAAAGAATGCAGGCGACTTTTCCGGGTGCATGGTATCGTAATCCAGCGTCATGGCTTCGGCCACGAGTTCCTGATTGAGTCCGTTCTCATGGCCAGTATCTCCAACTGCATGAATAGAAATAGATCCGGCAGCCACTATAGCCTTAACTCCATCGGTTCCAATGATCTCGTCCAAAGTCATCGTAGGATCCCGCTGAGGATTTGGAATGGACAAGAGTTTGGCCTGCACGTAATCCGTCATACGTTTCCCTTTTGCGGGAGTATTTGTTTTTGTTGGATCAGGTGTTGGATTAAAAAATGGATGTGCAAACCGGAGGATCTTCTTAGAACCCGGTTTTGGATTTGGGTGTGAAGGTTTGACTGGCATATAAAGAAGGATTAGATTACTATTTGATCAAAGAGCGGGAAGAGAAATAGCACTAGGGAATAAAGGACTATAAATTTCGCATGAACTTATTCAAGCGTTGGGTGAGGGTCTTCATGACGCGGAACATGTTTGAAAGTTCTGACAATTGGCTATACGGATATATTCTGGACCTTGTATCAGATAAGTCTAACTTACACCCCTAAAGCCGTTCTATATGGCATACAGATTCAAACCCTCGGACTATGTTATAAGGATAAATAGTAAACTTAAGCATAGAATACTCAAGTTAGCACTGCACATAAAAAGAACCCGAAGTTACCCGCTCAATGTAAATGAAAGGGTCTACGAATATGTATCTGCCAAAGGAACGACATATTATTTCAGCGATGAAGAATTACAGCCATTGAAGTGAAACACCCAACGCATCAAGATGGATTAAATCCTAATGATTTTAGACCAATGGAATCAGAAGTTATACCATTTAACCTTGAATTTGATGAAATTAAATTTTCAGGTACGCTGACGCCGTCAAGTGAGAAGCTTCCATTTGGGATTCACATGGGGTTTGTGGTTCGCATTCCGGGCAAAGAAGCGATGAATATTACCATACATGAAAGTGAATGGGTAATGCCCGGTGCTCCAAAAAAGTTCGTAGAAGCTCTGGGGGAATGGATTGAAAGCTATTATGTATAAAACTCCTGCCGAAGATAAGGCGTTGTAACTGACAGCACCGCATTTTAATTCATAGGAAACACCCGTGACCTATTTTATAACCAGGATGTTTCCGGTTGTATCGTAGGTTTTCAAAACACCGTTATACCAGATAGAATCATAATTTGTACTTGGCCCAATTGTGTTATGATCTATATGAGTTTTAATAGTATCGAAAATTCCTGCTTTTAAATTAACAAGGGTGTAGGAATAGCGGTTTACAATATCCTGATTTTCACAAAAAGAGGTTCGCAGTACATTCAATTGTTGAAATTGATAATTGAATGTATTTTCATAACAAGGTGGCAATGACTTTTTACTACTCGTGATATCATAAACATTTAAACTGTCTATCCAGTAACCATTTTGGCCATCATTGCTATGAGAAAATAAATCATTTCCGCCCGAATCAACATAGTGTATTAATACCCCATAGATAGCGGTTCCCGCGTCATTTTGGCTCTTTTTACAGGAACAAATAATTGTGATTGTTATAATTAAACTAAGTATTTTTCTCATTGGCAATTAAATTGCTTCTCATGGGTGAATGTTGTAAGTAACTATTTGAAAATATCTAAAGTCTTCTAGAACGGAAGGCACGTTGGTATAATCTGTATCTGCATCGTACCAAGCATTATCAGTACCCTGATATCCCCAATTCATATGAAGCATATAAACGGTACTATAATTTGATACAACCGTTTGAACTGTGATCTGATCATTAGATGATTCATATGTATTTTGGTAACCTGAATAATATTTTATAACACTACTACCATCGCACACCCAGGAATGAGCATCCGAAGAAGGCAGGTAAAATAATCCCTCATTATTTTCACTATTGTTCCCACCTACCAAGCATGGTCGCCTGTTGTTTTGTATCTCATTGGTCAAAAGTCCCAAATAGGTGGTTCCATTTCTAGCTCCGGAGGCAATCTGATCTGCTATGCCTTCTGATGTGGTAGCCGATGAATATCCAAATTGATTAAAAACAGTTGCACAATATTCCATATCACTGGTGGTTCCATTGGCTGAGTAGTATGCAAATTTACTTGATTGAAAACTGTGCAATACGTTTGTCCAAAAAGTTCCGGGAGTTGTTCCAATATTGCTCATTAAAGTAGCCGAACCAGTAAATCCCCCGGGATTCGAGTAATACCTTAATGATGGGGTATTATAGTCTAGTGATTTTGCCATTACCGCCCAATTAAAAATACCTGGCCATTTCCAAAAATACATTAACTGTGCCATAGCTACTTCCACACAACCCGAAGGATCACGTCCTTGGTAAAGGGATCCAATAGTTGCATTATCAACAGGACAGTCTTGGTTCCATGGATATATTTGGCCCCAAAGTGTTTGACACAAAGGCCCAACAGTTGTAGTGGTAGCATAGTTAAGAGGGGTAGAAGATACTAAAACCGGTTGATTCATATCCGGTTTAGTATGCCTAGATAAGGCTGATGTATTCGAGACCTGATATTTTCCCGCGGCTCCCAGAGATCCAACGGAGGTCCAAAGGGCTTTGTTTTCTTTTCCAATAGAATCAATATAAGAACCTTTATTGTTTCTTACAATGTCTAGCTGGCTTGCGTGTTTATTAAACCGCATAACGAGTCCTGCGTTTAAATCCTTTTGATCAAAATAAAAATTATTCACAGAGTCATAAGCTATAATTGGTCTGTAGAGAGAATCGCTCGAAAGAATGGCAAATCCCGCGTTGGTGTTTATCGGCTTGTATTATACGATTCTATACTATTTATGGCTAAACCAAACTAACAAAGGTGATAGGGCTGTCATCCCGACAGCTAACCTATTCAGGAACAAAATACAGATGAGCTTTTATGATGTTCTCCTGTTAGAGAAACATTTTACCCTTCCGGTGCTGTCGATAAAATTTATATAATTGTTCCTGGTTTGAAAAATGTTCCATCTAAGGCGATGCCTCCTCATCAATTTGAGATCATTGACGAGTCCAAAAAAAGATCGTAATTTTTGAAAGGCTAAAATAAAAAGCCTTTGGTTGAAATTTATGAAATCAGTATTACAGATCTGACGGAGCCTGCAAATAAATAGGATAGTCAATCATACTATTGTGAAAAATTCAAAATACCCCGAAGCAAAAATTGTTTTTCACTCTCAAAGAAGCAGAGGCGGGATTCTGTTTCTGAAATTTGCCGGAAAATGGATTTGAGTGAGATGACTGTACTGCGCAATTCCCTTTTCTTACCACTCATCCAAAAACAAATGTTTATTCGGATAGTTTTATGTAGTATTACGAATAGATTCGTAATACATCCGTCTCTTCAAATTATATGAACTACTCATGTGGCTGTTTTAAATAAATAGCCCACGGGCCTTGTTTCCACAGGGCCCTTTTTGGATTAAACGAAAGAGTAGTTATTTTCAGGTTTCAGTTAAGGCCTTTTAACAATCCTTTATAAACAAAAAAAGAACGAATCTGCAACAATTTCCAGGATATGGAGTCTTACCTATAGACGGGTGTGATGAATGGGTGTGAATTACAATTACTCATTGACATTTAATTATCATTTCATTGACATTTAGTTATTATAATTATAATCTCATTGACAATTAATTACTATTTTTTGGCACGTGTCTGGCATTATTAAAATTGTACCCTCAGAATAAAATAATTGCAAAAAAACGTTCATGTACAATTGTTTACATTCTGATCGAAACCGGAAACTAACCTTCTGGTTTCGCAGCTCTTCAGAAAATCGATTTTCTTAACCCGGGACTTGGCGCAACACCGAGAATGAATGGTTGAGACTCACGTCACAACCAGGGTGACCATTTTATATTTAAAAACCAGTACAAAAATCAGTACAATGAAAAAGTTAATTCTTTTAGCAGGACTCTATTGCCTGCAACCGAACCTGCACGCAGCGTCAACCACTAAACACATAAAATATGACGTGGCTCCGACGAGTGCGAGTGTTCGCGCCATGACTCATTTTAAAGAGAATTATGCCTGGGTCCAGGATGCTGCCTGGTTCAATGGGCCGGACAATATGTATTGCATTTTTCACCAGGGTAATAGGGTAAACCGTGTTTTTTATGACCAGCAGGGTTACTGGCAGTACACACTGATCAGTTATCCACCGGATGGTCTGGGTAAAAAAGTAACAGAACGGGTGCTGGGTAATTTTCCAGGTTATCACATTAACTATGTCAACGAGATCCAGTCTGATAGCTATGAACCTGTTTATATGATCAGCATCGAAGATGAAAACAACATAAAAGTCCTACGGGTTACAGGTGACGATATCCAGGTAAATCAGGCATTGAAAAAAAGCTAAGCTCCGCAATGGCTATCGCTTTTGGTTAAACCCCGTGATTCTTCACGGGGTTTGTACTCAGCTTATAATCATATGTCCGCGATCCTTATGAGCAACGGTGTATTCGTCATCGCCATTTTCATTACTGCAATATGCTCATCAATATTTCATCGTTCATTTGATTTGCCTTTGCAGTCAGGCTGCCATCGAACAATGTACCTATATTGGTAGCCGTAAAGACGAACGTCTTTTTCGCGGGGACATAGATTAAAATACATCCAGCTCCAATACCACCTCCGCTGTGTCCACACGGGAATGTCATTGTACTTAATCAGGATTTCATTCATGCTGGTGGCCATGATGCAAATTTCATCAACTATTCCAAGGTATTCAAAATCAAATCCGTCCTATTTGCGCCGGTTATAGCCGGGGGCATTCTTAATCTCACAGTTTTTCAATACGATATGTTAACGCAATATTTCTAATATGAATTGGTTTTCATATTATTCCCTAAACCTTTACCTTACATCCGATTAGTCTGTACGGATAATTTACCCCGATGAAATACGCCCGCTTTTTACTTTTACTATTGACCGGTTTTTCGGGCTGTTCAAAATCCAGCGATTTAAACAATTCCAAAAAAAGCCATTCCCTCTCCAATCTGACAAATATTCAATACGGCTCCAACAAGGATACCAGTGGCAATACGGTTTCGCTTACCCTCGATCTGTACTTTCCCGCCGGCGCCATATCTACTGGTAAATACCCGTTAGTCATGATGATACACGGAGGCTCCTATCTGAACGGGGATAAGAGTGATGTAAAAAACGTATGTACCTTACTGGCCGATTCAGGCTTTGTGGTCGCGGCAATAAATTACAGGCTGGGATGGAGAAGCGGAACGGGACAGTGCAATGGGGACGAAACGAGTCAGCTGGAGGCAGGGTACCGGGCTTTACAGGACGCCAATGCGGCCATGCGTTTTTTGATGTCTGCTGCTGGTCAATACGGGGTCGATCCCGGTTGGGTATTTATTGCGGGCAATAGTGCGGGCAGCAGCCTGGCGTTGAACACGGCTTATATACCAAACGATATTGCAATGGCCTTCACGCCTGCAGAATATACTCTTCTCGGCCCTCTTAACAATGCAGGTAACGGCCTCACCAACACGTTCAAAATTAAAGGCATCTGTAATATGTGGGGCGCCCTGCCCGATTCAAATCTGATTACTGCGTCCAGTGCCCTGCCTACGATTTCATTCCATGGAACCGATGACACGGAGGTTCCTTATGATATCGGATATAATGAATCCTGCAGCAATTACGTCATGCTCTATGGTTCAGCCTGCATTCACCGGAGGCTGGTATATTATAATACACCCGTTATTTCAAATTTTGTAATTGGCGGTGGACATGAGCCGGATGTTTACACTCCTGAATTTCTAATGAGTAACACAGCCTGCTTTTTTAAAAGACTGATCAGGGGCACACCCATCACAAGCAAAATATATACAACGCTTGTGAGTAGTTGCAATTAGATTTCTTCGCCACCCATGCTTTTATTTAGAAGGCATTTGCTCATCGGCACAATCGATCTTTCGGAAATTCTTCCTACATTCAATCTGATCAATCGCAAAAAAGATTTCAAATGATAAAAGCTCAAACTCCTGCAGACATGGCGACTTCAGGAAGGGCTGTATCGGATTCAGTCCGGAAAACCGGTTTGGTTCGTTTCCTGCTGCCGGCTGCTGTGTTGCTTGGACTTCTCGTGGTTTGGTATCTTATAACCTATATGGATCTTTTTCCAGCTTATGCATTACCATCACCAGGATCCGTATGGAAAAGTTTTCTGGAAGAGATCCGGGCCGGACGCCTCGTCAATGATATTATTGCTTCCTTATGGCGGGTCGCCGTGGGTTTTGCACTATCGGCCACGCTGGGTATTCCTGCAGGCCTCTGGCTCGGACAGCACATTCATGCCAGACAGGCTTTTGTGCCCATGTTGAATTTCTTCCGTTTTCTGTCCCCCCTGGCATGGATTCCGTTTGCCATACTCTGGTTCCATATTGGTGATAAGCCAGCCGTATTTCTGATATTTATGGCCAGTTTTTTTCCACTCGCCTTGGCAACGATGGCAGCGGTGGCAACCATTCCCAGCATTTATTTCCGTGTGGCCCGGGACTATAATTATAAAGGCATTGAATTGCTAACCAAAGTAACTTTTCCGGCAGTTTTGCCACAGGTCATAACTGCATTGCGCGTGAGTTATGGCATCGCCTGGGTCGTTATTGTAGCTGCAGAAATGGTTGGCAGCCAGGATGGTTTGGGTTATGGTATCTGGGAAGCACGCAATGGCCTGCGTTTAGATTCAGCGGTATGTTATATGATTATCATTGGCATTCTGGGAATGGGTATTGACCGGCTGCTGGCAAGATTGACAAAACTTCCTAATGTTCGCTGGGGTTATGAAAGATAAATTTTCTACCAGCAATCTGGTTCTGGAACATGTTTCACATAGTTATGGAACAGTCGCAGTTCTTCAAGACCTGAACCTTGAAGTAATTCCGGGTGAGGTTGTCGTACTGGTCGGCCCTTCCGGCTGTGGAAAAACAACCATTTTGAATCTGTTATCAGGATTTATTAAACCGGTTTCGGGAACAGTCAAAAGAGAAGGCATTATCCGTACGGTATATCAGCAAGACGGACTATTCCCCTGGCTCACCGTTTCTGAAAATATTTCAATCGGACTGCGTTCTGTAAAAGATACAATCCACCGCAATCAGGAAATGCTCGACCTGGTCGGGCTTATCCATCTGGAAGGATTTGAAAATCATTATCCCCACCAGTTATCAGGAGGAATGCGTCAGCGTGTTGAGCTAGCCAGGGTCCTTGCCGGCGATTCCGATATTCTGCTGATGGATGAGCCTTTCTCCGCACTCGATTACCAGACAAGGCTCCGCATGCGCCGGGAATTAGTCCGTTTACTGGAGAACCGGCCGAGAACCGTAGTTTTTGTGACCCATGATATTGAAGAAGCCGCGCAACTGGCCGACCGCGTACTCGTTCTGTCGAACCGGCCTGCAACGGTTCGCCGGGAATTGTACATTGACGCCGACCGCCCGAGGGATCTGACTGACCAGGCCGTGATCCGGGCGATGAAAGAAATATTAACGGAATTGGGACTATAAATTAGAATACATGAAATTTTCTTTTGGCCACATTATAATTACGGTCATCATCATAGTCACCGTCCTGGGTCTGCTGCGATACCGTCCATGGAACAACAGCAATGCAGTCAATATGCGGGATCCCATTCATGAGGGATCCAATAAAAAAGCGATTCGCGAACTTACCGTGGGATTTCTTCCCGTGACCTGTCACCTGACCTGTCCGGTTACCGATTATGCATCCAAGACAACGCAGACGAGCACGAATTTTAATTCCCGCGTATTCTCAGATTTTCCGACTGTTGTAAGTGCCCTGGAGGCAAAACAGATTCAGGCCACATTTATGATCGTTCCGCTGGCAATGAAACTCCGGGAACAGGGCGTACCGGTAAAGATTTGTTATCTCGGTCATCGAGATGGGTCCGAAATTGTTGTCGGGAGAAATAGTTCGTTCAGGAGCCTGCTCGATCTGAAAGGAAAGAAGGTTGCTATCCCTAGTTTATATAGCAATCAGAATTTTGTTCTTCATAAACTTATGGAGGACTATGGTATGACGCCGGAAGACATGAACTTTATCGTTTTGCCTCCGCCAGATATGCCGACATCACTTGCTTCGGGTGCAATAGATGCCTATTTTGTTGGAGAACCATTTTGTGCAAAAGCTGAATTAGATGGCATCGGGCGAATCCTATATTATGCGCGGGATATTTGGCCCAATTTTATTTCCTGTGCCCTGGTGGTGCATGAAGATTTGATCAGGGAGCATCCTGAGATCGTCCGGGATCTGGTACGGGGCATAGCTCAGTCGGGTGCATGGGCGGAAACGCATCGTGCTGAGGCAGCTAAATTGGCTTCCCCCTATTTTCGCCAGGACGAAAAAGTTCTAAACTATGTGTTGACCGCCGATCCGCACCGGGTTAGCTATGTACAGCTAACACCAACGGACGAAGACCTTCAGCAAATCCAGGATATGGGGTTGAAAATGGGACTACTTAAAAAGCGCATACCCATGACAGATCTCATTGACAGAGAATTTGTCCCTCAGATCATAACCCCCGCCCCCATTGACGCGGCGGGGATTCCGGAATCCAGGTAAGAAACCTGTTAAATTATCATGTATTTAAATTTCATATGCGAGTATACTTATGAAATTCCATAACTTTAAATTATCCGGATAAATAACAGAACCTATTCCTTCATTTAAAAAATTTAAATTAAAATGGCAGATCAAAACGAAGTAGTTAATAACCAGGCACTGATTAAAAACAACCAGGCATCTATTCTGAAAAACCAGCAGGGAATTAAGTCAAATCAGGGTGCCATTGTAAATAATCAGAAATCACTTAAGGGAAATCAGAAAACCATCATTTCGAATCAGAAAGCAATTCTCAGTAATCAAAAAGTAATTCTAAGAAACCAAAAAACGCTTGATCTGATTCTAAAAAATCAACAAACTATTCTGAAACTGATCAAAAAATAATTCCTGCTCCCCTTATGTAAGCATACTAAAAAACAAGTCAGTATAAAATCCGCTCTACAGCGGATTTTGTGTTAATAACGTACTACGATCAGCTGTAAAACACAGGAAGAAGTTGACTATCACTGGGAAAAACTTTCCGAGAGCGGCGAAAAATCCAGGTGTGGCTGGGGCTTATTCTCCCATAGCCATATCAAAAAAATTAAAAAAGGGTAAAGCCGCTTTATAGGATTTTAAAAATTCCGGAATCCCGTTCGCGGACAGGACGAGTTCGTTATCGAATATTCTTTGTATGAATAATTGCTTGAATTTCAGGAATTCAATATTGGGATTGTCCGCGTCATATCCTTTGGGGGGCCTTGCCAGTCTGGAGCCGGAAATTTCTTTAAAATATTTTATAAAATTTTTTGAATTAATGATTTTTTTTAACCCTGCACCATTATAATCAATCTCCTGCCGGATCTTTTTTAATGTTTCCGGCGCCGGATCCCAAATCCCGCCGCCAATCATGGACCGACCCGGCTGGATTTGGATATACAATGGACATTTTCTATTTTCCGGACCTCTTTCAATAATGGAACTAAAAAAAGTTTTGTAGGGCGTCTTGTCTTTTGAAAAACGGATATCCCTGTAAATTCTTTGAATGTATTTTACCGGTTCTTTCTCTGGTATTTTTTCTATTTTCCTGATACCATCTAACAATTTGGTTACAAAACTCAGGTATTCACTCCTGGCATTTTCATAGGCAGGCCTGTTTTTCTCAAACCAGGGCCGGTTGTTGTTTATCTTAATTTGATTCAGGAAATAAAATGTATCCTTAGAAATGACTGACATATTCACTATTTGTTTCAAACCGGAAAATAATAAATTAAATGGGCGGTTTCAGTTAAACCGGTCTGAGTATGCAGAAATCTCCTGCAGGGTTCCATGCCTGATAAAACCTTTTAATTTTCGGGTTACGGATGCCTCAAATCCGTCGAGCCGGGTCAGATCGACCGGCCAGAATTCCAGGTTAGAAAGAATTTTACTCACAATCAGGTCAACGGACCTTTCTTCCCATAATCCATAAAAGTGGGCAGCGCGGTCGTCATTGATCAGGTAATATTGGTTGTCGAGAATTCCGTAATATTTATCCGCCTCTTTTTTTACGGGCCGCATGAAAAGAAGATAAGCGGCGAATCCCATGGAAATTAATTCTGGCGGCCGGTTATATAACTCATAATATTTGTATAACACAGGAACCACGCGCATAGCCAGTTTGGAGCTATACTGCATGGTGATACTCAGCCACCGATGCTGTAAATAGGGATTTCTGAAACGGTCAAGCACTTTTAAACCAAATGCGCGTTTTTCAGAATCTTTTATAATAATGGGAATTGCCGGACTAATTTCGTCCATCATCAGGTTTTGTATGTAGGATTCAAAAAAGCTATCTTCCATGGCTGACCTGACCGTACTAAATCCGGATAAAAAGGCGAGACCACAACTTAACGTGTGGGTCGCGTTAAGCATTCTTAACTTCAGCTCTTTATATTTTGTAATATCAGGTGTAATGATCACCCCTTCGTCAACAGAAAAAAATGAAAGAATTTTGCGAACCGCTTCATCCCCCTCGATGGCCCATAAACGGTAGGGCTCACAAACGGACAGGAGATCATCCTCATATCCCCAGTCCTTTTCCAATCGCTCTTTTTCCAAAGGTTCCGGCTTCCCGGGCACAATACGGTCCACCAGGGAACTGCAAAAGCGATTATGCAAATCCAGCCAGCTGATAAAGGCCTGATCGAGTGAATTGAATTCAGCCAATTCTTTTAGAATGGATTTTAATTTTATTCCGTTATCCGTTAACAGTTCGGTTGGAATGATCAGCATACCGGCTTCCGCAGATCCCTTATAAAAATTATACCGCTCAAACAGAAAAGCCAGCAATTTTGCGGGAAAAGAAGCGGGCGGATTCTGAAAAATAGATTCCTTAACCAGCTGAATGCCTACTTCGGTCGTATTTGATATGATTATCTGTAACTGCTCACTGGATGCTGACTGCAGTACGTCCGTCCATTGGGTACCTGCCGATAATACACGGCTTATGGCGGAGCAAATCATGCGCTGATCCACGGGAACGCCCCCCTCCATACCTCTTATGGACAAGGTATACAATCCATCCTGTTTGTTAAATGGATCCGTGGTTCCCGTACCGGTTGACTTAACCACGAGGATTCTTCCATTGAAAATCCCCTGGCGGTTTGCCTTATCTACAAAATAATCCGGCAGGGCGCGCAGTAGAACACCCGTTCCAAATTGCAGGATCTTTTCAGGCAGTTTGAAAATATCCTCTCCGGGTATTTCCGAACCCGCCATTTCAATCTGCGCCAGGTTTTTTTTGGATAAGATCATAAAAAATTAATCATTTTCCAGAACGACCTTGATTACCTGATTGGATGGATTTAACCAATCCGGGAATCCTGCCGCTGCTTCCATAAATGTAACGCGGTTTGTGATAAAAGAAAGCGGATGAATTAACCCTTTTTTCATGGATTGTATCACGTGGTCAAAATCTTCCCGCGTGGCGTTCCGGCTGCTCATCAGGGTTGCTTCCTTTTTATGAAATTCCGGGTGACTGAAAACGAGCTCCTCCTTTTGTAATCCGATCAAAATATATCTTCCGCCTTGTGCGAGATAGTTCAACCCGTTATTAATTGCTTTCCGGTTACCGCTGGCATCGATGACAACAGTTGGCATATCGCCATGAGTTATTTCCATTAGCTGTTCCGCTAAGTTCGAATCACCGGCCTGTACGATGTGCGAAATGCCCAGCTTTGATTTGCAAAAATTCAATCGATGGGTATTGGTGTCCATAACAATAATCTCTGCGCCCCGGAGGCGTGCAAATTCCATGACTCCCAATCCAATCGGGCCAGCTCCCATTACCAGTATGCATTCACCCGGCTGAACCGCTGCCCTTCTGATTCCATGTGCGCCAATGGCCATGGGTTCCACCATGGCCAGTTCGGTAAGACCCAATCCCTGTGCGTGCACCAGGAGGTGGGAAGGAATTGAAAAATAATCAACCATCCCCCCATCAATGTGTACACCACATACCCGCAGGTTAGTACAACAGTTCGTTTTACCGTTCCGGCAGGCAATACATTTTCCACAATTCAAATAGGGAAGAAAAGTTACCCGATCGCCTTTTTTAAAACCGGGCGCGTCTTCGAATTCGATTAATTCGCCGGATAATTCATGACCGAGGATGCGCGGATAATTGAAAAAAGGCTGTGTGCCTTCGAATGCATGCAGGTCGGTTCCACATACACAAATTTTCCTGATCCGGATGATCGCGAAACCAGGTTTCAATTCCGGCTCCGGGATCTCCCGGTAATCCATTTCCCCGGGATTTGTACAAACCAATGCTTTCATATTATTTATTAAATAAAAAGATCAGGGGGATCGTCAGGGCCGGTTTACTGGAATTCGGCCCGCGTCCGCATGAATAAGTTGTCCCGTAGTATGACTGGATTTTTCTGACAGAAGAAAAGCAACTGTTTGTGCGATGCTACTCCAGGCTGATGCCTGATTTTCGAGCTTGGTGTATTCATCAATGAGAATAGCATTTACCCGGATGCCATATTTCAACATCTCGACGGCCCATTCCCGGGTTAATGCGTTGAGTCCTCCGTCCGCCGCCACGTAAGCCGATCTGTTCCCCTTTCTGGTGTTCGCAGTTTTTGCATTGATATTTATAATAGGTCCATGAGATATTTTTAAATAGGACAGGGCAAAATGCGTCATTAAAAAGTAATGGCCGAGATAATCATCAAGACTGTTCCTGAATAGATTATTGCTGTCTGAATCCAAACTCCGGCTATCATTGATTCCCCCATTGTTCACCAGTCCATCTATCCGGCCGTATTTTTGATAAATGGTCCGTACCGCTTTTTCGCAGGCTGCCGGCTCATTCTGCTGAAGGTTCCGGTTGTCACCTTCCCATTTCCCAGAAATTCCGGCGATGGCGCCTTCATCAGTCAAAACGCGAATTATAGCTTCGCCAATTCCACCGGCATTGCTGGTAATCATGATCACTTTATTATGCAAGCCAAGTTCCATATTATTTTTTAAGCCAGTCGATAAAGAGTCCTGGCGTTACCGGAAAAAAAATCTGATTGTTCCGTATCAGAAAACGATTTAAAATAATCATCCGCGATTTCTTTCACTTCCTGATAAGTAGCTGCCAGCAGGCAAACCGGCCAGTCTGATCCAAACATAATACGTTTTGTGCCAAATGTTTCTACTACTGTATCCACATACGGGCGGAAATCTTCCGCTTTCCAATTTTCCCAATCCGCCTCCGAAACCATACCTGATATTTTGCAATATACATTTTGATGGGGAGCAAATGCCTGCATGGCCAGCTTCCATTCAGAATAAATTCCTTTTTTAATTTGTGGTTTGGCCAGATGATCGATTACAAACCTTTGTTCGGGAAAGCCGGAGACCAGTTTTTCTGCGTAGCCGAGCTGATCAGGAAGAACCAGGAGGTCATAACTGAATCCATATTTGTTTAATAATCCGATCCCCTTTTGAAATCCCGGGTTCAACATGCTATCCCTTTGACGGTCCCCCTGCAATAAATGACGGAAGCCTTTTAATACGCCATATTGCTGATAGTCTGTCAATCTTTCCTCCAGCCCTTCTGTATTAAAATCGATCCAGCCAACCACTCCCTTAATAAATGAATGTTGGACGGCAAGGCTCAATAAAAAGCGGTTTTCATTTTCTGAAGGATCCGCCTGCACAAGTATGGATCCGTTAATATGATTTTGTTTAAAAACAGGCTCGATATCCACCGGCAAATAATCGTTTCTGAGAACAATCATCTCATCTGTTATCCAATTATCACGCTGCGGATCAAATTTCCAGAAGTGCTGATGCGAATCAATGATTGAATAGTTCATGCCGGCAGTTTTGCTAGTCCCCGGGCTCTAATTTGAAGACCCTTTCCATCAGCAACCATTTTTCACCAGGTTTTGAGCCGGGCAGGGGTTTTTGAAACCGGGACATCAGGGCTTCCCATTCCTGCACTTTTGGATTCGCTTCATCCAGCGCCGCTTTTTTTTCAAAACTGAATTCTTCTGAAACTTTCAGGATCATAAAGAGCCTGTTGCCCGTCCGGTATATTTCCATATCCAGGATGCCAGCTTCCTTCAGGCTATCCTTTATTTCCGGCCATACATTTTTGTGATAATCGTCATATGCATCGATCATCTTTTTATCTTCTTTCAGGTCAAGAGCCAGGCAATATCTTTTCATTTAGAATGATTCTGAAAAAGTAAAATAATTCCGGTTAATCGAATAATTCCGGTTGGTCCGGTTTTTTCTTTTGATCCCATTCCATCGTAAGGCTCTTGGTATATTCCGTCAGTTTGGCGCCGACGGCTTTCCAACCCATCACTTCTACCACCTTAGCCGTTTTTATTTTCGCTTTCCGAACCTGTGATCCACGGCCGGTTTGCACAATCAATACCGGCTCATCTTCGGTGCTGACGGTTTCCAGCCTGTTCCCTTCGCCTTCCCTGATAAACATAAATTTATTGTGGATTGAATTCGTCTCAATTTTAAATCGCTTGATGCTGTATTGTGCTTTTTCGGTATCCAGGTAAATGGCCGTGATGATTTTTTCCGGATTAAATTTCTCAATCAGTAAGATCTTATCGGCGTCAAAACGCTGGGTCAGCTCCTGATCCGTAATCTCATAATTTCCGTCATTATAAATGACCAGCAGCCTGTCCTCCGGGCCGAACTTGCCCAGGAAACTTCCTTTTTCTTCCGTATTAAGCCTTCCAAAAGTATCGTCAAACCAAAGATTTCTTGCATGGAGGGTGGCTTTGCCCGCCTGTTTGAATTTAATCGTCCGGATCGGATACTTCGTAACCTGGTTTCCCAGCGAACTGCGAGCCTTAATTTCCAGGGTCTGAAAATCAAAATCGAATTCCTTGTGACGGGCCGAGCAATTCGGACTCAGTACTACCCGTACCGATTCAGCCTCGCCATTTTGATTAGCAGAAAAATAATGGACCCGGGCTTTGTCGGATTTGGTCAGGTCGTATTCCTTTTCCCTGGTTACACCCGTTACATTAAAGCGCTTGGCGTAACTGATACCCGTTTTACCATCCGCATAAATCATATTATATGTGGTTCTCTCATCATTTTTCCGGAAAATGCCTACGTGAACAATATCCTTCCCGATAAAGGTTTTTTCGGCCACTTTTACAATTTTCATCGTGCCCCCGCGCGTAAACGCAATGATATCATCCAGGTCCGAGGCCTCGGTAACAAATTCATCCTTTCTTAAACCGGTCCCGATAAAACCCTCGGAGCGGTTTACATAAATTTTTGTATTGGCGATGGCCACCTGTTTGGCCTGTATGGCCTCAAATGGACGGATCTCGGTTTTTCTTTCCCTGCCTTTGCCGTATTTGCGCAGGAGTTCTTCAAAATAATTGACGGCAAAGTCCACCAGGTTATTGAGGTCAAACTTAACCTGTTTGATTTCTGTTTCCAGGGACTTGATCTGGGCATTCAATTCTTCAATATCCAGTTTATAAATTCTTCGGACAGGCTTTTCCGTTAGTCTGACGATATCTTCCCGGCTGATGTTTTTTTTCAACTGCTTACGGAAGGGTTCGAATGCGACGGCGATAGCCTGCAGTACTTTTTCCCAGGTCGCATGTTTCTTTTCGAGTTCCTTATATATTTTTTCTTCAAAGAATATTTTTTCCAGCGAAGTGAAATGCCATTTCTCCTGCAATTCAGCCAGTTTGATTTCCAGCTCCTTTTTCAGCAGATCCTTGGTCTGGTCAACGGAGTTCCTGAGCAGTTCGGGCATGGAAGGAAATTCGGGCCTTTGTTTATTGATCACGCAGGCACTGGGGGAAATGCTGATTTCACAATCCGTAAATGCGTACAAGGCATCGATGGTGATATCGGGCGAAATGCCCTGGGCCAGGTCCACCTGGACCTCTACTTCAGCCGCTGTATTATCGGTCACTTTACGAATCCTGATTTTGCCCTGGTCATTGGCTTTGATAATCGTGTCGATGAGCTGGCTCGTTGTAATGCCATACGGAACGTCGCGGATCATCAGGGTTTTCTTATCCAGTTCTTCAATATGTGCCCTGACGCGTACGCGGGCGCCGCGTTTACCTTCATTATAATTCAGCACATCGATCATACCGCCGGTCTGAAAATCCGGAAAGAGTTCAAATTTTTTACCGCGTAAATATTTTACAGCCGCCTGACAGATCTCACAAAAGTTATGGGGAAGAATTTTTGTTGCGAGTCCGACGGCAATACCCTCCGCACCCTGTGCCAGCAGCAGTGGAAATTTCATGGGCAGGGTAATGGGTTCGTTTTTCCTGCCATCATAACTCAGCTGCCAGTCGGTGATTTTGGGATTAAAAGCCACTTCCAGCGCAAACCTGCTGAGCCTGGCTTCGATATAACGGGCAGCCGCTGCGTCATCGCCCGTGCGAACGTCTCCCCAGTTTCCCTGCGTTTCAATCAGGAGGTCTTTTTGTCCGAGGTTTACCAGTGCCTCCCCAATCGAAACGTCTCCGTGCGGGTGATACTGCATCGACTGGCCGATAATATTGGCAACTTTATTAAACCTTCCATCATCCATTTCTTTCATGGCGTGGAGAATACGGCGTTGCACGGGTTTTAATCCGTCCTGCAGAGCGGGCACGGCTCTTTCAAGAATAACATAAGATGCATAATCCAGGAACCAGTTTTTATACTGGTTGGATATTCCGGTTTCATTCAGCAAAAACTCTTTATTGGTCATGATGATTACAAAGATATATAGCCTGACCCAAAAGAAATTGCTCTTCATATCCGTCCGCCGTCCGGTAGCCGGTATCCCGGAAACAATCCATATATTCACACAGGAATTATTTTCATCCATGCCAAATTATGCTGGCCAAACGCGAATTCTTGCGGCTGTAGACTGTATCATTTTTGGATTTGACGGGGAGAGCCTGAAGGTTTTATTGGTGAAACGCGGCATTGAACCCGAAAAAAACAAATGGAGCCTGATCGGCGGATTCCTTGCAAAATCAGAAAGCCTGGAACAGGCCGCCACCCGGGTTCTAAAAAAATTTACCGGCATCGAAGGATTGTACATGCATCCTTTGAGAACTTTCAGCGATCCGGAAAGGGATCCGCTCGAAAGGACGATATCGACCGCATTCACCAGCCTGATCGACATTCACCAGTATGAAAAACAAATTATCAGGGATTATCACGCAGAGTGGTTCCCGGTCGGGAAAAAACCCAAGCTGATTTTCGATCACGATTCCATGCTGAAAATGGCCCAGCAGGAACTCCGTTTCAAGGCCGCCTCCCACCCCATCCTATTCGAACTGCTCCCTGAAAAATTTACCATACCGCAATTGCAAAACCTGTATGAAGGCGTTTATGAAACCCAATTCGACAACCGTAACTTTAGTCGTAAACTTCTGTCAACCGAACTTCTTATCAAACTCAGTGAAAAAGATAAGTCAAGCTCCAAAAAAGGAGCATTTTACTTCAAACTCAACAGGAGAAAATATAAAGCGGGGTTCCGGTCCTTCATGAATTTCATTCCCAATCCGGACCGTTTTACATTTTGATTGATGTGTGCGTAATCCGGATTTTTTGGGAGTTACCGAATAAATGTTAAATTGACATGAATTGCATTGATGATTTCATTTGGAAAATAGATCCTGACGACGGCTGTTTATGCCGCATTCATAAAAATTCATACTCCAATACGTGAGCCTGTACCATTCCATACGTGAAGAAGCCTGCGCGGCCAACAGGCAATTGCCGGGCCTGGGGCTGGTGATGTTTAGTTTTGGAAACGCGAGTGTCGCCGACCGGCTGCAGGGGGTTTTCGCCATCAAACCCAGCGGAATTCCCTATGAAGAGCTGGTTCCCGGAAAAATGGTCATCGTGGACTTTGAAGGAAAAACCGTGGAAGGAAATTTAAAACCATCCTCCGATACTAAAACACATGCCCTGCTCTATAAGACCTGGAAGGATATCGGTGCGATTGTGCACACCCATTCCACCTATGCCACGGCCTGGGCCCAGGCAGTACGCGATATTCCCATTTATGGTACCACACACGCGGATCATTTTAACGGATCAATACCGTGTACGAAGCCCATGGACGACGAGATGATCAGCGGAGATTACGAATATCAAACCGGCCTTCAAATTATCAAACATCTGAAAGAACTAAACCTGAGTTGCGAAGATGTTGAAATGATCCTGGTAGGCAATCACGCACCGTTTACCTGGGGGAAAAATGCAACAAAAGCCGTATACAACAGCGCCGTTTTGGAATCAATCGCACGGATGGCGGTACTTACCGAACAGATCAACCCCGAAATAAAAGAATTAAAACAATCGCTGATCAAAAAACATTTTGAGAGAAAACACGGGCCGGGTTCATATTACGGTCAATAATTTCGAATTCCATGGCGGATCTTAAACATCTGGAAGTATGGCTCCTGACCGGCAGCCAGCATTTATATGGTCCGAAAACTTTATTACAGGTTCAGGAACATGCGGATATTATAGCCGCTTCGCTTAATAAAAATTCAGAAGTCCCCGTTTCAGTTATTTGCAAATCAATAGTTACCAATCCGGAAGAAATATCTAAAGCCTGCTCAGAATCAAATAACCGGCCATCCTGCATCGGTCTGATCATTTGGATGCATACATTTTCTCCGGCAAAAATGTGGATCACCGGATTAAAAATCTTAGAAAAACCAATCATTCATTTGCATACGCAGTTTAACCGGGATATTCCATGGAACTCCATCGATATGGATTTTATGAACCTGAATCAATCTGCGCATGGCGACCGGGAATTCGGATTTATCATGAGCCGCATGCGTATTCCCCGCAAAGTCGTCACCGGCCATTGGCAGGACCCGCAACTGATCAATCAGATCGCTCAATGGATGAGAGCCGCCGCGGGTTGGAACGACTGGCAGGGTGCGAAATATTTACGCCTGGGAGATAATATGCGTCAGGTTGCGGTGACCGAAGGAGACAAAGTAGAAGCGGAATTGAAACTCGGATATTCCGTAAACACCCATGGTATGGGCGAGCTCGTGGATATCATTCAGGGGGTATCCGAAACAGAAGTGAATGATCTCACCGAAGAATATGAACAGCTTTATCGTGTGATGCCGGAATTGAAAAAAGGAAACAATAAACACGACTCTTTGAAGCAGGCTGCCAGAATCGAAGCCGGGATAAAAAAAATGCTGGTTGCCGGCAGTTTCAAAGGATTCACGGATACATTCGAGGATCTCTATGGAATGGACCAGTTACCGGGAATCGCGGCCCAAAGGCTCATGCAGGCCGGATATGGTTTTGCAGCCGAAGGCGACTGGAAAACGGCTGCCCTGGTACGCGTCATGAAAATCATGGGCACCGGATTGCCGGGTGGAAATTCCTTTATGGAAGATTATACCTATCACCTGGAACCCGGAAATGAATTGGTGCTTGGCGCGCATATGCTGGAAATCTGTCCTTCCATTTCAGAAGAAAAACCGTCCTGTGAAATACATCCACTGAGTATCGGTGGTAAAGCGGATCCGGTGCGATTGGTTTTTAGCGGGCGCGCGGGTACGTCGTTGAATGTTTCCCTCATTGATTTGGGCGAACGATTCCGCATGATTGTAAATATCGTTGAGGCTGTAAAACCAGATCATGCGATTCCCAATCTTCCGGTGGCACGCGTACTCTGGAAACCATGGCCCGATCTGAAAACCGCATGTACTGCGTGGATACATGCTGGTGGTGCACATCATACCTGCTTTAGTCAGAACCTGTCCGTAGAGTGCCTGGAAGATTTTGCGACAATGGCGGGAATTGAGTTTGTATTAATAGATAAGAATACTGATATTTATCAATTCAAAAATGAATTGAGATGGAACGATATGTATTATAAAATGAATACATAATCTTTTATCGACGATTCTTTAAAGCGATTGCTGATACATGAATAATCAACTGGTTTTTTCAGATTACCTGATTTTTGTCCTCTATCTTATCCTGGTCGGCTCTTATGGTTATTGGATCTATCATAAACGCAAAAGCAAGGAGCACGATTCAAAAGGATTTTTTCTTGCTGAAGGTTCTCTCACCTGGTGGGCAATCGGAGCGAGTCTGATTGCATCCAATATTTCCGCAGAGCAGTTCATCGGCATGAGCGGAAACGGTTTTTTTGTCGGTATAGCCGTTTCAGCTTATGAATGGCTGGCTGCGGTATCACTTATTATCATTGCCATTTGGTTTATTCCGATTTACCTGAAGAATAAGATCTATACGATGCCGCAGTTTCTTAAAACGCGGTACAATGAAACGGTGGCCATGATCATGGCCATCCTTTGGTTATTTATTTACATTTTCGTCAACCTGACATCTATCTTATATCTGGGTGCGGTGGCCATCAGCGGACTTTTGCCTGCGGGAACAAATATTGATTATCTCCATATTGTCATGATCGCCCTGGCCGTTTTTTCAATCTTTATCACATTAGGTGGCATGAAGGTGATTGGATTCACAGACGTAATCCAGGTAACCGTTCTTATTCTCGGGGGACTCGCTACATCCTATATGGCCCTGGATAAAGTAAGCGGGGGCCATGGCGCCACGCAGGGATTTTCAATCCTGATGCAGCAGGCACCCGAACATTTTCATATGATTTTCAAAAAACCGGGCGTAGCGACCTCGCAGGAAGATATTAACAAATACCTGTTGCTGCCCGGCATACTCATGTATGCAGCGGGTCAGTGGATCGTCAACCTCAATTATTGGGGCTGCAACCAATATATAACACAAAGAGCACTGGGAGCGGATCTGAATACTGCCCGCAGCGGTCTCCTTTTTGCAGCCCTGCTTAAATTGATCATGCCGCTCATCGTTATGCTTCCGGGTATTGCCGCCTTTGTGCTCGTAAAACAGGGCCACCTGCACCCCCTTGAAAAAATGGATGACGCCTATTCCTCGGTACTGGGCTTTCTGCCTGCAGGATTAAAAGGTCTTTCCATTGCTGCGTTAACGGCCGCTATTGTAGCATCACTCGCAGGTAAGATCAACAGTATTTCCACGATTTATACACTTGATATTTATAAAAAGTACATAAATAAAGATGCGACTGAACAGAAAATGGTCTGGATGGGTCGTGCGGTTGCATTGGTGGCGCTGGTTATCGCTATCCTGTTTACCTGGAAAGACGTACTGGGTATCAGTAGTGCCGGCGGATTTACCTATATCCAGAAATATACCGGATTTATCAGTCCGGGCGTATTCGCCATGTTTATCCTCGGCATGTTTTGGAAAAGAACTACCGGCGCCGCCGCTGTTGTCGGTGTTATTACCGGAGTCTCACTTTGTTTATTCTTTAATGAATTCGCACCCGCCGTTTTTGGAAACAATACATGGTTGTACACTGCCTATCCGGACGGAAAGGGCGGTTTTGAAATTCCTTTTCTGATTGCGATGGGGCTTTCATTCTTCTTTACTGTATTGGTCATGGTGCTGATCAGTCTTGCCGGGCCAAAAATAAATCCCAAGGCCTTCGCCATCGATTCCTCTATGTTTAAATTGAAGCCGCAAACAACCGCCCTGATCGTACTGATCCTGCTTTTGCTTACGGCGCTTTACATTAAGTTTTGGTAGAAATCTTGAAAATTCGGGAATTCGGGAATAAATTTATTATTGTCCCTAAATATTCATTTCTGTTCTCCTGGTAATCCGTATATTCTTTGCCTTGTTGTGATAATGATTTTGGACAATATATTGAGAATATCTTCAATATATTGCTGAAATTTAATTTCATAATTATACCCAATACTATTTTCGCAAAGATGCAGTCAATAATAGGTCTCATTTGCTTCCTTCGCGATTTTCATTTTATGCAAAAAATCTGTTGGACTTTCCGCATGTTGCGCTTCCATCACATTAGCACCAATTGAATTCGAAGACTTCAACAATTGATTCGCCACAATAAATTTTCTCTCTTTACAAAGCATTTCACAATATAAAATCATTTCCAAAGCAAACTGCACCGTTTTGCTTACAATGATATTTTGTTTTTTAATCCCCATACATAATCCTATTAATCTTATTCAAAAATTAAGACTCCTGACTTTTGCAAAAAATACTAAATCTCATTCGAAAATTTGCGACAATTGCACTCCGATGGATAATATGTTTCAATTTTTAGTATAATCCGAATGTTTACAAAACGAAGAAATGCTTATTTTGTAAATCCTGCATACACAATAAAAGCAGGTTCGAAAACTAATTAGGCCAGGGCAGGCACTCCTTGTAAATTTAATTCATCAATTCAACCAGGCAATTTTACATTAATAATATACCTGGCTTTTGAATATTTCATCATTTTCAATATTCAGCAATATGAAATCAATAGTATATCGCTTAGTAATCTGTTTCGCTGCGATATCGGCTTTGATATCTTCCTGTAAAAAGTCTGCAATGTCGGGCTTACCTACTATTTCCACTCCAGCTGTATTTGGAATAACTTCAACAAGCGCAATTGTAGAAAGCGACGTTACCAGCGAAGGTGGTTCTGCAGTAACGGACCGGGGCATTTGTTTCAGTACAAGAACCGGACCCACAATATGGGATAGTAAAGTGTCATACGGGAGCAGCTATGGATTTTTTGAACTTAGTTTGTACGGGTTAATGGCAAATACAAAATACTTTTTACGGCCGTATGGAGTAAATAGTGCAGGAGTAGGTTACGGAGAGGAGGTTCAATTTACAACTATCGGGGATTTTGAAACGGTAACGATCGGAACACAGGTTTGGATGAAATATAACCTGGATGTTTTATTTTACCGGAATGGTGATCCTATTCCCCAGGTTTCGGACGCGACCGCCTGGCCGGTTCAAACCAGTGGTACCTGGTGTTATTATAACAATGACGTTTCCAATGAGTTTGATTGTGGTAAATTATATAATTGGTATGCAGTACATGATAGCCGTAATATTGCGCCCCTGGGCTGGCATGTGCCCACCGATGCAGAATGGTCAACATTGGTTTCTCTGACCGGTGGAAATACTACCGCAGGAGACGTTTTGAAAGAAGCCGGAACTAGGAACTGGACCAGTCCGAATACGGGAGCCACCAATGGTTCCGGATTCACGGGATTGCCGGGCGGCGGAAGGGGAATAGATGGCGCCTTTATTGGTATCGGTAACCTGGGTTCCTGTTGGACGGTTTCAGAAGTTACTCCGGGTTCTTTCCTTGTATTTTGTTACCAGATGAACTATGATCAGTCTGCTGTAAGCCGCGTTCAGTCTTCGAAAGTTACCGGTTTTTCCGTCCGCTGTATAAAGGACTAGGGTTTAAAAAGCTGCTGATTGGCGGTAAATGAGGGTTGTGATGTAAGTACAAACATTTATTTATGCCGTAAAACCCACATTTAAATATTCCACCGAAAAGGAATTTTTAAAATTAATAAATATGGTCTTTATTAAAATACCACGAATAGGTGGTACAAAGCACTTATTCGAACTTCAATTCAATTCCCGCATTCCCGAATTCCCAAATTTCTAAGGTTTCATCTCTTTAATTTCTACCGCCGGAACCAAAACCTTATTTAATTTTTGGAATTGTATTTCACTATTTAGTTTGAAATCTTTTGTAAGCCGGATGTCTTCTGCACTCGCTCCAATTTTAACCCGGTAGGTTCCGGCATCAGCGACCCATCTGGTTAAGTCCGTATTGAAAGACGCCAGGGAGGTAGCCTCTAAAACCATCAGAAGCGTTTGGGATTCTCCCGGTTTCAGGAGACGCGTTTTCGCAAATCCCTTCAATTCTTCCTCGGGTTTGTCTATTTTTCCTGCTGGTGCGGCCAAATACAATTCAACTACTTCCTTTCCGGCCAGCTTTCCGGTATTGGTGACCGTTACGTTCACCTGCAGGGGGTCCTTGAATAAATCGCCGCTTAAACTAAGATTGGAATATCCGAAGCTAGTGTATGACAAACCATACCCAAAAG
>Ga0066790_10000035_pt1 | contig 32878 bp, 31 predicted proteins | sample OrgsoiDNA2013050_FD_70963 | JGI IMG/M metagenome (GOLD analysis project Ga0066790, IMG submission 70963) | Permafrost soil microbial communities from the Arctic, to analyse light accelerated degradation of dissolved organic matter (DOM) -... | ecosystem: Environmental > Terrestrial > Soil >...
ACCAAGTTCGCGCTGCTCGGCGTCCTGACCGCAGCGGCGGCAGCGGCGGTGTCCGCCGCTGCCGGGCACCTGGCCCACATGGTGAGCATCGCGACCGGGAAGAGCTTGTTCTCCCTGTTCTCCGGCGCCGGGTTCCTGGTCACCGGCATACTGCCGCTGGCGCTGCAGACCGTGGCGTGGCTCGCCGTCGGCGTGGCGCTGGGCGCCGCGTACCGCCGCACCCTGCCCGCCATCTTCACCGCGCTCACCGGGTACATCGCCGTCCTCTTCCTTGTCGTGTGGCGGTATCCGTCCCTCATGACGCCGCTGACAGCCGTGGTCCCCTTCAGCGGCAGCCAGGACTTCACCTCCCGGCTTGGCGCCAACATCCTGGTCATCTACCGGGGCATGAACACGATCTACGACGCGTCCGGCCACGCCATGAGCCCCGCCGCCGTGCAGTCGCTGTGCCCGGTAGGGGGCAGCGACTGCATGGCGCAACACCACCTTATGGAAGCCTTGCGTTATCAGCCGGGGAGCCGGATTCCCGACTTCCACCTCATCCTGGCCTGCGGCGATTTCGCCCTCGGCGCGATCGCCGTCGCCGTCGTGTGGTGGCTGGTCCGGCGCACCAGCCTGAGCGCTGGCTAACGAACCCAAACCTTGATCCCAGCCCGAGCCCGGCAATCGAGCTCGCCTGGCATAGCGCAGTAGCTTGAGGACCAAGGAACCGCCACCTGCCGGAAGCCCTCAGAGCTGCGAAGGCGAATACGACACAGTTGGATTCGGCAGTGCACCAGTACCGTGCAGCCCAGCGGGCTGTAGCGGAGCCCTCCGTCAACCAAGGGTCAGCGGAGGGGCTCCGTGTTCGGGCTTCGCCTACTTCATCAGCCCGTTTCGGTCGCGGGCACGACCCGGAGAACACACCCCGGAGAGACTGCGCTGCCGACCGACCTGGCCATCCGGATCCTGCGCCAGGCCGATACGAACCGCCGCTTGTCCTGGTCGCTGCCGCCGCAGCCGGTGATGACCGCGATCACGGCCTTCTGCGACGGCAGCGCCGTGCCGGTCAGCGCTCGCTGCAACGTGGCCGCCGACACGAGCTGGCTGGCCTGAATGGCCATGGCCCGGTAGGACCGGTCCCCAGCCCACACGCGGAAGTCGTCCAGCGCCATGATCAGCTCGGCCGGCGTGGCCGCCTGCGAAGGATCAGGCCGTAGGTCACAGCCGGGAGAGTCCGCCACCGCCGCCGGCGGCGGTGGCGGCACCGGCCGCCTTCGGGGCTGGCCGGTCTCCACGATCAGGTCGGTTTCGGTGGTGAATCCGGCCGGTATGACGAACCGGTTGCCGTTCGCCAGGTAGATCTTCTCGCGGCGGTCGTTCACGATCTGCGCAGGCGCCAGCGCCCTGATGATGTTGCTGCCGCGCATCACGCTGGGGATCCCCTGCGGGAGCCCGTTTTCCGCCGTCATGCCGTCACCACGGCGGGGATGCCCGTCAGGAGCCAGCCGCCTAGGCCGGCACCGGCGATGAGAGGCAGCGCGACTGCGGGCTCCCACCTGGCCGTCGCGGCGACGATGACGAGGATGACGACCAGCCGGATGACCCGGATGATCGGGCCGGGCCACGGCCAGGTCGTGACGTCTCTTACATTGTTTCGCATGAGTGATCAGTTCTTTCTAGCCAGGCGCGCCAGGAACGGCGCTGCGATTGGTCCCGGACGGGGATTTCCCCGAGCGGCTAGCGACCCGGCTGTAACCAGGTCGCCAGTGATCTACGAGGTTAGCGCAAGATCGATACCAATTCGGAGTGAGCGCACGCCCGGCAGGCCGGGCCTAGGCCGGCGGAAGAAAGATGCTCTGACCTGGGGTTATACCGCTGGAATCGAGAACCTGACCAATATGGGCAACCCATCGTGCGCCAGGCCGCCCAAAGGCGTCTCATCCTGTCTCAGGCAGCCTCAGAATGCTTTACGATAACGCCCCTGACACTTAGGACTCTTGGTATACCTATACCGTCTTACTCGAACCCCTTAGCGGGGGTTCCAAAAGGAACTCTCTAGCCACGCCTGAAATTGGTCCCGGACGGGGTGGAGATCCTGAGGGCCGCCTGGCTGTAACCGGGCGGCCCTATCACTTGCGGAGGTCCTTGCCTCGCCAGCCCGCGCGGCCGGGCTGCCACCGGGCCGTGGCCGGGTCGTGGCGCGGCTGGTACCAGTGCGACGGGCAGCCGGGCGCCTGGCAGCTCACCGTGAGGTGGCCGGGTCCCCTGGCCTGCGCCTCGCGGGCCGGCGTGCAGCCCGCACGGGCGCCACGATCACCCGGCCGGGTCCCCACGTGGTGGCCGTGCTCGCATGCGGACGGGTACGTCCACCAGTCCGGGCGCCCGGTTGGCGGCGATCGGATGGGCGTAACGGCAGGCTCGCATCGTGTTAGATGCCGGTCATGGATGTTGCCTCGGGGGCGTTCTACACCTCCGGTACTTTCTGGGCGGGGGCGGGCACCGTGGCCGGGCTGCTCGGCACCGCGGCCATCGTGTGGGTCACGCTCACCGTGGGGTTCCCCCGGCGGCGGCTGACCTACTGGCTGCGGGCCGCAGCGTCGCTGCTGACCGCCCCGCAGGGCATGCGCAGCGACCTCGAGCTCCGCCGCCGCACGGCCACGGACGGGAGCCCCGGCGAGCCGGACGGCCCGGGCAGCTGGCAAGTTCTCGCCGACCCCCGCGTGATGACGATCGACCTCACCAGCCACGGCCGCTGGGATATCCCCAGCGACGCCTACGACAAGGGCGACCCGCTCCAGCTCGACACCGGCGCCCCCATCGTCGAGATTCTCCAGACCACATCCAGCCAGGCATCCCGGCCCGCGCCCCCGGTCACCGCCGACGGCACGTTACTGAGCATCGGACCCGGCCTGATCGGCAAGCACCAGGAGATCACCATCACCGTCCTCACCGACGGCGGCCGGCCTGCCCTGGCCCTCCACAAGGATCCCTTCATCGACGTCCAGGTCCGGCAGCGAGCCCAGGAGACTTTCAGCACCCCGACAAGGCTGCTGTTGGTGGTGCTGATGGTGGTGGTGGCGGCGGTGACGGTATGGGCGGAGGTGACGGCGGTGCCAACGGCGACGTCGGCGGGGAAGGCGGCGGCGGCGATGCTGGCGGCGACGTGGGTGACGGTGCTGGCGGCGTTGCTATGGACGAGGCGGAGCGGTGGGCGCCCTAGCTAGGCACGATCGCTGATCACCAGCGCGACCCAGGCGACGTCGGGTCACGCCAGGACGCCGGACCCGTTCACCCAGCGCACCGGCCGCCCCCAGGCGAATACGACACAGTCGGATCGGACTGTGCACCGGTATCCGTCCGGTTAGCGCGCGCCGCCAGGACCAGGGTGCGGACGGCGCGTACCGTGATGCCGTGGCTGGCGGAAGCGAACCGGACGCGAGCCGGCCCGGCCCCTTGCACCCCTGGATTGACCCCGACGACGTGGATCCCGGCGACCCTCGTCCCAGCGACCCGCGCGACATCGGGATGGCCGTCTTCGACGACCACGGCCTGATGGTCCCGCTTGACTCCGGCGACCCCGAGGACCGCGCGCTCTACGAGTTCGTGATCCTCAACCATCCGGAGGACTGCCCGGACTGCCCGGGGCGGCAGTAGGCACCCCCGGCGCCCTTGATCCCGGGCGCGCGTCCGCGCCCGCCGGGCTTCCGCCAGCGCAAGCGACCACCCGCCGGGAGTACCTAGATAATCGGCGTTATCCAGGTACTCGGCCTACAGGCACTGTCAAGCTCGCGCCCGGCGCCATGAACGATCATGGGCAAGAAAAGAGTCGTGATCTTCATCGTTCCCGCGCCCGAGCCGCCCCGGCGGCGATGGCGAGCAGCCGGGCGGCGCGGCCTGTCCTGGGCAGGTGCGGCCGTCACGGCGACCGGCGTAGCCACGGGAAGCGCACTGCTGACGGCGTGGCTAACCCGCCGCTGAGGGTCAGATGACCGTCTCGGTGCTCTGGTCGCAGTTCGAGCCTGCCGCCGCCGACCTCGCGTTCACCATCGTGTCCTGCGCCGCCGCGGACGGGGTGGCCGTGCTGCGGGGTAGCGCCATTAGGGCCGCAGCCGCGGTGGGTGCGGCAGGAGAAGCTCATGAACTGGGCTGGTGTCATATGCGGGAAGCCTTCGGGGGTCCCGGGAGGGAAGCGGCGGGGCCGCCTGCTCTGCCGGATGCGCATTCACCGGAGCCCGTTTGAGCCGCCTCGTTCCGGCGCAGTCTGAAAGCATGTTCTGGTGATCTCTCCAGGCGATGCCCAGAATTTCTGTCTCGTCGCAGCGCAGGTTATCCCCACCCTGCTGATTGCTCATTTCCTCGCCGAGCGGAACCTCCCGCCGATGCTGCCTCCTAGGTGGCGGACACGACTGGCTGGGGCGGCCGAGCAGGCTGCTCAGGCGCGCCAGAACATCACTGCGGGCCGCGACAGGATCGCCAGAGCCCGTGCACAGCTGGAGAGGCAGCGACGATGGCGGCGCATCACGGGAAGAGCCGCCCGTCACCGCGAGCAGCTGGCGGCGCTCGATGAAGTTTCCGCCATGCTAGACGCCCAGTCCGCCGAGTTTGACCGACTCGAACGTGAAAGGACTGAGCAGGAGGCATCGGCTGACTACCCTCTGCTCGATGCGTGGTACAAGAGAATGCTCGTCCTGGTCTTGTCCGATGGCCTGGTCGGCGAATCCGCAGCCTTGCTCGGAGCCCTTCGCCTCCAGCTACGAGGACACCAGATAGCGGCGGTATTCGCTACTGTGGCCGCATGTGCCATCTTGCTGATGCTCGGGCTTATGGCTCAAGCGGCATGGCTACGTTTCAGGCCCGGGAACCTTAAGCCCGTCGGACCGCTACTTATCGCCGGGCTGATGGCGGCCACCGGGGTAGGGATCGTGGTGGCCGTGTTCTTCTCAGGTTCTACGGCCAAGCCAGCACCAAGCCCCACTCCGCCACGCGCGCACAGTCACAGCGCACCGGCAACGAGTACGCCCCATCCGTCCAGAACAGTCCGTGACCAGGCAACTCTCGCACCTGCAACGAGAGCCAGTACCTGACCAAGCTGTTTCCTCAGACCCCCAGGGGTGCAGGCGGCGCACCAGGGCGCCGTCTGCGACCTGGCCGTGCAGGTACTCCACCAGGGGGCGCCAGGTCGAACGGCTGGCTCGGGAAGTCCTGGCGGCCAGGACTTCCGGGAGCGCGGGGCCCAGAGCGGATCGGTATGCGCGTGCCGGGCGGAGCGCGGCTCCCGTGCCCTCGTCCTCCCTCATGGGTGCGGCGGGTACCGGGTCCAGCCCGCTTCCACGGTCATGGGCCGGCGGGTCCGTCGTTGTCTTTCGGGAGAGAGGGGTCTGGGCGCCATCGCACACCCCCCACGCCGGACAGGATCGCCCCGAAGGCATCCAGGCAGTAGCGGCTGTAGGCACGGGAGATGGCCTCGGCAACGCCGTCGGCCAGGGTGTCGGGGTGGCCCGAGCCCTTCCGCTCGACCACCTCGACGCCGGTCGTCGCCGTGCAAGCTGCCAGTCCGCCAGCGGTGATGACGTCCATCAGTTCTCCTCAGTCGGAAGTTCAGCGTGAGAAAGGGGACGGCGGCCGAGTAGCCGCAGCCGTCCCCGTTCGGTGTGGTAAGCAGCGATGCGAGCCAGATCCCGGGCCGCCTCCACGGCGCGGGAGCGGTCCAGGAAGGCCCACCCCTGGACCAGCCCGGCGGCCGCGTCGCTCACGGCCGCACGCCCGGCCCGGATCGCGGCGGGTTCCACGTGCACGCTCAGGTGCATCCTGGCTACGCAGACCCCGTGTCCCGCGCCCTGGCGGACGAAGTACTTCATCGTGGTCTCGGGGCGGTAGACCGGGTGGGAGGCCACCGCCTTCGGCTCGATCAGCGTGTGATGGCCGGCCTGGCGGGCCCGGTCGATGAACTCCAGGTCCTCGCAGTCGCCCATCCAGTGGCCCCGCCGTCCCAGGTCCGTACGGAACAGCCCGATGTCCAGGGCAGTCTGACGCTCGAATAGCAGGTTGCAGCCGGTGACCCAGTACGGCCAGACGGCAAGCTCGCGGCCCTCGGGCCAGTCCACCGCGCCGTGGCACTCGCGCAGTGCCTTTGTCAGCACGACCGCCTCACCGCCCGGGTAGTCCACGACGGTCCGGCCGCCGACCGCGAAGACCTTTTCCTCCCGGGCGGCGGTGACGAGTGCCTGAAGCCATTGCGGCTCCGGGGTGATGTCCGGGTCGGTGATGGCCACGTAACGGCCGCGGGCTGCGCAGATCCCGCGGTTGCGGCCCGCGCTCAGGCCCGGCGTCGGCTCGTACAGCACCCGCAGCCGGAACGGCCAGCTGTTCTCCCGCAGCACGGCGGCGATCGGGCGGGCCGGTCCCGGTGGGTCGTTGTCCACCACCACCGCTTCCAGCGCAGTGACGGGCAATTGCGTTGTTCCTGCGCTGGTGTGAGCGGACCGGCCGGGACTGGCGGACGGCGGCGTCGGCGATGGGCTTGTTCATGACGTGGCTGAGGTACGTCCCGCCCGATGCCGGGAAGGCCGTCGTGCGGGGGCCGGGCGCCATGCCGGTTCGCAGCGAGGGCCGGGTCAACCGGATCCTGACTGCCGTCCGCGGGTTCTTGATGCATGCAGTCGCCGCGAAGCAGGCCCCGGGATGGGTTGTGGGCCAGCTCTATGAGATCGCCGATGGCAGGGATCTGCCCTGGGAGGCTGGCGGTAAAGACGGCGGGCTGGTGTACCGGCTGAAGGCCCTCACCGGCTGCAGGAGCCGGATGACCCCGTTGACCGGGCGGCGGATGAGGAGATCGTGGCGTTGCTCCGGGCCTGCTATTCCGCTCGTGACCGGCTCATCGTGTTGCTCATGGCACGGTCGGGGCTGCGCCGGGAACCGCGCGAAGCCCTCCAGGTCCTCGGCCAGGCCGGACGCCGCGGGAGGCAGGACGTCTCAGGGCGAGCTGCCAGGCGATTGGCACTCGGCGGGCAAGAAGCCGGCGCGCGCGAGGTCCTGGAGCGTTACCGCTAGGCCGCTATCAGCCAGTCCGGCGATGACATGACCCTCCTTTACGCAGTCGACGCGGTCCATGAGTTCCCGTTCACGCGCCCGGGCGTGCCATCGCGCCACCTTCGACATCCGCGGTGTCGAGCTGACCCCTGATCACCCGGCCAGGGCGCCAATGCCGCTGATGACCTGCCCGGACAACGGGCAGCACCAGATGGCCTGGTCGCCCCGGGCCTGAGGGGCCAGCGGGTGGGAGTCCGGGTGCTCGGGGCACTCCGGCCAGGTCGCCGGGCGCCCGGCGGCGGCTAGCTCATCTATCTCCCATTCCTGCAGCTGATCCGCGAGGTCGGCGAGCCGTTCCGGGGGAGGGAGGCTGACCTGGACGCGGATGCCCTGTGCCCCGGTGCTCTCCGGCAGCTCGATCCAGGCGTGCACGTATTCCGGCCCGAGGTCGTCGTGTGCCTCCTCCCGGACATCCGGCACGATCGCGCCGCTGTTCCGCATATCGCGCAGGATGGGCTCCAGGTTTGCCCGTATTTCCGCGCGCTCGGCATCGCTCAGCGCCCGAGGATGCCTCGCCAGCCGCAGCGAGCGCCGCGTGGCCTCGGCCGCCTCGGGTCCGACCTCGCGCTCGATCCTGGCGATCATGTCAAGGTCGTCGTTAAAGAATCCGCCGCCCTGCGCCCCCGGTTCCATGGCATGAGTCTAGGAGCGGGTTCCGGCCCGGTTCAGGCGGAACGTTTCACGTTACGCAGAGCTACTTTCCCCGAGTGACACCGACCCGAGTGGAGGGCCTGGTCGGGGGTGATGATCGGCGGCCAGGACTCCTGGTTCATGATCTGGCCGTGGTGAGGCCAACCACATCAGCCGGCTCTGGCCAGCGCGGCGCCCATGCGGCGCAGCTGGGCCGTCGCGCCGCCGAGCGTGAACTCGTTGTGCTTCGCCGCCACGAAGTAGCGGTGCAGGGGATAGCTCGTGTCGACGCCGACTCCGCCGTGCACATGCACCGCGGTATGCGCGATCCGGTGGCCCGCGTCGGCGGCCCAGAACTTGGCGGTAGCGACCTCGGTGTCGCAGGGCAGGTCCGCCGACATCCGCCAGGCGGCCTGCCACATGGTGAGCCGGATTGCCTCGACGTCGATATAGGCGTCGGCCAGCCGCTGGGCCACCGCCTGGAAGCTGCCAATCGGCTGGCCGAACTGCACCCGGCTGCGCGCGTACGCCGACGTTAGCTCCAGCGCCCGCTCGACCACCCCGAGTTGCAGCGCGCACAGCCCGACGGTGCCGCGGGACACCAGCCAGTCCGTGATCTGTGCGCCGGCCGCGGGGCTGCCGAGCACCCGGTCGCCGGGCAGCTCGACGCCGGCTAGCTCGACCCGGCCCGCGCTTCCGCCGGTGACCTGCTGCGGCTGTACCGTGACGCCGTCATCGGCCGGGGTGACGAGGAACACGCTGACTCCCTGCGCCGTCGCGGCGGGTACGAGCAGCAGATCGGCCCGCGTGCCCGCGAGCACCGCGGTCTTCACGCCGGACAGCCGCCAGCGGCCCGGCCCGGACCCGCCGCCTGCCGCCGGCTCGGCACTCGTCGCGGGGGCTGCGGGGTCGTCGCCATCATCCTCGGACAGTGCGGCCGTCAGCACGAGCTCGCCGCGGCCGGCGGGCCCGGCCCACTGGCGCTGCTGGTCCGGGGTGCCAAAGCGGGCGACTGCGCCAGCGCCGAGCACGATCGAGGCGAGGTAGGGCGCGGGGGCCACCGCGCGCCCGATCTCCGCCAGGACCGAGCAGTGCTCGAGCAGGCCGAGTCCCGCTCCGCCCAGCGAGCCGGGCAGCCCGGCGGCCAGGATGCCGGCGTCGGCCAGGTCAGCCCACAGCCCGGCGTCGAACGGGTCGCCGCTGGCCGCAACCTCGCGCAGCCGGTCTTCGGTGACTCGGTCGGAGAGGATCCGCCGGGTGAGCGACGCGAGCTCCTGCTGGTCCTCGTTCTGGCGAAAATCCATCTGCTTCCCTGTTTCTCCGGCGAGTTTCTCCGGCGATGGGGTCCTCAGCGGCGGGCGGGCGGCAGTCCGAGGCCGACGGCGGCGATGATGTCACGCTGTACCTCGTTCGTGCCGCCGCCGAAGGTCAGGATCAGGGCGGAGCGGTGCATCCGCTCGATCCGGCCGGCGAGCACCGCCCCGGCAGATCCTTCGCGGACGTAGGCGTTCGCGCCGAGAACCTCCATCAGCAGACGGTAGGCCTCGATGGCGAGCTCGGTGCCGAAGACCTTCGTGGCCGACGCCGCCGCCGGCCCGGGTCCCTGCCCGGCCTCCGCCGCGATCCGCCAGTTGACCAGCTTGAGGAAGTCGGCCTTGGCGTGCACCCGGGCCAGGTTGAGCTGCACCCATTCGGAGTCGATGACCCGCTGGCCGCTGGCCAGCTTCGTGGCGGAGGCCCAGTCGCATACGTCTTGCAGCGCGGAGCGGACCGGCGCGGCGGAGGTGAGGGCGACTCGCTCGTGGTTGAGCTGGCTGGTGATCAGCGACCAGCCCTGGTTCTCCTCGCCGACCAGCGCGGAGGCGGGGACGCGCACGTCGGCGTAGTAGGTAGCGCTCGTCGTGGGTCCCGCGACCGTGTGCACCGGCGTCCAGGAGAAGCCGGGTGCGTCGGTCGGGACGATGAGGATGGACAGGCCCTTGTGCCGGGGCGCGCCGGGGTCGGTCCGGCAGGCCAGCCATACGTAATCCGCGTACTGGATCAGGCTGGTCCACATCTTCTGGCCGTTGATGACGTAGGAGTCGCCGTCGCGGACGGCGCGGGTGCGCAGCGCGGCGAGATCGGTGCCCGCCTCGGGCTCGGAGTAGCCGATGGAGAAGTGGATCTCGCCGGCGGCTATCCGGCGCAGGTAGCGGTCCTTCTGCTCGCCGGTGCCGTACCGCATGATCGTCGGGCCCACGGTATTGATGGTCAGGAAGGGGACCGGCACCCGCGCGATCGCCGCCTCGTCGGTGAAGATGAGCTGGTCGAGCATGGATCCCCCGCGGCCGCCGTGCTCCGCGGGCCAGCTGAGCGCCAGCCAGCCATCGCGGCCGAGCTGCCGGACGACCTGGCGGTAGGCCTCGCCGGTCCCGTAGTCGCCATCGGCCATCGCGAGTGACTCGCGGATCTCGGGTGTCATGAGGCCGCCGAAGTACGCGCGCAGCTGATGGCGGAGCCGGTCCTGCTCGGGCGTGTAGGCGAGGTGCATCGGTCTCCGCTGCCAGCGTCAGTAGCACGGTATAAATAGCACGGTATAAATAGAACGTGTTCTAGTGAGTGTAAACGAGGGGAGCCATGATGGTCGAGGCGTTCCTGGTCGACGCCGTCCGGACGCCGGTCGGCCGCCGCGGCGGCGGCCTGGCCGACGCGCACCCGGCCGATCTCGGCGCGCACGTCATCTCCGCCCTACTGGCCCGCGCCGACGTGGACCCACTGGCCGTCGATGATGTCGTTTTCGGCTGCGTGGACACCATCGGCCCGCAAGCGGGCGACATCGCGCGCACCGCCTGGCTCGCCGCCGGCCTGCCGCAGGAGGTTCCCGGCGTCACCGTGGACCGGCAGTGCGGCTCGTCCCAGCAGGCGGTGCACTTCGCGGCCCAGGCGGTACTCAGCGGCACCGCCGACCTCGTGGTCGCCGGCGGGGTGCAGAACATGAGCCTGATCCCGATCGCGGCCGCCATGCGCGCCGGGCAGGCGCTCGGCTTCGACGACCCGTTCAGCGGGTCGGCCGGCTGGCGCGCCCGGTACGGCACGCAGGAGATCTCCCAGTTCCGGTCCGCGGACCTGATCGCCGCCAAGTGGGGGATCAGCCGCGCCGAGATGGAACAGTATGCGCTGGCCAGCCATCAGCGGGCGGTCGGCGCCATCCGCGCGGGCGCGTTCGGCCCCGAGATCGTGCCGTACGGAGACGCGGGAGCCGATGAGTGCCCGCGCGCGGATACCTCGGCGGCGAAGATGGCGGCCCTGGCGCCACTGCGCGCGGGCGGGCTGATCACGGCCGCGCTGTCCGGCCAGATCGCGGACGCCGCGGCGGCGCTGCTGATCGCCTCGGACTCGGCGGTGCGGGCCCACGGGCTGCGCCCGCGCGCCCGCATCTGCCACCTCAGTGCCCGCGGCGACGACCCGGTCCTGATGCTGACCGCGCCGATCGCGGCGACCGCGCACGCGCTACGGCGGGCGGGGATGACCCTGGACCAGATCGACCTGGTCGAGATCAACGAGGCGTTCGCCTCGGTCGTGCTCGCCTGGCAGCGCGAGACCGGGGCAGACCCGGCGCGGGTGAACATTAACGGCGGCGCGATCGCGCTCGGCCACCCGCTCGGGGCGACCGGCGCCCGGCTGCTGACGACGCTGCTCTACGCGCTGGAGCGGACCGGCGGCCGGCACGGGATGGTGACGATGTGCGAGGGCGGCGGCCAGGCGAACGTGACGATCATCGAGCGCCTGTGAGCCCGCCGGCATCCCGGGCCGGCCCCGGAGCATGCCCTAGCCCGCCGTCCAGTTCTCGCTGGAACTGCCATTGCAGGTGTAGACGTCCGCGGTGGCCCTGAGGGCGGACGAGTTGCCCGTCACGCTGAGGCACAGGCCAGAGTTATCTCCGGTAATCGCGCCGCCGCCGCCCCCGCCGCCGGAGCCGCTGGTGAAGGGCTCGAAGGTCTTGCTGAAGTACCAGGTCGGCTGCGAGATCCCCGAGCGGTTAGTCCCGAGAAAGCGCAGACGGCGAGGGCGGGCTGGACGAGGTGTGCGACCGCGTCCTCAGCCGGTGCAGTTCGTGATCGAGCCGGAGGGCGCGCAGTTGTCGGGCTGGTTGGCGCGGACGGCGGAATTCGTCAGCGTGAAGGTGATGGGGACGCCGGAACTTTCGTCGTAGGTGATCGTGGAGATGCCGCCGCCGCCGCTGGCCGCGGTGTTGCGGGTAACCCGGGTACCCGTCGCGGTGGCGTTTTCCAGGTTGTAGATCCCGCCCCCGTAGCCGCGGGCATGGTTTCCGGCGATCGTGCTATCGACGAAGGCGGTGACGGGGGCGTCGTCGCCAGCGCTGTAGACGCCGCCGCCGTCCGCGGCGCTATTCTCCCGGATGACGGTGTCGACGATGCCCGACCCCTGGCCGTTCCAGTCGTAAACGCCGCCGCCATTGCCGCCGGCGTAGTTGCCGTCAATCTCGCTGTGCGCGAGGTCCAGGCCGCCGCCGGCCGGACTGTCGATGCCGCCCCCGTCGCCGGTGGCGGCGTTGTCGCGGACCGTGACGTTCGTGACGAGCTCGCCGAGGTCTTCGCTGAGCCAGAGGGCCCCGCCGGCCCCGGCCGAGTTCTGGCGGAACGTGGAGGTGTACACGCCTGCGTCCTCGCCCCAGTCATAGACGGCGCCGCCCTCGTTCGCGGCCGTGTTCTTGGTGAAGGTGGATTGGCTCGCGGTCAGGCCGCTGGCCGCGCTGGTGCTGTAGATGGCGCCGCCCTCGTTCGCGGCCGTGTTCCTGGTGAAGGTGGATTGGCTCACGGTCAGGCCGTCGGCCGCGCTGTTGCTGTTGATGGCGCCGCCGGAGTCGGTGGCCGTGTTCTTGATGAAGGTAGCGCCGGTCACCTGCGGGGCGGTAGTGCCGTTGCTGTCGATGGCGCCGCCGTCGGCGGCCGCGTTCCCCAGGAAGGTACCCCCGTTGACGGTGAGCGCGCCCTGGCTGCCCACGGAAATGGCGCCGTCGCCGTTGCGGAAGTTCAGCTTGCTGATGGCCAGGTCGGCGGTGCCAACGGTGAGGATGGTAAACACCGCGGTACCCGGCACGTAGCTGCGCTCCAGGGTGGCCCCCTGCCCCGCGATGGTGAGATTCTGGCCGACGGCGGGCAGCGCCACGGTCAGGACGTAAACGCACCCGCGGGCCAGGATCAGCTGCTGGCCGCTGCTGGCCTCGCTCATGGCGCTGGCCAGCTTGCTGGTGCTGCAGGGCACGCGCACCACGGCATCCGCGGCCTGTGCCACCGGTCCCGGACCCGCCTCAAGCAGGGCGACGATAGCCGCGGTGGCCGCAGCCGCTACCCCCCGTTTTCCTTTCATGTCCCGCTACCCCCGTATTGCGGCTAACCAGGTATGACAAAAGCACGGCCCGTCACGTCAAGTACCGTCAGTTCGCAGGCCGGACCGTAGCACGCGGCCGACGGGACGAGGGCCGGATCGGGGACCAGCCGGCAGCCATAATAAAAGCCACCCGGCTCAATCAGGCCTATGCGAATTAGCGATGTTTTAGGCGAAGATCCGGTGCTATAACGGTGCTGGCCGCGCCACTCCCGGCTCAGGCCGCGAACCGCCCAGCCCGGCCAGCCCGCCCAGGCGGCCCAGGCACTGCTCGGCCTCGCTCATGATCGCGGCGATGAGCTCCGCGCAGGACGGCAGGTCGTCGATCAGCCCGGCCACCTGGCCGGCCGACATGAGGCCCAGATCGGGCCGGCCGTCCACCATGGCCGCCCGCAGCAGCATCGGGGTGTTCGCGGCCATCAGCACCTGGCCCCAGGTCAGCTCGGTGTGGCGGCGCATCGCGCGGCCCTGGCGGATCAGCTCCGGCCAGGTCAGCCCGGATACGTCGCGGAACGCGGTCGCGTTGCGGGCCGACCGCACCAGGCCGGCCACCCGGCCGGCCCGGTCCAGGCGGTCCACCAGCGGCGTGCGCAGGACCCGGTGCGGCAGGCCGTCGACCCGGGTGGTGACCACCGTGCCGGTGACGTCGCTCGCGAGGTAGAGCTGCTTGACCGCGTCGGCCACCGGACTGTCGCTGGTCAGCAGGAACCGGGTGCCCATCGCGATCCCGGCGGCGCCGTAGGCGAGCGCGGCGGCCAGGCCGCGGCCGTCGAAGAACCCGCCGGCCGCGATCACCGGGATATCGACCGCGTCGACGACCTGGGGGATGAGCAGGCTGGTGGGCACCGCACCGGTATGCCCGCCGCCCTCGCTGCCCGTCGCGATCACGGCGTCGACGCCCCACGCCGCCACCTTCTCCGCGTGCCGCCGGGCACCGACCGAGGCGATGGTGATCACCCCGGCGTCCCGCAGCCTGCCGATCAGCTCCGGCCTCGGCGCGAGCGCGAACGAGGCGACCGGCACCCGCCCGGCGATGATCGCCTCGATCCGCTCGCCGGCATCGGGGGCGTCGGCCCGCAGGTTCACCCCGAACGGGGCGTCGGTTCGACCCTTTACTTCCTTGATCGAAGAACGGAGGCCGTCGGTGCTCATCGTGGCCGAGGCGATGATGCCGAGCCCGCCCGCCGCGGAGGTCGCCGCCGCCAGCCGGGCACCGCTTACGTACCCCATCCCGGCCTGGATGACGGGACAGGAAATGCCGAGCAGGTCAGTCAGGCGTGTCCGGATCACCCGAGTTCTCGCTCCCGCAGCCCCGCGGGGTCCAGCCGCTCGCGGATCAGCGCCAGCTCGCGCGGCGAGGGCGACCGGGTCACCGGCACGTGCCGGGGAACGGCAAGCTCGAAGCCGGTCAGTTCCTGCACCTGCGAGACGCTGACACCGGGGTGCACCGAGCGCAGTCGCATGGAGTGGTCGGGGGTGGCGAAGTCCAGCACGGCCCGGTCCGTGACCACGAGGCGCAGCTCGTGGAACGCGGCGCCGCGGCCGGGCAGCGCGGCGGCCCGGTCGTAGCCGATGCCGCAGACCATGTCGACGCGGGAGACGAAGACCCTGGGGGAGTGCCGCGGGACCCAGTAGCTGACCGGGTGATTGACGGTATTGCCCGGCGCGCCGCGCACCCCGAGCAGCTGCGCCTTCGGCTGCGCCCAGGCTCCGATGCAGGAGATGTTCTGATTGCCATAACGGTCCAGCTGGGCTGCTCCCATCATCATGTGCCGGCGCCCGGTCGCGACCAGCCGGAGAACGTCGCGATAGGGCAGCCAGCCTTCCGCGCAGTCGTCCGTCGCGCCGCCGGGAGGGCCCGCCGGGGCGATCAGCATGGCCTCTCCGTCGGTCACCAGCAGCTCCGGCGCGAAGGTCAGCCGGGCCAGCCGGGCCCCCAGGCTCGGGATCAGGCCCATCGGGCTGGCCAGGATGGCGCCGTCGCCGCGCCAGGCCTGCGCGCAGGCCGCCACGCAGATCTCGGCCAGGCTGGCGCCGACCACGGCGTCCCCGGTCATGGCGTCCCCGGTCATGCCGGCACCGCGGGCTGGCCCTCGCGGAAGCGCCGGACGGCGAGCTGGTAGCTCGCCTCGTCGCCGTCGAGATACTCGGCCCGGAATCGCTGCCACGCCTCGGGCGCGGCGGCCGCCGCCGCGTACTGCCGCTGGAACTCCTCGTCCCGGCCGTAGTCGGGCACGCAGCTGGTGAAGTGCGCGCCCAGCGGCGTCTCCGCGACGCCCGCGACCATGGCCCGGTTCAGCAGCAGGCTCTGCGGCGGCCCCTGCGACAGCAGGCTGCCGGTCGGCACGATCCGCTCGCAGGACACGAAGGCGCGCTGCGCGGCCAGGCAGAACAGGTCGTCGAAATACGGGTCAGGTCCCAGGTACTGGCCGTTGCCGCCCGCATCCGCGCGGTTCATGTGGACCAGTGCGGCGTCCAGCGCCAGCGCGGGCACGGCGACCAGTTCCTCGGCGTCGGCGTACGGGGAGCGGATCGTGCGCAGCTGCGGGTTCACGGCCAGCACGTCGGAGCCGAGGCCCGCCCGGATCGGCAGGAACGGCAGCCGGTGCGCGGCGGCGAGCAGGCCCCAGTGCAGCATGCCCTCGTCCAGCTCGGTGAGCTCGACGGTGCCGGCCTGGCGGCCTTGCCGGAAATGCGGCTCGAGCGCGATCGTGTCGAGCGAGACGAAGCCGCAGACGACCCGGCGGACGCGCCCGGCCGCGATCAGCAGCCCGACATCGGGGCCGCCGAAGGAGACGATCGTCAGGTCGGTCACCGTCGATCGCAGGATGGCTCGCACCAGCGCCATCGGCTTGCGCCGGGATCCCCAGCCCCCGATCCCGACCGTCATGCCCGAGCGCAGCTCGCCGGCCACGTCGTCCGGGCTCAGCACCTTGTCGGTCGCGGTCACCGTCAGTGCCCGTCCACGTCAGTGCCCGCCCGAGTGCGTGCCGTCCGCGAACCGCTGGCGCGCCTCGTCGGAGACGCCCGTCAGGTTGAGCTCAAAGGTGAAGCCCTGCTCGTAGCGGTAGGAGCGCCGGACATCGACCGGGTCGATGCCGTTCAGGGACTGCTTGGCCAGCCGGATGACCGCGGGGTCCTTCGCGGCGATCTCGCCCGCCACGGCCAGCGCCGCCGCCGGAAGGTCCGGCGGCGGCACTACCGTGAGCACGCTGCCGAAGCTGCGGAGCTGCTGCGCCGTAACTGTGCGGCAGGTGTAGACCATGGTGCGCATCAGGTGCTGCGGCACCAGCCGGGACAGGTGGGTCGCTGCCCCGAGCGCGCCCCGGTCCACCTCCGGCAGGCCGAAGGTGGCGTCGTCGGCGGCAACCACGATGTCGGCGTTGCCCGCCAGCCCGACGCCCCCGCCCAGGCAGAACCCCTGCACGGCGGCGATCACCGGCACCGCGCACTCGTAGACCGCGGCGAAGGCGGCGAAGCAGCCGCGGTTGGCGCCGACCAGGGCCTCGTGCCCCGCGGTTCGCTGCATTTCCTTGATGTCCACGCCGGCGCAGAAGCCGCGTCCCCGGGCGCCCAGGACGACAGCCCGCCCGCCAGGATCGCGGCCAGCCGCAGTGACGGCCTCGGCGAGCTCGAACCACCCTGCGACCGGCAGCGCGTTGACCGGCGGGAAGTCGATGATCACCTCGGTGACGCCGCCGCTGGCGCGCACCTCAATTCCCATCCTCGCCGCCCTCCGCCCGCGCCGGGCCGGCCACCGGCGCCGCACGTCGCGAAGTCAGATCTACCTAGCGCTTGCTTGTTATCGACCTTAACATGTGGCCATGCGCGTCGCCGATTTCGCGGGCCAGTGCGTGATCGTGACCGGCGGCACCAGGGGCATCGGCGCCGGGATCGCGCGGGAGTTCCTGCGGGCCGGCGCGCAGGTCCTGGTGTGCGGCCGGACCGAGCCCGCGGCCGCCGCCGAACTGCCGGCCGCGGCCGGCCGGACGGCCGCGTTCGTCCGCGCCGACGTCCGGGATCCGGGCCAGGCGGACCGGCTCGTCCGCGCGGCGGCCGACCTCTTCGGCCGGGTCGACGTGCTGGTCAGCAACGCGGGCGGTGCCCCGTCGGCCGCGGCCGCCACCGCGTCCCCGAGATTCCACGCCAAGATCATCGAGCTCAACCTGATCGCGCCGCTGCACGTCGCCCAGTGCGCCAACGCGGTGATGCAGGGCCAGCCCGCCGGCGGGTCGATCATCATGATCGGCAGCGTCAGCGGTACCCGGCCCTCGCCCGGCACTGCCGCCTACGGGGCGGCCAAGGCCGGCCTGCACAGCCTGGCCACCAGCCTGGCGGTGGAGTGGGCCCCGAAGGTGCGGGTCAACTGCGTGGTGCCGAGCATGGTGATGACGCAGGCGGCGGCCGCGGCATACGGCGGCGATGCCGGGCTGGCCGCGGTGGCCGGCACGGTGCCGCTGCAGCGGCTCGCGACGGCGGCGGACGTGGCCGGGGCATGCCTGTTCCTGGCGTCGCCGCTGGCGTCCTACGTCAGCGGCGCGGCCCTGCTGCTGCACGGCGGCGGCGAGCGGCCCGCCTTTCTAGCCGCGCCAGGCACTTCGGTGTACCCTCCCAACGAGTAGAACGTGTTCTATTTTAGGGGTTAGCGATGGTCGCATCGATCAAGCCGCACCGGGACGAGGCAGGCCTCCGCGACGGCCTCATGCTGATCGACGGGCAGTGGCACCCGGCCCAGTCCGGCCAGACCTGGAGCCACCAGCACCCGGCCACCGGCGAAGCGGTGGCCTCGTTCCCGATTGCCGGGCCGGAGGACGTCGACGCGGCGGTCCGCGCGGCCCGGCGGGCCTTCGACGACGGACCCTGGCCGCGGGCGCGGGCCAACGAGCGGATCCGGGTGCTGCGCCGGATCGCCGACCTGGTCCGCGAGCACGGTGCCGAACTGCTCGCGCTCCAGGCACTCGACAACAGCGTGCCGCTGAGCTTCGGCTCCGTCTACGCGACCTCATCGGCCTTCGTGGCCGATGTCTTCGATCATCACGCCGGCTGGGTGGACAAGCTGGCCGGCGAGACGCTGCCGCCGTACCAGGGCGGTGACCACATGGTCTTCACGCTGCGCGAGCCCGTCGGCGTGGTCGGCGCGGTGATCCCCTGGAACGCGCCGCTGCTGCTGTTCGCGCAGAAGGTCGCTCCGGCCCTGGCGGCCGGCTGCACCATCGTGCTCAAGCCATCGGAGTACGCGACCTTCGCGGTCCTGCGGCTGGCCGCTCTCATTGAGGAAGCCGGAGTTCCGGCAGGCGTGCTCAACATCGTCACCGGCCCGGGCGAGCCGGCCGGCGACGCGCTGATCAGCCACCCGATGATCGACAAGCTCTCGTTCACCGGCAGCCGCGCGGTAGGACGGAAGATCATGCTGGCGGCGGCCGGCACCTTCAAGCGGGTCAGCCTGGAGCTGGGCGGCAAGAGCCCGGCGCTGGTGTTCGCCGACGCGGACGTGTCCACGGCGGCGGCGATCACGATGGGCACCGTCACCCTCGGCCTGTCCGGGCAGGTCTGCCTGGCGCAGACCCGGGCGCTGGTGCACCGGGACGTGGCCGACGAGTTCCTCGCGATGGCCGAGATGATCGGCGGGATGGTCAGCTACGGCAACCCGTTCGACCCCGCGGTCACGGCGGCACCGCTGATCAACAGCCGGCAGCTGGACCGGGTACTCGGCCTGATCGCCGAGGGCCAGGCCGCCGGCGCCCGGCTGGTCTGCGGCGGCACCCGCGGCGAGGGCGACCTCGCCGCGGGCAACTTCGTCGCGCCCACGCTGTTCACCGACGTGTCCAACGACATGTCCATTGCGCGGGAGGAGATCTTCGGCCCGGTGCTCTCGGTGATCCCGTTCAGTGACGAGGAGGAGGCGCTGCGGATCGCCAACGACACCGAGTACGGGCTCGCCGCCACCGTCTGGACCAACGACATCAAGCGGGCGATGCGGATGACCCGGGCCATCCGGGCCGGCACCATCGGGATCAACGGGTACCAGCTCGAGCCGCACGCCGCCTTCGGCGGGTACCGGCAGTCCGGGCTCGGCCGCGAGGGCGGGCGGCCGGCCATCGAGTCCTACACCGAGCTCAAGACCGTCCTGCTGCCCACCACCGACGAGATGATGTGACGGCGCCCGCCCGAAGCACGAACGTCATGGCTGGGCCGGGGCTGTCGTCAGTGCGGCACTAAGATTATGTACCATGAGCACCGTTTTAGAACACTTCAGCGTAGCGCAGCAGCAGCACGTTAGCCCGGTCCGTGCCGCGATTTACGTGCGGATCTCCAGTGACCGGACCGGCGCCGGCCTGGGGTGGCCCGCCAGGAGGAGGACTGCCGTGCCCTGTGCGAGCGGCTGGGCTGGAACGTGGCGCGGGCCTACGTCGATAACGACGTGTCGGCTTACTCCGGGAAGCCGCGCCCGCAGTGGGACGAGCTCCGCGCTGACATCGACGTCGGCCTGATTGACGCGGTGGTGTGCTGGCATGTGGACCGGCTGACCCGGTCGCCGCGCGAGCTGGAGGAAGTCATCGACCTGCACGACAAGCGCGGCGTGCAGGTCGCCGCCGTCACCGGGGAGATCGACCTGTCCGCCACGACCGGCCGGATGCTGGGCGCCGCCGCCCGGCACGAGGCCGAGCACAAGGCCGAGCGGCAGCGCCGCGCCCTGCTCACCGCCCGCCCCGGCACTCCCCGGGCCAGCTCCCGCCGCTACCTGCTGTCAGGCATCCTGACCTGCGGCAGGTGCGGTCAGGGCAGGTACGCCCGGCCGCACGAGAACGGCGCCCGCCCGTACGTGTGCGTCAAGGAGCCCGGCACCAGCGGATGCGGCATCATCACGATCATGGCCGCCCCCGCCGACGACGAGGTACGCGGCCGGGTCCTGGCCGCCCTGGACACCCCCGAGTTCCTGGCCGCCCTGCTCGCCGCCGCCGCCGCCGGCGGGACCGACGCCGACGACATTTCCGGGCAGCTCCGCTCCATCGACGGCCGCCGCGACGAGCTGGCCGCCGAACTGTCCCGCACCCAGCACGGCCGCGCCCTGGCCCGGTTCGCCACCCTCACCGGCACCGTCTGGGACCGGTGGGACAACCAGATGACCACCGGCGCCCGCCGCGCCCTCATCCAGGCCGTCACCGCCGGCATCCCCGTCCACCCCGCCACCACCCGCCGGTGGAACCCCGACCGCATCCGCCACCCCGGGGGAGGCCGGCCCTCCCACCCGCCCCCCGGTCCGCAGGGGCCGAGGCCGGCTGACCGCGCACCCGCCGCGTCGAGCTGGCGCCTAACCACTTAGTCCTGCATCCGCGAAGTGCTACGGGCCCCGGCGTGGCGGTAAGCCGGACTAGCACTGGCGCGAGCAGGACCAGCATCCGCGCTGCTGTCATCCATGCTGGCGGACGTGTCACCCAGCCGAGACGGAATGATCTTGCGAACCGGGACCCGGCCGGGCGGCTCACCTCGCGCGGTGGCGTGCCACCAGCAGGGAAACAATCAAGAACCCGGTCAGTACGCCCCAGATCACCATCACGCCGGGCCCGCGCCAGCTTCCGATGGCCAGGTTATAGATCCCGATAGCCAGCATGGCCGCCGATATCACCGCCAACGCGATCATCTGGGCCGGCGGCGGCGGCCAGCCAGGGCCCCGCGCCCGGCCCCGCCGGCCGCTGTAGGGGTCCTGCGACGGGTCCTCCATCATCATGGTCAACACCTTCGCGCAGGTATGGCTGCCCCGCCAGCGGCACTATCGTCCTGAGCGCGGCGCGAGGTCCAGGCGCCCGGTCAGCACCAGCCACGTCGCCGCCCCGACGCCCAGCGCCGGGACTGCCGGGTCACCAGGGGCGATTGCGGCCGCTGCCCACACCACGGCAGCGGCCAGCAGCACCCGGGCGGCCAGCCACCCGGGCCGCCCGTAGCGGACCCGTGCCCAGCCCCGCGCCAGCCACCACCACGCCGCCGCCGGGGCCGAGCCCGGCCGGTCATGCTCCTGCGCCCAGCGGCGCCGGGTCTCCCGCCGCCACGAGGAGATGTCACGCGGGCCGCCGTCCCGGTCATCCCACGCCGCCCCGGCCGGCAGCGGCGCGCGCCGCTGCCGGGCGCCCGCGCCGGGTTCCATCGCGACCACTGCCGCAGCGCCAGCGGCAGGCCAGCGAGGAACAAACCGGCGTACCGCCATTCACGGAATGGCCTAGCCTGAGACAGGAAGACGCCCCCGTCAGACCGGGAGTTCACCTGATGGACAACAACGGCCATGGCGCGCTTGGCGACCGCCTCCGCGCGAGGCGGCGAGAGGCCGCCCTCACCCAGGAAGAACTCGCCCACCTGTCCGGCGTTAGTCAGGTAATGATCGCCAAGACCGAGCAGGGACACCGGCAGCCGCGCCTCCCGGTCATCACCCGGCTCGCCGCCGCACTCGATCTCCCCTTGTCCGAGCTGCTGGACAACCGGCCCCGGCTCGACGGCCGCAGCTCAGGCGCGAGTATCCTCGCCATCCGCGATGCGCTGCTGTCACCCTCGCAGCTGCCCGGCATCGACCTGGCCGGCAGCGACGCTGAGCCCGCGACACTTCCGCAGCTCCGCTCCGCCCTCGCGGAGGCTGGCCGCCTGTACTGGGCTGGCGACTTCGCCGCCCTCGCCGCGCTGCTTCCCCGGCTGATCGGCGAAGGCCGCCACGCCGCCCAGTCCGCAGGCGCCCCGGCCAGCAGCCTGCTCGCCCAGGCCTACGACCTGGCCGCCGCGCTTCTGGTGCACATGGGCAAGGAGGACCTCGCTGCCCTTGCCGCCGAGCGCGCCGTCACGGCCGCAGCGACCAGCGCCGACGAAATACTCCACGCCGTGCTCCAGGGCACCTATGCGTGGGTGCTGCTGCACCAGGGCCGGCTAGCCGAATCCGAGAAGCTGGCCGCCACCGTGGCCGACCGCATCAGGCCCCCGTCCGCTGCGCCCGCCGAGCATGTCGCGGCATACGGCCACCTCCTCATGCTCGCCCTGGGACCAGCCGCAGCGGCCGGCCGGGACGTCTCCCAGTACATCGCAACCGCGTCCGCCGCCGCCGAGCAGATCGGGCGCAGGGTGAGCATCTACCAGACATCTTTCGCACCCGCCACGGTCCACATGCAAGCCTGCTACGCCTACGCCGTCACCGGCCAGCCGGCGAAGGCACTCACAGCCGCCCGCAAGATCCACCCCGGCGACCTGACCGGCATCTCCTACGGCCGCCACCTCCTCGACGTCGCGCAGGCACACGTCGACGCGCGCCAGCATGCGGCAGCAACCACAGCCCTGTCCCGGGCCCGCGCCCTCAGCCCCGTGTGGTTCCGCCACCAGGGCATCGCCCGCTCACTGGTAGCCGAGCTGACCGAGCAGCAAAGACGCCTGTCGCCCGCGCTCCGGGAACTCGCTGCCTCCGTCGACCCGAACTGGTACGCGCCGTACTACCGGCGCCGGTAACCGCCGGACTGATACCCGCCGTACCTGGTCAGATCCGGTGCGCGCGCCGGACGATTGCCTCTCATGGATCACGATAACCAGACCACCTCAACCATCAGCCCGGCCAGCCCGGCCGCTTCCAGCGCGGCAGGCAACAGCCGCGCTCCCGCGCCGTTAGCGTCTCCAGCGGCCGCCGGCGCGCCGCCCGCGTCTTCCCCGGGCCGGCATCTGCTGACCCTGATCGTCGACGCGCTCCACCTGCCCGAACCTGCGGCTGCCCCCGAGGACGAGGCGGCTTACCTCGCGCTGGTCAGCCGCCGCTCCGGCCTGGTCCTGCAAGCCTGCCGCCGGGCACTCGCCAGCCAGGGTGACGCCGGCGCGCTGTACGCTGCCCGCGACCTGTACGGCGCCGTGTCCAGCCAGCCCGCGACCACCTACCGGCACGCCCGCCATGCCCCGGAGGAACGGTCATGACTGACCCCGTTCCCGTGGTCCTGAGCAGAGCCCATCGCACCCGCCGCGACCATCCGCCGCACCCCGCGCACCACCGCCCGGAAGAACCCGCCCCCCTGACCACCTCGCCGCTGCCGGCCCCGGCCGTCAGCGACCACCCCTACGCCAGCCAGCCAGCACGCAGCAGACAACCATCGACCACCTCGAGCCGGTACCTATCTACTGGCAGCCGGCCAAGGAGGACCCTCACGTGACTACCCCCGCCGCGACCCCGGACCAGGAGCACCAGATGACCGCGACACACCAGGCCCCAGCACCAGGCCACCGCCGGGCCAGCGACGCCAACGTGACCGGCAAGGCATTAAGACCGCCCGCTGATGACCTCGCCAGATCCGCTCAGGGCACCGGCCGGCTGGCCGTCCCGCCCCACATCCGGCCAGTCCCCGGCCTCATCGGCCCCCCCGCACCAGCCACGCCGACTGCCAGCAGCAGCACGATCGCCGATAGCCCGGACCGCACCGAGGCCGCCGGGCAGCAGCCAGGAACCGCTGCCCTGCCGATACCATTCCCGCGCGGTCGGCCCCGCTCCTGCTCGCCCCTGCAAGCGATGGAGGATGCGCTGAACTACCGCCGTGCCCGCCTCGCCATCCACTGCCCGGAATGCCAGCCCGGCGCCCGCTGCGACGACCACAGCGCCGACATGCGCCTGCTCAATACCTACAGCCAGATGTGGCGGCAAGTTGTCGCCGCGCTCCCCACCGCCAGCCGGGCGGGTCCCTGACCCCAGCCGGCCGGGCCCGGGGCTTATCCCTGGCAGCGCCGCTGGAGGTGGATGGCTCCCGGTTCCCCATTGTCTGCGGGCACCCGGACGCGTCAAGGGCGCCTGCGGCCTCGCAACGCGAGCGCTACGCGCCCCTGGACCCGCCCGAAGCACGAACGTGATGGCTGGGCCGGGGCTGTCGTCAGGACGACAGCCCCGGCCCAGCCACGTCGTCGGATAGCGCACCAGGCACGGGGTCACCAGGCACGGGGAAGCCGATGGTCTCGCTGGCCAGGGCGAGCGTGTCGTCGCAGGCGAAGCCCGCCGAAGACGGCGTCGCGGCGAAGGCCGGGCCCAGCGCCCGGCGCACCGACTCCAGCGTCCACATGCCGTCGGCCGAGCCGTGCTCGGCGGCCAGGAAGGTAGCCCGGATCCTGGGCGGCTCCATGACCGCGGCGACGCCGCCGTGCACCACGAACACCTCGCCGTTGATCCCGGCCGCCGCCGGGCTGGCCAGGTACACCACCAGCGGCGCCACGTGCTCGGGGGCGAGCGGGTCTACCGCGGCGTCGGGGGGCGCGCCCATCAGGTCCGCCGTCATGGCGGTGCGGGCCCGCGGGCAGATGGCGTTGGCCCGGATCCCGTACCTGGCGCAGCTGCGCGCGGTGGTGACGGTCAGCGCGGCTATCCCGGCCTTGGCCGCGGCGTAGTTCGGCTGGCCGGCCGACCCGAGCAGGAACGCCTCGGACGAGGTGTTCACGATCCTGGCGTAGACCGGGCCGCCTGCCTGCTTGCTCTGGTCGCGCCAGTACGCGGTGGCGAAGCGGGTGGTGACGAAGTGGCCGCGCAGGTGGACCCGGATGACCAGGTCCCATTCCTGCTCGGACATCGTGAAGACCATTCGGTCCCGGAGCACTCCTGCGTTGTTGACGAGGATGTCGAGCCGGCCGTACGCATCGAGCGCGGCCGCGACCAGTTCCTGGCCCGTCGACCACTCGCCCACGTCCCCCGCCCAGACCACTGCCTGGCCTCCGGCTGCCCTGATCTCGTCGGCCACGGCCCGCACCGCGTCCCCCGGCAGGTCGTTGAGCACGAGCTGCGCCCCGGCCGCGGCCAAGGCGAGCGACTCCGCCCGCCCGAGCCCGTTTCCCGCGCCGGTCACGATGGCCACCCTGCCGTTCAGCAACGGCGCGTCGTCGCCCGTCAGGCTGTCGCCCATTCCGGGATCCGCCCTTCCGTCAGTAGCCAGGCCCGCACAGGACGCCGCCGTCGGCGACGAACTCGCTGCCGGTCGAGTAGGACGAGTCGTCGGAGGCCAGGTAGGCCACCAGCCGCGAGATCTCGACCGGCTCGGCGAACCGGGCGATGGGCATCGACTGGAGGAAGGCATCGCCGCTGACGTGGCCGGAGGTCCCGGCCGCCTCCAGGACCATCCTGGTGAGCACCCCGCCGGGATGGACCGAGTTGACCCGGATGCCAAGTTTGCCAAGTTCGCTGGCGGCCGCCTTAGTCATGCCGCGGACCGCGAACTTGCTCGCGCTGTAGGCGGACAGCCCGGCGGCCCCGGTGAACCCCTCGATCGAGGAAATGTTGACGATCGACCCGCCGCCCGCGGCGGTCATCGGCCCGATCACCGCCTTCATGCCGAGCCAGCAGCCGACCGCGTTGACCTCGAGGATCTGCCGGAAGTCGGCGAGCGGCATGTCGGCGATGCTGCCGAACTTCAGCACGCCGGCGTTGTTGACGAGCACGTCGAGCCCGCCGAAGGCCTCCATCGCCGTGTCCACCGCGGCGGCCCAGTCCGCCTCGCTGGTCACGTCGTGGTGCACGTACCGGCAAGCCTGCGCGCCGAGCCCGGCCGCCACGTGCGCGCCCCTGTCGTCCAGGACGTCCCCGAAGATGACCCGCGCGCCCTCGGCGACGAAGTGGCGCACGTGCGACTTGCCCATCCCCCGGGCGCCCCCGGTGATCAGTGCGACCTTGCCGTCGAGCCGGCCCACGTTCCCTCCCGGCTGAAAGTTAACCTAACGCTTGCTTGGTAAGAGCGTAACAGCCCGTCCGCCCGGGAGACAGCGGGCGATGCCGGGGCTCAGGCCGGCCTGGTGGCGGATTTCCTCGAGGGAGAGCCCGGACCGGGCGCATCCGGGCTGGTGATGCCGTCGAAGAGCAGGCGGAGGAAGCCGTCCACGACCTGGCTGGTGGTAAAGCCGCCGGTCCGGCGCCACTGGGCCGGGATCCACAGGACGTCCCGGATAAGCCGGTAGGTCAGCCGCGCATCCAGGTCGGCGCGGAAGGCGCCAGACCCCTTGCCGAGTTCGAGCTGCGTGACCCAGATCTGCTCGATCTCCCGCAGGGTCCTGGGCAGGTAGGCGAACCGGGGCTGCGTGCTGAAATAGGTCCAGTCGCTCTGCAGCATCGCGAGGGCGGCCCGGTGCCGGGAGAGAGTGCGGCTCGTCGAGCGCACGATCTGCTCCAGCACGGCGCGCGGCCTCCCGCCGGAGGCGACCGCGGCCCGGTAGTCGGCCAGCACCGCGCTCATGAAGTTCGACAGGATCTCGTCGCCGATCGACTCCTTGGAGTCGAAGTGGTGGTAAAGGCTGCCGGAGAGGATTCCGGCGGCGTCCGCAATCTCGCGCACGGTCGTGGCGCGGTAGCCCTTCCGCGCGAAAAGCTCGGCCGCCAGAGCGACCATGTCCGCGCGGCGCTGCGACCGGGCCGATCCGTCGCCTGCCACCGCGCCCGCGGATCCGCCCCGGCCGCCGGCCTGGCTCTTCCTCGGCGTGCTCACGCCAGCATTATCGCAGGGCCAGCCCGGCCTCCCTAACGCTTGCTCGGTAAGCCCGGCTCAGATCTTGCGGAACCATACTGTAACCTGTTCTACTTTATCCGCAGCAATCGCCTCACATTCTGTGAGACCGGAGGTGGGTCGTGCGGGCTGCAGTACTCCATTCGATCGACGACGAGAAGATCGATATCCGGGATGACGTCGTAGCCGTCGGCCCGGGGCCAGGACAGGTCAAGATCGCTGTCCGGGCGGCCGGAGTGTGCCATTCGGACCTCTCCGCCCGCACCGGCGCGCTCCCGCAGCCGATGCCGGCCATTCTCGGGCACGAGGCCGCCGGCGATGTGATCGCCGTGGGTGCTGGCGTTACCGAGCTCGCCGTCGGGGACCGGGTCATCGCCAACTGGCTGCCACCGTGCGCCTCCTGCCCCTCCTGCCTGCGTGGCGAGCCGTACCTGTGCATGACCCACGTCATCGCCGCCTATCTCGAGCCGCGGTTCCTGGTCGGTGATACCCCGGCCTTCGGATTCGGCGGCTGCGGTGCCTTCGCCGAGGAGATGGTGGTGCCGCTCGAGGGCGCAGTGAAGATCGCGGCCGACGTGCCGTACGAGGTGGCCGCGCTGATCGGCTGCGGAGTGATGACCGGCGCCGGCGCGGTGATCAATACGGCGCGTGTCGAGCCCGGCGCGACAGTCGCGGTCATCGGCTGCGGGGGAGTGGGCATCGCGGCGATCCAGGGAGCGCGCCTGTCCGGCGCGGCCGTCATCGTCGGGGTCGACACCGCGGAGTCCAAGCACGAGGCGGCGCGCCGCTTCGGCGCCACCCATGCCGTCCACCCGGACCAGCTGGCCGGGCTCCTGGCCGAGCTGACCGGCGGGGAAGGCGTCGACTACGCCTTCGAGGTGGTGGGAACCCCGCAGACGATCCGGGCCGCGTGGACGGCTGCGCGGCGGGGCGGAACTGTCGTGATCGTCGGGGCCGGGCGGGCTGACGTGCAGGTAGAGTTCACTCCGTTCGAGCTGCTCTTCGACGGCAAGAAGATGGTCGGCTCGCTCTACGGCTCGGCCGACGTCCGCCGCGACTATGCTCGGCTGCTCGGCCTGTGGCGAGCCGGCCGCCTGGACCTCGAGGGCATGATCACCCAGCGGCTGAAACTGGATGACATCAACCACGCCCTGGCGGCGCTTGGTCAAGGCGACGTCGTCCGGCAGGTCATCATCGGAGACTGAGACCCGGTCCGGCCGGGCCTGGATCGCTGTCCCGCGGCCGGGAATCGGCGGGTCACGGCGCAGCCGTGGCGGGTCGCTGCCTATGGTTGCGCCATGCGGAAATACGTCATCATGGGTGTCCAGGGCAGCGGCAAGGGCACCCACAGCGCCATGCTCGCCGAGGATCTCGGCCTCGTCAACATCGGAGTCGGGGACATCCTGCGCTGGAACGTCCAGAACCACACCAAGCTCGGCGCGCAGATCAGGCGGACGATGGCCGCCGGGACGCTGATCAGCGACGACGTGATCGAGGGGGTCGTCAAGGAGCGCCTGGATCAGCATGACTGGAACTATGGCTTCATCATCGACGGCTTTCCGCGCAGCGAGCGCCAGGCGAATTTCTTCCTGGAGAGCTATGACATCGACGGCGTAATCCATCTTTACCTGCCCGATAGCGAGGTACGGCGGCGCGTCCTGGCCCGGCGGCTGTGCGCGGACTGCGGCATGGACTACAACCTGATCGACAACAGCCCGCACGCGCACGGCAGGTGCGACGCCTGCGGCGGTGAGCTGGTCCGGCGGGAGGACGACACCGAGGAGGCGCTCGCCGTGCGGCTCCGGGAGTACCACACGAAGACCGACCCCATCCTGGAGATCTTCCGCCGCAAGGAGTACGTGGTGACCGTGGACACCCGGCCGGACAAGGAAGAGGTCCAGCAGGAGATCAGGAAGGCGCTGAGCCTGCCGCCATACGAGCGCCCCCGGACCAGTGCCGGCCAGGCCAGCGACGGTAAGGCCAGCGACGGTAAGGCTAGGGCCGATCAGGATCGTGCTGGTTAATCGGTGGTCATGGGCATGGCGGTGAGCGGGATCGTGACCTGATGAGGATCGTGGCCGCGCCGGACTCGTTTAAGGGCACCATCGGGGCCGCCGCGGCGGCGGCGGCCCTGGCGGCAGGCTGGCGGGACGCCCGGCCGGCCGACGAGGTGATCTGCGTGCCCCTAGCCGACGGCGGCGAGGGCACCCTGGAGGTGCTGGCCGCGTCGGATGCGGCCGCGCGCTGGCACGAGGCCGAGGTGAGCGGCCCGGGCCGCCAGCGGATCGCGGCCCGCTGGCTTGAGCTGCCCGGCCGGACCCATGTCATCGAGCTGGCGAGCGCCGCCGGCCTGACGCTGCTGCCCGATCCTGACCCGCTGGGTGCCCATACGGCCGGCGTGGGCGAGCTGATCGGGCACGCGCTGGACGCACAGGCAGGCCGGATCGTCGTCGGGCTCGGCGGCTCGGCCACGACCGACGGCGGAACGGGCGTGCTCGCGGCCCTCGGCGCGCGCTTCCTCGATGCCGCCGGGCGTGACCTGCGGCGGGGTGGCGGCCCGCTGGCCGGCCTGGCTGCCGCCGACCTGACCGGACTGCGGCCGCCGCCGCCCGGCGGGGTGACCTGCCTGACCGACGTCCGGGCGCCACTGCTCGGCCCGACCGGCGCGGCCGCCATCTACGGACCCCAGAAGGGCGCGGCGCCCGCCCAGGTGACAGTGCTTGAGGGCGGGCTGGCCAGGCTCGCGGCGGTGCTCGGCGGGCAGCCGGACATGCCAGGCGCCGGCGCCGCCGGAGGAACCGGGTACGGCCTGGCCGCGGCGTGGGGCGCCCGGCTGGCGGCGGGCTCGGCCGAGATCGGCAGGATCGCCGGCCTGGAGTCGGCGCTGGCCGGAGCCGACCTGGTGATCACCGGAGAGGGCCAGTACGACGCGACCTCGGCCACCGGGAAGGTGGTCGGGGCGGTGTGCGCGGCCGCCGGGCGCGCCGGGGTGCCAGTCGCGGTGGTGGCCGGCCGCATCGCCGGGGCGACCGAGCCGGGCGTCGGCCGCTCGATCGCGCTCGCAGATCTCGCCGGGGGAGCGGCGGCGGCGATGGCGGACCCGGAGCGGTGGCTGCGCGTCGCAGGCGGCGTGCTCACGGACGGGGTGGTCACCGGCGACCTGAGCGGGATAGCGGGCAGCTGACGCCCTAGCCTGGGCACGTGCGAGAGATAGCGGTATTCGGCGGGAGCGCCCACCCGGCCCTGGCAGCGGAGATATGCGCGCACCTCGATGTGCCGCTGCGCCCCGTACGCCTGCGCCGCTTCGCGAACGACTGCCTCGAGGTTCAGCTGCAGGCCAATTGCCGGGAGCGCGACGTCTTCATCATCCAGCCGCTGGGCCCGCCCGTGCAGGAGAACCTCGTCGAGCTGCTGCTCATGCTGGACGCGGCTAGGGGCGCGTCGGCCGCCAGGGTCACCGCAGTCATCCCGCACTACGCCTACGCGCGATCGGACAAGAAAACGATGCCGCGCGTGTCGATCGGCGGCCGGCTGGTCGCCGACCTGCTGGTGACCGCGGGCGTCAGCCGGGTATTGCTGATGACCCTGCATTCCCCGCAGGTGCACGGGTTCTTCTCCGTCCCGGTCGATCACCTGCACGCGCTGCGCGAGCTCGCCAGTCATTTCAGCGCCCGCGACCTCAGCAACGCGATCGTCGTCTCCCCGGACCTGGGCAACGCCAAGCAGGCCGCGGCGCTCGCCCGGATGCTGGGCCTGCCGGTGGCGGCGGGCGCGAAGGAGCGGCACAGCGACGAGCGGGTCACGATCACCTCCATCATCGGCGAGGTGGCCGGCCGCGACGTCATCGTCCTCGATGACGAGATCGCCCGCGGGACCACCATCCTGGAACTGCTGACCGTGCTGCGCGACCGCCAGGCCAGGTCCGTGCGGATCGCGTGCACGCACGGCCTCTTCAGCGACGGCGCTCTCAAGCGGATCACCGCCGCGCCCGAGGTCCTGGAGATCGTCTGCACCAACACGGTCCCCGTGCCGGCCAGCGAGAGCGTGCCGAAGCTGCACGTCATCTCGGTGGCGCCGGCCCTAGCCGAGGCGATCCGCCGAATCCACGAGGGGGAGTCCGTCAGCGCCCTGTTTGACCCTAGCTAGGGCAGCCGGCCCGAGCTGGCCGCCTGGGCGGTCGCCGCCCAGGCGGCCACCTGGCTGCGCGAGGTAAAACCGAGCTTGGCCAGGATGTTGGCCACATGCCGCGCCGCCGTGGCCGGGCTGATGAACAGCTGCTCGGCGATGGCCTTGTTGCTCTTGCCCAGCGCGATCAGCTCCACTACCTCGCGCTCGCGCGCGGTGAGCTTGCCGGCGGGCAGCTCGGCCGCGGCGGACTGCCCGGCGGCCGGCCGGAGCTGGCCCGGCCGCGACGGCGCGGGCTCAGCCGACCCCGAAGCGGGCTGGCCCTGCCCGGCCTCGCCCGGCTCCGACGGCGCGGGCCGGGGTGCGGCGTGGTTCGCACCTGGCTGCGCGCCAGGATCGTCGAAGGCCAGCCGGGCGGCGGCGCTGCTGGTCAGCGTGAGGCCGTCGGCCCACAGGCGGCCGACGGCGTGCTCCCCGAGGTCGGCCGCGGCGTCCAGGTAGCGCTGCGTCGTGGCCCCTGGCAGCGGCGGCAGGCTCGCCGCCTCGCGCAGCGCGGTCACGGCGGCGGTCAGCTGGACCGCTAGGTCGGGCCTGCCCTCACGGACGACCAGAGCGGCGAACGCCGACAGGCCGCGGGCGATCCCGATCCTGCTGCCGGCGGTCAGGCTCAGCAGCAGGCTCTCGGCCAGGTGCTCCCGCGCCTGGCCGAGGTCGCCCTGGTCCATCGCGACCCGGCCGAGGCCGGCCAGGCACCGGGCGGTCTCGGGTCCGGCCCGGACCTCGCGCAGGGCGACCAGGGCCGCCAGGTACTGCCGGCGGGCCTGCGCGTCATCGCGCCGCAGCCGGGCCAGGTCGCCCAGTCCGAGCAGGGTGCGTGCGGCACCCCAGCGCTGGTCGATCTCGCGCATGACGCTCAGCGCCGCCTCAGCGAATTCCTGTGCCTCTCGCAGGTTGCCCTGCTGTCCGGCCGCCGCGGCCCGAGTGCCGAGCGCGTACCCCTCATTCCACTTGTCGAGCGCCTGCCGGGCATTGGCCAGCGCTTCCTCGGAGCGCTTGACTGCCTCGTCCGCGTGCCCGGTATGCAGGGCCGCCTCGGCCAGCAGGTTGAGCGCGGTCGCCGTCCAGAACCGCTCTCCGGCCGTCCGGCAGAGCTCAAGTCCCGCCGCGGCCCAGGCCAGCGCCTGCTGCGGATCGCTGGCGAGCGCGAGCTGAGCCCGGCCGATCAGCGCCGGGCCGTGCACGGAGGGCGGCACCGCTGACAGGTCGGCGGCCAGGAAGGAGTCGAACCACTCCGCTCCCTCCGCATATGAGCCGCGCACGATCCAGCACGGCCGGACCGCCGTGCAGATCCGCAGGCCCGTCTCGGCGTCGCCCCGGGCCAGGCACCAGCTGAGCGCCTCCCGGGCGTTGCCGGCGTCGGCGTCCCACCGGCGGAACACGTCGACCAGCGCCGACCAGGGCGCGGGGACCAGCGCCATGCCGATGCTCATGGCGTCCTCGGCGACACCCAGCGTGTAATCACGCAGCCGGCCCCGCAGCGCCACGTCCTCCCCGGCCGCCGCCAGCCGGGCGGCGGCGTACTCGCGGATGGTCTCCAGCATCCGGTACCGGGTCTGGCCGAGCGTGTCCGGTTCCACCTCGACCAGCGACTTGTCGGCCAGCGCCGCCAGCTGGTCGAGCACCTCGCCGGCCGGCAGGTCAGCATCGGCGCAGACGTGCTCGGCCATCTCCAGCGACCAGCCGGCGAATACCGAGAGCCGGCGCAGGAGTACCTGCTCGGGTCGGGTCAGCAGGTCATGACTCCAGTCGATGGCGGCCCGCAGCGTGCGCTGGCGCGGCGGCACGCTCCGGTCGCGCGAGGTGAGCAGGTGGAACCGGTCGTCAAGCCGGGCGGCGATCTGCTCGACCGACAGGACCCGGACCCAGGCGGCGGCCAGCTCGATGGCCAGCGGCAGCCCGTCGAGCGCCCGGCAGACGGCCACGACGGCATCGGTGTTGGCGGGCCCGAGGACAAATCCGGGCGCAGCCGCCGACGCGCGGTCGGCAAACAGCCGGACAGCGTCATAACTAGCGAGGTCATCGGCCCCGGCCGGCGGCAGCGCGAGCGGCGGGACCGGCCACGCCGCTTCCGCCGCGACCCGCAGCGCCTCCCGGCTGGTCGCGAGCACCTGCAGGCCCGGCGAGCTGGC